>MHCFR05601__coassemble_973_pt1 | contig 26139 bp, 18 predicted proteins | sample MHCFR05601__metabat2_low_PE_003 | metagenome-assembled genome bin MHCFR05601
ATCATGTCGAACGGCGTGAAGTCGGCCTGGCCGTGACGGGCGAGCGTCTTCGTGATGGCGGCCGTCAGCGTCGTCTTGCCATGGTCGATATGTCCTATTGTACCGATATTGAGGTGCGGCTTGTTACGTACAAAATGTTCTTTTGCCATTTAGGTCTTACCTCCTCTGATAATACTTAAAACCTACGCTTTCAGCAGCTCTTCAGCTACGTTGCGCGGCACTTCTTCGTAATGGTCGAAGCTCATGGTATACGAGGCACGGCCGGAAGTTTTGCTTCTCAGGTCGGTCGCGTAACCGAACATCTCCGCAAGCGGGACAAAGGCTTTGACTATGCGCGCGTTAGCGCGTACGCCCATCTCAGCCACTCTGCCGCGGCGCGAAGAAAGGTCGCCGATAACATCTCCCATGTATTCCTCGGGAACGACGACTTCGACGTTCATTACGGGTTCCATGAGGACTGGATCAGCCTTCTTCAGAGCTTCTTTTATTGCCATAGAGCCGGCGATGCGGAAGGCCATTTCGGAGCTGTCGACTTCGTGATAGCTGCCGTCGACAAGCGCGACTCTGATTCCGATGACCGGATAGCCGCCGAGTACGCCGTTGTTGAGCGCATCCTCGACGCCCTTCTGTGCGGCTGGGATATATTCCTTCGGAACGACGCCTCCGATGATTTTATCTTCCCACTCAAAGCCTTTACCGTCTTCGAGCGGTTCGATTTCAAGGACGACGTCACCGTACTGTCCTTTACCGCCGGACTGTCTTACAAACTTACCCTGGGCTCTTGCCGGCTTGCGTATGGCTTCGCGGTATGCGACCTGCGGACGTCCAACCTTGACTTCAACGTTGAACTCTCTGCGGAGACGGTCGACGATGATTTCAAGGTGAAGCTCGCCCATACCGCTGATGAGCGTCTGACCGGTATCTTCGTTGACAGAGACGCGGAATGTCGGGTCTTCTTCCGAAAGGGCTTCAAGTCCCTTTGCGAGCTTTATCTGATCCGCCTTGCTCATAGGCTCGACAGAGAGCGAGATGACAGGCTCCGGGAATATGAGGTTTTCGAGAAGCACAGGACGCTTTTCATCGCAAAGCGTATCGCCGGTGCGGACCTGCTTGAGGCCCGGGATGGCGACGATGAGGCCGGCCTGCGCGCTCTCCATCTCCTCACGCTTGTTGGCGTGCATACGGAGAATGCGTCCGACTCTCTCGCGGCGTCTCGTATTGGTGTTGTAAATGGACATACCGTTTTCTATCGTACCGGAGTAGATACGACAGAAGGCGAGACGTCCGACGAACGGGTCGACCATGATCTTGAAGGCGAGGGCTGCGAACGGTTCGCTCGCGTCTGCCTTTATCTCCACTTCCTTCGAAGTGTCGTCGGGGTCGACCGCCATGACGTGCGGCATATCGAGCGGGCTCGGCAGATACTCCACTACCGCGTCAAGCAGCGGCTGAACGCCCTTGTTCTTAAAGGCGGAACCACACATGACGGGGACGATGTCCAGACTGATCGTGGCTTTTCTGATGACTTTCTTTACGAGTTCGACGGGGATTTCCTGACCTTCGAGGTACATCTCCATCATCTCGTCGTCGTAGTCGGCCAGCATTTCAAGCATTTCCATTCTGGCAAGAGCCGCCTCTTCCTCCAGCTGCGGAGGAATTTCCGCGCTGTGAAAAGCGGTGCCGAGCGTGTCGTCGTAAATTACGGCCTTGTAATTGACAAGGTCAACCATGCCGGTAAAGCCGTCTTCAACTCCGATCGGAAGCTGAATGGGAACGGCCTTGGCCCCGAGACGTTTGCGCATTTGGTCTACGACTGCGGAGAAATCTGCGCCGACTCTGTCCATTTTGTTGACGAACGCTATCCTGGGCACTCCATACTTATCAGCCTGACGCCACACGGTCTCGGACTGCGGTTCAACTCCGCCGACGGCGCAGAATACCGAAACGGCGCCGTCGAGAACGCGCATGGAACGCTCAACCTCAACAGTAAAGTCCACGTGCCCGGGCGTATCAATGATATTGATCAGGCAATCGTGCCAGAAACAGGTAGTAGCGGCCGAAGTAATGGTAATGCCACGTTCGCGCTCCTGCTCCATCCAGTCCATAGTTGCGGCGCCTTCGTGCGTCTCGCCAAGCTTGTGTTTGCGGCCGGTATAGAACAAGATACGCTCTGTAGTCGTCGTCTTACCCGCATCTATATGCGCTGCTATTCCTATATTGCGCACTTTGCTTAAATCGATGCCCTGCATCGTCAACACCACCAAACAAGATTAAAATTTATTGTTTTCACTACCAACGGTAATGAGCAAAGGCGCGGTTGGCTTCCGCCATGCGGTGAGTGTCTTCGCGCTTCTTTACAGAACCGCCTTCACCCTTGCACGCGTCGCCGAACTCTCTCGCCAGGCGTTCTACCATCGGTATGCCCTTGCGCGAGCGTGAGTAGCTGATGATCCATCTGATCGCGAGCGCCTGCGCCCTGTCGGGCTTCACTTCGACGGGAACCTGATACGTGGCGCCGCCGACTCGTCTCGGACGAACTTCGACCAACGGACGGACGTTCGTCATCGCTTTTTCAAAAACTTCACCGGGCTCCATATTGAGCCTGCTTCCGGCCAATTCCAGCGCACCATAGAGTATACGCTCAGCGGTGCTCTTCTTTCCGCCCATCATGAGACAATTGATGAACTTCGTCACAGATGCGCTTCCATAGATGGAATCGGGCGGCGTTATACGTTTTTTAACATGACCCTTACGCGGCATAAACAACTACCTCCACTAAAATTCCAAAACTACTTCGGTCTGCGTGCACCATAGAGCGAACGGCTCTGACGACGGTTTTCGACTCCGCCGCAGTCAAGCGTACCTCTGATTATGTGATAACGGACGCCAGGCAGGTCTTTTACACGACCGCCGCGAACGAGCACGACGGAGTGTTCCTGAAGATTGTGTCCTACGCCGGGGATATAGGCGGTGACCTCTATACCGTTTGTAAGACGGACACGCGCGACTTTACGAAGAGCCGAGTTAGGCTTCTTCGGGGTAACCGTGTAGACGCGGGTGCAGACGCCGCGGCGCTGGGGGTTTTCCTGGAGCGCAGGCGCGCTGGAACGACGCCTCTTCTCTTCCCTGCCCGTACGAATGAGCTGACTAATTGTTGGCAAATAGCTCCCTCCTTCTCATAGTAGTTATTCTACTTTTTAAGAATCGCCGCGACCGCCGTCTTATGCGACACAACGCAGGCTCTTCCTAACTTCACCGAATCTTCCGCTACTTCTACGGGAGTGTTCGTTTCCGCTGAAATCTTCCTGACTTCCCCCGCTATTTTTTCATCGGCGTCGTCCGCCAGAAAAATTTTAATCACCTCTCCGCGCTTCAGGCTTCTCATGACGCTGTTGAAGCCTGCGGTTCTCGGCGAGGAGGATAATTCATTTAAAGGCACACGTACACCTCCTGTGCGCAGCCGCACCGATATATATTAACAGCGCAGGGCGCGCGTGTCAACAAACACGGCGCTCTGCGCTGCGAAAATTATTTTATCGCAGATTCTTTACTCTGCGAATGACGGTTCCGCCGGTTCGGCTTCCTGCGCTTCGCCGCCGATTTCCGTTATCTCGACCTTGCGGTGGCGTTCAACGCCGGTGCCCGCAGGGATGAGCAGGCCGATGATGACGTTTTCTTTCAGGCCGGCGAGTGTGTCTACGTCGCCGCGTACAGCCGCGGCCGCGAGGACCTGCGCCGTCTGCTGGAACGACGCCGCGGAGAGGAAGCTGTCTGTTGCGAGCGCGGCTTTCGTTACGCCGTGTACGACCGGGCGCCACTGCGGCTCTTCGCTGAGCCTGCGTACGAAGGAGACGCGCTGCATGAGCTTCTTATATTCCGAGGCCGAGGACTTGGATCGGACTGTGATCGTTCCCGTAGCGACCGCCGCTATCTTGTCGAGCAGCGAGCTTGTGATCTCCTGCGCTCCTGCTGCGACGATCTCTCCCTTTTCATTGGAGACGGGTTCGAGCAGTATCTTGCCGAGCACTCTCTCCGTGAGCAGAAGTTTCAGCACGCGCTCGCGCGTCAGTATCATGTCGTCGCACTCGACTCCGCTTATCGAGCCGTCGATGAGGCCGCTGATGACCGAGCCGTCTATCACGTGCGGGATGTCCTCGATGACTTCTCCGTCGGCGTTGAGCGCCTGTTTTACAGCCTTACCGAAGAAGTGCTCGATGAGTACGTGGTGCATCGCGTCGGTCAGGTTGATGACCTCGGGCGACTTCCAGAGTTTTATCTGCTTTATGTTGTGCTTCTTAAGAAGCTCGATGACTTCGTCGCTGAGCACCGCGTCGGATTTCACGACGGTGCTGCCTGCTTCGTCGGCGACGTCGCCGGCTATCCACGACTTGTCTTTGTTCTCTTCGAGCAGGTTCATGTCGCGGATGTAGACAGGCTGCGGCGCGAAGCCCGTTATCACCGAGAGGTCCGAGGAGGCGAGGCGCGTGCCGCCGGAGATGAGGACTTCGCCAGTCTCGGGCGACTTGAAGTCTCCGATGAGTTCAAGCCCTTCCATGGCGCGTCTGAAGTTGGTGTCGCCTATTATGACGCGCACTTCGCCGGACTGATCTTCGGCGATTATCTCAGTCGCCGCGCTTCCGGGCTGGAGTATGGCTTCGAGGGTTCCCTTGCCGAAGGCTGAGAAGTCCTGTCCGCCGTTCTCTGGAGCTGCTGCGCCGGGGACGTCGACTATCTTGTAGTCCTTTATGGAGTTGTAGGACTCTTCAAGCGACGCGGCGTTCTGCGCGCGTATCTCTTCCACGGCCTTCTCAAGGTCGTCCTTCCAGACAAGTTCGCCGGAGACGAAAGCGCTGTCGCCCTCTTTCATGACGCGGACGCGGTTGACCGGCGCGACTTTGCGCAGAATCGTCTCGATATGTTTGTCGTTGATGGAGACGCCCTGAGAACGGTAGACCTCCTGAATGCCGTCGAGCAGATAATGCTGAACCGCCTCAAGGCCCTCGACTTCGAGCAGCTGCTGCGGGTCGATGTAGCCCTCGGTGAGGATCTGCCCTTTCTTGATGTGGCTGCCTTCTTCTATGCCGGAGAGCAGGTTCTGCGATGCGGGGATGTTGTAGGAGACGCGCTCCTCCGTGCCGTCCTCGTGCTCCTTGGCTATTATGAGCTTGCGCTTGCCGTCCATCTCGCGCAGTTCGACAAGCGTGCCTTCCTCTTCTGCGAGGATGGCGACCTTCTTCGGGCGGCGGACTTCAAATAGCTGTTCAATACGCGGAAGACCCTGCGTGATGTCTTCACCCGTGAACTGGCGGACGCCTCCGGTGTGGAAGGTGCGCATCGTCAGCTGCGTGCCGGGTTCGCCTATCGACTGGGCCGCGACTACTCCGACCGACTCGCCTATCGCAACTTTCTTTCTCGTCGCCAGGTCGCGTCCGTAGCACATACGGCAGATGCCGTGGCGCAGGCCGCAGGTCAGCGGGCTGCGTACCCAGACGGATGTGATGCCGAGCGACTCGATGTATTTCGCCTTCTCGGCGCTTATCTCTTCGTTTCTTTCAAGTATCAGCTCGCCGGTCTCGGAGTTCCTGACGTCTTCGAGGCTTACGCGGCCCGTGAGGCGCTCCGCCATGCCGATGGTGACCTTGCCGTCCTGCTGGAGCAGCGGACGGATTTCAACGCCGTGATGCGTATCGCAGTCTTCTTCGGTTACGATGAGATCCTGCGCGACGTCGACGAGGCGGCGCGTCAGGTAGCCGGACTTAGCGGTACGCAGAGCCGTGTCGGCGAGTCCCTTTCGGGCTCCGTGCGTGGATATGAAGTATTCCAGCGTGTTGAGCCCTTCCTTAAAGTTCGCCGTGATCGGGTAGCGGATGATGCGCCCCGACGGGTCGGCCATGAGTCCGCGGATACCCGCCATCTGCGCGACCTGTCCGCGGGAGCCTCGGGCTCCCGAGTCGACCATTATCCAGAGGGCGTTGGTTAGGTCCATGCTCTCCATGATCTTGTCGGCGATGCGGCGGCCGGCGTCGGCCCAGAGGATGTCCTTCTGGCGCATATATTCATCTTCGGTCATGATACCCATTTCGTACTGCGAGGTGAGGTCTTCTTCCTGCACTTCGGTGACGTCGAGTATCTCGCGCTTTTCCTTCGGGACTATTATGTCGCCGACGCCGAGGCTGATGCCGCTGACTGTCGACCAGTGGTAGCCGAGCGACTTTATCGCGTCGAGCATCTCCACCATGCCGGTCTGGCCCACTTTGTCGTAGGCTTCGTCGAGCAGCTTGCCCATTTCCTTTTTGTTGATTATGTCGTTTTTATAACGGAAGCCTGGGTGCAGCGCGCAGTTGAAGAGCACGCGGCCCGGCGTCGTCTCTATCCATTTGCCGTCGACTGTGTCGCACTCCCACTCAGGGGCTTTCTTGAGCATTATCTTCGAGTTGACGTGTACGAGCTCGTGGTCGAGCGCAGAAAGCACGTCGTCCATGTCGCGGAAGTGCATTCCCTCGCCCTTCATGCCCTCGCGCATCGTCGTCAGGTAGTAGACGCCGAGGATAATGTCCTGCGTCGGCGTGACGACTGGCTTGCCGCTCGCCGGAGAGAGCAGGTTGTTCGAGGAGAGCATGAGTACGCGCGCCTCTGTCTGCGCTTCAAGCGAAAGCGGGACGTGGACCGCCATCTGGTCTCCGTCGAAGTCAGCGTTGAAGGCCGTGCAGACGAGCGGGTGCAGGCGTATCGCCTTTCCTTCTATAAGCACCGGCTCGAAGGCCTGTATGCCGAGGCGGTGCAGCGTCGGCGCGCGGTTGAGCATGACGGGATGGTCCTTGATGATGTCTTCGAGGATTCCCCATACTTCGTCGCGCCCGCGCTCGATGAAGCGGCGCGCGCTCTTGACGTTCGGCGCGAGACCGCTCTCGACGAGCTTGTGCATGACGAACGGCTTGAAGAGTTCGAGCGCCATCTGCTTCGGAAGTCCGCACTGGTATATCTTGAGGTGAGGCCCGATGACGATGACGGAGCGTCCAGAGTAGTCGACGCGCTTTCCGAGGAGGTTCTGGCGGAAGCGTCCCTTTTTGCCGCGCAGCAGGTCGGTGAGGCTCTTGAGCGGGCGGTTGCCGGCTCCAAGCACGGCCTTGCCGCGGCGTCCGTTGTCTATCAACGCGTCCACGGACTCCTGGAGCATACGCTTTTCGTTGCGCACGATAATCTCGGGCGCGCGGAGCTCCTGGAGTTTGCGGAGGCGGTTGTTGCGGTTTATGACGCGGCGGTAGAGGTCGTTGAGGTCCGACGTGGCGAAGCGTCCGCCGTCGAGCTGGACCATCGGACGAAGGTCCGGCGGAATGACGGGAAGGACGGAGAGCACCATCCATTCGGGGCGAGAGTCGCTCTTGCGGAAATCCTCGGCGACCTGCAGCCGCTTGATGAGTTTGCGCTTTTTCTGTCCAGAGCACTCGGCGATCTCTTCGCGGAGCTGGTCGACGAGCGTGTCGATGTCTATCTCGTGGAGCAGCGTGTAGACGCCCTCGGCTCCGATGCCGGCCTTGAAGTTCGGATCGTAGGCCGAGCAGATCGCCTGCTCGCGTTCGAGTATTATGTCGCCGCGCTCGAACGGCGAGTCTCCGCCGTTGATGACTATGTAGCAGGGATCTTCTATCGTCTCGCTCTCCTCGGCGGCCTGGAAGCGCTTGGGATATTTCTGCGTGTAGAGGCGCGATTCGCTCTCGGAGATGACGTCGTTCTTGGCAAACGGAAGGTGGACGACCGCCGTGACGATGTACGCCTCCTGGTTGTTCAGGACGGCGCGGTCGGCCTTGAGCTCTGGATCGCGCTCAAGCATGACCTTTTTCTTCGTCTCGGAGACCATTTTGGCCCCGTCGACTGATTCGCCTTCCTTATATACTCTGTACGCCGGCTCGACCTTGAAGAGGTCGTCTCCGAAATCGCTGCGGAAACGGCCGACCTGAGCGGCCGTTATGATGTCGCCTTCGTCTACGGGAACGTCTTCGACCCTCGTGATGCGGAAGGCTTCTTCGGCCTTGAACTTCGGATCGTAGAAGCGGTGTATGCGCTCTTCAGAAGCGGACATCAGCGACCCGCGGCGCGCAAGGTCTATCCTGCGGCCTTCGTTGACTACCTTATATACCTTCTCGCGGCGGCGCGTCGGGGCGAAGTAGACCACTTTTTCGAGGTCTTTCGTGGAAGCACCGAGCAGCAGGCTGAGGCGGCTCGGAATGCCGCGCAGATACCAGATGTGTACGACCGGGGCGGCGAGCTCGATGTGTCCCATTCTCTCGCGGCGCACGCGGTTGTCGGTTACTTCGACGCCGCAGCGTTCGCAGACTACGCCGCGGAATTTCGGGCCGCTGCGCTTATATTTTCCGCAGGCGCATTCGTAGCTCCTGATGGGGCCGAATATACGCTCGCAGAAAAGGCCGTCTTTTTCCGGCCGGAGCGATCTGTAATTGATCGTCTCCGGCTTCTTGACTTCCCCGCTGGAGAGTTCCCTGACCCTCTCCGGGGAAGACAGTCTCATTCTTACTCCGGCGATTTCATGGCCTATGTTAGTCATTAATCTTCATCCCCCTGCTCACCGGTCTCCGTGCCGCTTTCAAACAGATCGTCGCTCAGCGCCGCGGCCTCTTTTTCTTCGTCCGTCTCGTGCAGTTCAAGGCCGCTGTACTCCGCCGCCCCTTCGTGGAACAGGTCGTCTATGCCGCCCGCACCGCGGCCCTTGGAAACGGCGTCGGCGTCGCTGAGGAAGGCCGCGTCGATGTCATCGACTGTCGCGTCCGGTTTGAACGAAACGCGGCGCTGGCCTTTCTCTTCTTCTTCGCTGAGCACGAGCTCGCCGAAGGTGCCGTCGGCGTACATAATCTCGACGTCGAGCGCAAGTCCCTGGAGTTCCTTGATGAGGACGCGGAAGGACTCGGGAACGCCGGGCTTCGTGAGGTTCTCGCCCTTGACGATGCGCTCGTAGGTCTTGAGGCGTCCGCGGATGTCGTCGGACTTGACCGTGAGCATCTCCTGAAGCATATGGGCCGCGCCGTATCCTTCGAGCGCCCAGACTTCCATTTCTCCGAAGCGCTGTCCGCCGAACTGCGTCTTACCGCCGAGCGGCTGCTGCGTGATGAGGCTGTACGGCCCTATCGAACGCGCGTGGATCTTGTCGTCTACGAGGTGTATGAGTTTCAGCATGTACATGACTCCGACCATGACCTTGTTGGCCATCGGTTCGCCTGTACGTCCGTCGTATATCGTTATCTTGCAGTCGTCGCGCATCTCGGGATACTTCGTCTCCTGTATCTTCTTGATGTCGGAGGCGATGTCTTCCGATGTTACGGATTCGAATACCGGCGTGACGACCTTGTAGCCGTTCTCTCTTGCTACGAAGCCGAGCATCGTTTCGAGAACCTGCCCGAGGTTCATTCGGCTCGGAACGCCGAGCGGGTTGAGGACGACGTCGACCGGCGTGCCGTCTGAGAGGTAGGGCATATCTTCCTCCGCCATGATGCGCGAGACGACGCCCTTGTTTCCGTGGCGGCCCGCCATCTTGTCGCCTTCCGTGATTTTGCGGAACTGCGCGACGTAGACCTTTACGACTTCGTTTACTCCGGCGCTCAGATCTTCGCTGTTCTTTTCGCGCGAGAGGCGCTTTATCTCGACGACCTTGCCGCCTTCGCCGTGCGGGACGCGCAGAGACGTGTCGCGGACTTCGCGCGCCTTTTCGCCGAATATCGCGCGCAGCAGTTTTTCTTCCGGCGACTGGTCGGACTCGCCCTTCGGCGTGACCTTTCCGACGAGTATGTCGCCGGCCTTGACTTCCGCGCCTATGCGCACGATGCCGTCTTCGTCAAGGTTTTTCAGCGCGTCTTCGCCGACGTTCGGGATGTCGCGCGAGATTTCTTCGGGGCCGAGCTTCGTGTCGCGCGACTCGACTTCGTATTCTTCTATATGTATCGAGGTGTAGAAGTCTTCTTTGACGAGCCTCTGCGAGAGCAGGATGGCGTCTTCGAAGTTGTAGCCCTCCCACGAAACGAAGGCGACGAGGACGTTGCGTCCGAGCGCAAGCTCGCCTTCGTCGCAGGCCTGCCCGTCTCCGATTATCTCGCTCGCGTCTACATGCTGTCCGTGAGAGACTATCGGGCGCTGGTGTATCGCGGTGCCCTGGTTCGAGCGGCGGAACTTCTGCATACGGTACTCGTCGTATCCACCATCGTCCGTCTTGATTTCTATTCTGTCGGCGTCGACGTAGGCGACGGTTCCGGCGCGGCGCGATACGACGCAGGAGCCGGAGTCTTTCGCTATGCGGTGCTCGATGCCGGTGCCGACGACTGGCGAGTCGGGGAATACGAGCGGGACCGCCTGACGCTGCATGTTGGAGCCCATGAGCGCGCGGTTCGCGTCGTCGTGCTCAAGGAACGGGATGAGCGCCGTAGATATGGAGACGATCTGCTTCGGTGATATATCGAGGTAGTCGAGCTCCTTCGGGTCGACTTCTATGGTGTTGTCCTGGTGACGGACGTAGACGCCGCCGGTCGAGGACGGGATGATATAGCCGTTCTCGTCCATCGGGAGGTCTGCGCGTCCTACATAGAATTCGTCCTCTTCGTCTGCGGAGAGATAGACTATCTCGTCCGTGACCTGCCCGTCGACTACCTTGCGGCGCGGGCAGACGAGGAAGCCGTATTCGTTGATGCGCGCGAAGGTCGCGAGCGATGTGACGAGCCCGATGTTCGGCCCTTCAGGAGTTTCTATCGGGCAGACGCGGCCGTAGTGCGTATGGTGGACGTCGCGGGCCTCGAATCCCGCGCGCTCGCGCGAAAGGCCTCCAGGGCCGAGGGCCGAGAGGCGGCGGCGGTGCGTGAGTTCCGCAAGCGGGTTCGTCTGGTCCATGAACTGCGAGAGCTGGCCCGAGCCGAAGAACTCGCGGAGCGCCGCGGAAATCGGGCGCACGTTGATGAGGTCCTTCGCCATGGCGGTAGCAAGATCCGGCGTCGTCGTCATGCGCTCGCGCGCGATGCGTTCCATGCGGAGCAGGCCTATGCGGACCTGGTTCTGGAGCAATTCGCCGACGGCGCGCACGCGGCGGTTGCCGAGGTGGTCGATGTCGTCCATGTGCTCGTTGCCGTCGCGCAGGCGGATGAGGCCCTTGACTATCGCGACGACATCGGTGACGGTCAGCAGGCGTTCTGTGTTGGCTATGTCGAGCTGGAGCCTGCGGTTGATCTTATAGCGTCCGACGCGGCCGAGGTTGTAGCGGCGCGGGTCGAAGAATATGCTCGATATATATTCGCGTGCGTTTTCCATGCGCGCCGGTTCGTTCGGGCGCAGTTTGCGGAAGAGTTCGAGCATCGCTTCGTCTGGCGTGTTTGTGTTGTCACGCTCGATGGTCACGGCGAGCGAGGGGTCTATGTCCCAGACCCAGACTTTTGTGCGTCCGTGGTTCCAGAGCACTTCCATGTGCTCTTTGGTGAGGCGGGTGTTCTTGCGTATTTCGACCGTGCCGGTGCCGTCAGGTGAGATTATGTCCTCCGCGAGAAGCATTCCGCGCACGTCGTCGTCGACGAGGTCTTTCTCCACTTCCTTGCCGTCGAAGAGGTGGATGAGTTCGTCCGTGCTCTGCACGCCGAGGGCGCGGAGCATCTGGGTGACGGGGATTTTTTTGCGGTTGTCTATCTTGACGGAGAGCACATCGCCCGCCGCAAGATCGAATTCTATCCACGCGCCGCGGTCGGGGATGAGCTTCGCTATGAAGGTCTCCTGTCCCGGGATGCCGAACTCGGCGCTGTAATATACTCCGGCGGAGCGGGCGAGCTGGTTGACGACGACGCGCTCCGTTCCGTTGATTATGAATGTTCCCCTTTCGGTCATGGCGGGGAAGTCGCCAAGGTAGATGTCTTCTTCTTTGATTTCGCCGCTCTTCTTGTTCACCAGACGAATCGTCGCGCGCAGAGGTCTCGACCATGTAAGGTCCCGGCTGCGCGCCTCATCCAGACTGATGGGCACCGGATCGACGTAGTATCTTACGAATTCAAGCGCGAAAGAGCCGTCGTAGCTTTCGATGGGGAAAATTTCATCGAAGAGCTCCTGAAGCCCCTGCGAGGAGCGCCTGTCAGGCTCGGTATCGGCCTGAAAAAACCACTGGTATGAGTTGCGCTGTACCTCTACGAGATCCGGCAGCGGAATGAGATTTTTTCCCTTGCCGAATGTCTTGCGGCGTTCGTATGCTTTGCCCGAGGTCTGTTTTACCTGCATGGGAGCATCCTCCCCATTCGAGAATTATAAGAGTGTACAATCGTACAAATGGAGATTATAACAAAAAAGCGACAGCTGTCAATAGACAGGTGTCGCCTGTTTTTATATTCGGCAAGTATCGCTTATGCGTCCGGTTTCCCGACTTGCGCCATTATGCTACAAGGCGGCGCGGTTTGTCAAGCTTTACCGCGTCTTTCGCGCGTTTTCGATGCGACGGCCGCCGCGCGCGAATCGGCCGGACGTTGCGGCGCGCGCGGAAGATGCGTTAAAATGCCGCCATCACGGAGGCCCGCGGCGCGTTTCGCGGCGCGCGCTTCCGCGCCGGAGGTGCGGCTGTTGGAGAATTACGAAAATCTTGCGAGGTTCAGCAGGGACGAGCTGATGGCGCTCGTCGGGATATACGCGAAGAACTGGCTCGCCATGGACGGCGTATGGTTCCAGTCTGTGGAGCAGCGCGACGGCATGGAGGCGGCGATGTATCACGACGCCGAGGCGTGGCGGCGCTTCACAGTCATCGAGGCGAAACGCATCAAGGAATTTCTGCGGCTTCCAGAGCGCGCGGGGATCGACGGGCTCGCGGCGGCGCTGAGGCTGCGCATGTACGCCTGCCTCAACGAGGACGAGATCGCGATAAACGGCGACAGGCTCGTATATACTATGAAGGAATGCCGCGTTCAGACGGCGCGCAGGCGCAAGGGGATGCCCTTCCACCCGTGCAGGCCGGTCGGCTGCATCGAGTACTCGGGCTTCGCGCGGACGATAGACGACAGAATCGAATGCCGCTGCCTGAGCTGCTATCCAGAGGTGACGGACGAGAGCTGCTGCTGCAAGTGGGAGTTCACGCTGAAGCGCGGCGGCGAAGCGGCGCGCTAGCGTGCTGTGCGCCGCAGGGGCGGCGCGCGTAAAATTGCCGCCGCTCCGTGAGATTGACGGAGCGGCGGCGAATTTTGGGAAACGCCGTAAGTTTGCGGCGTTTTCGTAAGTTTATGGATTTTTCCGCGGCTTCGCGGAGTTTTCCCAAGTTTGAGGAACTTCCGGCGACGCGACGGTCTTTTGCCGAACGCTCGGGTTTTTGCTGAATTTACCGGCTAAGCCTCGCTCTCATGCTCTTCGGCGTATTTGTAGGCGGCTTTCGTCATGCGTTTGTAGATGGCCGAGCAGTAGAGCGCGCCCATCGGGTTGTGCGCGAGGACGCGGTCTTTCGCCGCGACTGGGACGACGGGGGCTTTGGAATATTTTATGAAGAGCGCGTCGTGGCCGACGCAGAGGCCGAGCAGGAGGTTGAGGTCGGTCTTCGCTTCGGCGAGCACGGCGGCCTGCTCTATCGGGTTGCATGAGACGCTCCCCACTCGCTCGCTCTCCATCGCACCCATCTCGGACTTCGGCACTCCGCAGACCTTACAGTTGACCGTCGCTATCTCGAAATATTTTTCGAGTATCGCGCCGAGCTTCGCCGCCTCTTCGGAAAAGGCCGAGCAGAAGGCTATGCCGAGCTTTTTGTAGCCCATTTTCTGCGAGAATATTATTATCTCCTGTATGCGGTTGGCCTCGCCGTAGTATTCCGCCTCGACTTCGGAGGCCGCGCGCATCATGCGGCGGTCCGTCTCGTCCGCGTAGAGCGCCGCGGCGTCGCAGGCTGTGCAGGCCATGCCTTCGCGGCAGGGCTTTTCCGTGCATTTATCGCATCTCATAAAATGTCGCCTCTTTCATATTTTCTCATGTCGCCGGGCAGCGGCGCCTCTATCCTCGCGCCGCGCAGCGCGGCGGGCAGCGCCGCCTCGTCTGGGAATATCACGAGCCGCGCGTGTAGCAGCGGGCGCTTGCCCATTTTTCCGCCATATTTCGCGTCGCCCGCTATCGGGTGTCCTATCGCGGCGAGGTGGACGCGCGCCTGATGCGGACGGCCCGTCACCAGCTCCGCCTCGACGACGCTCCTGTCTCCAACAACTGCAATCCGTCTGTAAAGCGTCAGCGCGCGCTGTCCGTTTTCGTCGGGGCGCACGGTGTTCGTGCGCGCGTCTTTGAGCAGAGGCAGGTCGATTTTCCCTTTTTCCGGCGCGACGCCTTCGACGACGGCCCTGTATATTTTTCTGATTTTGCGTTCGCGCACAAGCTCCGCTAGAATCCGCTGCGCCTGCCCAGTGAGCGCGATTATCACAGCTCCCGATGTGTTCCTGTCGAGGCGCTGCACCGTCGCTGGGCGGTAGTCGCTGCGCTCCCAGCGCAACCCGGCGAGAGCGCGCGTGATGAGCGAGTCGCCGCCGCGCTCGTCCGGCTGGGTCAGAAGGCCCGCTGGCTTGTTGACTATCCATGCGAAGCCGTCTTTGTAGAGCGTCTCAAGCGGTTTCGCGTCCGGCGCTTCGCGCGCGGGTGCTGGAGCCTCCTTTGCGCCGTCGTCCCACGGCACGGTGAGCCGCTGGCCTTCTGCGAGACGCGCCTCGCCCTTCGTGCGTCTGCCGTCGAGGCGCACTTCGCCGGTGCGCAGCGCCTTCATGATTGCGCCGAGCGGCACGCCGGGCCACAGCGTCCGCAGCACGCGATCGACGCGCCGCCCGTCGTTGTCGGCGGATATTATAAGTTCGCGCGCCATTTTATTTTTTCCAGAAGCGGCGCTGCGTAGAGTTGTTCCATGCAGAGATGGGCTGCTCGTCTGTGAGGTTCTTGACTGAGTCCTTCCAGCAGAACATGCGGAAGTCCAGCTCGTCCGCCGACGATACGATGAGCGCTTCGGGCGTCGCGGGAACGACCGGAGAGCCGAACTCGCGCTGGCCGTGATGGCTGAGCAGGATGTGCGAGAGGTGCGTCCGAAGTTTCTCGGAAAGCCCGAACTGCGCGGCCAGCTCCGAAAAGCGCAGGTAGCCCTGTGCGACGTGGTCGAGCAGCGCGCCTTCAACGGTGATTTCCGGCACGGGGGCCATTCTGTACGATTCGAGTTTGCCGATGTCGTGCAGCAGAGCGCCGGCGATGACTGTTTCTTTGTCCACGTCGTAGCCGGAGGCCGCCATCGACTCGGCCATAGCCTTCGCGCAGGCCGCGACGGAGACGGTGTGTTCGAGCAGGCCGTTCGCGTATGCGTGGTGATGGCTCACGGCGGCGGGCCAGTCGCGGAAGCGCGTCCAGCGGTCGCCGCCGAAGACGAAGCGCAGGAACTTCCCCGCCTCGCCCTGACATTCGCCGACGAGCGCCTCGAAGCGAGCCGCAAGCTCGCCGGCCGGTATCGGAGAATGCGGCAGGTAGCCTGCCGGCGGATATTTTTCCTGGTTGAGCAGAGTTATCTTGTTGAAGTTGAACTGGAGTAGGCCGCGGTACTCCGCTACCTTGCCGTTGACGCCGACGGTGCGGCCAGTGAGCTGGACTATGCGCTCGGGCGGCAGCTTGTCGTCGTCGCTCTGCGGCGCGGCTTCGGATTTGTCGAGCCACTGCGCGTCCGACCAGACCTTCGCCTCGACCGTGCCGAGCCCGTCTGTGGCCGTCACGTCGTAGTATGGTTTTCCGTTTTTATCGCTTTTCTGTGAAATGTAGCTTATGACGAATATCGCCTTGAAGAGCGCGCCGGCTGGAAGTTTGCGCACCTCCTGGCTGTTGAGAAGCGTGTTAGCCGTCATACTTCATCTTCCTTCCGTAAAGGCAGTTTCACGTTTTTTAATAATAGCATTTTTTCGCCGATTGCACAGCGCTACGTACGTTTAATACATCAACGGTGCGGACCGCGGAAAGGGCGCGGAGTGTGTATAATAGCCTCAGGCCACGACTTTCTGCAATCTGAGGGGGAATCTTCCATGAGTAAGGTCAACTGGGAATCAAGGCTTTCCGAGGCGGCGCTGAACGTCAAGCCGTCGCCGATACGCGCGCTTCTGAAATATACCAAGACGCCGGGCGTCATATCCTTCGCCGGCGGAAATCCCGATCCTGCGGTCTTCCCGGTCGCGGAGTTCGCGGAGGCGGCGCAGATACTGAGCCGCGAAGGACGCGACGTACTCCAGTACGGCGCGACCAACGGCTACGAGCCGCTTAAGGGCTACATTTCGAAATGGATGGCCCCACGCATGGGACGCGAGACGGGCCCAGACGAGATGCTGATAACGACGGGCTCGCAGGAGGGTATGGACCTTCTCTGCGCCGTACTCATCAACGAGGGCGACACGATAATCGTCGAAGGGCCCACATACCCGGGCGCGCTCCACGCGATGCGCAACCGCGGCGCGCGCTTCCTTTCCGTGCCGTGCGACAAGGACGGCCTGCGCGTAGACCTCCTTCCGTCCGTCATCGAAGAAGGACGGAAGAACGGGCACAAAATCAAATTCATCTACACGATAGTAAACTTCCAGAACCCGTCAGGCGCCACGCTGACTGCGGAGCGGCGCGCCGAGCTTCTTAAAATAGCCGAGAAGTACGACCTCCTCATCTTCGAGGACGACCCGTACGGACATCTGCGCTACGAGGGCGCGAACGTGCCGACCATCTTCTCGATGGACAAGGAACAGAGCGGACGCGTCGTCTACGCCTGCTCCTTCTCGAAGATACTCGCGCCGGGGACGCGCGTCGCCTGGATAGCCGGAGACAAAGAGCTTATAAACAAGATGGTGATGATCAAGCAGGGGACGAACCTCTGCACGAGCGTCGTCGCGCAGGCTCTCGTCTATGAGTACTGCCGTCTCGGACATCTCGACGGATTCCTGCCGAAGATAATCGCGCACTACGCGAAGAAGCGCGACGCGATGGACGCGGCTTTCAGGAAATATCTGCCGGAGAACGCGGTCTTCCACAGGCCGGAGGGCGGCTTCTTCTTCTGGATTCAGGTGCCGGGAGTCGACTCGACGAAGCTATTCATGAAGGCGATAGAACACGGCGTCGCGTTCGTGACGGGGCCGTCGTTCTACGCGGAGCCGGGGACTGGCGCGGATTTCATGCGCACCTGCTTCACCTTCGCGCAGCCGGAAGAGATAGAGGAAGGGGCGAAACGCCTCGCCGCGGCGATAAAGGAGCTCTAACGCCGCAGATTTATAATGCGTCAAAAAGCCGGGGGCGCGCCTCCGGCTTTTTTCTTTTCTTTACAGCGGCGGCGGCGGATGCTAGACTTTGCCGGAAAACTTGAATTTACGGGGAGATTCTGTAAAAAATGGCGGAAGATATAATCACTGCGCAGGCGACGGCGTGGGGCGAGGGCGGCATCGCGATAGTGCGTCTCTCGGGCGAAGGCTGCGCGCGTCTCGCCGGGGAGATTTTCCACGGGCGGCGTCCTTTTGAAGAACAGCCGCCGCGGTACATGGCGCTCGGCTCGCTGCGCACGCGCGGCGGAGAAACCTTCGACGAAGCACTCGCAGTGCGCTTCCCGCGCGGCGCGAGCTACACGGGCGAGGAGAGCGCCGAGATACACTGCCACGGCGGTACGCTCGCGGCGCAGAAATGCGTCGAAGAACTCTGCGCGCTCGGCGCGAGGCTCGCGGAGCCGGGCGAATTCACGCGCCGCGCATTCGTGGGCGGGCGCATAGACCTCGCGCAGGCCGAGGCGGTGCTTGGAATAATAAAGGCCCGCAGCGACGAAGCGCTCAAAGCCTCCGCGCGCTCGCTTCAGGGAGGGCTGACGGCCGAGATAAAAAATTTCATGGACGAGCTGACGGAACTCGCCGCGGCGCTTGAAGTGGACCTAGATTTTCCCGAAGAGGGAGAGGGGTACATATCGCCTGACGAAAGCGCCGCACGGATAAAAAACCTCGCCGCGCGGTGCGCCGCGCTCGCCGCCAAGTGCCGCGCCGGTATGCTGCTGCGCGAGGGAGCGCGCGTTGCGATAATAGGCCGCCCGAACGTCGGCAAGTCGTCGCTGCTCAACGCGCTGCTCGAAGAAAACCGAGCGATAGTAACAGCCATACCGGGCACGACGCGCGACAGCATCGAAGAGACCTTCATATACAAAGGGCTGCCGGTGCGCATAATTGACACCGCGGGAATACGCGAGGCCTGCGACGAGGCGGAGGCGATAGGCGTCAGCCGCTCGCTCAAGGCCATGGAAGAGGCCGACGTCGTGCTCTGGGTCATAGACGGCTCGGAGCCTGAGCTCTCGTGCGGCGTGGGCGGCGAAGAGCTGCGCCTGCCGGCGGGGACGGTCGTCGTCCTCAACAAGAGCGACCTGCCGCAGAAAATCACAGAGGAGCAGCTGCGCGCGGAATATCCCGACGCGGAAATCGTCTCTATATCTGCTGCAAAGGGCGCGGGAATCGAAGAGCTGAAAGAAACCATCTTCCGCCGAGTATCCGGCGGCGGCGCGCTCGCCGGCGGATACTCGGTCACGGCGCGCCAGATGGAATGCCTGACCGAAGCGGGCAAGGCGATAGACGAGGCCGCGGCCTCGCTCGAAGCCGGAGCTGGAAGCGACGCAACGATAGCCTGCGTCGCGGAAGCGCGCGCGGCGCTCTCGTCGCTGCTAGGGTTCGACGCCGCCGAAGACCTGCTCGACAAGGTGTTCGGAAACTTCTGCGTCGGGAAATAACGCTTTGCCCGAAGATTTTCCGAACGAAGCGTCGCCGCGCGCCGTCGCGCTGAGCGCGGAGAGCGCCGAAGAGCTTGCCGCGCTTTGCGGAATTGCGGCGCGCGCGCCGTTTTCATACGATTTTCATAAATTTACGCCCCACGACGCAGCGCGCGCAAAATTCCGCCGCGCAGCCGTCGCCTCCGACGAAGCTGAAGCAGCGAAAATTCTGCTTACGCCAATAGAACAGGCCTGCGCGCCGAAAAAGCTCGCCTTCGCCTTCCCGGGGCAGGGCGCGGCCGGGGCCGTGCCGGTCGCCGAGCTTCGCCGCATCCTCCCGGCGTTTTTAAAATATCTGCAAATCGCGGAAGCCGCCGTCGAGCGTACGGCGGGCGCTTCGCTCACGCGGATTCTCGAAAAAGGGCGGAACAATACCGCGCTGGCGGAACATATCTCCGTTTTCGCCTACGGCGCGGCGCTAGCATTCCAATACATCGACTGGGGATTCCGTCCAGACTTCATACTGCCCCACTCCCTCGGCGAGTTCGCCGCGCTCGCCGTCTCCGGCATGGCGGACTTCGCAGAGACCGCGGAATTCGTCTGCCGCCGCGCGCTCGTAATAGATTCGATAAAAGAGCGCGGCGTCATGCTCCACGCGGAAGCGCCGCTCGATTTCGCAGAAGGGCTCGCGTCGCGGCACGCGGGGGAACTTTCAGTCGCAGCCGTAAACGGCGCGCGTTCCGTCGTGCTATCCGGGACTGCGGAAGCCGCGGGATGCGCCGAACGGGCGCTCGACGCGGCGAGGATTCCGCACCGCCGCCTGCGCGTGCCATACGCGGCGCACTCGCCGCTCGCGTCTCAAATCGCGGAGAAAATCGCCGAGCTCCCCTTCCCCGCGCTTAACGAACCGTCCTGTCCCGTATTCTCGTCAATCGACGGAAATCCGCTGACCGCCGCGGAAGTCTCACGCCCGTCGCGCCGCGCGGAACAATGCCTGCGCCCCGCGCGCTTCGACAAAGTTCTGGACGCGGCGCGGAACTTCGCGCAAGGCGCGCAAATCACCGCAGTCGAGTTCGGCGTACACCGCACGCTCGCAGGCGCGGGGCTCGCCGCGCTACAGCAAAGCCGCTGGCTCGGCGCATCCTCGATGAAAAGCTACGTCGCGGACAAATCGCGCGAATATTGTTTCAAACGCGGCATAATGGAGACCGCAGCAGCGCTCTGGGAAGAGGGCTTCGCGGACGGCGCGGAGTGGACAGAGATTTAAGCTGCGCGTGAATATACGAAAATGCGGGGCGGCCCTTGTCGAGCCGTCCCGCATATTTTTGCCTTTGTACGCGTAAGCGCCGCACGATTAGTACGATTTCGCGAAGATCGCCTTTCTTGCGTTCTCCTTGCCGGTATAGAAGCACTTGCCGCGCTCCTCGGAGTGGGCGAAGGGGAAGCAGCGCGGCGTCGCGCCGGTCGCTTCCTTGATGGCTTTCTCGTCCTCTTTGCTGCCCGCAAAGAATACTTCGATGAAGCCGCCCTTCTCTTCGAGCAGCTGCTTGAACTCTTCGAGGTTCTCGGCCTTGTGGGTGTTCGCAAGGCGGAACTGGAGCGCGCGGTTGTAAAGGTTCCGCTGTATCTCGTCGAGCAGCGCCGGAATCGCGGTCGCGGCTTCGCTCCATGCTATGTCGAGCTTCTCGCCGGTGTCGCGGCGCACGACGCGCAGCTTCTCCGCCGCATATTCCTTTTCGCCGAGTTCGAGGCGAAGCGGCACGCCCTTCTGGAGATGCGAGAAGAAGCGGTCGCCCGGGCGCATATGGAACTGCTTATCGATGTTGACGTAGCGTCCGCCAAGAGCCGCGTTGAGTTGTTTCTGGAGCTCTTCTGCCTTCGGCAGCAGCGCGCTTTCAATCTTCGCGTCGTCGGTCGAGATGGGGACGATGACGGCCTTGACGGGCGCGATGCGCGGCGGCAGTACGAGGCCGTCGTTGTCGGAGTGAGTCATGATTATCGCGCCGATAAGGCGGGTCGAGACGCCCCAGCTCGTCGTATAGGCGTACTGCATCGTGCCGTCCTTGTCCTGGAACTGGATGTCGAAGGCCTTTGCGAAGTTCTGCCCGAGGAAGTGGCTCGTGCCGGCCTGGAGCGCCTTCTTGTCGCTCATCATCGCCTCGCAGGTGTAGGTGTTGTCCGCGCCGGGGAAGCGCTCGCCTTCGGTCTTCTCGCCTTCGAGGACGGGGAGCGCGAGGTACTCTGTCATGACGCGGCGATAGACTTCGAGCATTTTCAGCGTCTCTTCGACGGCCTCTTCCTTCGTGGCGTGGGCGGTGTGGCCCTCCTGCCAGAGGAATTCGGAGGTGCGCAGGAAGAGGCGCGGGCGCTTCTCCCAGCGCATGACGTTGGCCCACTGGTTGATGAGGATCGGCAGGTCGCGCCACGACTGCACCCATTTGCTGTACATGTGGCCGATGACGGTCTCGGAGGTCGGGCGCACGATGAGCGGCTCTTCGAGCTCCTCGCCGCCGGCGTGGGTGACGACGGCGCACTCGGGCGCGAAGCCCTCGACGTGCTCAGCCTCCTTCGCAAGGAAAGACTGCGGTATCAACAGCGGGAAGGCGGCGTTGACGTGGCCCGTCTCCTTGAATGCGTCGTCGAAGTAGCGCTGTATCATCTCCCATATAGCGTAGCCCGTCGGGCGCACGACCATGCAGCCGCGCACCGGCGCGTAGTCCGCCATCTCTGCGACGCGTATGACGTCAAGATACCACTGCGAATAATCTTTCTCTCTCGGCGTAATGTTCTTTGCCATTCCTTCATCCTCCGGTAAAAATCTATGTCGGTTCTCCGATGCGGAAAATCCGTTCTATTGATGAAACACAGGCGCGCCGTCGCAAGGCCGCGCCATTTTTCTATTCTATCACTTTACGCGCGCCTTTTGAACTTCCGCGGCCTGCGCCGTGCGCCGCGCTCTTGACTTTTCCGCCGTTGCGGCTATTATTTTAGTATAGTCGCGAACTAAAGCGCTGAATAAAGATACCGGAGGCAGAGCCATGTCAAACCAGTGGAAAGACGATTTTACCGACCAGCTATGCGACGCCATAGTCGCGATCACAGACAGGGACGAAGCGTACCGCTTCCTCGAAGACTTAGCGACTTTTTCTGAAATCAAGGCATTCTCCCAGCGGCTTCAGGTCGCGGGGCTTCTCATAAAGGGTTTCTCATATCCGCAGATCGTTCAGGCGACTGGCGCGAGCACGGCGACGATCAGCCGCGTCAAGAAATTCGTCGAATACGGCACCGACGGCTACCGCGACGTGCTGCGCAAGCTCGAAAGCAAAGCCGTCGAAGAAGAAGCACCGAAGAAGAAAAGCGTGAAAAAATAATGCGCTGCGTATTTTTCCCGCTCGCGCACGACGCACCGCTCCCCGCAGGAATGGCGGCGCTTCTTGAAGGCGCGGCGGTCTGGCTGACGGCGCGCGGCGACGATGAAATCGCGCGTCTTTCCGAGATTCTTCCGCAGAGCGCGAAATTCGCAGGCGGCTCCGTTACTAGCGGAGCCGCGCTTGCGGATGTTGCGCCGGCCGTCATCGAGTGCGCGGAGGCGCTCGGCGGCATCGACGCCGTCGTTTTCGCTCCGGCGCTGTCGTCTAAGGAGCGTCTCTTCCTCGACATATCGCCGGACGACTTTGCGGCTCACGCCGCGGCGCTGAACGTTTTCTTTGAAATCTGCAAATGCGCGCTGCCCTACATGATGGGCCGCGAAGCCCCCGTCATCGCCGCGCACCTGCCAGCCGCGCCTGCGAACCTCACGGAGCGCATGTACCGCGCCGCGATGGAGTCAATGCTAGGCGACTTGGCCGCGGAGCTCGGCGCGTTCGGCGTATCTGTTCAGAAATTTTACGATTAAGAGGATTTTTTGGATTCGGCGGCCCCGGCGCCTCGCAGCAGTATCGCGTAGGCGGCGAGGTCGTCGACGTTTCTCGGCGGCGTGCGCAGCGAGGTCGGCACAAGCTTCATGAGGCCGCGCGGCGCGTGCAGCCGCCAGTATATTTCGCGCGCTTCGAGCGTCGTTCCGTATTCTTCCACGACTTTATGGGGAAAGGGCAGCGCCGCGCGGAATTCCTCTGACGAGGTGCCGCTTCCTACGAAGACGGTCTCGGGCGCGGTTTTCGGCAGATCCTCCGCGCTTCCTTCCTGCCGCCACCCAGCGACGAGTTCCCACTTTCCGCTCCTTACGGCCTCAATCAGCACGTCCTTCTTGTCTGACGGTATTATCGCCGAAAAGAGCAGCCGCCCGCCATCCGCGAGGGCGAAGCCCGTCTTCCAGCGTCCGGGGTCAATTCCCGCGATCATTGAAGATTCCGCGCTCCACCGACTCCCAGCGCGGGTACATCCACATCCACTGCTCCGGGTGAGCCTTTATGCCCTCGGAGATGACTGCGTTGAGGTCGTCGGTGCTCGTCTGGATGTTTTTGCCGAACGGCTCGCCGTCGCGGCCTTTCATCGGCGGGTAGAATTTCATTGAGAAGGTGACGCCGTCGGGGTTGCGCGTACATATCCCGGGAATCACGTCGCAGCCGAGCTTCGCCGCAAGCTTCGCGGGGCCGAGCGGCGTGCTCGCAGGATAGCCGAGGAATGGCGAGACGACGCCCGCCTCCTTCGCGTCCTGGTCGACGGGGACGGCGATGACCTCGCCGCGCTGGAGCGCCTTTATCATCGCCTTCAGGTCGTTCGCCTTGCCGAGCGCCTTCGCTCCTCCCGCGCGGCGCAGCTCTTTTATAAGCTCTGTTATGCGCTCGTCGCGCTGGTCCGCGCCGAGTGAATTTATCGGCAGGCCGTGGCGCGCGAGCCAGCAGGCTGAATATTCCCAGTTTCCTATGTGCGCCGTCGCGAGCATTGCGCCGCGGCCTGATTTCACCGCGTCGAAGAGATACTCGTGGCCTTCGCTGCTCACAAGTTCGTCAATCCTCTCCGCCATTACAGGCATACGCGCAAATTCCGCGGCGGCCCGTCCGAAATGTTCGTAAGCGCCGCGCACTATCTCCTCGGCGCGCCCGCGCGGCACGCCGAGTATCTTCATGCAGCGTTCGACCGACTCGGAAACTTTTTTCCGGGAGAAGCGTGCGACAAGCGAACCGAGCCTTCCTCCCAGCGCTACGGCGCGCTCGTGCTCCATGCGGCAGCAGAGCGCGCGGAATATATTAAGCGAATGCCATATAAGCGGCTGACTTCTTTCCGGCATGAGAACTCCCCTCAGGCGGACGCGCAGTCCCGCGCCCGCGTCATATACCAAAGATTATACTATACGCGCGCCGAAGGCACAGAAAAAGCGCGGAGCCCGCAAGGACCCCCGCGCCATTTTGAGAAATTGACCAAACTATCCGCTCTACTATCTGTGCAGCCAGTGCAGACTTTCTCTCAGTTCAATTCACAATTTGTTCCGAATTAATCATCAAAAGTCGCCTGTACGTGCTCCGGCGCCTTACTTTTCTTGAAATACACCATGCATACCACGATTCCGCCGATGGCCACCAAGCTGGCGATAATATTATGATGTATAGCAAGAAGCGCAAGTAAACCGAATACCACGCGTTCCGGGATTCTCAGGTCGCGATAGAACCAGCCTTCAAATGCTCCGGCAAGCGAAACCACGCCGAATACAGCAGAAGCGACAAGCACCACGAGCTCAAATATTTCAACGTTTTGCAGCAGCAGCATGGGGTTGTACACAAAACAATAGGGCAACAGGTACGAAGCAAGCGCAATCTTTGTAGCGGTAAACCCTGTCTTTGCCGGACTGGCGCCCGCTATGCCCGCTCCAGTAAATGCAGCCAAGCAGACCGGCGGGGTCAGGTCGGCCATTATCCCAAAGTAGAATACAAATAGGTGGGCGGCCAAAGGCAAGACATCCATACCAATCAGCGCAGGAGCTATGATTGTACTACATACGATGTAGTTCGCCGTCGTCGGAAGCCCCATCCCCAAGACTAAGCAGGCGACCATGGACATTATGAGCGTAAGTATAAGATGCCCGCCAGATATGTCGATAATATTGTTGGAAATAGTCAATCCTAACGACGTAAGCGAAGACGTTCCGACGACAAAACCGACAAGGGCGCAAGCAAGCGCTACGCCTAATGCTCCGCGCGCACCGTCTACTAAAGCGTCAAGGTTGTCGCGCAAAGACATTCTCGTATTTTTTTTCAAAGAGCTGACTACGATAACCGAAACAACGCCAATGAAGCCGGCGCGCAGCGGCGTATATTTCATAAGCAACGTGACGATAATGACGATAACGGGAATTATCAGGTGTCCGTCGCTTTTCATGACTTCTTTGACAGATGGGAGCTGGTCCTTCGGTATACCGTCAAGGCGTCTCTTACGCGCTCTGACATGTACGTTTGTAAAAATTGCAGTATAGTAAATCAACGCCGGTATGATAGCCGCAGCAGCTATTGAAAGATAAGGTATATTGAGGAACTCGCTCATAATGAAAGCGCCGGCTCCCATTATAGGCGGCATAAGCTGTCCTCCTGTCGACGCGCACGCCTCAACTGCGCCGGCATAGTGAGGTTTGTATCCGACTCTCTTCATCAACGGGATAGTGAAAGCTCCCGTAGTAGCGACGTTCGCAACGGACGAGCCGCTGATTGTACCGAGAAGTCCAGAAGCGACGACTGCAACCTTAGCCGGTCCTCCGGGGCTGCTGCCGGCCAGCGCAAGCGCCAATTCGTTAAAAAATCTGGCTCCGCCGCTTTTGCTGAGATACGCGCCAAAAATTATAAACACTATAACGAATGTGGACGATACGCCGAGCGCAAGCCCAAAAATCCCTTCCGGCGTCAGATACATATGCTGAATTATTCTGCCGAGAGAATAACCGCGAATCTGGAAAACGCCTGGAACATAATTACCAAAATAGCAATAGAGTAAGAAAATTATACTCAAGCACGGGAGGACATTACCGACAACACGACGTCCCGCTTCCAGAACTAGAATAATCGCCGCTATCCCAAGATATATCTCGTAGTCAAGCGGGTCTGCGCCGCGTCTTGCAATATCGTTGAAAAACACCGCGATATAGCCGATAACACAGCCGGCTACAATTGCCAAAATCCAGTCGTACCATGGAGTGCTTACTTTCGACGACTTGTTGTGTCCAGGGTAAAGTATATATACGGCTACGATTGCAAAAGTAAGATGTATAGCTCTTTGAATCGTTATCGGCATTGTAGCGATGCCGGCCGTATACAAATGGAACAGCGACATTGCAGCAAGCCAAATTGTGATAATTATTCCCTGCCACCCAGTAAGTTTACGATAACGGCTTTCTTGGTCGTATTTCTCTACTAGACTGTTGACCTCGGCCTCATTCATACTGGCTTCATCAAGTAAAGATTTCTTTACTTTGTTATTTTCTTCCATATTTCTGCCCC
>MHCFR05601__coassemble_1027_pt1 | contig 23859 bp, 25 predicted proteins | sample MHCFR05601__metabat2_low_PE_003 | metagenome-assembled genome bin MHCFR05601
TGCAGTTTCCTAGATTTTTACGTTTCTACTCTCCGTCGCCAGAGGAGATGAAGAGCGTCTGTCCGCCGCGCGAGACGAGGAAGCCGAAGTTCTTCGTCTTTTCGTTCACCATGCGTTCCCAGTCGGCTATGCCGTTTATCTTCTGGCGGTTGATTTCGAGAATCACGTCGCCCGCGCGCAGCCCCGTGCGCTGTCCACGCGAGCCGCGCTCGACCGATACGACCACTACGCCCTCGCTCTCGGTCAGGCCGTGCGCCTCGCTGAACTCTTCGCTGTTCGGCACGACCGTTATGCCCATGCGCTTCGATTCAGCCGGGGTCTGCTGCTGGCCGCCGCCCTGCTTCGGCTTGCCGTTGAAGGACTTGACTTCGCTGACGTCGCCGAGCGTCACATCGAGGCTCATCTTCTTGCCGTCGCGGTAGATTTCAAACTTCACCTTGTCGCCAGCGAGCTTGTTGCGCACCGCATAGACGACGTCCTCGCTCGTCTTGACGTCCTTACCGCCTATCTTGACGATGACGTCTCCGCGCTGGAGGCCGAACTTATCGGCAGGCGAGCCGGGCTGTATGTCGGCTATTATCGAGCCTTCCTTGACCGGTATCTTGTAGGCTTCGACGAGCGGGGCCGTCAGAGGCTGCACCGTCGCGCCGAGCCAGCCGCGGCGCACTTCGCCGTGCTTGATGAGGTCGTCCATGACCTGCTTCGCCATGTCGATAGGAATCGCAAAGCCGATGCCCTGCGCGTAGGGGATTATAGCCGTGTTGATGCCGATGACGCTGCCGTTCATATCGATGAGCGGCCCGCCGCTGTTGCCGGGGTTGATCGCCGCGTCGGTCTGAAGGAAGCCCTGGAAGTTGACTCCGGGGGCCTGGAGCGTCCTGTTCTTAGCTGAGACTATGCCCGCCGTCACGGTGCTGCCGAAGCCGTAGGGGTTGCCTATCGCGACGACCTGTTCTCCTACTTCTGTCGCGTCGGAGTCTCCGAGCGGAAGGAACGGAAGGTCCTTAGCCTCTATCTGTATCACCGCGAGGTCGAAGGTCGGGTCCTGCCCTATCTTCTTCGCGTCGAAGGTACGGCCGTCGAGCATCGTCACGCGGATTTTTTCAGCGTCCTCGACGACGTGGTTGTTGGTCAGGATATAGCCGTCCTTGCTGACGATGAAGCCCGAGCCCTTGCCGCGGCGCGGAACTTTCCTGGGCTGCTGCGGGCCGAAGAACTCTTCCCCGAAGAACTCGTCGAAGAACGGATGTCCCTGGAAGGGGTTCATTATCGGCTGCTGCGTCACCATGCTCTCGACGTCGATGTTGACGACCGCCGGGGAGCTTCTCTTTACTATCGATACGAGCGGGTTCTTGACGTCGCCCGCCGCCGGCAGAGAGGCCACCGCCTCGCCCGCCGGATTCGTTTCCTTAACGACGCCGGATTCTCCAAGCGTGTACCTCGTAGCTATATACGAGCCGGCAGTGCCGCCCGCAAAAAGGATCAGCGCCGCAAGGGCCGCCGTCGTGATTTTTTTGAATTTCTCCAAACTGAAACACCTCCAAAAATTTCTCTGTACTCATTCGCCCTGCATGTTGGATATAATAGCATAAGGTCAAAGAAAGTCAATAAAAAATAATGGAGAGACGTTTGTAAAATTTTAATTTTGCGCGCGCAGCCGCTTCGCCGTACGCCAGAGCCACGCCGCTCCGACAATTATCCCGACCGTCCAGATATAGCGGTTTATGTTCATCAGGCCGTCGGCGTAGAGCTGGCGGTGCGGGTCGGCAAGCAGCCGGTAAAGCCCGTAAAGAATTAGGACGAACGGGAAGAGCACGCCGCCGCGTCTGCGCTTATCCTCCGGCAGAAAGGCCGAAAGGACGGCGAGGAAGAGCGCTATGCAGAGCGCCGCAGCCGACTCTAACGGCTGCGATGGAAAGCGCCAGAAATTTGCGGGGTCGGATGGGAAATGCAGCCAGAAACGCGGCGCAGCGCTGAAGAACGCACCTGCGCCCGAGCAGCAGCCTTCAAGCAGACAGCCGGCGCGGCCGACGGCGAGCATGATGGCGAGCGGAACCGACGCCGCGTCGGCGAAGGCGTCCGCGCTCGCGCCGAGCTTCCTCAGCCTCCAGAGCCCAGCGAGGCCGCCCGCCAGAAGGCCGCCGGCTGAGTATACTCCGCGGAAGATTTCCGTAAAGGCTATCTTACCGTCTAAATAGAGCGGCATCCGTTCCAGTATTCCCGGCACGAACGAGCCCAGTATCCCTGCGCAGTAGACCCATACGAGGACGGACGACACATCGGCGTCGCTCATGCCGTAGAGCCGCTCCGCCCTGCGCCGCGTCCACACCACGAGCAAAAAAAGAGCGAAGGCCCACAGCGCGTAATAGCTGTGAACCTTCGCGTTAAAAATCTCAAACAGCACAGGACGCATACGCGTCTGCCCGTCAGTTGAACTTGCTGCTGCGGCGCTGCGGCCTGCGGCCTCTTTCGCGCCTCTGCCCTCCTACCGGACATACGAGAACGCGGCGAAGCGGCTCCTCGCCTATCGAACGCGTCTCAACCTCTTTGTCGTCGCGCAGCGCGATGTGGATCAGGCGGCGCTCCCAGCTCGACATCGGTTCGAGGCTTACGGGCGAGCCCTTGCGCTTCGCCTCGCGCGCTATCGATTCGGCGAGCCGGCGCAGCGTCTGCTCGCGGCGCGCGCGGTAGCCGCCGCAGTCGAAGCGCACGCGGCGCGTCGACATATCGTCGTGGCATACGAGGTTGGTGATATATTCGAGGGCCTTCAGCGTCTCGCCGTAGCGCCCTATTACAACGCCGGCGTCTTCGCCCACCAGGTTTATGATGCCGTCGTCGGTAAGTTCGGGAATGAGGTCGAGATCCATCTTGTCGAGCATCTCGTTGACGAAGTGGCAGGATTTTATGTAGGAGACCGGAGCGAACGGCGCTATCTCGACTTTATAGGTCGAGCCGAGAAGGCCGAAAAGCTTCTTATCCTCGGAAATCACCGTAGCGTCTATATCGTCGGGCTGGATTCCCCATATCTCCGCGCCCTTCGCCTTCGCCTCGTCGACGGAGGAGCACTCCACGACGCGGCTTTCTATTTCAGGCATGGGCATAAGCTCCGTATCGGAAGTATTTCTCATGGCCTATTCCTCGTCGTCCTCATCGTCATCGTCGTCGTTTTGCTTGCTGACGGGCTTGTTCTTATGCAGAGTCGGCTTGATGGCGAGCTGCTCCTTCGTCTTTTTCATGACGAAGTACTGCTGCGCTATGCCTATCAGCGAGGAGAGGCCCCAGTAGAGCATTACTCCGCCTGGCATCGAAAGGCAGATGAAAGCCATGAAGACGGGCATAATCGTGTTCATCATGGCGAGCTGCGGATTGTTGCCCGCGCCAGAAAGCTTCTGCTGCGCCCATGTCAGCACGGAGATGGCGATGAGAAGAACGAGGTTCCCGAAATAGAGCCCCGCGTTCGCAAGGCCGGCGGGATTCGAGAAGATTCCGCTGAGCACCGCGAAGATGCTGTAAATGCCGTCAGGCCCCGGCGCGACGCCGACGGCCTGTCCCAGCCCGGCCGTCGCGGACGAACCAAGCAAAACGCCCATGAAGGTCGTATCGGCAAAGTCGTAAGTGTTGAGAACGTTGAAGAGGAGTATAAGAATCGGAAGCTGTACCAGAATGGGCAGGCATCCCGCAGCGGGATTCACCTTGTATTCCTTGTAGAGACGCATCGTCTCCTGGTTCATTCTTTCCCTGTCGTGGCCGTACTTTTCCTGAATGACCTTCAGCATCGGCTGGATCTTCTGCATATGCTGCATACTCACCATCTGCTTCTGGTTCAGCGGATAAAGCGCGACTCTCACAATAAGCGTGAGTATGATGATCGCAAATCCGTACGAATGGGTTATCCCGTACAAGAACTCAAGAAACGAAAGAAGGAGCTGGCTCGCCCCGTCCCAAATACCCAAGATCTTCACCTATCCTTTCGAAGTCTGCTCCCGCAGCCTCAGGAGCTTTCCGAGCCATTTCCGCGCAGCTATCTCGCCGCGATCCGGCACAGGGTCGAAACCGCCCTCGTGCCACGGGCCGCACTTAAGCAGCCTCGAAGCGGCGAGATACGACCCGATGACAGGGCCGTAAATCTTCAGAGCCTCGGCGGCGTACTCAGAGCAACTCGGATAAAAACGGCATTTGCCGCCGCCGAGCAGCGGAGAGAGGGCCGCCTGATAAAAGCGGACGGCGAACAACAGAACCAGAGCGAGCGCACGACCTAAGAGCCGCGTTTTGAATCTACGCTCCAATCGGCGCCGGGCCAGTCTTTCGATAGAAGCCCGCGGCGCTTCATGCACGCGGCAAGGTCGTAATAGACGTCGCGCGCGTTCGCGTCGAGGCCGTTCTCGCGCAGCGACGCGACGAACCAGACGCCGTCTCTGACCCACGGAAGCAGACGGCGCGCAGCCTCGCGCAGAACGCGCCTGCCCCGCACACGCTGCGCGCCGCAGGCAATCTTCTTGCCCACCGCGACGCCCGCCTGCGCCGGGCCATCCGCCTTCGTTACATACAACAACCGCACCAGCGCCCCTGAATCGCGACGTCCGGTGCGGAAAACAAAATCAAACTGCCAGCCCTTCTTGAGGCGCGCGGCAGATGAAAACCCAAAATCCACCAGAACTTAGACGGCGAGGCGCGCCCTGCCCTTACGGCGGCGGTTCCTAAGAATGCGGCGGCCGCTCGGCGTCGCGGAGCGCTCCAGGAAACCCATCGCGCGCTTCCTTCTCAGATTGTGCGGCTGAAACGTTCTTTTCACAGACAACACCTCCTGCGTGATTGCTTCATTCTAAAAAAGTCAAATTCTTTTCAGAATTATCATTGCACGGTTATTCCCCAAACAACCTGCTAAATATAGCATAGAGCCGCCGTTACGGCAAGGAAAGCCACAAAATTTCCCAGGAAAATTTTTGAAGTATTGCGCAAGAGCCATAGTTTATGGTAAGATTTCCCTTGTCTTTGTGAAGGAGGTGACGGCATTGCCAAACAAGAAATCAGCTAAAAAACGAGTCCTGGTCACTGAGAGAAACCGCATCTACAACCGTTTCTGGAAGACCCGCTGCAAGAACGCGGTGAAGAAACTCCTCGAAGCGGTGGAAAGCAAGGATCTTGAACTTGCGACGAAGAGGCTGAACGAGGCTCAGAGCGTACTGGACAAGGCGGTAGTAAAGGGCGTCGTCCACCGTAACACAGCCGCGCGCCGCAAGGCGAGCATCACGGCGAAAGTCAAAGCCCTCTCGGCCTAGGCTTCACATCGAATCATTCATAAAAAATCGGAGGCTGACGAAGCCTCCTTTTTTGTGCGCGCAAAGCGCCGCGCCCCGCAGAATTACGCAGGGGCGCGGCGTCCGCGTCTACACGGCAAATTCAGGCGCTAAAGCGCAAGCGCGGGCATGAAGCCGAGCTTCACTGCGGCGAGGCTGAGGCACGAGATAACCGCCCATAGTACGGCCGCCATGACGAGCGGCTTCGCGCCTATTTTTTTGAGCTCCGCGCGTCCGAGGCCGCCGCCGATGAGGAAGAGCGTGCCGGTCATCATGTGTTTGCCCGCAAGCGAGCTCATGTCCCAGAGCGCGCCGAACTGAGGCGCGAGCGAGCGCATGAGCGCCGCGAGCAGGAATCCGAGCAGGAACCACTGGAACTTCGCCTTCGCCTCGGATTTCGCAAGACGCGCGCCGAGATAGGAGACCGGCAGAATCCAGAGAGCGCGCGTGAGCTTGACCGTCGCGCCTATCGCAAGCGCCGCCGCGCCGTAAATCGAGGCCGCGCCTACGACGCTGCTCGTGTCGTGGATTGCGAGCGCCGCCCAGAAGCCGAACTGCTCCTGCGTGAGGCCGATGAGATGTCCGAGCGGCGGGAAGAGGAAGAGCGCCATGCCGTTGAGCAGGAATATAACCGCCATCGCAACGCCCGTTTCGACGCTCGACGCTGAGATGGCCGGAGCCATCGCGGCTATCGCGGAGCCGCCGCATATCGCGGTGCCGGAGCTGAGCAGGACGGCGAGCCTGCGCTCGATGCCGAAGACCTTGCCGAGCGCCGAGCCTATCGCAAGCGTCGCGAAAATTGAAATCAGCGTCACCCACAGAGAGGCGAAGCCGACCTTCAGCACAGCGTCGAAGCGCATACCGAAGCCGAGCAAAATCACAGAAAGCTGCAAAAGCTTCTTCGACGCCGCCGAAGTCTCCTTCTGCGCCGGATTGCCCACGGTCAGCGCGATTGCGAGGCCGAGCGCGAGCCCCACCGCGGGATTCGGAGTTATCACAGAGAGCGCGGCGGCAGCCGCGAACCAGAAATATTTATTCCCCGCCGTCCGTTCAAGAAAAGTACCGTTTGTTTCCATCGCCGTATTCCCCCAAGGTTTTCATATAATGCGGGGATTATAGCGCGCGCAAGATATTATTAAAAATAATAATTTTTTATATAAAATATAGATTTTAACAATATATCATAAAAATACAAAAAAGCGGAAGAGCCGCGCCCTTCCGCTTCGTTTCTGTTTTTACGCAGCCGCGCTAGCAGGTCGCGCCGCCCGTGACGTGCAGCTCCGCGTCGAGAATCTGCTGCTTGCGCGACATTATGTCGCCTTCGAGCAGCTCCTTCTCCACGTTCTCAAAGCCGAGGCGCGCGATCGTCTGCGAGAAGCGCTCTCCGGTCTTGCCCTGCTCGCGGAAGAGCAGAATAGCCTTCTCTATCGTCTCAAGAGCCTCTTCCTTCGTCGGGAAGATTTTTAAAAGAGCGCGGCCGGTCGCGGTGGACTTGCCCCAGCGTCCGCCGATGTATATTTTGTAGCCGCGCGTTCCGGCGGTTACCGCGTCGAAGTGGCATTTGTCTACGCAGTGGCCGCAGTTGTTGCATTTGTCGCGGTCTATCTCAAGCAGCCCGTCTTTGAGCTTCGCCGCTCCGATGGGGCAGGCGGCCTCGACGGAGCATTTCTTGCAGCCGTTGCAGCCGTCCTCGTCAAACTCAGGCACGAGCTGGCCTATGATGCCGACGTCGTTGAGGTCCGGCTTGACGCAGTTGTTCGGACAGCCGCCGACCGCAATCTTAAACTTGTGCGGCAGGCGCACCGGACGGTAGCCTTTGTAGAAGCGCTCGTGTATCTCCTGCGAGACAGCAAAGCTGTCTATGAGGCCGTACTGGCAGGTCGTCCCCTTGCACGAGACGACGGGACGCACCTTCGAGCCGGTTCCGCCCGTTTCAAGGCCGGCCTTTGCGATGAAGGCGCGGAACTCCTCTATCTTGTCGAAGGGTATTCCCTGACATTCCACCGTCTGGCGCGTCGTGAGCGTCACGACGCCGTTGCCGTAGAGCTTCGACGCCTCCGCAATGCAGGCGAACTGCTCCGCCGTCAGTTTGCCGTTGACTGTGATGACGCGCGCCGAAAAGTTGTTCGTCCCTTTGTTCCTCAGAAATCCGAGCGGTTTTACAGATTTCTCCTCCGCCGCCGTTACGAGTCCGTTCTCCACTTTTTATTCCCCTTTTCTATTCTTCGGTCTCTATTTCGTTGAAGGTGTGTCCGCCTTCAAGCGTCTTCGTCTCAGTGAAGCCCAGGGCCCTGAGCCTGTTTTGCGTCAGGTATGCGCGCTTCCCCTTCGCGCATATGAAGAGCAGCTTTTCGTCCTTCGCGTATTTGTCGAAGCTCTCGTCTATCTTCGTGTAGTCGAGGTAGGGCAGGTTCGTCAGAGTCGGCTGTATCGACGTGTCTATGAGCTTGTAGCCCTCGGCCGCCCCCGCCGCAAATTCCGCGGGCGTGAACGAATCGAGCGCGCCGGTGAGCTTGTTGAGCATGATGTTCACCATCTGGACGAACGGGTGTATCGCCGTCGAGAAGGGCGGCGCATAGGCGAGGTCGAGGTTTTCAAGGTCCGCGAGCGTCGCGTTCATCGAAATCGCCATGGCCGCGACGTCGGTCATCTTGTCCACAGCGCCGGGGCCGAGCGTCTGCATCCCGAGGAATTTGCCGCTCTTCCTGTCGGCTATCATCTTGACGATGAAGTTCGACGCGCCTGGATAATAATGCGCCTTGTCGTCGACGACGGCGGTGACCGTTATGACGTCGTATCCGGCTTCCTTCGCAGCGGCTTCCGTGAGCCCAGTGCGTCCGACGTTGAGTCCCGGCAATTTGCATACGCCGGTGCCGAGGACGCCCTTGTAGCTCTCTTCTCCGCCCGCGATGTTTTTCGCAATTATGCGGCCCTCGATGTTCGCGGAGGAGCCCATCGGCGACCAGGCGGGCGCGCCGGTGATTCTGTTTACAACCGTCACGCAGTCGCCCGCGGCGTAGACGTCGGGGTCGTTGGTGCGCATCGCGCCGTCGACACGAAGCGTGCCGTTCGGCATCATTTCAAGGCCGCTCTCGCGGAGGAAGGCGGTGTTCGGCTTTATGCCGAGCGCGAGCACGACGGCGTCGGCCTTCATGCCGCGGCGGCTGGTCAGCACCTTTTCAACCTTCTCCGTTCCCTCTATGCCTTCGAGCTTAGTTCCGGTGAAGCAGACTATGCCCTTGTCGGCGAGCTTGCGCTCGACGTAGGCCGCGACCTCGGGGTCGAAGCCCGGGAGTATCTGCTCCGCCATGTCTATCACGGAGACCTTGACGCCCTTGGCGGCGAGGTTCTCCGCAATCTCAAGGCCGATGAATCCCGCGCCGCAGACGACCGCGCGCCTGACTTCGCCCGTTTCGAGCAGCGCGCGCAGCGCTATCGCGTCCTCGGGCTTCCTCATGACGAAGACGTTTTTGAGGCCGGCGCCAGGAAATTTGGGAACTACCGGCGACGCGCCGACGGCTATCACAAGCTTGTCGTATTCGTATACGCTCTGTTCGCCCGTCTCTACGTCCGCCGCGGTCACGGTCTTCGCCGCGCGGTCGAGAGCCACGGCCTCTTTGCCGGTGACGACCTTCGCACCGGTGAGCGCGGAGAATTTCGCCGGAGTGTTGACGATGAGCGAACCTTTGTCCGCTATCACTCCGCCGACGTAGTACGGAAGGCCGCATCCGGCGTAGGAAATATCTTTATCCTTAGCGAGCACCGTCACTTCCGCCGAACGGTCCTCACGCCTGAGCTTCGCAGCCGTCTTCGTTCCCGCCGCGACTCCGCCGATTACAAGAATTTTCAAGTTATCACGCCCTTCTCAGAGTTTCAAACATCAGATGATTTAATTATATGCTCTTTCTTCAATTATTAAATATAATAAAATATAATTTAACTCATAGGCAAATTCTATATACCGGAGGCGGAAGCATGACGCTTCATCATCTGCGAGTGTTCATAAAGGTGGCTGAGAGCGGCTCGGTCAGCGCGGCGGCGCGGGAGTGCCATCTTGCCCAGCCAACTGTGAGCCAGCTTATAAAGGAGCTCGAAGAATTTTACGCGGCGCGTCTTTTCGAGCGGCTGTCGAAGAGGCTTTATATAACGGAGGAGGGGCGCAGGCTGCTCGCCCGCGCGAAGGAGGTCGAGGGCGCTTACGAGCGGCTGGAATACGATATGTCGCCGGACAAGCGGCGCGACAGGCTGCGCATAGGTTCGTCGGTTACGGTCGGGATGTGCCTGATGCCGTCGCTGGTGAGACGCTTCGGCGCGGAAAGGCCGGAAACGGAAATTTACAGCTACGTCAGCAACACTCAGACGATTGAGCGGATGCTGCTCGGCTCTGAGCTCGACGCGGCGGTCGTCGAAGGGCGCGTGCGCAGCAGGGATCTGCTGTCGTTCCACTGCCGCGACGACTACGTCGCGCTTTTCTGTTCCGCGGCGCACCCGTTCGCCGCGCGCGCAAGCGTCACGCTCGGCGAGCTCTGCCGCGAGCCGTTCGTGCTGCGCGAGAAGGGCAGCGGAACGCGCGAAATTTTTGAAAACTTCATGCGCGACCACGGGCGCGGGATAAAGGTCAAATGGGAGGTCGCCTGTTTCGACTCGACGCTGCGCGCCGTCGTCGAGGAGGGCTGTATAGGCGTCGCCTCGGTCCGCCTGATCGCGCCGCATCTCAAAAGCGGCGCGGTGCGCGGAATTTGCCGCGCGGGCGGAGAGTGGGACAGGGTTTTCTCGCTTATCTACCACAAGGATAAATTCGTCACCGAGGACATAAGGCGCTTCGCCGCAATAGCGCTCGACGGCGAAGAGGACGAGCTGCCGCGCAAGGAGGATATGGCGAAGCTCGAAGTTTGAGCCGCGCCGCGCGGATATACGAAAAGGCCGGAAGCTCTCGCCTCCGGCCCTGAATTTATTCTTTTGCGTGAAACGCGCGCCGTTACTGCGCGTCGCCGGAGGCGGGCTCGGCCTGGTCAGCCGGCTGCGTCTCCGCGGCCGGGGCCGTCACGTCGGCGGAAGCGGGAGCCGCCGCCTGCTCTGACGGGAATATCTCAGGGTCGAGAATCTTCACGTCGGCGCGCGCGAGAAGCTCTTCAAAGAACTTCTGCTGCTCGGCCTGCATCTTCTGGTTGCGTATCGCCGCGCGCACGTCGCCGCTCACTTCGTTGAAGGGCAGCACGCGCCCGGCCTCGCGCCCGCGGTTGATGGCGATGAATACGAACGGGTCGTTGGCCTTCTCGACGGGCGAGACCTTGTTAAGCGGCAGCTCTTTCACGGCCGCGAGCTCGTTCTGGAGCATCTGGTCGGTGAGGATTACAGGGTGGTCGTAGGGCGTCGCCATTTCGACGTCGGCGCGGTACTTCTCTATCTCGTCGTCCCACTTGGCTCCCGCGGCTATCGCCTTACGCGCGGCTTCGGCGGATTCCTGCTTGCGGAAGGTCGCAATGTTGGCCTTTATGCCCGCGGGCTGCTTGTAGAGGAAGTCCTTCGTCGCGTCGTAGAAGGCAGTGACTTCCTTGTCCTCAACCTTCACGTTCTCGCCGAGCGACTCCATGAGCTTCTGCATACGGATCTGGCGCGCGATGTCGTCCTTCATCTGCTTCTCGGTGACGCCGCTGCGCTGCATGTAGGCGAAGAACTCCTCACGCGTCGGATAGCTGTCCATCATGCGCTTGTAGGCTTCGTCTATCTCGGCTTCTGGGGCCTCTATCTTGCGCGTCTTTATCTCCTTTTCGAGCTCCGCGTCGACGGCCATGTTGTCTATCACGGCCTTGCGGATCATCGGGATGTCGGCGGAGGTTATATTCGCGCCGTACTGCTCGGAGAGGCGCGCGGCGCCCTGTTCGAGCGCGGAGCGCATGACCTCGCGGCCGTCTATCTCGGCGACGGGATAGTCGCGCATCCCTTCGCCCTCCCCGCCGCCGCGCACGTAGAGGCCGTAGCCCGCGAAGCACGAGGCGACGAAGAACAGTATGACGATTATCATTATCACTTTGGTGTGGTTTCTCAGCGTTCTAAGCAAGGGAAATCTTCCTCCTCATAAAACATCGGCTTTTTCAGCAACTTCATAATGATACGATAGCGTTACCGCGCTGTCAAAGAACAGCGGCGAATTTCTCCATAGTTTCGGCGTTTTTCTTCATGTAGTCCTTTGTGTCGGCGCGGCAGGCTTCGACGTCCTTCTTCATCTGAGCGACGAGCCCCTCGCTCTCCGCGAATTTTATCTCGCCGCGGACGCGCGTCGTTATGAATATAAGCAGCTCGCGCCCGTAGAAATCTTCGTCCGCGCCGATGACGTGCGCCTCGCAGCGAATTTCCCGCTCGCCGGCGAAGGTCGGGTTGCTGCCGATGTTGAGCGCGCAGGGCAGCCACGCGCCGCCGGTGCGCACAAGCGCGCTGTAAACGCCCTCGGGCGGGTATATCTTGCCGCGCGAGACGGGGATGTTCGCGGTCGGGAAGCCGAGCTTGCGCCCACGCCCGTCGCCCTCCGCGACGGCTCCGCTGATTATGAACGGGTAGCCGAGCATCTTCGCCGCGAGTGACATTTCGCCGAGCGCGACGGCGCGGCGCGTCTCCGTGCTGCTGACCGTCATGCCGTCGAAGCTGTAGCGCGGCACGACGTCGAGCGTCCAGCCGCGCGCGGCGCATATCTCGGAAAGTATCTTCGGCGTGCCGGCGCGGCAGCGGCCGAAGCGGAAATTCTCGCCGATGACGAGGCCGCCGACCTCGTATTTTTTGTCTATGTAGTCGGCGAAGCTCTCGGGCGAGAAGGCGGCGAAGTCGTGCGTAAACGCTATCTTCTCCATGCGCGGCACGCCGAGGTAGGCCGCTATCAAGTCCTTCTCGCGCGGCGAGAAGAGCAGCCGGAAATTGTCCCTGTCGAGAAGCTGGCGCGGATGTCCGTCGAAGGTCATCACGCCCCAGCCCGTCCCGGCTTCGGCGGCGCGCTCCGCCGCTTTGCGCAGCAGGCGCGCGTGGCCGAGATGGAAGCCGTCGAAGGCTCCAAGCGCGTAAATCATTATTCCAAGCCTCCAGATAAGATTATGTTCACGTCAGGCGAAAGTTCGAGCGTGCCGCTCTTTTTCGCCGCGCGGCATATCGAGAAAATTTTATTTGATTTTATCACTGCGGGAGAATCGGGCCGCGGCTCCGCGCCGAACGAAAGGCGCGTAAGCGCGGAGAGCGCGACGGGCCTGCCGCACGAGAGCGCGGCGAATGCGTCCGCGTCAGCTTCGTAGGCGGCGCACGGAGTTTCAAGCTCCGGCACCGGCGTGACCTCGCGCGCGAGCTCCTCGGCCGTCATGGAAAAAAGCTCCTCCGCGCCCCTCGCCGCTTCTATGCGGAACGGGCCGCAGGCGGTGCGCGCGAGCGCGCTCACGTGAGCCGCGGAGCCAAGCCGCGCGCCGAGGTCGCGCGCGAAGCTGCGTATATAGGTCCCCTTGCGGCAGTCTACGCGGAAAGAAACGCGCCCATCTCCGTCGATATTCGTAAGCCTCGTGATTTTCGAAAAGCAGACGGGCTTCGGCTCGGGCGTAACCTCGCGGCCGCCGCGCGCAAGCACGTGCGCGCGCTCGCCGCCTATGTGGACGGCAGAGACTGCTGGCGGCGACTGCATACGCCAGCCCATGAAACCGCAGAGCGCGGAATCTATCATCTCGTCCGTTATGTACCCGAAGGGCGCGCTTTCGACAGCCTCTCCGCTCGCGTCGTCGGTCGAGGTGCGCGTCCCGAAGCTCACGACGGTCTCGTAGGTCTTCGGCATCGACATAATAAAATTAGAAAGCCGCGTAGCCTGCCCTATGAGCACAATCAGCACGCCCGAAGCCGTAGAGTCGAGCGTCCCGCCGTGGCCTATCTTCGCGCCGCGCCAGAGCGCGCGCCGTATCTTCTGGACGCAGTCGGTGCTTCTCAGCCCGACCGGCTTATTTACGGGAAGTATCCCCGAGAACGGCGTCATTGAGAGCCTCTTTCTTCAGTCTTTCGAGAACGTCGTCGAACGCGCCCGCGGCCTTCGCGCCCGCCGCGCACGGATGTCCGCCGCCGCCGAAGGCCGCGGCGACCGCGCGCGCGCTGTAGGGCGGCCTCGCGCGGACGCTGAGCTTGCAGTAACCGTCGTACTCCGTGAGGAAGAGCGCGAGCTTCACGCCCTTTATGCGAAGCAGCATATTCACGAGGCCGTCGAGCTCCGCGCTCCCGGCGCCGGACTCCTCGAGCTCCTTGCGGCGCAGCCAGAAAATCGCGCGCTCTCCGCCGCCGAAGGTCTCCGTCCGAGAGAGCGCGAGCCCCCACAGGCGCAGCGACGCGGCGCTCATGTTCTGGCTCACGCGGTCGTCTATCTCGTCGGGCTTCGCTCCCGCCTCGAGCAGAATTTCGGCGCAGCGGTGGCTCTCCGCGGTCGTCGAGCTGAAACGGAAGCTGCCGTTGTCGGTCGAGAGCGCGGTGTAGAGCGCCGCGGCCTCCTCCGCAGTTATGCCCTCGCCGTATAACTCCATGATCCGCACGACGATTTCCGCCGTCGCCGAGGCCTCGGGATCGACAAGGTTCGTTTTGCAGAAAAGCCTGTTGTCGCCGTGGTGGTCTATGCAGAGCGAATCATCGCAGGCGGAGAGCAGCTCGCCGAAATTATCGACGGAACGTTCCGCCGTGCTCATATCGACGGCGACGAGCAGAGCCCCCTCGGCGAGAGCGCGCGGCGCGGAAGCCGCGCAGACGAGCTCGCCCGAATATGGAAAAAATGAAAAGACGGGCGGCAGCGGGTCTTTTGACACAATCGCGGCGCGCTTGCCGCAGCGCTTCGCAAGCGAGTAGAGCGCGAAGGCGCTGCCCAGAGTGTCGCCGTCGGGGTGCTCGTGGCAGACGAGCGTCCAAGCGCCGTGATTTTTCAGCTTTGCGAACGCTTCGAGGAAGGTCTCGCCGCTCAGCATACTTCCTCCCGCTCCGCCTTCAGCTTCGCGTCGCGCTCGGCCACCATGTCGAGCAGCTCGTCCATCCTGCGCGCCTTGACCTCCGACTCGTCGAAGCAGAAATGCAGCTCGGGAATCGTACGCAGCCGCATCTCCTTGCCGAGCATCGCGCGCAGCACGGGAGCGGCGGCGTCGAGCGCAGTCTGAACCTTCTCCTTCTCGTCCTGATTTATGAGAGTGTAGAAGACCTTCGCGTGGCCGAGGTCGCGCGACACCGAGACCATCGTCAGTATCGCCTCGCCGGCGTCGGAGTTCTTTATCCTAGTCTGAAGCATCCCGGAGATAAGGCGCAGAAATTCCTTATTGAGCCTGTCTATCCGATATGTCACCATAATTGAACACCTCCAGAGAAAAGCCGGTTATTTCAAACTCTCCGTCCTCTTCCCTCTGATATAGAAATTTTTCGAGATTGCGCATCCGCTCGTCGAGTTCGCGCGGCGACGACCCGGCGGCGGCGAAGCCGAGCTCCGCTGCGTCATGCGAGCCGTCGGGGCCGAGGTCTGCCGCCGATATGGAAAAGCGCCCGCGCACACCGTCCGTGATTGAGCGGACGACGTGCCGCCTGTCCTTGAGGCTCGACGCGAACGGCAGGCGCATCTCAAGCCGCGCCGCGGCTATCCAGAGCTGCATAGCGCGCCGTTAGTCCAGAGACTTCTTCTCTTTCAGTATCTCGTAGGCTTCGATGACGTCGCCCACGCGGAAGTCCTGGAACTTCTCGAAGCTGAGGCCGCATTCGTTTCCGGCCTTTATCTCGCGCACGTCGTCCTTGAAGTGCTTGAGGCTCGAAAGCTCGCCGCTCCAGAAGACGACGCCGTCGCGTATCAGGCGCACCTTCGCGCTTCTGCGGATGAGCCCTTCCGTCACGCGGCAGCCGGCGATGTTGCCGACCTTCGGGACGCGGAAGATTTCGCGTATCTCAGCCTGGCCGAGCGTATGTTCGCGCAGCTCGGGCGCAAGCATACCTTCCATGGCCGCCTTCACGTCGTCGAGCATATCGTATATAACCTGATAGAGGCGTATCTGGACGCCCTCGTTTTCGGCTATCTTCTTGGCGTTGCTGTCGGGGCGGACGTTGAAGCCAACGATGATCGCGTTCGAGGCCGAGGCGAGCATCACGTCGGATTCCGAAATGCGTCCGACTCCTTCGTGGACTATGTTTATCGAGACTGCGTCGGTGCTCATCTTCATGAGCGAGGAATGGAAGGCTTCGAGCGAGCCCTGTACGTCGGTCTTGAGGACTATGCGGAGCTGCGGGACCTCTTCAGTCTGCATCTTCTCGTAGAGCTCTTCGAGCGTCAGGCGCTTCGCCTTGCTCTGGTCGGTCTCGCGGCGTTCGAATTCGCTCTGCGACATAAGCTCGCGCGCCTCGCGCTCAGACGAAAGCGTCGTGAACTTTTCGCCGGGCTGCGGGACGCTCTCAAGGCCGAGGACCTCGACCGGCATACTCGGGCCGGCTTCGTTCACGTTGCGTCCCTTGTCGTCTATCATCGCGCGGATTTTGCCCCACGCGGAGCCGGTGTGTATGATGTCGCCGCGGCGCAGCGTACCGTCCTGCACGATGACGGTGGCGACGGGGCCCTTGCCCTTGTCGAGGTTCGCCTCGATGACTGTGCCGGTGGGCGCTGCCTTCGGGTTCGCCTTCAACTCCTGCATTTCGGCGACGAGCAGAAGCATTTCGAGAAGGTCGTCCACGTGGAGCCCCTTCTTAGCCGCTACGTCGACCATTATCGTGTCTCCGCCCCATTCCTCGGGGATGAGGCCGTAGTCGGAGAGCTGCTGGCGCACGCGCTCGGGCTTCGCTTCGGGCTTGTCTATCTTGTTGACCGCGACGACTATCGGAACGCCGGCGGCCTTCGCGTGGTTGAGAGCCTCGACGGTCTGCGGCTTGATGCCGTCGTCCGCAGCGACAACGAGTACGGCGATGTCCGTGACCTGAGCGCCGCGCGCGCGCATCGAGGTGAAGGCCTCGTGTCCCGGCGTGTCAAGGAAGACGAGCGTGTTGCCGTTGTATTCGACGCGCGAGGCTCCGATGTGCTGGGTGATGCCGCCGGCCTCTTTTTCGGTGACGTGCGTCTTTCTGATGTTGTCGAGGAGCGTCGTCTTGCCGTGGTCGACGTGTCCCATGACGGTGATGATCGGCGGGCGCGGCTGAAGTTCCCCGTCGCCGCCCTGTTTGCCCTTTTTCTTTTTATCCTTGGCTTTGAGTTTTTTGTGTGACACCGGCTTCGGCGCTTCGACGCGCGGCTGCGGCGCCGGTTCTTCCGCCGGCTGCTCCTCCGCCTCCTGTGCCGTTTCGGCGGGCGCGGGCTCTTCCTCCGCCGGAACGGGGGCGGGAGCCTCCGAGGCGAAGACGAAATTCTTTTTGAAAGTTTTGCCGAGTATCTGAAGAATCTTCTCGTCGGCGCGCGTCGTAGCGGGGAGCATAAGCCCTTCCATCATCAGCGCCTTGACGGCGCTTCCGGCCTTTTCGCCGGCGAGCGACGCCACGTCGGAGACGGAAGCGCCCTCTTTCACCGCGACGGTCGGATAGGTTGATAAAGCCTCTATCTCGTGGCGCGAGGCCTCTTCCTGCGCCCTGTTCAGCGACTCCTCCACCATCGGGACGAGTCCTTCGTCTATCGAGCTCATATGCGATTTAATGCTGATGCCGAGGCCCGTAAGCAGCTCGACCATTTCGGTGTTGCTCTTTCCGAGCTTTTTTGCCAGATCATAAACTCTGATTTTACTCATTCGCATCACTCCTGTCACAAGTCAGTGTGTAAATTTTTTTTATAAAGCCGCTTTTAACCGGGAGCGCGGCTATCTGCGCCGCGGTAATCCCGAGGCTCGCGCCGAGCTCGCCGCGGCCTGTGCCTTCAAGTAAAAATATCTCCGCCGTCCCGCGCTTCTCCGCCGCCTCTACGCGGCGCGAGACGTTCGCGGAACAGTCGTCCGTCACAAAAACGGCGAAAGCCTCCGCGCCCTTCAGCGCCGGAAGGACCTTATCCTGCCCGACGAGAAGCCCGCCAGCGCGCCTCGCCATGCCGAGCATATCCAGAACCCTGCGCCCGCGGCAGACTCTCACGCTTCGTTCCCCATTTTCTCACAGAGAGAGGCGAGCTCCTCGTAGACAGATTCCGGGACCTCCGTCTTGAGCGCGCGTGAAAGCGATTTTTTCTTCTTCGCCGCTGCGACGCAGGCAGGATCCGCGCAGAGGTACGCGCCGCGCCCGTTCGCCTTGCCGGTCGGGTCGTAGCGAACTTCCCCCTCGGGCGAGCGCACGACGCGGAGAAGCGTCCGCTTAGGCGACTCTTCGCCGCAGCCGACGCAAGTCCTCGGGCGCTGTTTCTTCACGGGCTGCTTCGCGGCCTTAGCCATCGGCCCTTACTTGCCCTCCTCCGACATTATCTCGGAGAAGTCCATGAAGAGGTCCTTCATCGTCGGCAGCTTCTCTTCGTCCTTAACCTTTATATCTATCTTCCATCCGGTCAGGCGCGCTGCAAGGCGGACGTTCTGTCCCGCCTTGCCTATCGCGAGCGAAAGCTGGTCGGAATGGACGTAGGCTATGACCGAGCGGTCCTGATCGAGCAGCGGCTCTATGCGGACTATCTTCGCAGGCGAGAGCGCGTTTACAATATATTTGAGCGGGTCGCTGTTGTAGACGATTATGTCTATTCTTTCTCCGTTCAGCTCGCTGCTGATGGACTTGATACGTCCGCCCTGCTTTCCAACGCAGGCGCCGAGCGGCTCGACGTTCACGTCGAGGCTTGCGACCGCTATCTTAGCTCGCGTTCCGGCTTCACGAACTATATTGCGTATCTCGACTACGCCGTCGCTGATTTCCGGAACTTCAAGTTCGAGCAGCCTGCGCAGGAGTCCGGGATGCGTGCGCGAAACGATTATGCGCGGTCCGCGCGTAGTCTGACGCACGTCGAGAAGATAAAATTTCATACGGTCGCCGGGGTTGTACTTCTCTCCGACGATGCGTTCTTCCTTCGGCATTATCGCCTCTGTCTTATCGTTGAGACGGACGAGTATCTGATCGCCCTCGGCTTTGAATATAGAGCCGGTTACGATGTTTCCAATCTTGTCCGAGAACTGCTCGTAGACGACCTGACGCTCCGCGTCCTTGAGTTTTTGGATGATGACCTGACGCGCCGTCTGCGCAGCGATGCGCCCGAAATCCTCGGGCAGCACCTCGGAACGGATGACGTCTCCCACTTCAAGATCTTTGTAGCCGCGGCGCTGCGCCTCTTCGAGCGTCATCTCCGCGTCTGGATTGACGACGTCATTCACGATTTCGTAGACCTCGTAGAGCGAAATCTCGCCGCTCTCTATATCGATATAGACCTCTATATGCTGGTTTCCGCCCTTGAACTTCTTGTAGGCGGAGACCATAGCGGCTTCGAGGCTCGACACTATCGTCTCTTCGGAAAGCCCCTTTTCCTCTTCTATCTGTCTAAGCACCTTTTTAAAATCTTTGCCAAGCTGCATTTTTCCAATCCGACCCCTTTCTGAAAGATAAATTATTTTTTCTTCTTTGGTATTTTCTTAAAAGTTTTTTTCTGTCCGCGCTGCGGCACGTAGACTAGGTGGGCGCGCTTTATATCCTCAAGCTGCACGATGGACTCGCCGCCCTGCGTCCTGACCGCGACTTCGCCGTCAGACGGCGTTCCGGCAATTACGCCGCGGACCTTCCTGCCGCTCTTTTTCAGAGAAATCTCGACCTCGTTCCCAGCGAAGCGCCTGTAATCCTCTATGACGAAGAGCGGACGCTCTACGCCGGGCGAGCTGATTTCAAGAAAATAATGATCCGGCAGGTCGTCTTCGACGGTGTCGAGATACTCGCCTACCTCGCGTGAAACTATCTCACAGTCTCCCGTGTCGATGCCTCCCGGCATCTCAAGGTAGACGCGGACTATATTCATGCCGTTTTCGGAAACGGCCTCAAAACCGGCGCACTCGTAGCCTAGAGCTTCGACCCTCGCGCAGACTGCGCGATAAATCTCGTTGTATTTCTCCTGGTTCACACATACGCCTCCCTTAACAAAAGAAGAGTGGGAAAACCCACTCTTCCAGTCATTAGCCCAGAATTGTCTCTAAAGTGTATCATTTTTCCATAAAAAAGCAACACATTTCAGAAACTCTTCGCTAGCCGAGGAACTTTTTAATCATATCTCCTATTTCGTCGCTTATCTCCATTCTGTGAGTAGCGTGGACTTTGTGGACGTTTCTGAAGCTCTTCGGTAGCATCGGAAGCGTCAGCACGTCGTGGTTTATTTCCTCGTCCTCGTCGGAGAGCAGGACCATGACGTTGTCGTAGCTCGGATGCTCGTAGACGTACTCGGCCACAAGCGAGGCGTATTCCTTGCGTATCCAGACCGGAAGATCGTGTTTCTTGCCGAGCGTAAGGAACGGCAGGAGGCTTGGATTCAGCATGACCGTGCGCGCGTTCGGGAAAATTACGTTGAGTATGTTCGCAAAGAAGCCGCCGAGGCTCGAACCAACTATGCAGACGGGCTCCGCCGCATCGGCGCGCTGGACGGCGGTTATCTTGTCGCGCAGAGTCTTGAGCACTATGCGCGGGTTCGTGTTCCTGTAATCAAATGTCGGGGAATATATCTCGCACGAATAATTTTCCTTCAGCCATTTATACTTGCTGTTTTCTCCGCTGCTTTCAAAACCGTGAATATTTACTATCATTTATCAGCACTCCTTCCGGCCAATTATCTTTGGCTCAGGTAATTTATTTTTTAAGATGCAACCCGACGATGCCGGAACAACGGCGGCCGCCCCGGCAGGGAATGAAGACGCTCACAAAATTATAAACGTCGAAATTTTTTCAATATTATAGCATGGTCCAGCTGTTAGGAATACTGCGGCGGCGAGAAAAAACGCATCTGGCAAAACAGCCGCCGGAGCGCGACAGATGCGAAGCGGCATAAAACACAAAAAAGCCCGGCGTTATCGCCGGGCTTGAATTTTCTGGTCGGGATGAGAGGATTCGAACCTCCGACCACCTGCACCCCATGCAGGTACGCTAGCCAGACTGCGCTACATCCCGTACAACGGCAGATATAATACAGCTACATCGGGCTTTGGTCAAGAGGCAAAATAAAATTCCCCCGCTCCGAGGCGAAGGAATTTATTGTAAGCTCTTAACAAAAGAGAAAAAGCGGCTACTTGTTGACGGCTTCCTTTAAAGCTTTGCCCGCGCGGAAGACGGGTACGTTCTTCGCCGGAATCTCTATGACTTTCTGCGGGTCCTGGGGATTGCGTCCCTGACGCGCGGCCCTTTTCTGAACCTCGAACGTGCCAAACCCTACGATCTGGACTTTCTCGTCCTTCTGAAGCGCCTCGTGTATATTGCAGAATATGGCTTCCACAACTTCGGTCGCCTTTTTCTTAGTGACGCCCTCTACCTCTTTGGCCACGATGTTGATGAGGTCTGTCTTTGTCACCGCAATGCCACCTCCATTCAAATTTGAACCGCCTTAACGCAGTACATAGCATTTATACAGATAAAAGCCGCCTCCGTCAAGACCTTGACATTAAAAAAATCAGCACTGTCAGCGATTTTACGTTAGTTCTTGCTTCTCAGGAAAATTTTTATCGGGACTCCCGAGAAATCGGCCATCTCTCGCAGTAAATTTTCCAAACGCCGCTTGAAGCTTCTCGAACAAAGCTCGGGATTGTTGACGAAGAAGACGAAGGCCGGAGGCGCTCCGTCGGCCTGCGTGCAGTAGAAGACCTTGAGGCTGTGGCCTTTCCCGTCGCCCGGCATACGGTCGAAGACCAGAACTTCTTTTACAAGGCGGTTGAGTTCGGAGGTCGGTATTCTGCGGCGGCGGTTCTCCTCTACCTTGAGTATCATCTCAGGCAGTTTGCCGAGGCTGCGGCCCGAGAGTGCCGAGATGAATACGCGCGGCGCATGGGCGGCGAGCGGAAGCTCTTCAATCAGCTTCTTCGTTACAGAGTCTCCGACTTTTTCTTCTTTCGGCGCCAGATCCCATTTGTTTACGACGAGGATAAGCCCTTTGCCGCGTTCGAGAACCTGCCCGACGAGCCGCTTGTCCTGCTCGGTGAGCAGATCCTGCGCGTCAAGCAAAACGAGCGCGACGTGGCAGCGGTCTATCGCCTGATAGGTGCGCACGTTTGAGTAGTATTCGAGTGCGGAGTTCACGCGGCTTTTGCGGCGCAGCCCCGCCGTGTCGAGGAAGCGGAATTTTTTGCCGCCAAGTTCGACGACGGAGTCTACGACATCGCGCGTAGTGCCCGCTATGTCGCTGACCATCGAGCGCTCCTCTCCGGCGAAGGCGTTGAGCAGGCTCGACTTGCCGACGTTCGGACGGCCGACGAGCGTCACGCGGATTTCGTCCGTCTCTTCGTCGAATTCGTCGTCTTCGAGCTTCGAGGCCACGATGTCCATCAGCTCGTTGAAGCCTGTGTTGTGTTCCGCGCTGACGCCGACGACTTCTTCGAAGCCGAGGCCGTAGGCTTCTCCTATCATCGCGTCTTCAAGGTTCTGGCTGTCGAGCTTGTTCATCGCGACGACGACGGGCTTGCCGCTCCGGCGCAGCTTGTGCGCGATGTCGGCGTCCGTCGGCGTCACTCCGGTCTTTCCATCGACTACGAAGATTATCACTCCGCTTTCATCGACGGCGAGGTCTACCTGTTTTTCGATTAAATCCATGAAGGGATGCTCCGTTTCGGAACGGATGCCTCCCGTGTCCACTATGTAGAATTTCTTGCCGGCCCATTCGGCTTCGCCGTAGAGCCGGTCTCTTGTGACGCCGGGCTGGTCGTCAACTATCGCGGCTCTTTTTCCCAGTATCCTGTTGAATATCGAGGATTTGCCGACGTTGGGCCTGCCGACTATCGCAGCTATCGCCATTGTGATTACGCTCTCTTTTCTTTAATTTTTGAAACTGTGTATCGGCGCCGGTATTCTGCCGCCGCGGTTGACGAAGGCGGAGCAGTCGAATTTGTTTACCGGCATTATGGGCGCGTATCCCAAAAGTCCGCCGAAGGTGACTGTCTCGCCCGCGCTCTTGCCGTAGACCGGTATGACGCGGACCGCGGTCGTTTTGTTGTTTATCATGCCTATCGCCATTTCGTCGGCGATTATGCCGGATATGGTCTCGGCCGATGTGTCGCCGGGCAGCGCTATCATGTCGAGGCCGACGGAGCAGACGCAGGTCATGGCTTCGAGCTTGTCGAGGGTCAAAGCCCCTGCCTCGACCGCTTCGATCATGCCGTGGTCTTCGCTGACGGGGATGAAGGCTCCGCTCAGGCCGCCGACGTAGGAGGAGGCCATGACGCCGCCTTTTTTGACGTTGTCGTTGAGTATCGCTATCGCAGCGGTCGTGCCGGGCGCGCCGGCGCGTTCAAGCCCCATCTGCTGGAGTATCTCGGCGACGCTGTCTCCTATCGCGGGAGTAGGCGCGAGCGATAGGTCGATGATTCCAAAGGGCACGCCGAGGCGTTCCGAGGCTTCGCGCGCTACGAGCTGGCCGACGCGCGTTATGCGGAAGGCCGTCTTTTTGACGGTTTCGCAGAGAGTTTCGAAGTCCGCGCCGTGCACCTCTTCGAGCGCGCGCTTGACGACGCCGGGGCCGCTTACGCCGACGTTTATCGCGCAGTCGCGTTCGCCTACTCCGTGGAAAGCCCCGGCCATGAATGGGTTGTCCTCGACGGCGTTGCAGAAGACGACGAATTTCGCGCAGCCGAGGGAATCTTTGTCTTTCGTCAGGAAGGCCGTCTCTTTTATTACGCCGCCCATCTCTTTCACCGCGTCCATGTTGATGCCTGAACGGCTCGAACCGAGGTTGACGGAGGAGCATACGCGCTCCGTTACGGCGAGCGCCTCTGGGATGGAGTTGATGAGCTTCTGGTCGGAGGCAGCCGTCCCCTTCTGGACGAGCGCGGAGAATCCGCCGATGAAGTTGACGCCCACCTCGGCGGCCGCGCGGTCGAGCGTGCGCGCGATTTCCACATAGTTGTCCGTCTCGCAGCAGGCCGCAGCTATCGCGACGGGGGTTACCGAGATTCTTTTGTTGACGATCGGGATTCCGAACTCTACCGCGATTTCGTCTCCGACGCGCACTAGGTTCTCCGCCATTTTCGTTATCCTGTCGTATATCTTCTGGCAGAATTTCTTTTCGTCGGGGTCGGCGCAGTCGAGTAGGTTGATACCCATCGTTATCGTGCGGACGTCGAGATTTTCTTCAAGAATCATCTCGTTCGTCAGACGTGCTTCTGCTCTCGTAATCATGGCCGCGTCTATATCCTGTGCATGCTTTCGAAGATTTCTTCACGCTGGAAGCGTATCATAAGGCCTATCTCTTCGCCGAGTTCTTCAAGGCCGCCCGCAAGTTCTCCGGGAGAGCAGGTCGCCTCCGTTACGTCGATTATCATGAGCATGTCGAAGTAGCCTTTTACTATCGTCTGTGAAATTTCGAGAATGTTTACGTTTTTGCCCGCGAGATAGGTGCATACGCTTGCGATGATGCCGACCTTGTCTTTCCCAAGCACTGTGACCAGAGCCTTCATTTCGTCCATACCCCCAGATTCGTTGACGC
>MHCFR05601__coassemble_1038_pt1 | contig 23586 bp, 20 predicted proteins | sample MHCFR05601__metabat2_low_PE_003 | metagenome-assembled genome bin MHCFR05601
GTTCAGAGCGATGTTTTTATTGAGACACCGAATTATGTCTCGTGGTTAAATTTTTCGCCTTAAAGATAAAAGAGATAATATTGCGGCAGTATATTACGTTAAAGTCATAATATGATGTACTGAACAACATAAGCGGCTATTGCGTACACAAAGCGTAATTCGTTAAAAAACCTAAGGCAGCAGGAAGCGCGAAGAAAGGAGGTATATATCGGCTTCTATGATGATTTGGATCATCAGCGGCTAAAGTCTCAAGACGATACACGGAGGTGCAGAGATGAAGTTTATGTTTAACGGCAAACCGTTCTCAGGCGTTATCACAGCTGTAGTCACGCCGTTCGATGAGAACAACAAAGTCAACGAAGCGCAGATGAAGGCGCTCGTCGACTGGCAGATTGAGAGCGGTATTAAGGGAATACTGGTTCTCGGAGGCAGCGGCGAATACGTCGCCCTTACTATGGAAGAGCGCGTCCGCGCGGTAAAGGCCGCCGTTGAAGCGGCGGCGGGGCGCGTGCCGGTCGTCGCCGGCGTGCTTGAGCCGGGAATCTGCGGTTCTGTCGAAGCGGCGAAATTATTCCGCGAAGCTGGAGCGGACGTTCCTCTCGTCCTTACGCCCTATTACGTCACGCCGTCGCAGGATGGGATTTATGATTTCTTCAAGAAGTTTGACGAAGGCTTCCAGAGTCCTTTTTTAGTTTATAACATTCCTTATAAGAACACCACGGACATTAAGCCGGCTACTTTTATCCGCCTCGCCAAAGACGTACCCAACTGCTGCGGCATCAAAGAATGTTCGCCCTCGTTCGCCAGCTGCGTCGAGCTCGTTTACAACGTCGGAGATATATGCACAGTCATGAGCGGCGAAGACCTCATGATGGGCGGTCACGTACTGTTCGGAGCGGAAGCCGCGATCATAGCCTCCGCCAACCTGATTCCGGCGGCATGGGCCAAGTTTTTTGAAGACGCCAAAGCCAAGGACATCGAAGCGGTCACGGCATTCCAGAAAAAATATTATCCTCTCTTCAATCTGCTCTTCGCCGAAATCAATCCCGGCCCGATGAAATACGCGATGGGAAAAATAGGCGTCGAAGTGGGCGAAGTAAGCACGCCGCTGAAGCCCTGCTCGGACTGGCTGCGCGCCGAGCTCGACAAGGCGATTGCAGAACTCGGCATAAAAAAATAATTCCGTCACGCGATGCGCGCGCCGCGGCGAAAATCGCGGCGCCGCAGAGATTTATGAAAAGGGGAGATAAAACTTATGGCTAAAACAGCAAAAGAAAAACGAGTTCCATCATACGGTGAAGCCTATTTATGCGTAGTCCTTGTTTTCGGCATCGTTATCGGAGCCATGATCCTCGGCATACCGGTGCAGGCCACAATGCTTTTTGCCGCCATTATCGCGGCTGCTTTTGCTTATAACCTCGGTTATACGTGGATCGAGCTCGAACAGGCTTTATCAGCGAAGCTCGGCCACCTCGCCCCGACCGTCTGCATCCTCTGGCTGATCGGTCTTTATCTCGGCGCCAATATGTTCAGCGGAACGCTCCCGCTGCTGGTCAAGTACGGCTTTGAAATCATCAGCCCGAAATTCCTTTACGTCAGCGCGCTGCTCGTCTGCTCCGCGCTTTCGGTGCTGACCGGTTCCTCGTGGACCTCGGTCGCAACCGGAGGCATCGCCTGCATGACGATAGGCCGCATACTTGAATGCAACGACGCGATTATGGCGGCGGCCATCATCTCCGGCGCTATCTTCGGAGACAAGATTTCCCCGATGTCCGAGACGACTAACCTAGCTCCGGCCTGCGTCGGAAACGACCTCTGGAGCCACGTCTACTCGCAGCTCTACACGACGATGCCCGCGTGGCTGATAGCAATCGTGTTCTACACGGTGCTCGGCCTGCATTCCGGCGGCCTCGCGGACGTGCCGGAATCCGCCGTCGCTGTAATAGCCCAGCTCGACCAGATCTACAACCTCACGCCTGTGCTTCTCCTGCCGGTTATCGTGCTCCTCGTGCTGGCCGTAATGCAGAAGCCCCCCATTCCTTCGCTGATTATCTCAAGCGCCCTCGCTATTTTCTGCGGCGTCATCTTCCAGGGCCCCGAGTTTACGATGAAGGTCGGTACGGTTGCTGCGATAAGCGGATTTAAGGTTACAAGCGTCGCTCCGCAGGGAATGGATATACTCTACGAGGTTTCTTACCTGCTCAACCGCGGCGGTATGATTTCCATGGCGAACACGGTCATGATATGCTACACGGGCTTCTCGCTTACCGCTATCATGATCCGCTGCGGCATACTCGACAAGGCCGTCGAACCGCTCATGAACTTTGCAAATACCCGCGTCAAGGCCGTCTTCACCGCTGAAATAGCCATCTTCGTCGTTCACGCCGTCGCCGGTATCTCCTACCTCAGCTCAGTCTTCGTCGGCGCCGCGTGGAAAAAATGCTACGTCAAAAACAAGCTCGGCCTTCCCGCGCTTTCCCGTACCCTTGAAGACGTCGGCACAACGGTCTCCTGCCTCTTCCCGTGGGGCCAGTCTGGAGCCTTCTATATGGCGACTCTCGGAGTGTCCATCTACGGCGCGGAAGGTTACTTCAAGTATCTGACGCTCAGCTATATGTGCCCGGTCATCGCGCTCCTGCTCGCGGCCTTCAACATCGGTATGTTCAACCTCTCCGACGAGGAGCAGGCGAAACTTCTGGCAGAACTTGAAGCGGAAGAGGGACACGTTGAATCCATGGCCGCGCTTGAGGCCGAAGGCAAAGCCTAAACTTCGCCGCCTTTTAGGCGCAGTATAGAATCTTTTGTTAAGCATGAGGAGAAAAGCCTGCTTTTCTCCTCATATAATATTTTTTTAATGAGGTTTGAAGAATGATACGGATACGTCAGAAATTTGACTCCCGCAGGATAGAGGATGTGCGCGCGGCCGTTCTGGAACAGTTCGCGCGTCCAGAAATAAGCTCGCTTGTGCGCCCCGGCGACCGCGTCGCAGTCGGCTGCGGCAGCCGTGGAATACGCAACTTGGCGGAAATTGTGAAGACGGTTATAGAGCGCCTGACGGAGCTCGGCGCGAAACCCTTCATCGTCCCTGCGATGGGAAGCCACGGCGGCGCGACGCCGGAGGGGCAGCGCGAAACTCTGGCTTCGTACGGGATAACGGAGGAGAGCATGGGCGTTCCCATAAACGATTCCATGGAGACCGTCCTTCTCGGAGAAAGCGAAACTGGCATCCCAATCCATTTCTCTAAGGCCGCCTATGAGGCCGATTGGGTGCTCCCAATCAACCGCGTCAAGCTGCATACGGATTTCTCCGGCCCAATCGAAAGCGGCCTTGTGAAAATGTTGTGTATCGGCTTCGGCAAGGCGAAAGGGGCCAATATGCTGCACCTCTACGGCACGTCGAACTTCGCGCGCATAATCCCCGAAGCGGGGCGCAAAGTCCTCTCCTGCGTCGATATGCGTTTCGGCCTTGCAATTGTGGAAAACGCCTATGACGATACTGCGCTCATCGAAGCCGTGCCGGGCGGCGCGCTTTTAGCGCGCGAGCCGGAGTTGCTGGAATTTTCCAAAAAGCTCTTCCCGCGCATTCCGTTTGAGACGGTGGATGTGCTTGTCGTCGAAAATTTCGGAAAAGACATCAGCGGCGCCGGTATGGACCCGAACATAACGGGGCGCAGCAGCGCGGGGCCGATGGAGAGCTTCAGCGGCCCGAAGATTCAGCGCATAGTCGTCTGCGACCTGACGGAAGCGAGCCACGGCAACGGAATCGCCGTCAACGTCGCGGACTTCATCACGCGGAAATTTTTCGACAAACTGGATTTAAAGGCAACCTACGCCAACGGCTTCGCCTGTTGCAACCCGACGGCCTGCCAGATACCGGTAATCATGGACACTGAAGAAGAGGCCGTCGAAATGGCTGTGAAGACCTGCCGCTTCATAGACCAGGAACATCCCCGCATCGTCCGCCTGCGCAGCACTCTTGCGATGGACGAATTTGAAATCAGCGAGGCGCTGCTTGACGAGGCGAAGGCGCAGCCCAATATCGAGATATTAGGTTAAATAGCAAATAGCCCGCCGCGCGCCGGCCGGCGCGCGGATAAAAAAATACGGCGCGGAGCCATGCACCCCGCGCCGTTTGCTTTTCTGTCCGTCTAGTCCAAATCCTCCAGATTGTCCTCGCCGTTGAACTTCATATCGACGGGGCCTTCGAGTATTTCGATGTTCGGGTTCGCCTCTATTTCCGGGAGGTAATTCTCCGAGACCCATATATGGTCGAGCTCAAGCGTGTTGTGAATCCTCACGATGCGCACGTCCTTCATGTCCGTCTTTCCGCAGGCCGAGGCTGCGGCATATATCGTGTCGAGGTCGTTGTTCATCACCATCGGAATCTTCGCCATGCAGAGCGGCGACGAAAGGCTGTTCGTGTACGTAGCGCCGAGGTCGAGTTCCTGCGCGAACCTCCTGCATACGAAATCCGCTATCCCGAGCCCTGCGGCGTTGCCGTGGCTCATCTCAGTCAGGCGCAGGACGGCGATTTTGTTCGGATGCGGATAGCCCGGGGCCTTCATCTCAGGCGCGAAGAGGAAACGTCCAGTGATGTTCGGATCCATGCCCGCGCCGCTGATTTCCTTGCCGTACTGATCGACGACGAGAGTGTCTATATCTTCAAAGGCGATTCGCGGCATTGCGGCCGCCGCCTCTTTCAGCAGCTCGCGCTCGCGCGTCAGGACGTCCTGCGGCATTACCGCCTCGATGCGCTTCGTCTGGTGATATGCGTTGTCTATCATCGCCATGGCGAAGAGGATGTTCGTCTTTTCTATGAAAATTTTCGCCGAGCTCTGGAGGCGTTCGCTCATGCCGTGAATGCCGCCGGTCTTGTGGAACGAAACGGCCCCGCGATGCTTGCCGAGGCCGACTATCATCATCTTGCAGAGGCCGCTCTCTATCGGGCCGCGGAAGTCCGTGTGAGGCTTCACGCGCCCGCAGACGACTATATAGTCTGCGGCGTATGCGTTGGCGTCGCAGTTGACCTCGACCCCTTCGGGGGAACGGCCGAGGACGACTGTGTCCATCGTGGCCAGGATAGGCATTTCGAGCGTCTCTTCCGTCATGCCGAGCGCGGCGAGCGTTTCTTTCTGACCCTCCGCCGTGCCGCCTCCGTGGCTTCCCATCGCGGGCACTACGAAAGGCTCGGCGCCGCGCGCGCGAAGCTCGCGCCCTATCGCGCGGCAGCATTCCATGAAATTCGGAATACCGCGGCTTCCTGCTGTAACGGCTACGCGCTTCCCCTTCAAATCCGGCAGCGGCAGCTTCGACATCTCTTCGCGGACGGCTTCGTCGATGTCGGTGATATGCTCGTCGGGGAACTTCTGCTTAATCTTTATCATCCTCGGGAAGCCGCTGAAGTTCGCCTTTATCAGCTTGTACGGAATGGGACGGTCAAAAAACACTACGCTCAACCCTTTCTTTAGTATAATAACCGCCGCGCTATCTTGCGAGGCCGGCGAATTTCTGTTCGAATAAATTTGACGACGGCACGATGCAGCCTATTTGGACAAGCGCGTTTATCGTGTGCTGAAGATGCTTCTCCGAACACAGCTCGGCGCCGTGAACGTCTCCCTCTTTTATTCTGTTATAAAGCTCCACATGTTCGCGGTACGCGACGAAACGTCCGCCCTCCGCCGACGGCGGGGTGTTAATCCGCATCATGGACATTCCCTGTTCTATCGCCGTGATGACGCTCTCGTAGATGCGCGACAGATATGCGTTGTCCGTGGCGTCTATGATGATCGTGTGGAGCGCGGTGTTCCAGTAAGCGCCCTTATCCGCCGCCTCCTGTCCCGACTGCTCGGAGAGCTCCTTCATATGCTCCAGACAGGCGCGCATCTTTTCGAGATCCTTCTCGCTGCGCCGGTACGCCGCGATGCCCGTCGCGATAGGCTCGATTATCTGGCGGACCTCCATAGCGCGCGAGAGTATATCCGCCGGCCATCCGTGTACCTTCTGCAACATCGTCCTCGCTGCGTTTTCTTCGTGCGACGAAAGAAAAATACCCTGTCTGTCCCTGATGTCGACGACGCCCATCGCGTCGAGCGCAATCAGCCCTTCACGGAGAACGGGACGCGTTTCGCCGAGCACCTCGGCAAGTTGCCTTTCAGGAAGCAGCTTGTTGTTCGAGACGATGTCGCCGCTCTTTATTTTTTCCAGTAATTTCTCAATGACCTGCTTACGCTTCTCATTCATCAAGAAATACCTCCAACAGATTATTTTTTTATTGCTTATCGCCTGTACGACTATACTCTACCATATAAAATCTTCGAAAAAGCTGGAAACAGTCTGAGCTTTCTAAAACTATCCATCGCGCGCGGCAAATACAGAAATTTACTTACTCCGTCGTGATATTTTCAAACGCCGTCAAAATATTTTCTTTCAGAGCCTGTTCGGTTAATATATATATACCGATATTAAAATTCCGCTTAATTATCGCGCCCTCATTTTCTGTAAAAATTTTATTTGGTAGATCAAGGCATACCTTGCGTTTCTTTTCAATGGGCATTATAATACCAACTAACGAATTTTTCTAGTATGCCATGGTAAACCAGCAACGATTTTTTAGGAGGGTTTCGTCGTGAAACAATCGTTTAACGTCATTGTCATAGGAGGCGGAGTCGTAGGCAACGCGGTCGCGCGCGAGCTTTCCCGTTTCCAGATGACGGTGGCGGTGTTAGAGAAAGAGCCGGACGTCGGGATGGAAACCAGCTGCCGCAACAGCGGAGTGCTGCATTCCGGCATTCATTACAAAGCGGGTACGCTGCGCGCGAAGCTGGCGGTCAAGGGCAATTCCATGATGGACAAGCTCTGCGCGGATCTGAAAGTAAAAATCAAGAGAATCGGCAAACTTACCACCGCTCTTGACGAAGACGAGCTGCCCGGAATCAAGCGTCTTATGGATCAGGGTACGGCGAACGGCGTCCCCGGGCTTGAAGTGCTCGACAACGCCGCGATGAGAAAAATCCAGCCCGGTGTCGAAGGAATAGCCGCGGTCTGGAGCCCGACGAGCGCGATAATCTCTCCCTACGGGCTTACCATAGCTCTCGCCGAAAACGCTCACGCCAACGGAGTAGAATATTTCCTCAGACATAAAGTATCGTCGATAACGAAAGAGGCCGACGGCAGCTTTACAGTCTGCACTGAAAACGGCGCCTCTTTCTCGGCGCAGGTAGTCGTCAACGCCTCGGGGCTTTCGAGCGGCATAATAAGCGAGATGGCCGGCGTCAAGGAAGGCAACCACGGCGACAGCCTCAAAATATGGCCCTGCCGCGGCGAATATTACGTGCTCGACAAACGCCTCGACGGCACTATTAAGACGCTCATCTATCCCGTCCCCGGAGCGAAGGACGCGGGCCTTGGAATACACCTCACGCCGACCGTCGACGGCAACATCCTCATCGGGCCGAGCGCGAACTACATCCCTGTCGAAACCCCGGAAGACTATAAAGTCACCTCTCCGGTGCTCGAAGACCTCAGAAGAGAAGGCCAGAAACTTCTGCCCGAGCTTAAAATGAGCGACTTTATCCGCAACTTCGCCGGCAACCGCCCGAAACGCACCCCGCCGGAAGTTGGCGGCAACGGCGACTTCATCATCGAAGAAGCGGACGGCGTCAGCGGCTTCGTCAATCTCGTCGGCCTTGAGAGCCCCGGACTGACGAGCGCCCCCGCCATCGCGGAGATGGTGCGCGACATCGTTGCGAAACATTTCGACCTCGTTGAGAAAAAAGACTTCATCGCGGAGCGCCCCGGATTCGCCGGACACTTCTGCGACCTGCCGAAAGAAGAGCAGGAACGCCTCGTCAAAGAAAACCCCGAATACGGCGAGATAATCTGCCGCTGCGAGAAGATCACGAAGAAAGAAATACGCGACGCTATCGAGAATCCGCTCGGAGCGCGCAGCCTCGTGAGCATCAAATACCGCGCAAGAAACGGCATGGGACGCTGCCAGGGCGGTTTCTGCACGCCGAGAATAGTCCGTATGCTGCGCGACGAATACGGGTTTGCGCCGGACGATTACATCTTCAGAGAAGCCGGCTCCAATCTCTTTACCGGCAACGTGAGGGAAGGAGCGGATAAGTAATGATACGCGAAAAACACGACCTCGTAATCATCGGAGGCGGCCCTGCCGGCCTCGCCGCCGCCGTCGCAGCGAAAGAAGCCGGATGCAACGACATCGTCCTCATCGAAAGAGACAGGATACTCGGCGGAATCCTCAACCAGTGCATACACGACGGCTTCGGGCTTCACGCTTTCAAAGAAGCGCTCTCCGGCCCCGAGTACGCCTACCGTTTCATCAAAAAAGTGCGCGAACTTCAGATTCCGGTAATGGAAAAGACGATAGTCCTCGACCTTTCCAAAGACAAAATCCTCCGCGTCAGCCGCGAAGGCGAAATAAAGGAAATCGAGGCGAAAGCCGTCATCCTTGCGATGGGTTGCCGCGAACGCACGCGCGGCGCGCTTTCCATCCCCGGACACAGACCCGCGGGAGTCTACACGGCGGGCACGGTGCAGAACCTCGTAAACCTTGAGAACATCATGCCGGGTAAGCACGTCGTTATACTCGGCTCCGGCGACATCGGCCTCATCATGGCGCGCAGAATGACGCTCGAAGGCGCGAAAGTCGAAGCCGTCTTCGAAGTCCTTCCGTACTCCAGCGGCCTCCAGCGCAACATTCGCCAGTGCCTCGACGACTACGGCATTCCGCTTTACCTTTCGACCACCGTCATAGACATCTACGGCCCCAACGGGCGCGTGGAAGGCGTCACGGTAGCCCAGGTGGACGAAAAGCGCCGCCCGATCGTCGGAACCGAGCGCTTCGTCCCCTGCGACACGCTGCTTCTCTCCGTCGGCCTCATCCCTGAAAACGAGCTGACGCGCGAAGCGGAAGTCTGCATCAACAACATCACGCAGGGCGCAGACGTCGACGACTGCTGCATGACGAAGACCCCCGGCGTATTCGCCTGCGGAAACGTCCTCCACGTCCACGACCTCGTCGACTTCGTGTCGATGGAAGCGGAACGCGCGGGAAAAAACGCAGCCCGCTACGTCGCCGGGGAGCTCTGCGAAGATGGAAAAGAAATCGCAGTCAAGCCCGGCGAAGGCGTGCGCTACGTCGTACCGCAGAGAATCAAGCACGGCGACAACGTCTCGCTCGCTTTCCGCGTAACCACCCCGTCCCGCGATAAAGTGATAGAAGTCCGCGACGGAGACCGCGTGCTGAAAACGAGAAAAGAGACGCGTCTCCACCCCGCCGAGATGGTGTGGGTCGACATGGGGAAAATGGACGTCAGCGACATCAGCTCACTGGAGGTGCGCGTAAGATGATCGAAAAAGAATTTATCTGCGTCGTCTGCCCGAACGGCTGCTCGATAAAGACACAGTACGAAGAAGGCAACCCGCCGAAGCTCATATCAGCCGAAGGTATGCGCTGCCCGCGCGGAAAAACATGGATACAGCAGGAAATAGAAAACCCGATGCGCACGTTCTCCACGAGCGTCCTCGTGGACGGCGGCGACTTCCTCGAAGCCAGCGTCCGCCTCACGAAGCCCGTGCCGCTTGCGAAGGTTTTCGACATAATGGCTGAAATAAAGAAAATCAAACTTCAGGCCCCGCTCTCGATCGGTGACGTCGTAATGACCAACCCGGCAGGGACGGAGACGGAAGTTATAGTTACAAGAAACGTGCCGCTAAAGGCAAAATAACCAAAGGGGGACTTTTGTATCATGAGTAAGAGGGATTATCTTGTGAAGTACGAGGATCTGTACAAGATCGCGAAAGAGATGTTTATGGGGCTCGGCTACTCCGACGAGCAGGCGTCGACAGTCACCGAATGCCTCGTCGAAGCCGACTCGCGCCACAAACATTCTCACGGCGTCGCCGCGATGATGACCTACGTCAGCCATCTGCGCGCCGGCAACCTTCACCTGGACGCCCCCGCGCCCACGACGGTGTTCGAGACGCCCGTTTCGCTCGTGCTTGACGGACATTCCGGCGTCGGCTACTGCATAGCGGACTACGCCGTTAAAAAGACCATCGAAAAGGCGAAAAAGACCGGCATCTGCATCACGACGGTCCGCCAGGCCAACCACTACGGCTTCGCGGCTCACTGGAGCGAAATGATGGCGAAAGAAGGATTCATCGGAATGGCGATGACCAACACCGTCCGCTGCGTCTGCCCGACCCGCAGCGCCGAGCGCAACCTCGGAACGAACCCGATAACCGTCGCCTTCCCGACCGCCGACGAAGAGCCGATGTTCAACCTCGACATGGCGACCTGCGTCATGGCCCACGGAAAGCTCGTCCGCAGCCAGGTCTTCGCCGAGACGGGCGTAATCCCGCGCGAAGTCATCATCGACGGCAACGGAAACGTAGTCACCGACTTCAAAGAAGCCCTTGAAATCCTCCATCACGGAGACGACAGAAGCGAATGCCCGGATCCGCACACCGGCGGACTCGTCCCCCTCGGCGGCGTAACCGAGACGCTTAGCGGACACAAGGGCTACGGCCTTGCGATGCTCGTCGAGCTCCTCACTGGCGGACTTGCGGGAGGCACCCCCAGCAAATTCATCCCGCTCGCGCATGAAGGAATCTGCTTCTTCTTCATGGCCATCGACCCGGCGCTCTTCGGCAACCCGCAGGAAGTCAAAGAGCACATCAAGTACATCATCAACGAATACAGAAAGACGACCGCCCTCGACCCCGAACTCCCCGTCATCATGCCCGGAGACAAGTCGCGCGCGGCCCGCGCCAAGGCGCTCAAGGAAGGCATCGAGCTCAGCCCCGAGATAGTCGACATCCTCAGAGAAGTCGCCAAGCTCACCAACAAGGAGAAAGAGCTCGAAGCCGTAGTGCACCACGAGTAAAAATAACCAACTTTTCAGCCGTCCCGCGCCCGCCGCGGGGCGGCTCACGAAAGCGGGTGAACGCCGGATAAACGCATACGACTGGAAAACGCGTTAAAGGTGCAAAACACGGGTTTTGTGTGGAAAATCTTAGTATTTTTGTGAGAACGATTTGGGAGGTTGCTTATATGAAGAAGTTATCCGCTTTGTTATTCGCTCTTTGCATTATGGTCATGGCAGTCAGCGCCGCTTCCGCAGAGGAAGAGTTCCGTATTAAATTCGGATACAGCGCTTCTGACAAAGAATCGAACATCATCACCTTCTATGATACTTTTGAAAAATATGTCGAAGAGGCTTCCGGCGGACGCATCGCCGTCGACGTCTACGCGAACGCGCAGCTCGGCGGAGAACGCCAGATGCTCGAAGGAATGCAGCTCGGCACGATAGAAATGGCGATGCTCTCGCCCGGAATCGCGGCCAACATAGCGCCGAAGTTCCAAGTCATCGACCTTCCTTACCTCTTTGATACAAGAGAAGCCGCCTATAAAGCTCTCGACGGCGAACTCGGCAAAGTCCTCAACGACGAAATACTGCCGAAGGGCGTCCGCCTGCTCTGCTTCCCTGAAAACGGATTCCGTGAGATCACCACGAACACGGCCCCGGTAAAGAGCCCCGCCGACCTTAAAGGTATGAAAATCCGCGTCCAGCCGATACCGGCCCACCTCGCCCTCTTCAAAGCTTTCGGCGCGAACCCGACCCCCGTCGACTTCGGCGAACTCTACACCGCGCTTCTGCAGAAAACTGTCGACGCTCAGGAAAACTCCATCACCCTTATATACAGCTCCAAGCTCTTTGAAGTCCAGAAGTACATCTCTATGACGAACCACGTCTATGCTCCCTCCGCGGTGTTCATGAGCGAAGCTTTCTTCCAGAGACTTCCTGAAGACCTCCAGAAGATCGTCCTCGACGGCGCTGTGAAATTCCGCGACGCCTCGCGCGCCAACCAGCAGAAGGAAGGCGAGCGCCTGCTGAAGGAAATGGTCGAGCAGAACGGTATCGAAGTCTACTACCCGACCGAAGAGGAAATGAAGCAGTTCAAGGAAGCCGCGCAGCCTGTCTACGCCGAGATGGAACCCATCCTCGGCAAGGAACTCATCGACATGGCCCGTAGCGCGAACAACTAACAATTCAGAGTTATCAAAACGTTACTCTTTTCAAAATAACATGAAGAAACGGGAGGCGTGAGCCGTCCTCAGCCTCCCCGCTCTTCAAACCGCTTTCAGAGAGAATTTAGAAAGAGGCGAAAAAATGGTCAAGTTTCTTAACAATTTAGAAGAGAAATTCCTCGTATTGAATTTGCTCATCTCGACGCTTCTGGTATTTATGAACGTCGTTCTCAGATACTGCTTCCACGCTTCGCTGTCGTGGGTAGACGAAGCGGCGCGTTATATGTTCATCTGGCTTATCTGGATAGGCGCGGACTACACGCTCGCTCACAGAAAGCACCTTCGTATCGACATCCTGTCTTCAAAGCTTACGGGCAAATCCCGCGTCACGCTTGAAATCCTCGTCCTGTCGCTGTGGTGCGCCTTCAGCGCCTTCCTCGGATGGCAGGGAATCAAGCTCGTCAGCGTAGTCGTCAAGACCGGGCAGCTCTCGACCGCCATGCAGATAAGCATGGGCTGGGCCTACCTCTGCATCCCGCTCGCGGGTATCTTTATGACTATCCGTCTCGTCTTTGAGATTCTCGGCATCCTCCGCACCGGAGAGATAATCAAGCCGGAACTCACTGAAGAAGAAGCTATGATAGAAGAAGCGAAGAAAGGAGTATCGATGTAACAATGGATATAGCAATACTGTTTGGTACGCTTTTCGTCCTTCTGGCGCTCTCCGTACCTATCGGAATTTCTCTCGGAATAGCGACTGCGGTCACGATTTTCTCGTGCAGCCACCTTCCGCTCGTTCTGATAGCGCAGAACGCATTCACGGGAATGGACTCCTTCCCGATGCTCGCAATACCGTTCTTCATGCTCTCCGGCTCGCTGATGACCTACGGCGGAATCTCGCGCAGAATCGTCGACATGGCTGAATGCTTCGTCGGATTCATCACCGGCGGTCTCGCGATGGTTACGATAGTCGCCTGTATGTTCTTCGGCGCAATCTCCGGCTCTGCCGCCGCCACCGTCTCCGCCATCGGTTCCTTCATGGTCCCGATGATGGTCGAAAAGAAATATAAGCCGGACTTCGCGGCCGCCGTCATCTCCTCCGCCGGTACGATCGGCTGCATCATCCCGCCCAGCATCCCGTTCGTCGTCTACGGCGTTCTCACCGGAACTTCCGTCAGCGACCTGTTCATCGCGGGAATCATCCCCGGCATAGTCATCGGCATCGCGCTCATGATAGTCTCCTACTTCATCAGTAAGAAAGAGGGCTATCCCCGCATGTCCAGCATCCCGACCTTCAAGCACGTCTGCAAGACCTTCGCTGGCTCCATCTGGGCGCTCTTCGTCCCCGTCATAATCCTCGGCGGTATCTACGGCGGCATCTTCACGCCGACCGAATCCGCGGTCGTTGCGACGGTCTATGCGCTCATCGTCGGTAAGTTCGTTTATAAAGAACTGAACTACGAGAGAACTCTCTCTGCCTTTAAAGACGCAGTCCTCGTCATCGGAGCTACGCTCTTCATGGTCGGACTCGCTACTTCGTTTGCGTCGTACCTCGCTATGGAAAGAATCCCGATCCGCGTCGGTTCCTTCATCCTCGGCTACGCGCACAGCAAGTTCCTCGTATTGCTCTTCATGAACATCGTGTTCCTCATCATCGGATGCTTCGTCGACAACATCTCCTCGACGATAATCCTTACTCCGATATTCCTTCCGATAGTCAAGGAACTCGGAATGGACCCGATACAGTTCGGTATGATGATCTCCATAGCGCTCGCCATCGGATTCTCGACGCCGCCTTACGGATGCAACCTTTTCATATCGGCGACAATATCCAAACAAAGCGTCGGGGCTATCGCGAAGAGACTGGTGCCTTTCATCATCGCGATGATCATATGCCTCCAGCTCTTCACGTACATTCCGTGGTTCTCGCTCGCGCTTCTGAGATAAAACGGCTGTAAACGGCAGGATAACTGCAAATAAAAAACGCAACAAATTAAGGAGTGTGTCTTAAGATGGAAAAGGTAAGAGGTATCTACACAGCTCTTTGCACGCCCGTAATCGACGGTAAAGTCAACGCCGCGGCTATGGACAAGCTCGTCAACTTCGTAATCGACAACGGCACGACGGGACTCGTCGCCCTCGGCGGAACCGGCGAATACTGCGCCCTCACCAACGAGCAGCGCATCGACGCCGTGAAGATGACCATCGACGCCAACAAGGGCCGCGTCCCTGTGGTAGCCGGAATCATCGGCCCGGGCCTCCCCGAAGCCATAGAGATGGGCAACAAGTGCAAGGAACTCGGAGCCGACGCCATCATGGTCGTGACGCCGTACTACGTCGTCGCCAACCAGCAGGGCATCTACGACTACTATCAGCAGGTTATGAAGAACGTCGACCTCCCGATGGTGCTCTATAATATACCCTACCGCACCGGCGTCAACATGCTCCCCGAAACGGTCGAGCGTCTTCTTGACAACGACGAGCGCCACCAGATAGTCGCTATGAAGGAATGCTGCCCGAACATGGGACAGGTCCTCGAACTTCTCTCGAAAGTCCGCGAGCGCACCTCCATCCTCACCGGCGAAGAATTCCTCTTCTTCCAGGAAATCTCCTGCGGCGCGCAGGGCGGCATCCTCGCCACCTCCAACCTGCTGCCGAAGCTCTGGGCCGACCTCTTCGACCTCATTCAGGCCGGAGAGCTCAAGAAGGCTTCAGAAATCGTCATCAAGGTCACCCCGGTGCTCCGCCTGATATTCGCGGAGTCCAACCCCGGACCGCTCAAGGAAGCCATGAAGATGATCGGAATCGACTGCGGCGACGCGCTTCTCCCGCTCGAAAAGCCCGGCAAGCACATCGTCGACGCCCTTGAAGTCGAGCTGAAGAAACTCCTCGACTGGTACAAATAAGTCTTAGCGCCTCCTTTCCACACAAAGGAGTCTCCTAACCCGAAATCCGGCGGCCCTCAAAGCCGCCGGATTTCCCATCTTCAGCCGCGCCGCAGCGGAAAGATTTTGCCGTAAAGCCGCCGGCTATGAAGTATACTCGATTAACTCAACAACAAAACTATCTATGTCGTCCTCGCAATCTTCTGGCGAGGACCTCCAGCAATAAACGTTAGATATTGCTGCATATTCTCTTAGTGGCGGAGACGCCAGCCAGAAGATTGCTGGCGTGACATAGTTTTTATGAGAAATTAAACAAGTATAACTTTAACGATAAACTAATAAATGTGGTATAAAATACAGTAAAGTTTATCAAGGTAAAGGAGCGCCGGTACAATAATGAAAGAGCGTCCTTTGGTTGCAAAGCTGGTGTCGGACATACGCCTCCCGCGCATGTTCAAGGTACGGCAGAAGTTCAGCCGCGAACATATAAATAAAGAAGAAATCCCGGACATAATCTTCAAGCTGCTGAGCGAGGAAAAGTTTGCAAGCCGCATAAAACCCGGCATGAGCATCGCGATAACGGCCGGGTCGCGCGGCATCGCGAACGTCGCGCTGATTACGAAAAGCATAGCCGATTTTGTAAAATCCCGCGGCGCGTCGCCGTTCGTAGTCCCAGCGATGGGAAGCCACGGCGGCGCGACGGCCGAAGGACAGCGAGAGATACTCACAGGCTACGGCATAACCGAGGAATATATAGGCTGCCCGATAGTCTCGTCCATGGAGGTAGTAAAAATAGGCGTAAACGACGAGGGCGGCGACGTTTTCATAGACAAACACGCAGCGGAGGCCGGCGGCATAATCGTAAGCTGCCGCATAAAGCCGCACACCTCCTTCCGCGGGCCGTACGAAAGCGGCATTATGAAGATGATGGCGATAGGACTGGGCAAGCAGCACGGCGCGGAAGTCTGCCACTCGCAAGGCTACCGCAACATGGCGAAGAACATCCCGTTCTTCGGACGGTGCATTTTGAAGAACGCGCCCGTACTCTTCGCCGTGCCCGTCATAGAGAACGCCTTTGACGAAACCCACGGCATTTACGCCGTAGCGGCGGAAGATGTAGAAACGGAAGAGCCGAAGCTCCTGAAAGAGGCTTTCTCGCTCATGCCGCGGATTCTCGTCGATTCTTGCGACGTGCTCGTCGTAGACCAGATTGGGAAAAATTTCAGCGGTACGGGGATGGACCCGAACGTGACGGGGACTTTCATTTCTCCATACGTCACAGGCGGCATAAAATCGCAGCGCGTAGTCGTACTCGACCTGAGCGAAGAGTCGCACGGCAACGCGATAGGCATAGGCTGCGCCACGGTGACGACGAAGAGGCTCTCCGCCAAGATAGATTATTCAAAAATGTACCCTAACGTAATCACCAGCACGACCATCGAAGAGGCGCGCGTGCCGATGACGATGGAGAGCGACGAGGACGCGATACGGCTCGCCGTCAAAACCTGCTCCGAAATCGACAAGGCCAACCCGCGCATCGTGCGCATCCCGAACAGCCTTCACATAGAGCATATCATGCTCTCCGAGGCGTACCTCGAAGAGGCCCGCGCAAACGACAGGCTCGAAATAGAATCCGCACCGGAATATATGAAATTCAACGAAGAAGGCGACCTTTTCTAAAAGCGCAGGTCCTCGCCTGCGGACGTAACAATCGAAAGCGGCCGGCGGCCTGCCTGCCGCTTTCATAATATGAGGGCTGTGCGTCCGTTTCCGGCGCAGCTCTGCGCAAGCGGCGCAGTTCCGGCAAATACATAGAAATGAAGAAGAAAGAGCGCCTGCCATCAGGCTATGAAGTGATAATTACAGCCTTTTCGCCAAACAATGGCGAAAATCCCTCCTGCATGAGTCTCCGGCCCTTTCCTTTACACCTTCGCCCTTATCGCCTTCGAGTATTTCTTCCACCATCCAGTCCGGTGATAAATCCAGTCGAGCGCGAACATCAAAAACCAGCTTGAAGCGTAGAGGTACCAGATGCCAGAGGGCGTCGGCCATATCGCCAGAAACGGGCTTATTGCGGCGATTCGGTAGGCGAACTGCGTTATGACGGAGACTACGAGGGGGAATACCGTGTCGCCCGCGCCGCGGAAGAAAGCCTGCCAGACCGTCGCGAGGCTGTAAACGATGAAGGCCGGAGCTATTATGTCGGTGCAGCGCTTCGCTTCGAAGAGCGCCGCTTCGTCGGACGAAAATACCGCGAGGATGGGCTTTGAGAAGAGCAGCAGCACGAGCCAGAAGGCCAGCGAGACGGCGGCGCCCATGACGAAGCCGTTTTTCAGCCCCTGCTTCACGCGCTCCTCCTTGCCCGCGCCGGTGTTCTGCCCGACGAAGGTCATGACGGCGGTCGAAATCCCCGCAAGCGGAATGAGCATTATCCCTTCGATGCGCGATTCTATCGCGCGCCCTGCAATGACCGCGACGCCGAATTCGTTCGTCGCCTTCTGAAGCACCATCATCGATACCATCATCAGCGCGTTTTGCAGCCCCGTCGGGACGCCGAGCTTTACAATGAGCGCGAGCATTTTCCAGCTGAAGCTGAAGCCGCGCAGCCGCAGCGCGATGAGACTGTCGGCCCGCCCGAGGTAGACGAGGCATCCCGCGAGCGAAACGGCCTGCGCGATTACCGTGGCGAGCGCGAGGCCGCCGACGCCCATGCCGAGCACGGGGACGAAGAGAAGGTCGAGCGCGACGTTCAGCACTGCGGCGGCCCCGAGCAGCGCGAGCGGCGTGCGCGAGTTGCCGACGGCGTTCAGAAGCGCGGCGATTATCGTATATCCGAGCGACGGGACGGAGCCGGCGAAGATTATCCGCAGATAAAAGGTCGATTGCTCCATAAGGCTCTCTGGCGTGGCGATGAGCCGCAGCACGGGTGCGGCGAGCAGGATGCCGAGCGCAGTGCAGAGCAGGCCGCAGACAACGAGCAGCACGACGCAGGTGTCGACCGCGCTTTTTACGCGCTCGCGCTCGCCGGAGCCGTAGAGCTGCGAAATTATTATCGAAGCGCCGTGCCCCAGGCCGAGGAAGAGCAGCGTCATCACCCATATCACGTAAATGCTGTTTGAAATCGCGGCAAGAGCGTCGCTGCCGAGAAAGCGCCCCGCGATTACCGCGTCCGCCATACTGTAAGCCTGCTGGAGCAGCCCGCCCGCCGTCAGCGGAATTGCGAATGAAAGCATCTGACGGAAGGAATCGCCCTCCGTCATGTTTATCTCTTTAGAGGCCATGCCATGCACCTTTTTTCTGCATATTCCGCGCGCGCGGCGGCCCGCGGCGGCGCGTCAGGTTATTATAGCGGCGCGTTCGCGGCGGTGTAAACGGCGCGTCGCGCGCCTCTTTCACAGAAATGAGCAAAAACAAGCAAAAACGGGAAGGGCTTGCGGCCCTTCCCGTTCGTTTGGCGTTTGTTGATAGATTTGCGGCCCGCGCTAAAAATACAGCTCGTACTCCTGCGGGGTCGGCGCGTTGTAGACGTATTCGGCTTCAGCGCGTTTCGCCTTCGTCCAGAGCTCTATAAGTTTCGGCGGGAATGCCGGCGCGAGATATTCGTTGTCCTTCTCAAGTCCGTCGAGGACGGCGTTGAGGTTGAGCGGGAAGGTCAGCTCGTCCTTCGCGTCCTGGCTCTGGTAGCCGAGCGCGACCGGGTCGAGCCCCTTAACGATTCCGTCGGCGCCCGCGAGTATCATCGCGGCGAGGAAGTAATAAAGGTTGCACGAAGCGTCGCCGGTGCGGTATTCGACGCGCGTCTCGTCCTTCTTGACATAACCCGGGATACGCACCGCGGCCGCGCGCGAGCCCTTAGCGAAGGTCGCGGAGACCGGAGCCTCGTATCCGTGCACGAGGCGGCGGTAGCTGTTCGTGCTCGGGCAGGCGAAGGCGAGAAGGCTTCCCGTAAGGCTGTGGCTCAGCATACCGGCGGTATAGGCGAGCCCTTCCTTGGAGAGATTGAAAAGCACGTCGCCTGGGAAGATCGATTTGCCATCTTTTTCGAGGAACTGATGCACGTGCATACCGTTGCCGGGCATTTTATAGAGCGGCTTCGGCATGAAGGTCACGCAGAGCCCCCACTCAGACGCCACCTGCTTGATGATCCACTTCGCAAGCGAGACCATGTCCGCCGCGCGCGCCATATCCATGAAATCGAGCTCTATCTCAAGTTGCGACACGGCGACCTCGTGATGGTGGTACTTCACGGGAATGCCGAGAACTTCCATCAGATGCACGGTCTCGTTGCGGAAATCCGTGTAGCAGTCCTCCGGCGGCAGCCTGTGGTACGCGGCTTGCAGGCCGACGCGCGGCTTGTCGTCGCAGCCCTCGCCGAGCCCCTCGGCCGACTTCACGCGGTAGAAAGCCTGGTCGACGCCGGTCTTGTACTCCGTCTCCTCAAAGACGTAGTACTCAAGCTCCACGAGCACCTTGGCGGTGTCCGCGATGCCCTTCTCGCGCAGGAAATCCCGCGCCGCGCGCACGACGTTGCGCGGATACTGTCCGAACGGCTCGCGCTCCGTCGACACGACGTCGCAGAAGACGTGGAGAATCTTATAATCGCCGCGCACTTCATAGAAAGCCGTCCCCATGTCGGGTATCGCGACCATGTCTGAATTATTCACCTTCGCGTAGCCGTAGTTGGAAGCGTCGAATCCTACGCCGTCGGCTAGGACTTTCTCCGACACATAACCGCGCGGCAGCGCTACGCTGCGGATATTCCCCGCAATATCCACCATCAGCAAACTCAGAAAATCCGCCTCTTCAATACGGCCGTTGAAACGTTCGAGCTGCATCTCTACCCCTCCAAAAAATATTGTGTGACTGAACCCCTTCAGTACTCCTGTTTATTACGTGAAGTCTACACATTTTACCATGAAAAGTGGCGAATTCCAAACGCCGCGCGCCGCGCGCGGGATTTCGCGCGGAGCAAAAATTTTAGGGTTTTCGCAACGCACGTGCATTGCGAAAACCCGCGCCGCGTTATATAATTCAGGCAAAGCGACATAGAGTTGCGATAATTTCAGGAGTTTCTCAAAGGAGCGGATTTTTATGAAGAAGTTGTCATTCCTTGCGCTGGCCTGCGCGCTGCTCGTCGCGGCGGCTCCCGCCTTCGCTGCGACGGAGCTTTTCGTCTTCGCGGCCGCGTCGATGAACGAGTCGATGACGCAGATCGCGGATATGTATAAGAAAGTCGCCCCAGACGTCAGCATCGTCTACAACTTCGATTCGAGCGGAACGCTGAAGACGCAGATAGAGCAGGGCGCGGAGTGCGACATCTTCATCTCTGCGGGGCAGAAGCAGATGGATCAGATCAACGACACGCACGTCATGCCCGGCACGCGCTTCAACATCGTCTCCAACAAGGTCGTCCTCATAGTCCCGAAGGGGAACAATCCGACCGGAATCGCCAGCTTCGACGACGTGGCGACCGACAAGGTGAAGCTCATAGCGCTCGGCAACTCCGACGTCCCAGTGGGGCAGTATTCGGAAGAGATATTCAAGCACATGGGAATCTGGGACAAGCTCAACAGCGAAAACAAAATCTCATTCGCGAGCAACGTTAAAGAAGTCCTCGCGCAGACCGAAGCGGCTTCCGTCAGCTGCGGCGTAGTCTACGGCACAGACGCCGCAACGTCGGACAAGGTGGACGTAGTCGCCGGAGCCCCCGAAGGCTCGCATAAGCCGATAGTCTACCCCGCCGCGATACTGAAGGGCACGAAGAACGAAGCCGCGGCGAAGGCTTTCGTCGAATACCTCAAAGGGCCGGAAGCGACCGCGGTCTTTGAAAAAATCGGATTTTCTATCCCGGAGAAATAACCCCTCAAGGTTTTCTCCTCTCTCCTCGTGAAAGGGAGCCGAACGCATCGGCTCCTTTTTTAACGTATAATAGGGCGGCGCGCGGAAGCGCCTTGTAACTGGAGCGTGAGACTATGGACTGGTTTCCTCTATATAACTCGCTGCGCATAGCGGGAATCTCGACCTTTATAACCTTCTTCACCGGCATCTGCGCGGCGTACTATATCTCAAAACTTCCGAAATTCTCCAAGGGAGTCCTCGACTGCATTCTCACGCTGCCCATGGTGCTGCCGCCGACCGTCGTCGGCTTCTTCCTGCTCATGACCATCGGGCCGCTCGGCCCAGTCGGCGCGCCGGTGCTCGAAATATTCGGCGTACGCCTGACGATGACGTGGTATTCCGCGATATTCGCAACCGCGATAGTGACATTCCCGCTCATGTACCGCACCGTGCGCGGCGCGTTCGACGGCTTCGACCACAACCTCATATACAGCGCGCAGACGCTCGGGCTGTCCAACACATATATCTTCTGGCGCGTCATGGTGCCGAACTGCAAGGACGGCATCCTCGCGGCGACGGTGCTCGCCTTCGCGCGCGCCCTCGGCGAATACGGCGCGACGACGATGGTGACGGGCTACATCCCGCGGCGCACCGCGACAATATCGACGACCGTCTATCAGCTCTGGCGCGAAGGCAACGAGGCGCTCGCCTATAAATGGGTCTTCGTCAACCTCGCAATATCCTTCATCGTCCTCGTCGCGGTCAATATGCTCGAAAACAGCTACCGCCAGCCCAAGGGCAAAGCCGCGAACCATACGATAGGCGAAGAATTCGAAAGAGGCGAAGAAAGATGAGCGCGCTTGTAAAATTCAGCAAAAAATTCGGAGCTTTCTCTCTCAGCGTGGATTTCGAGGCGGAGAACGAAGTCCTGGCGCTGCTCGGCGGCTCCGGCTGCGGCAAAAGCATGACGCTCAAATGCATAGCGGGGATAGTCGCGCCCGACGAAGGGAAAATCGTCTTAGACGGCGTAACCTTCTTCGATTCGGAGCGCGGCGTCAACCTCAGGCCGCAGCAGCGGAGATGCGGCCTGCTCTTTCAGAACTACGCCCTGTTCCCGAACATGACGGCCAAGCAGAACATCATGACCGTCCTCCGACGCGGCGGCGGGAAATGCGAAAACAGCGAAGAACGCTATCGTGAGATAGCGGAGAAATTTTTTATAACTGGCCTCGACGAACACTACCCCTCGCAGCTCTCCGGCGGGCAGCAGCAGCGCGTCGCGCTCGCGCGCATAATGGCGAGCGACCCCGCGATAATCATGCTCGACGAGCCGCTCTCGGCGCTCGACAGCTACCTGCGCTGGCAGCTCGAACTCAACCTCCAGCGCACGCTCGCGGAATTCCCCGGCACGACGCTCTACGTATCGCACAACCGTGACGAAGTCTACCGCCTCTGCGCGAAGGTGTGCGTCATAAACAACGGGCGCTCAGAGCCGGTCAAAAGCGTAGCGGAATTCTTCGACGCGCCGCCGACACTCACCGCGGCGATACTCTCCGGCTGCAAAAACTTCTCGCGCGCCGTGCGCATAGCCCCGCGCCGCATAAAGACATACGACTGGGGCGTGGAACTCAGCTGCGCGCGCGACGTCCCGGAAAACGCGAAATACGCGGGAATCCGCGCGCACTACATAAAACTCTCGAAAGAATACGCCGGCGAAGAAAACAGCTTCCCCGCCGAAATCGTCAGCGTGCGTGACGACGTTTTCACAACCATCGTCAACATCCGTCCCGAAGCCGCGCCCGCGCAAAGCGGCTTCGGGGCGATAAGAGTAGAACTCTCCAAAGAAGAGGCGAAACAATACGCCGCAGGCGAAAAAATCCACGCCTCCATTAGCCCGAACGACGTAATGCCGCTGCTGCCGTAAAGCGCGAAAACCGCGCCGCAGAAAGCGTGTTGCGGCCGGCGAACCTCGCGCAGCTGCGAACGTTGGGATCATGATACGCCGGTCTTTACCTGCCGCGGGAAGTCTTTCCCGACGGCTTTTTTTATGCAGGATCGAAAACGCCGCAATCTGATAATCTGTACGCGGGGCGCGCCGCGGCGTTCAGCACTCGGCCTCGTACAGGCGCATTTTTACTCCGTCGTCGCCTGTGGCGTCCGTTATGTACCGCCAGCCGTATTGTTCGTAGAAAGATGTGTGTTCGGTGACGAGGTAGAGCTTTTGGATTCCGGCGCGGCGCATGGCTTCGCGTGCGAAGTTCAGCAGAGCGCCTGCGATTCCGCGGCGGCGGTACGGCTCTTCGACGAAGAGCGCGCATAGGTTGGGGGACAAATCTTTTCGGTCGTGGAAGTCGTTTTCTATCACGCCCGCGCCCGCTATGATGTTCCCCGCGCCGTCGAGCGCGGCGTACCACTGCGGGACGGCGCTCCGGCCCGCTGCCGGTTCCCTCATGCTCGCCTCGTATTCCTCCGCGGGGATTCCCCATTTCGAAGCGAACCACGCCGCAGCCGCCGGGATGAGGTCTGGACGTTCGCGGACGCTGGTTAAAATAAAATTTTGTGCCATAGTACACCTCTTAATCACAATAAACTAAAAACAGATATTTTTTCTTTTCTTGTTGTATGCTGATGACAATAAAATTTGCTTCATTATTTTTGTATATATAGTACAAAAACTATGAATGTATAACATATTCAATAAACCACACACCTTCTATATTATACAAACAACCTAGTACAAAAGCTTTAATACGACCGCGGTGAAAAAGTCCATTTGTATTATGGGAAATTTTTCTACACAGTGGGGAG
>MHCFR05601__coassemble_1045_pt1 | contig 23429 bp, 19 predicted proteins | sample MHCFR05601__metabat2_low_PE_003 | metagenome-assembled genome bin MHCFR05601
CTTTAGCGTTGAGAATGTATCGTCTGAAAGGCAGATAATAGATGGATTACAGTGAAATTTTGGACCTAGATATTAATAACGATCAAATTCTTAAAATACTCCAGCAGCTTATACGAATAAGAACTCATCAACCGCAGGGAGATGAGTCTGACGCAGTAAAATTTATATTGTCGACTATACAAGAAAACAAGAAGATCGGTTCAAAAGTGATTTCCCATGGAACGAACCGCAGTTCGTTGCTGCTACATATAAAAGGAGACGACGCCTCACATCCGATCCTCTTTATGGGACATTTGGACACCATTGGCGTAGACAACGCTTCTGGATGGAATCATTATCCTTATAGCGCGGATTTTGACGGAAACTTTGTTTATGGACGCGGCGCGGTGAACAAAGGTGGCGCTACGGCTATGATAATGACGGCGGAGTTTTTATCCCAGCGCCAGCAATTGCCATGTGACGTATTTTTCGCCTTCACAGCAGACAACGATGAACACGGACTGGGCGCGCAGGCTCTTGTCGAAGGCGGTTTTTTAGAAAATATCGGCGAAGTAGTTTTTGTACAGCCTACCAGATGTTCAATCGGCATCGCACAAAAAGGCGTGGCTTGGCTCACGCTGGAATCTTCCGGCCCCTACTCACATGCTGCGTTTCCTAAAAGAAATGCAGACGTTATGAAGTCAGTTTTTGAATACCACAAGAAATTAAGCAAGGAACTCTCGTGCGATTCTCACCGGTATTTGGGAAATAATACGTGCGTAATTACAGAATTTATATCAAAAAGCATAGCCCGCTACATGCCGCCGCAAAAAGCCGCGGCTTCGATAGACGTCCGTTTTCTCCCGTCATTTAACGAACAAAAGATTAAATCTATAATCAATGGCGTCTGTGATGAAGTAAGACGTAAATATAATAATTGTGATTTTAATGTATCAATCAATAATTTGCGTCTGCCATGTGCGATAGATGAAGATTCGCCGTTGGTGAAACAGTTTGAGGATGTATATAGGATATTAAAATTAAAACCGCAGAAGACGGGAATTTCTTACTTATGCGACACGTCAATCGTAGTTCCTGCGCTTGGAGTTCCTTTTGTCATAATTGGCCCAGGCAGAGATATTTATTATGACACTAGCGATGAGAAAGTATGTATCGAGGATATAAAGAGAATAATAAAAGTATTTTATTGTTATGTCATGGCAAAGGGTGTATGAGTATTTAGGCCGTTTGTTATTTGCAAGAAACCATCAGGGGCTCTGGCGAGCCCCTGATGGTTTCTTTGTTTTTCCCTGTTTTTGCCGCGTTGTTATTTTTTCTTCGCGGCGGCTTCGGCTATGGCGCGTTCGGCTTCGTCGAGGGGCTTCCAGCCGCCGCCGAGGGCTTTGAAGAGGCGGACCGCGTTGGTCGAGATCTGTCCGCCGCTCACTACGTACTGCTCGGAGAGCGAGGCCAGCGCGCTCTGCGCGTTTATGACGTTCGTGAAGTCGACGAGGCCGTTGGCGTATTTCTCGTTGGCGAGGTCGAGGGCGGACTGGGCCGCGTCGACGCCGCTCTTGAGGCGCGCGTTGCGCTCGTATTCCTGCACGTTGTCGGAGAGCGCGTCGCGCACTTCGCCGACCGCGGTGAGGACGGTCTGCTCATAGGCGGCGAGGAGCTGCTCCGCGCGCGCGCCCTGAACCTTGATGTTCTTCGTTATCGCGCCGGCGTGGAATATGGGCCAGCTTATCTGCGGCATGAAGCTGTACATCTTGCCGGGGCCGTTGAAGAGCGAGCCTTCGTGAGCCTGCGTGCCTATCGCGCCCGTCAGGTAGAATTTTGGCCAGAGGTCGGCGCGCGCCGCCTTTTTGCGCGCTATCTGCGCGGCGAGCTCGCGTTCGGCCTGCCTGATGTCGGGGCGCTGGCGTATCGCGTTGGCCGGAATGCCGATGAGCGCGGTCGAGTCTATCTGCGGCACGGGCTTGTGCTCGGCGAGCTCTTCCTCAAGAGTGCCGGGGATTTCGCCGACGAGTATCGCAAGCGCGTTTTTCGTCTGCTCTATCGAGGCCTGTATCGACGGTATGGTCGCGCGGGTCTGTTCCAGCGTGTACTGCGCCTGTCTGAGCGACAGCTCGTCGGCTATGCCCGCGTCGACGCGCGACTGCTGGATGCTGACGGTCTCGGTCTGGAGGCCGACGTTGTAGTTCGCTATGTCGAGCTGCTCCTGGAGCGTGCGCAGCGAGATGTAGTCCATTGCGACTTCCGCGGCGAGCGAGCTCCACGTCGAGTAGAGCATCGCGTACTGCGCTTCGAACGTCGCCCTCTGCGCGCGCACCGAGGCGCGCGTTCCGCCGAAGATGTCTATCTCCCACGTAGCGTCGAGGCCGAGGCTGACGAGCTGCTGCGCGCTTCCTGTGCCGCCCGCTTCGCGCGGGGTGCGCGCGTTGCTCCACGAGCCGTTGGAGTCGAGCCACGGAAGGAGGTTGGCCTCGCTTATGCCGAGCTGGTATCTCGCCTCTTTGACGCTGGCGCGCGCGCTGGCGAGGTCGCGGTTCTTCTCAAGGGCACGCGTGATGAGGTCGGTCATCGTCGGGTCGCCGAAGACGTCCCACCAGCTTGCGAGCTTCTCGGGCGTCAGCTCTTCGGATACGTTCTGTTCCACGAAGGCGACGGGGTAGAGCTGAGCTAGCTCCGTCCACGAGCCGTTTTTCATCTGCACGTCCTGCGACGTGGGCTCGGTCTTCGCCTCCGCGGAGAAGGCGGCGGAGGCCGCCGCCATTATCGCGAGCGCGGATATTGTGAGTATTGTCAGTTTTTTCATTATCGCGCGCCTCCTAGTTCGCCTGCGCTTCGGCGTTCTTGTTTCTGCCGATGCGCGACTTTACCTTTTCACGCAGCCCCTGGAAGGCGACCCAGAGCCCCGGTATGAGGAAGATACCGATGCAGGTAGCCGCCATCATTCCGAAGAAGAGCGTCGAACCGACGGCCTTGCGGCTCGCGGCGCCCGCTCCCGAAGCGACGAGCATCGGGGCCGCGCCGAGGACGCAGGTGAAGGCCGTCATGAGGACCGCGCGGAAACGTTCCGTCGCCGCAACCGCCGCCGCCTGTATCAGCGGCAGGCCGTGCTGTTCGCGCTGCTCCTTTGCGAACTCGACGATGAGTATGGCGTTCTTCGAGGCAAGTCCGACGAGAAGGAGGATTCCGAGCTGTCCGTAGACGGAGAGCGGGATGCCCATTATGCGGAATCCGACGAGCGCCCCGAGCATGGCGGTAGGCAGCGAGAGTATGACGGAGACCGGCGTGGACCAGCTTTCATACTGCGCGACGAGGAAGAGGAAGGCGAAGATCAGCGCTATTACGAGCACCATCGTGATGCCGCCCTGCGCGTGCTCTTCCTGGTAGGTCATTCCCGACCATTCGTAGGTGTAGCCGTCGGGCAGGACGCGCTGGCCTATCTCGTGGACGCGCGCGATGCCTTCGCCCGTCGAGTAGCCCTGCTTCATGACTATCGTGATGGCCGCCGTCGGGTAAAGGTTGTAGCGGTCGAGCGAACGCGGCGCGAGCGTCTTTTTGACAGTTGCGACGCTCTGTATCGGGACCTGCTCGCCGGTCGAGCTGCGTACGAATATCTCGCCTATGCGGTCGATGCTGTTTCTGTAATTCCACTCGGACTGGAGCATGACGCGGTTGACCTGCGTGCCTATGTTGATGTCGTTGATGTAGGCCGAGCCGAAGTAGGTCTGGAGCGTGCTGAATATCGTGCTGACTGGCACTTCGAGCAGCTCCGCCTTCTGGCGGTCGATGTCGACGAAGAGGTGCGGCGTGTCGGCAGTGAAGGAGCAGAAGGCGTAGTTGACCTCCGGCGCCTGGTTCAGCTCGCGCAGCACGATGCCCATGACCTCGGCGAGGCGTACTGGGTCGTTGTCTACCGTCGATTCAAGCCTCATGTCGATACCGGTCGCCATACCGAGCCCCTGGATGGGAGGCGGCGTGACGACGTTGATCTGCGCCTGCGGGAACTTCGCCGCTATCGCGTTGACCTTGGCGACGAGCGCGGAGAGCTGCTGGTCGGGCGACTTGCGCTGTCCCCACGGGTCGAGCGGGATGATGAGCGAGGCGACGTTTTCGCCTTCGCCGCCGAGGATGTTATGTCCGTAGATGTCCATCACGCTGTCCACTCCGGGCAGAGCCATGACCTCCTGGACCATCGGCTTGACGACGGCCTCGGTGCGCGGGCGCGAAGCTCCTTCGGGGAGCTGTACGCCGGCGAATATGACGCCCTGGTCTTCGTCGGGAAGGAAGGCCGTCGGCGAAATCTTAAAGACCGCCCAGCAGCCGAAGGCTACGGCGGCGAAGAGCAGGAACGGGAGGATTCTGCGCTTCGCTATGACGATGGCTCCCGCGACGTAGCCGCGCGTGGAGCTCGCGAGCGCGTTGTTGAACCACTTGAGCGGCCCGCGCTGCACCGGCTCCTGCTCGCGCAGCATATGCGCGCACATCATCGGCGACATCGTCAGGGCGACGACGAGCGAGAAGCAGACCGCGAATCCGATGGTGACGGCGAACTGCTTGTAAATCTGTCCCGTGATTCCCGTCATGAAGGCGACTGGGACGAATATGGCGAGGAAGACGAGCGTCGTCGCCATCATAGGCCCGGTGACGTCCTTCATGGCCTGTATCGTAGCTGTCTTCGGGTCGCACTTGTCGCGCTCCATAAGGAACTGGACGCGTTCGACGACGACGATAGCGTCGTCGACGACCGTACCTATAACGAGGACGAGGCCGAAGAGCGAAAGGGTGTTGATGGTGTAGCCGACCGCGAGCAGCGCGGCGAATGTGCCGAGCAGCGAGACCGGTATTGCGACCGTCGGGACGAGCGTCGTGCGCCAGTCCTGAAGGAAGAGGTAGCAGACAAATATGACGAGCGCGAGCGTCATGAAGAGCGTGAGGATGATTTCCTTGATCGTCTCCTGAACGTACTCGGTCGAGTCGTACTGCACTTCGAGCTTCATATCGTCGGGCAGGTTCGCCCGGATCTGTTCCATGACCTCCTGAACGCCCGACATGACGTTAAGGGCGTTCGAGCCTGAGGTCTGCGACATCGCTATCATAGCTGCCGGAGCGTCGTTGACGTCGGCGTTGAAGTTGTAGGTCTCCGCGCCGAGCTCTATGCGCGAAATGTCCTTCAGTTTGACGAGGCCGCCGTCGGAAGCGGTGCGGACTATTATTTCTTCAAATTCCTTGACCGTCGAAAGGCGTCCCTTCGCCATCAGCGTATAGACGAGCGGGCTGTTGATGTCGCTGCCCGGGCGCGCGCCTATGGAACCTATCGAGGCCTGTTTGTTCTGGCTCTGTATAGCCGCCGCGACGTCCTCTATCGAGAGGCCGAGCGATGTGATGCGCATCGGGTCGAGCCAGACGCGGATACTGTACTTCGCGCCGAAGACCTGAACGTTGCCCATGCCCGCGACGCGCTGGAGGCGGCTTCTGATGTTCGCGTAGGCGTAGTTCATAAGCTCAAGCTCGTCGTATGTGCCGTTCGGCGAGGTCAGCGCAAGGAAGCCCAGCGTGTCGGAGAACGAAGTCTCGACTGTGATGCCTTCGTCTACGACCTCCTGCGGCAGCTGCGGCTGAACCTGCGAGACGCGGTTCTGGACGCGGACGAGCGCCATGTCGGGGTCTGTGCCCGTGGCGAAGGTTACGTAGAGCGTATACTCGCCGTTGTTGCTCGAAGTCGAGTCCATATAGATCATACCCTCGACTCCGTTGACCTCTTCTTCGAGAGGCGCGGCGAGGGTGTTGGCTATCGTCTCTGCGTCGGCTCCGCGGTAGGAGGTGTTGACGCGTATCTGCGGCGGCGCGACCTCGGGGTACTGCTCGACCGGCAGCGAGAAGATGGATATTATGCCCGCGAGCGCGATGACGATACAGACGACCATCGCAAATCGCGGACGTTCGATGAAGAATTTAGAGAACATTTTTTAATTTCCCTCTTTCGGGGCCTCTCCGCCCTGCGCTGCGGCCTTCTCAGCCGCGGGCTTCTCATCCGCCGAAGTCTCTATGCGGACCTTCGCTCCGGGGCGCAGGCGCTGAAGTCCGGCGACGGCGACGTTCTCGCCCGCCTCAACGCCGCTCGTGACCTCGCGCAGCTCGCCGAACTCGCGTCCGAGCGTCACGCGCGCCTGACGCGCCGTGTTGTCGGCGTTGATGACGTAGACGTAGTCGCCCTGCTCGTCGGCCATGACCGCGGTCTGCGGGACGGCGTTGACTATATGGCTCTTGACGGGGTTGGTAAAGACGCGGACCATTTCGCCCGGAATCAGCATTCCGTCCTTGTTCGCAAAGCGCAGGCGCATCATTATCGTTCCGGTTGTCTGGTCTACCCTGTTGTTCTCAAAGTCGCGCTTGCCGGGGACGTTGTATTTCTCGCCGTTGCTTAGAATCAGGCTCGTGTTGTAGATGGAGCCGTCCTCCTTGAAGAGCGAGAGCTGGTCGAGGTAGTCTCTGTCGGGCAGCGGGTAGGAGACGCGGATGGGGTCCATCTGGACTATCGAGGCGAGCTCCGTTATCTGCGGCGTCACGTAGTTGCCCTTCGTGTAGAGCGCCCTGCCTATCTTTCCCGTTATCGGCGAGGTGATGCGGCAGTAGCCGAGGTCTATCTGCGCGAGCTTGAGAGCCGCCTTCGCCTGCGCTACCGCGGCCTTGGCCTGGAGGAAGTTGCCCTCCGCCGTATCTCTGTCCGTCGCGGAGACCGCGCGCTCGCTCGCCGCCGTTACGCGTTTGTAATACTTCTCGGCGGTCACGAGGTTCGCCTCCGCCTGCTGGAGCTCAGCCTTGCGGAGCTGCACCGTGGCCTCGTACTGCTTCGGGTCTATCTGGAAGAGGAGCTGTCCCGCCTTGACGACGGAGCCTTCCTTGAAGCAGACCTTCGCTATCTCGCCGGAAATCTGCGGCTTCACGGAGACCGACTGAATCGACTCGACGCGGCCCACGTACTCCGAAGGCACAGACGAGGCGTCGAACTTTTCAACCTGCTTGACGATGACCACCGGCTCCGCGGCCGCCTGCTGCACAGGCTGCGACGAGCCGTCCTTCCAGGCCTTGTAGCCGAAAAAGACGACTGCGATAACCACGACCGCGGCGGCTATCTTCACCCACGGAGACTTAGGGTTGCCCTTGATCTCCACGTTCTTGTTTTCTCCATTTCCCTGCATTTTTCAGTGCCACCTACACTTTCAATTTTTTGTTTATCTGTATTCCCTCGTTCTGGCAGGGATTGCCGCCTTTACGCTTCGCTCTTCACCGAGAACTCTTTCGTGAGCGCGTCGAACAGAATGTCGAGGCTCTCCGGCAGCTCCTCCGGCAGCGCGCCCGCGAGCTGCGATATTCCGAAGCCGTGAAAGATGCTGACGAGAAGCACCGCGGCCTTGTGCGCGGACAGCGACTTGCGTATCCTTCCGGCCTTCTGGCGCGTCACTATGTACGTCTCCATCTGCTTGATGTCGCGAGTCCTCGCTTCGTGAAGAATCTCGTCGACGCGCTCGCGGATGTCCTGCGGCCACTCGTGGCGGCGGATCATAAGCTCGTGCAGCTTCTTCCAACGCTCCTCGCTGCGCAGGCGCTCAAGCACCTCTTTCACATATCCGCGCAGCGAACCGACGGCCTCGGGCGAAGCCTCGCACAGCCCCATATACTTATCGCAGTCGCCGGCGCAGAACTCCTCGATTATCTTGATGAGGATGTCCTGTTTGTTCTTGAAATGCCAGTAAAAGGCGCCCTTCGACAGACCGATGCGCGCCGTTATCTCGGAGACGGAAGCGTTCGCGAAATTCTTCTCGCTGAAGATGTCGAGCGCCGATTCCATAATGCTCATCCTCGTGCGCATCGCTTCTTCCTTAGTCCTCCGCATTTGATTTTCCCTCCCTTTTCACCCGACATGATAAAAAACCGCGATAAATTATATATACATACGCGTCAGTATGTCAATAATTGCAGAGGCGGATTCCGGCGACAATCCGGCCTTCATATCGTACCGCGCGAATGTGGCCGAAGCGTGGAGAATTTGCGGAGATTTTGTGAAGGCGCGGCTTCCCGCCTGACGCATGGCCCCGCGCCTGTGCTTTGCGCGCGCGCCTTCATGCGCGAGCGCGGCCCTCGCTTTAGGGAAAAGGCGGCGATTCGCCGAAGTTTCGGCAAATTTGCGAACGCGCCGGAAACAGCACGAAAGTCCCGCGCTTCGCCGGCAGCCGCCGAACGCGCGCCGCCGCCGTGCGTTTATGGAAAGGGCTCTGACGCGCCGGACGCGCATAAAAAGCGGGGCGCTTCGCGCGCCCCGCGGCATTTTCGTAAATTTGCGCCGCTACTCTTCGGCGTTTGTGTTTTTCAGCATTTCGTCGAGCTCGACGTAGCTCGTCTTTCCGTTGCCGAGCAGCGGGATGTTCTCCATGTATATGAGCTTCTTGGGAATCGCTATCTCCGCCATGCCTATTGCGGAGAGTTTCTGGCGCAGGTCGTCGCGTTTGATGTCGGCGCGGGTCGTGACGGCGGTGAGTGTCTCGCGGTTCGCGCCGTGGATCATCGTGACGGCGTGCTGCCCTTCGGGCCAGATTTCGTACATCGCCTCTTCGACGGCGGCGAGCGAGATCATCTCTCCGCCTATCTTTGCGAAGCGTTTGGCGCGGCCCAGTATCGTCACGTAGCCTTCGGAGTCGAGCTTCACTATGTCGCCGGTGTCGTACCATCCGTCCTTCGGCGGTTCGAGGACGCCGGGGTTCGTCGCGCGCAGGTAGCCCATCATGATGTTGTCGCCCCTGAGCCAGAGGCGGCCTCCCTCGGCGACGCCTTCGACCGGCTCGAGACGGTATTCAAGCCCTTCGACGAAGGTGCCTACCGTGCCGCTCTTGTGGTGCGCGTAGTAGTTGTTGGAGACGATGGGCGAGGCTTCCGTGACGCCGTAGCCTTCGGTGATGCGGATGTTGAAGCGTTCGAACCAGGTCTGCTGCGTCGCGGGCTTAAGCTTTTCGCCGCCCTGCACGAGCAGGCGCACCGTGGCGAAGTCGTAGTTGTCGGCTGCGGCCTTCGCATATCCGGCGAGGAATGTGTCGGTTGCGAAGAGTATCGTTATGCGTTCGTCATAGCATATATTCGCTATCGTCTTGTAGTGCAGCGGCGACGGGTAGAGGTAGACGAAGAAGCCGAGCGATACGGGCAGGAACACGCCGACAAGGCCGAAGGAGTGGAATATCGGCATCGCGTTCAGAACGCGGTCGGAGCGGTAGAAGTCGACGCGCGTGAAGGTCTGCGCGTGGTTCGTGTTGAGGTTTTTGTAGCTGAGGACGACGCCCTTGGGCGCGCCCTCAGAGCCGGATGTGAAGATGATGACGGCGGGCTTTTCGACGGCCTTCGGGTCGGCGGGGTTTGAGCGCAGGAACGGAGCGCGCAGCGCCGCGGATAATTTTTTGCCTGTCGTGATGAGCGGCGCGACGTCTTCAAGCCAGAATATGCGTATGCCTGCCTCTTCGATGGCGTTCGAGAGCGCGTCGAGCTTGCCGAGCTCGATGAACTTGCGCGACGAGACGACCGTCTTGATGCAGGCGGTGCGGCAGCTCGTGACGATGGCGCGCGGGCCGAGCGAGAAGTTCAGCATCGCGGGGATCTTGTCCATCTTCTGCAGCGCGTATATCGAGATTACGCCGCCGAGAGAGGTCGGCAGCAGCACGCCGACGTTCTTCCCTTCGAGGTTCTGCGCGCGCAGCGCCTCCTCGATGAGCAGCACGCGCGTGATGAAGCCGTTGTATGTGACGGGCTTCGCACCGTGGTCGCTGAAGAGGCGCGTCGAGCCGCCGAATTCGCTGCGCGCGTCGAGCAGGATGTCCCAGAGCGGCTTCTCCTTGCGGCGCGCGTAGAGCGAGGCTTCGTCCATTATGCGTTCAAGCGCGCGGCCCGCGGCGGCGGTGCGCTTCGAGCCGGAGAGCCCCTCCGGTATCTTAAGCTCCTTGACGGGGGAGACTGTTATCGTGACTTTCGAGAAGAAGCGCAGCCCGCGCTTGTGCTGGATGCGCGAGAAGGGCGTGTTCTCCGTGCCCTTGATGTGTATCGGCAGTATTTTCGCGTGAGTGTGGTCCGCTATCTGCGCTACGCCCGCGGAGACCTTCATAGGGTTGCCGATGGTCGTCGGCTGAAGCTCGGGGAAGATGACGCAGCGTCCGCCGTTTTTCAGCAGGTTGAGGAAATATTTCAGCGAGAGCGGCGCGTCCGCGTCGAGTATATGCGTGTCTGCTATCGGAAGGAAGAAGCGCGCGAAACGTTTTTTCGTAAGCCTGCGCTCGATTGCGAAGGGAACCTTTTCGGGCAGGAAGGCGGCGAGGATCAGCGGGTCGATGAAAGAGACGTAGTTAGGCGCGATAAGCACGCCTTCGCCCGCGTTCTTCCAGTTTTCCCAGCCTTTGACCTCGACGCGGAAAAAGAGGCGCAAGATAAGTTGGACGATGAGTCTGCGCAAGAGAATCCCTCCGAAGGACAGGCGCGGCAATAGTGGAAACGCTAGTCCGGTATAATAGCCAATTATACCATGACGTCAGCGGTTTTTGCCTGTTTACGCCCACATCCGTAAAATTTGAGTTACAATAAATACGTCATCTTCAATATGAAAAACGGAAGGGTGGTAACGATGGAGAGAAAAGAAAACGTCTTTCTCATAGGAGCCGGAGACCACGCGAAGGTCGTCCTCTCGACGCTTGAGGCGTGCCACATCGGCTGCGCCGGAATATACGACGACAATCCGGCGCTCTGGGGCAAGTCTCTGTGGTGCATACCAATCCTGGGCCCAGTCTCGGAGATGCCGGACACGCCTGAGACCATGGCCGTGATAGCGATAGGCTCGAACGAAGTCCGCCGCAGGATGGCGGCTCGCTTCAAGAACGTCTGCTGGCCCGCCCTCGTCCACCCGCTCGGAATAGTCAACAGCTCCGTGCGCCTCGGCGAAGGGACGATAATCTTCGCGGGCTGCATCGTCGAGTCCGACGCCGTGATAGGCAAGCACACCATCGTCAACTCCGCCTGCTTCATCGGCCACGACACGAACATCGGCAGCTTCTGCCACATCGGCGCGCGCAGCGCGCTCGGCAACAACGTATCGGTCGGCGACGACGTTTTCATAGGCATGGGCGCGATGGTCAAGCCCTACGTCAAAATCGGCTGCGACGTGCTCGTCGGCATGGGCAGCTCCGTGCTGAAAGACATCCCCGTCGAAGGCACGTACGTCGGCACGCCCGCGCGCAAGATAATGCCACTCGTCATCAAGGAGCCGGAATAACGGGAAATTTTGCAGATGGAAATGGGTAAGAAAGAAGATATAGCAAACGAAAAGAAGCTGAGCGAAGTAGAGCTGGCGCAAATTAAGTATTTGAGAACCAAAACACTGTTGCTGCGCATATTGATAGGAGTAGTTATTTTGTTTATCATATTATTTGTCGCAGCGATTGTCGGCAGTTTGTTGTTCACCGTTTTGTAAAATTTTATGCCGCCGCCCCGCAACGCCGGGGCGGCGGCTTTTTATGCGCCGCAAACTTTTACAAAATTTTTACTTCCTTTATATAGAAACCGGCCGCCGCTATTTTACGGCGAGCGCCTGCGGGCTTTTGAGCCAGCGGATTATCCAGATTAGGAAGCCCGCTGCTATTATGCTGCCGCCGATGTCGCCGCATGGGAAGGACGCCCAGACGCCCGTGAGGCCGAAGATGCGCGGCAGCGTCAGGAGCGGCACGAACATGCAGAAGACGTGGCGGCAGAAGGAGAGCGCGAGCGAGGCCGCGCCTTTGCCGAGGCCTTGGAGCGCGGAGTTCGTGATTATCGTGATTCCCATGCAGGGTATGCCGAGGTAGCCGATGCGCATTCCCGGCACGCCGAGACGCAGCAGCTCCGCGTCGTCGGTGAAGAGGCCCATCAGCTGCGGCGCGAAAATTTCCGCGAGCGCGCCGCTGACGAGATAGAAGCCGATTGCAATCATCAGAGCGAAACGTATCGCCTTAATCACTCGCTCCGGCTTCCCCGCGCCGTAGTTGTAGCCGACTATCGGCTGCGTCGCCTCGCCGACCGCCATCGCTGGAAGGAAGATGAGCGAGTCGAGGCTGAGGAATATCCCCATCGCGGAAAGCCCCGCGTCGCCGCCATATTTGAGGACGAGCTGGTTCATTATCGTCATGTAGACGACGAACGAAATTTCCATGAAAAACGGAGCGCTGCCGACGGAGAAGATTTTTGTAATCATCTCCCACTTCGGCGGGCGGATATAGCGCGCGCGTATGCGCAGCGGCGCCTCTTTGCGGCGGAAGAAGGCGAGGCCGAAGGCGGCGGAGACGGCCTGCGCAGTAATCGTGCCGTAGGCCGCGCCCGCGACGCCCATGTCGAGCGTCACGATGAAGAGCGCGTCGAGCGCAACGTTCGCGAGCGCGCCGACGATCTGCGTGCACATCGCGTATTTCGGGCTGCCGCTCGCGCGCACGAGGAAGTTCGCGCCGAAGCCGAAGAGGGCGAAGGGCGCGCCGAGAAGCACTATTTTCAGGTACGGCCGCGCAGTTTCCAGCACTTCGCCCGTGCCGCCCGCGAGGCGCAGCATATCGTCGGCGAAGAGCAGGCTCGCGGCTATGAACAGCGCGCCCGCACAGCCGAGCAGCACGAAGGTCGAGGCGAGCGCGCGCTCCGCCTCTTCTATGCGCTTCGCGCCGAAGAGAATCGCGACGCGCGACGAGCCGCCTATGCAGATTAGCAGAGCGAAGGCTATGGTCATGAGCATCGGCGGAAAGGAGACCGTTATCGCGGCCAGACCCGCGGGGCCGACGTAGTGGCCGACGAATATCCTGTCCACGATGTTGTATATCGCGCCCGCGACCATGCCGACGACGGCCGGCAGCGCGAAGCGCATCATCAGCTTCGGCACGGGCTCTGTTTCCATAAATGTGCGGTCTGTTTCCGTCTGCGCGTTAATGACGCAACACTCCTTCGGCGGTGCAAGTCTCCCGATTATATCAGAACGGCGCGGGAAATAAAGAGCGGAGCGCGCGTGTGCGGCCCCACGTTGGGGACGGAGGTTCCTGAGCGGGACATTCTCAGGACAGGCTTTGAACGGAAGATTTTCAGGGCGCGCATAGCTTTGTCAATGGCAACGCTATGCACGGTTGACTTAGCGCAGATTTTAGACTATCATTCGCGCCATGAAGATAAAGTCTATGGCTGAGATTTCGTTGTTCGCTGTTCTGTCCGCGGTCGGCGCGAGGATTATGATTCCCGTTCCGTTCGTGCCCTTCACGCTTCAGACGCTCGTCTGTATGCTCGCCGGCTTCGCGCTCGGCGCGCGCAAAGGCGCTGCGTCGCAGCTTCTCTATATGCTGATGGGGCTCGTAGGCATCCCCGTATTCACCTCGGCGGCGGGGCCAGCGGCGGTCTTCATGCCCTCGTTCGGCTACATTCCGGGCTTTGTCTGCTGCGCGTGGATCTGCGGCGCTCTCGCGGAGCGGATGCGCGCGCGCTGCGACGAGCCCGGCTTTGCGAGTTACTTCGCGGCGGCTCTGCTCGGCGTCGCGGCTACATACGCCGTGGGCGTCGCATATCTGTACGTGATTCTCAACTTCTGGGTTCAGCAGGAAGGAGCGACCTTCTTCAAGGTGCTTTCGATAGGATTCCTCAGCACGGCGGGCGGCGACGTCGTGAAGGCCGCGGTCGCCGCGACGGCGGCGGTGAAACTGGCCGGCGCGGGGATTGGAAAATAAAGCGCGGAGCCTTACGCAAGCTCCGCGTCTAAAAACTGCCGCTGTTTTCCCTCTTTATCTATAAACGAGAGCGCTATGTAGTCGAAGCCGTCGCGTTTGACGGTTTCCCACGGCACGACGCGCCCGTCTATGAGCTTGACGTTTCCTTCCCCGTCTATGTCGAAGGTCTTTTTTTCGTCCTCGTAGTCGATGCTGTAGCCGAGTTCCAGAATCAGCTTCGATGGCGGGATGCCGTACCTTTTGAGCGTGCGCGAGGCGAGCGCCTCAGCGTCGTACTCGTCGCAGAACATCGCGTCGTAGCCGTGTTTCGCGCCGTCGAATACTAAAAATTCCTCGCCGCTTCGCGCGTCCCTGGCGAACACCATGCCGGGGGCCTCTTCCGTGTCCGCTATGAACGGCTGCGCTTCGCCTTCGACGCGCGTCAGCTTGCCGTAATACCACACTTCGAGCAGCTCCGCGCCCGTCCGCGAGCAGAGCGTCATCGTCGCAAGCCGTTTCTCGGCCCAGTCTTTTATGCGGCCTTCAAGCCACGTGGGATATTTTCTCTCCGCGTCCATAGATTTCGCCTTTGCGCCGGATTTCCGCGCGCCTGCCTACGCCGCGTGCGTGGCGAAGCGTTTGGCGAGCTCGGCGCTTATTTCGGCGCAGCGCTCAAGCCCCGCGGCTATCGAGCCCGCGAGCGTCGAGCCGTCGCGCAGAGCCGTCGTCATCGCTTCGGTGACGCCGCCCTTCGTCGAGACGTTTTCAAGCGAGCTTTCGCTCTTTTCGGCGCGGTGCGCCTCTACGACGCGGCCCATCCACGGCACTAGGCCGCGGCAGACGGGATAGCGCTCCGCCATCGCGGCGAGAACTTCGGACTTTTCCGATTCGAGATCGATGTTGAGAAGTATTGGAGGCAGGCATATGGCGACTGTGAAGGCGTCGAGCTCGTTCTCGCACGAAAGGTCGAAGACTTCGAGCCCGGCGGCGCGCAGCACCGCGTGCGGGCGCGCCTCGGATGGGAACGTCGCGCTGACGCCCATGCCGTCCGTAATCGTCTCAGGGCCGCTGCACATCACGCGGCAAAGCTCCGAGCTGAAAACTCTGTGCAGCGTTTCGAGCGAGATGCCCGCCATGAAGGACATGACGAAGGCCCCTTCCTTCAGGCGCAGCCCGGAAAACGAGGCGAGGTCCTGCGGGCGGGCCGCGAGCAGCAGGAAGTCGGCGCGGGAGGCGAGCGTGCGCGTGTCGGTCATGCACGAGGCGAGCCCCATGCGTCCGGCGCGTTCGAGCGTCGCGGCGCTGCCGCCGCACGATATGAGCAGCCGCTCCCTGGGGAAGCCGTTGGCGACGAGCGCCTCCGCTATCGACGAGCCGAGGTGTCCGAAGCCCGCTATTCCGATTGTCTTTCCGTCGAGAAGTCCGTCAGTGTATTCAGCGCAGTCTGCAAAATTCGTCATTTCAAAAATTCCCTTCTAAACCTCAAACCATGCGGCGGCGGCCTCTTTGCGTCCGCACCGCGAAGAGCGTGCCTTCTCTCTCCGCTCGGCGCGGAGAGAGAGGTCAGTTAATTAGATAAGCGTATTTGAAAAGGGGGCGCGTCCGCGCCCGAAGGAAAAGGTTTAGAAGCTGGACGGTCGAGGCAGGGTGAGCGCCGCGCAGATCGCGGCCTTAGCTTTTAACGTGATTTGTTTGTGCAGCATTTTCTTCACCCTTCTTCCGTCCGAAACAATTTTCGGCAAGTATGATATATTGCAATCGCTCGGCTGTCAATTATTTTCTGTGAAATTTTGTGCGCGTGAACGTAACGGTATCGTTAAAGCGCGCTTAGCCGCGTTTCTCTCTGCGCGCGCGAACAACGGCGTCGGCGGTGTACAGCGTCACGGCGCACCAGATCAGCGCGAACGCGGCTAGCCTCCAGACGTTCATCGGCTCGTGATAGACGAACGTGCCGAACAGGAAGCCCATCGTCGGCGAGACGTACTGAAGGAAGCCTATCGTCGTGAGGCTGACGCGCCGCGTGCCGTAGGCGAAGAGCAGAAGCGGCCCGGACGTCATAAACCCGGCGCCTGCGAGCAGAAGGTTCATCGTCGCGTCGTATGGGTATGAGGAGACGCCAGTATGTTCAAGGAACGCGAGCCACGCGAGGGCTGCGGGCGTGATGATGAGCGTCTCTATCGTGAGCGAGACCGCGGGCTCAGCCGGAGTTTTCTTTTTAAAAACGCCGTAGAGCCCGAACGACAGCGCAAGGCTGAGCGCGACGACGGGGAAGACGCGCAGCGCCGCGACCTGAACGGCTACGCCTGCGACTGCGAGCGCAATCGCCGCCTTCTGCGCGCCGTGCATCCGTTCGCCGAAGAATATGCGCCCGAAGAGCATCGCCAGCAGCGGATTCATATAGTAGCCGAGGCTTGTGTCGAGCACGTGGCCTGCGTTTACCGCCCAGATGTAGAGCCACCAGTTGAATGTAATGAGAAGGCCGCTGCACATGAGCCAGAGCAGGACGCGCGGTTGGGCGCGGACGAAATCGATGGTGCTTCGCACCCTGCGCATGGCGATTAGCAAGACGATCATAAATACGGCGGACCATACGACGCGATGGACGAGCACCTCGAACGACGAGACGCCGGAGAGAAGTTTCCAGTACGGCGGCATCGCGCCCCACCAGACGTAGGATAGAAAAGCCGCCGCCGCCCCTTTATGCTGTTCAGTCATTACAATCGCCTCCCGGTGCGTATATTGTACTATTTTGAAGGCCGCAGCGTCAGGGGGCGGCGCGGCTTTAGATTTTTCATCGGGGGCGTTTTGTGATAAACTATCAAAAAAATCGGGTTATTGGCTTCGTTTTACGGAAGGAAGAGCGAGCATGAGGGATCAGACGGAACTTTCAGCGTTGGGAGCGTCGCTTCTTGAAGGGGCGGAACGAATTTACGGCGATATGCAGGACTGGCGGAGGGATTTCCACCAGTTCCCCGAGCTCGCCTTCGAGGAGAACATAACGGCCTCGAAGGTCGCGGGCGTGCTGAAGTCGATTCCCGGCATGGAAGTCATCACGGGCTACGCAATGCCGACATCCGTCATCGGCGTTCTCGGCAGCGATATACCGGGGCCCGCGCTCATGCTGCGCGCGACGATGGACGCAGTCGCCGCCGAAGAACAGACGGGGCTTCCGTTCTCGTCATGTATGCCAGGCGTCATGCACGCCTGCGGCCACGACGCCGAGATGGCGGCGCTGCTTGGTGCGGCGGAGATACTCGCGGAGCACGAAAGCGAGCTGACGCAGAGGATCGTATTCCTCTTCCAGCCAGCGGGCGAGGGGCGCAGCGGCGCGAAGACACTCACCGAAAACCAGATAATAGAAAAATTCGGCATAGGCCGGTGCGCCGCCGTCGCGTGGACGCCGGAGCTCCCCTACAGTGAGCTTTACACGAAAAAGGGCGTCATGACGGCGCTCTCCGACAGGATACATATAGACATCCGCGGAACGGCTGGCCACGCCGCCGAGCCGCATATGACGGTCGACCCGGTCACGATAGCCGCGAATATAATCATCACGATACAGGCGATGCTCTCGCGCGAGGTGGACCCGCGCGAGGCCGTCGTCGTATCGTTCGGACAGGTCGAGTCCGGCACCGCCTACAACGTCATCCCCGAGCAGGCGAACCTCTGGGGCACCCTGCGCGCCTTCAACCCCAAGACGCGCGACTTCGTACAGAGCCGAATTGAGACGGTCGCCCCCGCCATTGCAAAGGCGCTCCGCGGCCTCGCGTCGGTCGAATATACCCGCAACTACGCACAGATTGAAAACAACCTCGATATGCTGGAAGACATCCTCCGTATCGGGGTTCCTTTTTTTGGGGAAGACGGCATAAATATGCTTGAGCGTCCTCTGCTCTCGGGCGAGGATTTTTCGTTCTTCACGCACGCCGTCCCGTCGGTCTTCATGCTGCTCGGAACGGGGCTTGAGTATCCGCTCCATCATCCGCGCTACGACATACCGGAAAGCATGCTTCCTTTCTCCGCCGCGTGGGAGGCCTATATGGCGCTCACGCTTTCGGAAAATTAAATCGACATATATACTTCTGGAGTTGATAGATTTTGTCTTCCAGCAGGCTTGAAACGATAATACGTGATAATCTGAACCGTCTTCCCGCCGAGCCGTTCATCTGGTGGCAGAAGACGTGGTGGTCGCGCGGCGCGTTCCTCGAACTCATCGAAGAATGCGAAGAGCGGCTCAGGACCAGCAACTTCAAGCAGGGCCAGCGCCTCGCGCTGCTGACGCCGAACAGCCCGATACTGCTTGCGACCGCGGTCGCCGTCTGGCGGCTCGGCGGCGCGGTCGTCCTTATCGACCCGCGCTCCGGCTACACGCCGCTGATACGCCAGCTTCACCACGCCGACGTCTTCGCGGTGCTCACCTCGCGCGGCTGCGACGAGCTCGTGCCGCTCATATCGGAGGACGGCATTCCATGCTCCGCGATAAGCCTCGACGCGCTTGAAGACAACATCCCGGGCCGCCCATGCGACGAGGAAGACCCCGACACCGCGGTAATCTTCTACACCTCAGGCATCACCGGCGAGCCGAACGCCGTTCCGCTCACTCACGCTAATCTTCTCGCCTGCATAGAAAGCTGCGTAAACCATATAGACATGCTCGACGAGGACGACGTCATCCTCAACGCGCTGCCGAACTCGAACGCCTTCGGCTTCGTCTGCGGCGCGCTGCTGCCGCTCGTAAAGGCGGCGCGGCAGGTGATCCTGCCGTCGTTCATGCCGGTCGAGACCTCGATGGACGCGATACGCAAGGCCGAGGTCTCCATCGTCATGGCTGTGCCGACGATGATAGCGATGATGACCTCGGCGGTCATGCGCGGAGCGACTCCGCCGTCGAAGATAAAATGCGTCCTCTCCGGCGCGGACAGGCTGCCGTGCGGCCTGCGCCGCCGCGCGGAACAGGCGCTCCAGACACACGTCATACAGGGCTACGGCCTTACGGAAGCCTCGTCGGTCGTCGCGCTGACGCCGGGGCTCGACAAGTCGAAACCTGAAAGCGTCGGGACTGTAATATCATGCGTCGAAGCCGAGATACGCAGCGACGCGGGCGAAGTCCTGCCCGCGGGGCGCGAGGGCCAGCTCTGGGTGCGCGGAGCGAGCGTCGCAAAGAGCTACTACCGCAGCCCCGAGCTTACAGCGGGGCGCTTCGACGCGGACGGCTGGTTCCGTACGGGCGACATCGGCCGTTTCGACGAGGAGGGCTACCTCTATCTCGTCGGCCGCATGACAGAAGTCATCTTCGTCGGCGGCTTCAAGGTCTACTCGCGCGAGGTCGAGCGCGCGCTCGAAGAGCACCCCGCAGTCAAGGAGGCCGCCGTCATCGGCGTTCCGCGCTCGATAAGCGGCGAGATAGTCAAGGCCTTCGTCGTGCTCAGGAACGGCGACAAGGTCTCGTCGAAAGAACTCATCGACTACTGCAAACAGAAACTTTCATACTATAAAGTGCCGCGCATTATAGAATTCATCTCGCAGATGCCGCGCTCCGCCATAGGCGAGATAGTTAAGCGCAAGCTCTCGAAGGACTGACGGGGATGTACGGCGTAACGTGCCGCGTGACGAAAATGCTTGACCGGTTCGAGCGCCGCGCGGTTGAACGCCTGCTTTCGGAATCGGGGCTGGTCTTTGAAGGAACGCCGGATTACACGGCGCTCGCCGAGGACGGCGACGAAAACGTGATAGCGACGGCGAGCCTTTCAGGCTCCGTCATAAAAATGGTAGCCGCGTCGTCCGAGTGGCGCGACGCCGGCCTTTCAGGACAGGTCATCTCCGCGCTGATGAACACGGCGCGCGCGGACGGACGTCATAAATTTTTCATCTACACGAAGCCGGAGGCCGCGCCAAAATTCTCAGCGCTCGGCTTCCGCGAGCTCGCCGCCTCGAAAAATTCCGTCCTCATGGAATGCGGCGCGCACGGCGTGAACGAATTCCGCGCCGCGCTCGAAGCGGAGCGTGCGAAGAACGGCCCGCAGGCCGGAGCCGCGGTTATGAACTGCAACCCTTTCACGCTTGGTCATCAGTTTTTAATCGAGGAGGGCGCGAAACAGTGCCCGCTCTTCTACGTCATAGTCGTCGAAGAGGACGCTTCCGCCTTCCCGTTCGAGGACAGGCTCGCGCTTGTGCGCGAAGGGACGGCGCACATACCGAACGTCCGCGTGCTGACGAGCGGTAGCTACGCCGTCTCGAAGGCCACTTTCCCTACATATTTCCTTAAAGACCGCGGCGAGCTGCCTGTGGCGGCCGAACAGGCGGAGCTCGACGCGCGGCTCTTCGGGCGGCTCTTCGTCCCAGCGCTCGGCGTCGCGCGGCGTTTCGTCGGGACGGAGCCATTCTGCGCCGTCACCGCGCTCTACAACGAAACGCTGAAAAAAATTCTTCCAGAATACGGCTGCGAAGTCGTGGAAATCGCAAGAAAAGAAAGTGGAGGCGCGCCGGTCTCTGCCTCGCGCGTCCGCGCGATGATCGCGGAGGGAGCGCCGGGGCTCGAAGCGCTTCTCCCGGAAGTCACGCTCGATTATCTGAAAAGCCCGCGCGGCGCTGAGGCCGCGGCGAGGCTCGGGAGGGCTGGACGATGACGCCTCTTGAAGAGGTCCTGTCCGGGCGCGACGAACGCGCCGCATGGCAGAAAAAAATGCTCGCCGCGCGCGAAGGGGCTTTCGTATGCCAGATAGGGCTGAACGTTCCCGGTTTCCCGAAACGCGTGCCGGGCGACATAAAAATTGTAAAAGAGTGCCGCCGTTTCCTGCTCGCCTGCGTCGGGGCCGCGCCCTTTGAGGAGCATTATCTCGACAACGGCGCCGGCCTCTGCTGGCAGGGGGCCTTCGACGGCAGAAAATTTGACGCGCGCGCCATGAAGGACGCGGCCGTCGAGGCGGAGAACAGCATGGAGGCGGGGAGGATCCTCGACATCGACGTGCTCACCTCCGAAGGGCAGCTCTCGCGCCTCGACATGGGGCTGCCGCCGCGCCGCTGCCTCGTCTGCGGCGAAAGCGCGAAGGCCTGCGCGCGCGCCGGAAAGCACGACCCGGCGGAACTGCGCGAAATAGTGATGAGGATAATAAAGACCGCCGCGGCGGGAAGATAGCGGGAAACGGCGCGGGATGCCGGATTTTCGCCGGAATCCCGGCCGCGCTCAACTAAATTCAACGGATAGACTATATAATAAAAAACGGGAAAGGACGGTGTCGCGGCATGACCGGAAGGCCGGAATGGGACGTTTACTTTCTTCTCATGGCGCAGGTGGCGGCGAGCAGAAGCACATGCCTGCGGCGGCGCGTGGGCGCAGTGCTCGTGCGCGACAAACAGATACTTAGCACGGGCTACAACGGCGCGCCGCGCGGCGTCAGCCACTGCGAGGCGGTCGGATGCCTGCGCGAGCAGCTCGGCATAGCGTCGGGCGAGCGCCATGAAATCTGCCGCGGCTCGCACGCCGAGATAAACGCGATAGCGCAGGCCGCGGCGGCTGGGACGTCGACCGCGGGTTCGTGGCTCTACTGCACGCACGAACCGTGCGTCTACTGCACGAAGGCGCTCATCAACGCCGGATGCGAGAAAGTTTTCTATCTTTATCCCTATCCCGACGAGCTCGCGCGCGCCATCATGGCGGAGTCGGGAGTGGAAAGCGTCTGGGTCGACCCCGCGACGCTGCCGCGCGATATTTTTTCGATTCAATAGGGCGGACGGCGGGCGCGCCGGACGCCGGAGAGGGGAGCTGAAGAGGATGTCGATAACGATAGTTTTAGCCGACGACCATCCGCTTACAAGAGAGGGCATGAAGGGTTATCTCTCCAAGGAGCCGGACTTCGAGGTCGTAGGGGAGTACGCCGACGGAGAATCTACGTGGGCCGGGATAAAATCCCTGCGCCCGCAGGTCGCGCTGCTCGACATACGTATGCCCGGCCTCGACGGCATCACGATAGCGCGTATGGCGCGCGACGCGGGGCTTCCGACCGCGGCGCTGATGCTCACGTCGTACGACGCGAACCAGTACGTGCTCGCGGCGCTGCGCGCGGGCGCGCGCGGCTATCTGCTCAAGACCGCGACGATGGACACGCTCTCGAAGGCGATACGCATCGCGGCGCGCGGCGGCTTCTACCTCGACAGCGAGGTGGCGAGCGCCGTCGAGGGCGGCGACAACTTCGTGCCGGAGCCGGTCTCCGTGCGCGAGCGCGAGGTGCTTCTGCTCGCGGCGCGCGGACTCTCGGGCAAGGAGATAGCGGCGAAGCTCTTCATAAGCGAACGCACGGTGCAGACGCACCTCGCCTCGATATACGACAAGCTCGGGGCGAAAAACAAGACGGAGGCCATGCTGCTCGCGATAAAATACGGGATCGTAACGATCGAGGAACTCATAGACTGAAGTGAAGAAGCGGGGACTTCTCTATCAGCTCATCATAGCGATCTTCATACCGGCCTTCCTCGCGCTGATACTCGCGTGGGTGGTATATAACCAGTTCGAGAGCACAATGCGCGCCGTCTCCGGCAACTACGTCGAGAACCTCGTCGACAGCGTCGCGGCGCGCCTCGACTCGCAGAAGTGGAACATCCGCGCGGGCGGCAGGGGCGTTGCCGAGGGCGACGCGGCCTCGATGGGTCAGCTTCTGAGCGAGATGGACATCCCCGGCCTCTTCGCGGTATTCCACAAGGACGGCGCGATAATATACGAGTCTCCGGGAGAGATAGAATTCCTCTACAAGTGGAAAGACTCGTTCAATTCGCGCACGCCGGTCAAGATACACGACAAGATAGGCTCGTACTACACGGGCGTGCGCTACGACATAGCCAACGAAAACATCTACATCATAGGCGCGGTCTCGTGGGAGATGCTCTTCGGCACGATGGTGCTGCTCGTTTCGCTGTGGCCCTTCGTCATGGCGGCGCTCGCGGCTTTCACGCTGCTTGCGATATTCCTGCTTTACTACAAGGTCATACTGCCGCTGCGCCGGCTCGACCGCGAGATACTTTCGCTCTCATTCGGCCGCGATATGCCCGCGCCCGACGCGCCGGGGGCCGTGCCTGAGCTGCGGCAGCTGCGCTCGACCTTTGCGCTGCTCGCGCAGTCTGCGATTGAAAAGGAAAAGCTCCAGCGCGACTACGTCACCGACATAGTCAAGATACAGGAGGACGAGCGCGAATGGATTTCGCGCGAAATCCACGACGGCCCGCTTCAGGATGCGACGGCGCTCGTCCAGCGGCTGCGCCTGCTCAAGAACGACCTCCAGGACAATCCGGCGGTCGTAGCGAGCCTTTCAGGCGCGGAGCGCGTCGCCATGATCGGCGTCAAAGAGCTGCGCGAGCTCTGCAACGACCTGACGCCGCCATGGCTCGACCTCGGCCTGCGCCATTCGCTGACGGAACTCTGCAACAGGATGTCCGCTCAGCTCGGCGTAGAGATAGAGCTCGACATATCGGGCGAGTGGGACGAGGACGAGGAGGTACAGCCGCAGCTCTGCCTCGCCTTCTACCGCGTCGCGCAGGAGTCCATCAACAACTCCGTCCACCACGGCAGGGCGAGCGACGTTAAGGTCTCGCTCTCGCGCGAGGCCGACAGTATAGTGATGACGGTCAAGGACAACGGCGAGGGCTTCGCCGTCCCGGTCTCCGGCGACTTCAGGGAGCTGCGCGTGCGCGGCCACCGCGGCCTCTCGAACATGAGCG
>MHCFR05601__coassemble_1052_pt1 | contig 22934 bp, 36 predicted proteins | sample MHCFR05601__metabat2_low_PE_003 | metagenome-assembled genome bin MHCFR05601
TATGAACGAATCCGGCAAAAAGACAGTAATCAAGAGCTGGGCGCGCGCCTGCTCTATTACGCCTGAAATGGTTGGACACACGATAGCTGTACATAACGGCCGCATTCATGTCCCCGTATACATCAGCGATAATATGATCGGACATAAGCTCGGCGAGTTTGCGCCGACCCGCAAGTTCGGCGGTCATGCCGGTCAGGAACGCACTACGAAGGTAAAGAAGTAGGAGGGCTGCGAAAATGGAAGTAAAAGCGTCAGCAAAGCAGCTTCGTGTTTCTGCTAACAAAGTGCGCAGAGTATTAGCGCTGATTCGCGGCAAGAACGCCTCTGAGGCTCTCATGATCCTCAAATACACGCCTAACAAGCCCGCCCGCTTTGCGGAAAAGGTCTTGAAGAGCGCCGTCGCGAATGCGGAGCACAATCACGGTCTGGACATGGACAAGCTTATAGTCAAGTCCGCCACGGCCGACCAGGGAACTTATATGAAGCGCTTCCGCCCCGTTTCTATGGGCCGCGCTCATGCGTTCAGACATCACACGTGCCACATCACAGTGGTCGTGTGCGAGAAGTAAGGAGGGGTGAAGCAGTGGGTCAGAAGGTTCACCCGGTAGGATATAGACTCGGCGTCATCTACGATTGGGAGTCCCGTTGGTACGCTGACGGCAAGAAATATGCCAAATTCCTTCACAAAGATCTCGAGCTCAGAGAGTGGATTAAAAAGCGCTGGGCTCAGGCCGGCATCAGCCGTGTGGAGATTGAGCGTATCGGAGACGTTATGCGTTTCACAGTTTGGACCGCCCGGCCTGGTGTTGTAATTGGCAAGCAAGGTGCTGAAATACAGGCAGTTCGTGAAGAACTTCAGGCTATGACCGGCAACCGGGTAATGATAAACATTCAGGAAATGAAGAATCCTGATGTTGAGGCGCAGGTAGTTGCAGAAGGCGTAGCCTCCTCGCTGGAGCGCAGAATCAGCTTCCGCCGCGCCATGAAGCAGTCGATCTTCCGCGCGATGAAGTCTGGAGCCAAGGGAATAAAGATCCAGTGCGGCGGACGCCTTGGCGGAGCTGAAATCGCCCGCACAGAATGGTATCTGGAAGGCCAGCTTCCGCTTTCGACGCTCCGCGCCGACATAGACTACGGTTTTGCCGAGGCTCACACCATCTACGGCGTCATCGGCATCAAGGTCTGGATCTACAAAGGCGAAGTTATGGAGCGCAAGCCGATTCCTGAGGCTGAGCCCACGACGAAGGAGAGGGGGTAACGCACGATGCTTTCTCCGAAAAGAGTAAAATATCGCAAACCCCACCTGACTGCGCTTCGCGGGTACAGCAAGGGCGCAACGAAAGTAGACTTCGGCGAGTACGGACTTCAGGCCTGTGAGAACGGATGGATCACCGCGCGTCAGATAGAAGCCGTCCGCGTTGCCATCAGCCGTAAGATGAAAAAGGGCGGAAAGATCTGGATAAGAATATTCCCGGACCGCCCCGTTACGGAGAAGCCTCTTGAAACCCGTATGGGTAAGGGAAAAGGTAACGTGGAATACTGGACTGCAGCGGTAAAACGTGGACGCGTAATGTTCGAGATAGCGGGTGTTCCTCGCGAGCTTGCAGAGCAGGCATTCCGTACGGCGTCATTCAAGCTGCCCATCAAGGTCAAAATGTTAACCCGAGAGGGAGCAGGTGAATAATTATGGATCCTAAGGAACTCAGAGATCTCAGTATTGCTGAGCTCAAAGATAAACACAAGCAGTACAAGGAAGAATTGTTCAACCTCCGCTTTCAGAACGCGATTGGACAGCTGAACAATTCAGGCCGCATCAAAGAAGTAAAGAAGACTATCGCCCGTATTCTTACGGTCATCACCGAGAAAGAGACAGGCATAGATCATTCTGGAGCAAGGAGGTAACCGGAGATGGAAGAACGCACTGCTCATCGCAAGGTCCGCACCGGTACTGTGGTTAGCGACAAAATGGACAAGACCATAGTCGTTCGTGTCGACCGCATGGCAAAACATTCACTCTACGGTAAGCCTGTTCTTAGTTCCAAGAAGTTCATGGCGCACGACGAGACAAACGACTGCCGCGTAGGCGACACCGTAATGATCGGCGAGACCCGCCCCCTCAGCGCAAAGAAGCGCTGGGAGGTTCTTGAGATAGTCGAGAGAGCGCCTATACTCGGCAACGCCGCAGAAGAGGAGGCTGAATAGTTATGATTCAGCTGCGTACAGTGCTCAACGTTGCTGATAATTCCGGCGCGCGTAAGATTCTCTGCGTCCAGGTAAAGGGCGGCAGCTTCCGTAAGGTCGGTACAGTCGGCGACGTTATAGTTGGAGCGGTTCGCGAAGCCGCCCCCAACGGCAATATAAAGAAGGGCGACGTTGTCAAAGCCGTAATCGTAAGAACGAAGAAAGAAATCCGCCGCAGAGACGGTTCCTATGTTCGCTTCGACGATAATGCAGCAGTCGTCATCGACAACAACGGCGACCCCAAGGGAACACGTATTTTTGGACCTGTAGCAAGGGAACTGAGAGAAAAGAAATATATGCGCATAGTCTCTCTGGCTCCCGAAGTAGTTTAGGGGGAAACCGCTCATGTCTAAGATGAGAATTAAAAAGGGAGACCGTGTCCGCGTTATTTCGGGCAAGGACGCTGGTAAAGAAGGAAAGATTCTCAGCCGCAACATCCAGAAGGACACTGTGATCGTTGAGAATATCAACTTTGTTACGAAAAGCGTACGCCCGACTCAGAAGGATCCCCGCGGCGGCCTCGTAAAGAAAGAAGCTCCGCTTGCGGCGTCGAAGGTGATGCTCGTATGCCCGAAATGCGGCAAGGCGACCCGCGTCGGACGCGCATTCCTTGACGACGGCAAGAAAGTCCGCGTCTGCAAGAAGTGCAGCGAAATAATCGACAAGGCTTAGAAGGAGGGGACATCATGACACCGCGTCTTTTGACAAAATATACGGAAGAAGTCCGTCCTCACCTTAACGAGCAGTTCCAGTACAAGAACGTAATGGAAATTCCTCGCCTTGCCAAGGTCGTTATAAACATCGGCGTCAACGAGGCTAAGCTCGACCAGAAATACATGGACGCTTCCATCAACGAACTGACCATTATTTCTGGGCAGAAGCCCGTTCTGAAGCGCGCCAAAAAATCCATCGCAGGGTTTAAGGTCCGCGAGGGAATGCCGGTCGCCTGCGCCGTTACATTAAGAAGCGCTAGAATGTGGGAGTTTGTCGACAGACTCTTCAGCATCGCTCTTCCGCGTATCAAGGACTTCCAGGGAATTTCGAAGAAGGGCTTCGACGGCAGAGGGAACTTCAACCTCGGCCTTAAAGAGCAGCTTCTCTTCCCTGAGATCGACTACGACAAGGTCATCCGCCAGCGCGGAATGAACATTACCTTCGTTACGACGGCCAAGACGGATGAGGAAGCCATGGCTCTCTTGAAAGAGCTCGGCATGCCTTTCGCCCGCTAGGAAGGAGAAGGAAATGGCTCGTAAATGCATGGAGAACAAGGCCGCTCTTGAGCCGAAGTTCAAAGTTAGAAAATATAACCGCTGCCCTATCTGTGGGCGTCCCCACGGATATATGCGCAAGTTTGATATGTGCCGCTGCTGTTTCCGCAGGCTCGCGCGCGAGGGAAAAATCCCCGGCGTTGTAAAGGCCAGCTGGTAACAATAGGGCATAGAAGGGAGGATCCTTTAATATGCATATTACCGATCCTGTCGCGGATATGCTCACTCGCATCAGAAATGCGAATGTTGTTTACCATGAAATGGTAGATATGCCTCTTTCAAAGATGCGTCTGGAAATGGCTCGCATATTAAAAGAAGAAGGATATATCCGCAATTACAAGACGATCACCGACGCGAAGCAGCCGATGCCGATACTGCGCCTCACGATGAACTATGGTCCCCAGAAGGAAAGAGTCATCCAGGGACTTCGCAGAATCAGCAAACCCGGCCGCCGCATCTATGTCGGCAAGGACGAGCTGCCCAAGGTTATGGGCGGACTCGGCATAGCGCTGATTTCGACCTCTGCCGGTCTTATGACCGACGCGTCGGCCCGCAAGCTCGGCCTCGGCGGCGAAGTCATCTGCTACGTCTGGTAGGGAGGCCTGCGAAATGTCTAGAATAGGACGCAAAGCCATAGCGCTTCCCAAAGGCGTAGACGTAACGGTCAACGGACAGCATGTAACCGTCAAGGGCGCGAAAGGCACCCTTGAGATGGACGTCATGCACAACATTTCCGTCGCTGTCGCTGACGGAGCCGTCTCCATCACCCGCGCCAACGACGATAAGGCGGTCCGCGCTGCCCACGGTATGACGAGAGCCCTCATCAACAACATGGTCATCGGCGTTACCGAAGGCTTCCAGAAGGTTCTCGAAATCGTCGGCGTTGGTTACAGAGCTCAGATGCAGGGCAAGAACCTCGTGCTCAGCCTCGGCTTCTCGCATCCGGTCGAAGTCGTTCCCCCGGCGGGAATCGAGTTCGCCTGCGAGAGCCCGATTAAAATCATTGTACGCGGCATAGACAAGCAGCTTGTCGGACAGGTCGCGTCGAACGTTCGCGGCTACCGCCCGCCGGAGCCCTATAAGGGCAAGGGCATCAGATATGCCGGCGAATATGTAATCCGCAAAGCCGGTAAGGCCGGCGCCAAGAAATAAGGCGAGGTGAAGGACGTTGATTAGTAGTCGCAGTCGTAACGAAATGCGGGAGCTCCGCCACCGTCGCCTCAGGAGACACCTCTCCGGCACCGCTGAGCGTCCGCGTCTTGCGGTCTTCGCAAGCTTGAAGCATATCAGCGTGCAGGTCATCGACGACGTGAAAGGCCATACGCTCGTTTCTGCTTCGACAGTTCAGGATAAGTTCGACGAAGTGAAGGGAACCGGCAATCAGGAAGCTGCAAAGGCTGTCGGTAAGCTCATCGCAGAGCGCGCTCTCGCTCATGGAATCACGGAAGTAGTTTTCGACAGGGGCGGCCATGTCTACCACGGCAGAATCAAAGCCCTTGCCGAAGCCGCACGCGAAGCCGGTCTGAAGTTCTAAGGGAGGCGCAATATAGTGGCGAAAGAGACACAGCAGAATACAAAATCCTACAGCAGCAGGGGCCTTGAGCTTTCTGAGCGCATAGTTTCCATCAACCGCGTCAGTAAAGTCGTCAAAGGCGGTAAGCGCTTCCGCTTCAGCGTTCTCGTCGTAGTCGGCGACGGCGTCAGTCAGGTCGGCCTCGGCACCGGCAAGGCGAAGGAAATTTCCGTCGCTATGAAGAAGGGCATCGAACACGCGAAGAAGAACATGATCGACCTCAAGAAGACCGGTCATACCCTTCCGCATCCGATCATCGGAAAGTTCGGCGCCGCAGAAGTCCTTCTCCGTCCCGCGGCTCCTGGTACCGGAGTTCTCGCCGGATCCTCGGTTCGTCCGATAATGGAGCTCGGCGGCGTAAAGGACGTTATCGCGAAGGTAACGGGCAGAACTTCCAACCCGATCAACATCGCCTACGCGACGCTCGACGCTGTAAAGCGCCTGCGCACGCCGGAAGAAATCTACCGTCTGCGCGGCAAAGAGCGCAAGGAAGCCTAGGAGGTAACTTACCATGGCTAAACTTCGCATCACCTGGAAAAGAAGCACGATAGGCCGTCCTCCGCACCAGGAGCGCGTCATCAAGGCTCTTGGCTTTCACAGACTCTATGAAACTGTGTATCATGAGGATACTCCGCAGATCCGCGGCATGATCAACAAGATCAGCCATCTGCTTGAGTACTCGGTCGAGGAATAAGGAGGTACTGGCATGAAACTTCATGAACTGAGTCCCGTGCCGGGATCGCACAAAAAACCGAAACGCCTTGGACAGGGCCTCGGCAGCGGCAACGGTAAGACCGCTGGCAAAGGCCACAAGGGACAGAAGGCCAGAAAGAGCCCCGACATCAAGGCCAACTTCGAAGGCGGACAGATGCCGCTCGCGCGCCGCATCCCTAAGCGCGGCTTCAGCAACTTCCGCTTTACGGTCAAGTACGAGATAGTCAACATCGCAGATTTAGAGGAACGTTTTGAAGCCGGCAGCGAAGTTACCGCGAAGGAACTGAGCGAGCTTCGCCTCATCTCCGCCCCTGACCGTCCGGTCAAGGTGCTCGGAGTCGGCGAACTCAGCAAAAGCCTCAACGTCAAGGCGAACGCTTACAGCGCTTCCGCCGCGAAGAAAATTGAGGCCGCCGGCGGCAAGGCTGAGGTGATATAACATGCTGGATTCATTCCGGGACACTTTTCGGCTGCCTGATCTGAAGCGCCGCATCCTTTTTACGCTTGCAGCGCTGTTCGTGTACCGTCTTGGCGCCCACGTGCCCACTCCCGGAGTGGATGCAGCAGCCCTCGGAAGGCTGTTTGATCAGGGATCCATTCTTGGATTCCTTGATCTTTTTGCTGGCGGAGCACTCAGCCGTTTCAGTATATTCGCGCTGGGTGTTACGCCCTACATCAACTCCAGCATCGTAATGCAGCTGCTCGCCGTCGTTGTGCCGAGCATTGAAAAGCTGCAGAAAGAGGGAGAAGAAGGCAGAAAGAAGATCGTTCAGTGGACACGCTACGGGACGATCATTTTCGCTTTCATTCAGGCTGTCGGCATGACAGGCTGGCTGCGTGGACTGGGAATCTATACCGGAAGCTTCATGGACATCATTCTGGTATCGCTCACCCTGACCACGGGTGCGGTCGCCGTTATGTGGCTCGGTGAAATCATGTCGGACCACGGAATCGGCAATGGAATTTCCTTGCTGATCTTCGCCGGTATCGTCGTCAGAATTCCCGAGGCCGTCGTCCGCACCTTCTCTCTCGTACGTCTTGGAGAGATGAACGCTCTGGTTCTGCTTCTTGCGATAGCCGTCATGCTCGCCGTAGTGGCGGGCTGCGTCATGCTGCAGGAGGGACAGCGCCGCCTGCCGGTGCAGTACGCCAAGCGTATGGTCGGAAATAAAATGTACGGAGGGCAGAGCAGCTTTATCCCTCTCAGGGTGAACACTGCGGGAGTCATCCCCATAATCTTCGCCTCCTCCGTTCTTCTCTTCCCCTACACAGTGGCGGGACTTTTCCAGAACAGCGCGGCGAGGGCGGTTCAGCAGGCCATGAGCCCCAACAGCCCGATCTACATGGTGCTCTACGTGATAATGATAATCTTCTTCTCTTATTTCTATACCGCGGTCGTATTTAAGCCCGAAGATATATCTAATAATATGAAGAAGAACGGCGGGTTCATCCTCGGTATCCGTCCCGGCAAGCCGACAACCGACTACATCGAGAAGGTAATGGGACGCATCACGCTCGGCGGCGCGGTCGCTCTTGCGATTATAGCCGTCGTTCCTACGATGATGACCGGGATAATGAACATAAACACCTTCTATTTTGGCGGCACAGCGGTTATAATCGTTGTCGGCGTTGCCCTTGACACGGTACACCAGATTGAAGGGCAGCTGCTTATGCGCCATTACGAAGGGATTCTGAAACGCCGCGGCGGCAGAGGCGGCGGGCTTTTGAAACTGTAATCCAAAAGAGGCGAATCGAAAAATGAGGATCATTCTTCTGGGTGCGCCGGGCGCCGGAAAAGGTACGCAGGCGGACAGTATAAAAGCTAAGTATCCGGTCGCCCATATTTCGACCGGTGATATGCTTCGTTTCCACGTGAAACAGGAAACTGAGCTCGGAAAGAATGCCAAAGCCTACATGGACGCGGGCAAGCTCGTGCCGGATGATGTTATAATCGCTATGATGGAGCATCGCCTGCAGGAGGAAGACGCAAAAGAGGGATTTATGCTCGACGGCTTCCCGCGCACGATAGCACAGGCAGAGGCGCTTGACGCAATGCTCTCCAAGCTGCAGCTTAAGCTTGACGCAGTCGTCAATCTTATGATCGACGACGACACTGTCGTAGGACGCCTGACTTCGAGAAGAGTGTGCCGCCAGTGCGGCGAGATATACAACACCGTTCTGAAGCCGTCATCCAAAGAGGGCGTATGCGACAAGTGCGGCGGAGAGGTAGTGCAGCGCGACGACGATAAGGAAGAGGTAATTCGTAAACGTCTTTCCGTCTTCCACGAGCAGACGGCGCCCCTCATCGATTACTACAGCAATCAGGGGCTTCTCGTCGCGGTAGACGCTACCGGCGGCAAGGACGCCGTCCTGAAGATACTGGAGCAGAAGAAGGCCAACGCCTAATGATTACTTTTAAAACCGACCGCGACATAGCCAAGATGCGCAGGGCTGGTCAGGTCGTAGCGGACATCCTCAAGCTTATGAGGGATCTTGTCAAACCTGGGATCGACACTCTGTCGCTCGACGCGGCGGCTGAGGAACTTATTCTTAAGGCGGGCGGCAAGCCTGCCTTTAAGGGATACAAAGTTCCGTGGGTGCCGGTCCCGTTCCCAGGCACGATCTGCGCATCGATCAACAACGAAGTCGTGCATGGTATTCCTTCCAAAAGCCGCGTGCTCGAAGAGGGAGATATAATCAGTATCGATACCGGCGCCTCAATCGAGGGCTTTTTCGGCGACGCGGCATGCACCTATGCTGTAGGGAAGATAAGCGAAGAGCGACAGCGGCTGCTCGATCTTACGCTTGAATCTCTCCATCACGGTGTCGCCGCGGTAAAGCCGGGAGCCACGCTCGGAGACATCGGTCATGCGGTAGAAAGCGTCGTGATTCCTGCCGGCTACGGACTCGTGAGAGACTACGCCGGTCACGGCATCGGCCATAAGATGCACGAAGCGCCTCAGGTTCCGAATTTCGGAGTTCCTGGAAGCGGTCTTACCGTCAAACCGCGGATGACGTTTTGTGTAGAGCCTATGGTGATGACCGGAGGAGAGGACGTGGAATCTCTGGCGGACGGGTGGACCGTCGTCACGAAGGACGGGAGCGACGCGGCTCATTTCGAGTTCAGCCTTCTCGTCACGGAGGACGGCGTGGAGATCCTTACGCCATGGGAGTAAAATCCTCCAAAGACGCCGGAGCTTTCCGCACGGGCGACATCGTGATTGTCCGCCGCGGAAAATTCGCAGGCAGGCCCTTCGCTGTGGTAGGCGCGCACGACGGGAGGATTTTGATCGCCAACGGGTCGGAGTACACAGCCTCCAAACCCAAGAGAAAAAATGTTATTCATCTGCAGCAGACGCACTACAATCTCGAAGATGTGGCCGGGCGTGTCGCTAGCGGGAAACCTCTGGACAACGGCTGGTTGATGCAGGAGATTTCGGTTGTGATGAACAAAGACTGCACATCTTGCAAACAGGAGGATGGATCAGCCGAATGGCCAAAGAAGAGGTAATCGAAGTAAAGGGCAAAGTTGTTGAGCCGCTTCCCAACGCTATGTTCCGCGTAGAATTGGAAAACGGTCATAAAATTTTGGCTCATGTTTCGGGTAAAATGCGTATGCATTTCATCAGAATACTTCCGGGCGACAAAGTGCTTTTGCAGCTTTCGCCCTACGATCTGACCCGCGGACGGATAACATACAGATATAAGTAGACGATAATAATCGTCGTCGGGGAACAAGTTTACTCAAGGAGGTCTGCATTTAATGAAAGTAAGACCGTCGGTCAAGCCGATATGTGAATACTGCAGAGTTATCAAGCGCCACGGCGTCGTGCGCGTAATATGCAGCAGAAACCCGCGCCACAAGCAGCGCCAGGGTGCAAGGAGGTAGCAGGGAATGGCTCGTCTAGCCGGTGTCGACCTGCCGCGTGAGAAAAGAATCGAAATAGCCCTTACCTATATTTTCGGTATCGGGCCGGCAGTAGCGAACGACATTATAAAAGTCACTGGGATCAACCCGAATACCCGCGTCAAAGACCTCACTGAGGAAGAAGAGCAGAAGCTCCGCGCGGAAATTGAAAACAACCGTCACGTCGAAGGCGATCTCCGCCGCGACATCGCGATGAACATCAAGCGTCTGATGGATATTGGATGCTACCGCGGCCTCCGTCACCGCCTCGGCCTCCCCGTAAGAGGACAGAGGACGAAGACGAACGCCCGCACTCGCAAAGGTCCGAAGAGGACAGTCGCCGGCAAGAAGAAAGCTACGAAGTAAGGTTTAGGGAGGGAATAACAGTTGGCCAAACGCGTACAGCGCAGCCGCAAGCGCAAGGAAAGAAAGAACGTAAGCTACGGCGTAGCACATATATATTCGACATTTAACAACACGATAGTGACGCTTACCGACAAACAGGGCAACGCGCTCTCCTGGGCCTCGGGCGGCAACGTCGGCTTCAAGGGAACCCGTAAGTCGACCCCGTATGCCGCTCAGATGTCGGCCGCTCAGGCCGCCAAGGTGGCGCAGGACCACGGAGTCGTCGAGATAGACGTCGTCGTAAAGGGCCCCGGACCGGGACGCGAGTCGGCTATCCGCTCGCTTCAGGCGGCCGGACTCCAGGTCAATGTGATCCGCGACGCAACGCCGATCCCGCACAACGGATGCCGTCCTCCGAAACGGCGCCGCGTGTAGTCCCAGAAGGAGGTACTTGTACACATGAGCAGATATACAGGACCCGTATGCAGGCTTTGCCGCGCAGAGGGAGCCAAGCTCTTTTTGAAGGGTGACCGCTGCTACACCGAGAAGTGCGGCCTCACCAAACGCAACTCGAAGCCCGGCCAGCACGGCACGCGCCGCGGCAAGCAGAGCGAATACGGAATCCGTCTCCGCGAGAAGCAGAAACTCCGCCGCTTCTACGGCATCAACGAGACGCAGTTCAGCACGATATACGAGAAGGCTACCGGCATGGCGGGGCAGACTGGCCATAACTTCCTTCAGCTCCTCGAACGCCGTCTCGACAACGTCGTCTACCGTCTAGGCTTCGGCGTGAGCCGCGCCCAGGCGCGCCAGCTCGTCAGCCACGGCCACTTCACGGTCAACGGCCGCAAGCTCAACATCCCCAGCGCGGTGCTCAAGCCCGGCGACGTCGTCGCCGTAGCGGAAGGCAGCCGCGACATCCAGACGCTCAAAGACAACGCCGAGGCTTCCGCAGCGCGCAGTATCCCGGCATGGCTCGAATTTAATCAGGAAACAATGTCAGGCACGTTACTTACAGTACCGGTTCGCGAGCAGATAGACGTACCTGTGAACGAACAGCTTGTTGTTGAATTCTATGCACGTTAACGTAACGAAAGGTGGGGGAGAACATGGAGCATGATCGCCATGAGATCATAGTACAAGAATCCACCCCGTCGTATGGTAAAATCACCATCGAGCCCCTTGAAAGAGGCTATGGCGTAACGCTCGGCAACTCCCTGCGCCGCGTCCTGCTCTCTTCTATAAGCGGCGCGGCCGTGGTAGCGGTGCGCATCGAAGGCGTAATGCATGAATTCAGCACTATTCCGGGAGTCAAGGAGGACGTTATCGAACTTCTGGTGAATATGAAGCACGTCCCGGTCCGCTGTCACTCGGCGACCGTCCGCACGCTTCACCTTGAGGCCAAGGGGCCGAAGGTAGTTACAGTTTCGGACATCGACCCAGACAGCGAGATAGAATTCCCGGATCCTGAGGCTTATATATGCACCATCGAGGAGGGACACTCCATTTCGATGGACATATATGTGGCCACCGGCACAGGATATGCGCCGATCGACCGTCCGAGGGCCTCGTACCTTCCGGTCGACGCGCTTCAGACCGACGCGCTCTTTTCCCCTGTGCAGCGCGTGAAATATGATATACAGGACAAGCGCATGGGGCAGAGGACCGACTACGACAGCCTCACGCTCGAAATCTGGACGAACGAAGTCGTTTCGCCGGAGTCGGCGGTCATCCAGGCGAGCCGCATCCTTAAAGGATACTACGCGTCGATAGTCGACGCGCTCGCCGGCCCCGGGACCAGCGCGCTTGACGAGATAATCAAAAACGACGACGCCGCGCGCGCGGCGCTCGGCGGCTCCAAGGGATTCGGCCCGGGAATGGCCGGCTTCCCGATGGGCGAAAACTCCATCTATACGCGGCCCGTCAGAGATCTTGAGCTTTCTGTGCGCAGCGAGAATTGTCTCCTTCGCGGCGGAGTGCATATGATTGGCGAGCTCGTATCGCGGACGAGGGAAGACCTCCTGAAAATCCGCAACCTCGGCAAAATCTCCCTCAAGGAGATCGAGGAGAAACTTGCCAAATTCGACCTGCATCTCAGCGGCGACATAAGCACGCCGATCGACGATGACGACGAGGATTTGGAGAACAACGAACAGAATCCGAAGGAGGAGTAAGCAATGAGACACCGCATGAGTACAAGGCGGTTGGGCCGCTGCAGCGCCCACAGGTGGGCCATGCTTGGCAACATGGCGGCCAGTCTCTTCGTAGAGGGAAGCATCGTTACAACGGAGACGAGAGCCAAAGAGCTTCGCCGCGTGGCCGAGAAGCTCATCACGAAGGCGAAGTCCGGCACGCTCAACGACCGTCGTCTCGTTATTGCCAGAATCCCTCACAAAGAGGCGGTCAATAAGCTGTTCAACGAGCTGGGGCCGAAGTATGCCGAGCGCAACGGCGGCTATACCAGAATAGTCAAGATCGGGACTCGCGTAGGCGACTCCTCGCCGATGGCGGTAATTCAGCTCGTAGACTAAAACCTTAGATGCAGCAAGAAATACAATTCATTCTCCAAGGCGCGGAGTTCGCCTATGCGAATACGGCCGAAAAGATACTCCGCGGTATCGATTTGGAAATCCGCGCCGGCGAGTGGGTTGCGCTTCTTGGTTCTAACGGTTCAGGAAAGTCCACACTTTTAAAGATTTTAAGCGCCCTGCTGACTCCCACGCAGGGCTTTTGTTTTGTCTGCGGACTTGATACGCGCGAGGCGAAGCCGGAGCAGCTTCGCGGAATTTCGAGCATCGTCTTCCAGAACCCGGAGGATCAGATAGTCGCCGCAGTCGTAGAAGAGGAAGCCGCTTTCGGCCCCGAGAACCTAGGCTGTCCGACGGAAGAGATTTGCCGCCGAGTCGAGGAGTCGCTCAAAGCGACTGCGCTCTGGGAGAGGCGCGGCGACCTCGTCTCGTCTCTCTCCGGCGGGCAGAAGCAGCGGCTCGCGCTCGCGGGCGCGCTTGCGATGCATCCGCGCGCGATTCTGCTCGACGAGGCGCTTTCGATGCTGGACCCGCGCTCGCGCCTCGAATTTACCGAGATAATCAAGCGCGAGCACGCGAAGGGCGTCACCATAGTCGAGGTGACGCACAGGCTTGAAGAGATACGCTGCGCGGACCGCGCGATCGTCCTTGAAAATGGAAGAATTTCATGCGATATGCCGGTGCGCGAATTTTTGAACAAAAGCGCCGCGGAGCTTGCCTCTATGCATCTCATGAAGCCGCCGGTCGAGCGGCTCGCTGAAAAATTGCGCGCAGAGGGCATTATACTGGACTGCCGCCCGACGGACGCCGCTTCGCTGACAGAAGAACTATGCCGCTTATTGTAGAAAATCTCAGCTATACATACAACGCAGGGCTGCCCTCGGAGCGCGCCGCGCTTTCGGGCGTTTCGTTCGAGTGCGGGGAAGGCCAGATAGTTTCCGTCCTCGGACACACAGGGAGCGGGAAGTCTACGCTTGCGCAGCATCTGAACGGCCTCATCGCGCCGCAGAGCGGGCGCGTCTGCGTCGATGGGGACGAGATCGGCAGAAGCGCCGCCGAGACGCGGCGCGTGCGCCGCAAGGCCGGCCTCGTATTCCAGTACCCGGAAGAGCAGATATTTTCGGACAAGGTCTTCGACGAGATAGCATTCGCGCCGCGCAACTGGGGCGTGCCGGAATCGGAAATTCCGGCGCGCGTCAGAGAGGCCGCGAGAGAGGCCGGCCTTGACGAAGCTTTGCTCGACGCTTCGCCCTACGGGCTTTCCGGCGGGCAGAAGCGCAGCGTCGCGATAGCCTCCGTAATATCGGCGCGCCCGTCGTACCTAGTGCTCGACGAGCCCGCCGCCGGCCTCGACTGCGACGCGGCTGAGGCGCTCGTCTCCATGATAAAGAATTTCGCCGCGTCGGGCGCGGGCGTCGTACTGATTACGCATGACATTGAGTTTGCGCTCTCCGTGAGCGACATGATTCTTCTGCTCGAAGAGGGACGCGCTCTGTCGTTCGGCACGCCGGAGGAGACCGCTGGGCTCGTCGTCTCGCGCGACGTGAAAGGGCTCGCCGTGCCTGAAATCCTCGGCATATCCGCCTCTCTGCGTTCCGCCGGGAAGATTGAAGCGCTCGCCTGGAGCGTCGACGGCCTCATTGACCAGATAAGAAAGAGAAAAAATGGCCTCGCTTGATAAAATCCCGCTTGGGCAGTACATTCCGGCCGATTCTTTCGTTCATTCGCTCGACCCGCGCGTGAAGATAATCGTCACGATCATTGCTATGATTGCAATTTTCATGCTGCACACGGCGCCGGCCTTCGCGCTCTGCGGGCTATTCATATTTCTGCTCTCGCGGCTTGCGCGGCTGCCCTTCAGGCTCGTCGCCGCGTCGTCGCGTCCCGTCCTTATTCTCGTTATATTTACGGCTTTATTTCATCTTTTCCTCACGCCGGGAAAAGCCCTTTTTTCATTCTTCGGCATAGAGGCGACCGCCGAAGGCGCTTTGCTCGGCCTTGCAATGGCGCTGCGGCTCATATATCTCGTCATGTTCGCCTCGCTTCTGACATTCACCACTACGCCTGCAAAGATTTCAGACGGCCTCGAAGGGCTTCTCTCACCGCTGAAACGGCTCGGCCTTCCCGCGCACGACATAGCGATGATGATAACCATCGCGCTGCGCTTCATTCCGACGCTTTTTGAAGAAACCTCGCGCATCATCAAGGCGCAGAAGTCGCGGGGCGCGGATTTTGAAAGCGGCGGCCTCATGCGCCGCGCGCGCGCCTACGTTCCCGTGCTGATTCCTCTGTTCGTCATCGTCTTCAAGCGCGCGGAGAACCTCGCAGTCGCAATGGAGGCGCGCGGATACGCCGGCGGCGAGGGGCGTACGCGTATGCGTCCGCTCAGGTGGCGGCGCTCGGACGGCGCGGCCCTCGCTGGATTTATATTTTTATCGGCGCTGCTCGTCGTGTTCGACAGGGCGGCGGGGCGGCTGCTGTGAGATACGCGGCGGAAATCAGCTACGACGGCGGCCGTTTCTTCGGCTGGCAGATACAGCCGGAGCTTCCGACCGTGCAGCAGGCCCTTGAGGAAGCGGCCTCGGCGCTGAACGGCGGGCATACGGACGTCGCGGGCGCGGGGCGCACAGACACAGGCGTGCACGCGCGCGCGCAGATTTGCACCTTCGACATGAAGCGCGAATGGGAGCCGCGCAGCCTCATGCTTGCGATTAACGCCCATCTGCCGCCGGGCGTAAGCGTAATGCGCACGGCGCGCGTCGCGGACGATTTCCACGCGCGGTTCAGCGCTCTCAAACGCGAGTACCGCTATTTTATATGGAACGCAAGCTCGATATATCCGCACACAAAGCCCTACGCCGCGTGGCTCAAGCACGGCGGGTACGACTGGAAGGCCGCGGTGGCAGCCGCGAAATTTCTCGAAGGGGAGCACGACTTCCGCAACTTCTGCCGGCTCGAAGGCTACGAGCACACGACAGTGCGGCGCATAGAACGCGCGCGGCTCGTCAGGAGAGGCCGCCTCGTCGTATTCCAGATACGCGGCGACGGATTCCTCCACAACATGGTGCGCATAATACTCGGCAACCTTGAGCTTGCCGCGCTCGGCAAAATCAGGCCGGAGGAGATAAAAGAGCTGCTCGATACTGAGACGCGCACGCGCTCCGACGGCGGACGGACCTTTCCTGCCTGCGGCCTCTGGTTCTGGAAAGTCACCTACGGCGCTCCGATATGGTAAAATTAATATTTGAACGGAATAGATTATGCAGATAAGACCTCTGTATAAAAACGGGAGGCTGAAGAATTTTGTGGAATAAAGACATAGGTATAGACCTCGGGACGGCTACCGTCCTGGTATTCGTAAAGGGCAAGGGCATCGTCCTGCGCGAGCCCTCCGTCGTCGCTATGGACCAGTCGACAGGAAAGATACTATCCGTCGGCGAGGACGCGAAGGTTATGATAGGCAAGACGCCCGGCAACGTCGTGGCGATACGCCCGCTGCGCGACGGCGTCATAGCGGACTACACAATGACGGAAGTCATGCTCCGCGAGTTTATGAAAAAGGTTACGAAAGGCCTTGAGCGCCTTGTGCGCCACCGCCTCATGATAGGCGTCCCAGCCGGGGCGACCGACGTAGAGCGGCGAGCCGTGCTCGAAGCGGCTCTCGAAGTCGGCGCGAAGGAAGCGTACCTGATAGAAGAGCCGATGGCGGCCGCGATAGGGGCCAACATGCCCGTAGGCGAGCCGGTAGGCAACATGGTCGTCGACATAGGCGGCGGCACGACGGACATAGCGATAGTCTCGCTCGGCGGCCTCGTCGTCTACGAGTCGCTGCGCGTCGGCGGAGACAAATTCGACGAGTCGATAGTGCGCTATATGCGCAAGCAGTACAACCTTGCGATAGGCGAGCAGACTGCAGAGGACATAAAGAAGCAGATCGGGGCCTGCGACCCGAAGACCGCCTCGCCAGAGAAGACGATGGACATCCGCGGGCGCGACCTTGTGCAGGGGCTTCCGAGACAGGTGACCGTGTCGAGCGTCGACATCGCGCGCGCGATAGAAGAGCCTGTCAACGCGATAGTAGCCGGCATCAAGCGCGTGCTTGAAAAGACGCCGCCGGAGCTCTCCGCAGACGTAATGGACCGCGGCATAATCCTCACCGGCGGCGGCGCATACCTGCGCGGCATCGCAGAGCTGATCATGGAGGAGACCGAGATAAACGCGATGGTCGCAGAGTCGGCGGGCGAATGCGTAGCGCTCGGCACCGGAATCGCGCTCGAATCGCTCGACAAACTGAAGGAAACGGGCGCCGTCTACCTTGCGACGAAAAAGGGGATAGTCAACAAATAATGCGCCTCTGGTGGGAAGACGAGGGGCTTGACTTCGAGTGCCAAGGCTGCGGGCGCTGCTGCGGCGGCGAGCCCGGCGAAATATGGGTGACGCCCGCCGAACGCGCTAAAATCGCCGCGGAGCTCGGCATGGACGAAGCGTCGTTCAGAAAAGAATGCCTCACGAGAATCGACGGCCGGTGCAGCATCAGGGAAAAAGAAAACTACGACTGCCTCTTCCTCGACGGAGAGACGAAACGCTGCAAAATCTACAAAGTCCGCCCGCTCCAGTGCCGTATGTTCCCCTTTTGGCCCTCGATGCTGACAGACAAGCGGATATGGGACTACTACGCCGCATTCTGCCCCGGCATGGGAAACGGCAAACACTATGAGCCGGAGCTTGTGAGGAAATTTCTCTCGCTTGAAACTGCGCGCGACTTATAAAGTAAACGAACCGGCCCGTTCAGGGCCGGATTTTTTTCAGCGACAGAGAAAAGGCCTCGTTCGGCGTATTTGTGAATATACTTTAATTATTTATAGAATGATTAAAATTTTTGCTTAAATTATAAAATTGAATTCTGGAAATTGGCGCTTGATTTTATCAAGTTTAGAATGTAGACTATAAATTGCAGTGAAGTTTGAAATAAACCATTCTCCGCATTAAGTACAAAAAACAACATACGGGAGGTTGTACAAATGGCATCAAATTATCTGGTAGCGCCGAAGGACGTATTCTCAACGATAGAGAAACTCATGCTCCGCGACGGCTTCGACATCGTCATCGACATGGAGAAATCTAAGGGCAGCCACGTCATCGACTCCGCAACCGGTACTGACTGGCTCGACTTCTATACATTCTTCGCCTCGGCCCCCTTCGGTATGAACCATCCGAAGCTCGACAACGAAGAGTTCAAGGAAAAAATATTCCGCGCCGCCATCAATAAAGTCGCCAACTCCGACATCTACACGCAGGAGATGGCGGACTTCGTCAAGACGTTCGGCGAAGTCGCGGTGCCGGAAGGCTACAACCATGTATTCTTCATCGACTACGGCACGCTCGCCGTTGAAAACACCTTCAAGGTAGCGATGGACTGGAAAGTCCAGAAGCTTCTGCAGAAGGGCAAGATAACCCCGGGCGAAGCCTACGACGGACGCAAAGGCACGAAGATCATGCACTTCAACGAGGCCTTCCACGGACGCAGCGGCTACACCCTCTCCGTCACGAACACCAACGACCCGAACAAGCACCAGCGCTATGCGAAATTTACGGAATGGCCGCGCATAATCAACCCGAAGATAACCTTCCCGCTTGAAGAGCATCTCGGCGACGTCGAATGGCTCGAAGCGCAGGCGATAAAGCAGATCAAGCACGCGCTGATGAACGACCCTGACGGAATCGCCGCCGTCATCATCGAGACGATACAGGGCGAAGGCGGAGACAACCACTTCCGCACCGAGTTCTTCCAGCAGCTGCGCCAGATATGCGACGAAAACGAAATGCTCCTCATCTTTGACGAAGTGCAGTGCGGCATGGGCATCACCGGCAAGATGTGGGCCTGGCAGCATCACGCGCCCGTCAAGCCGGACCTCTTCTCGTTCGGTAAAAAGGCGCAGATCTGCGGCCTCGTCGCCGGTCCGCGTATCGACGAAGTCGAAAACAACTGCTTCACAGTATCGAGCCGTATCAACTCGACATGGGGCGGAACCGTCGTCGACATGGTGCGCGCGCAGAGATACCTTGAAATCTACCGCGACGATAAAATACTCGACTACGTCAGCAACGTAGCCGGCCCCGCGCTCTACAACGGACTTAAAGAGCTCGAAGCGGAGTTCCCGAAATACATCCGCAACGTCCGCGGCAAGGGCCTCATGTGCGCCTACGACATCTGCTCGGAAGAACTGCGCAACAAGTTCCTCAAAGCCTGCCAGGCGAACAATATGCTCATCCTCGGCTGCGGCGCGAACACCGTCCGCTTCCGCCCGGCCCTCAACGTCCCCGTCGAGGACATCAAGCTCGGAATCGAAATCTCGCGCAAGGCCGCGAAGGAAGTGTTTGGGAAGTAGCAGACATCCTTTCCCAAACGCAGCAGATAACGGAACGGAATAAAGGACGCCGCCGGAGCATGCTCCGGCGGCGTTTTGTATCGAGGCTGGAAGAATTTCCCGAGAATCGAATATAGAAAAGGCCGGAGCCTGGGCTCCAGCCTTTCTGTGTGGAATGGCGCTTTCGGATCAGAAGCGCACCAGCGAAGTTATGTCCGACATCACGCAGCCGGGATTCAGATCGGCGACGCGCATCAGGAAGTTGAGTTTGTCTATTCTCTCGCCGGAGCGTGGGCAGCCGTTTTTGATGAAGCTTACGTCGAGGCCTACGGCGAGGTCCATCACTACGTCGCCTATGACGCCGCCGGAACGTCCAGATGGGATGGCTAGCAGTCCGCGCTCCCTTGCGAAGCGGTAGGCGTCGAGCGCCTCGCTTATCGTCCCGACCTGGTTCGGCTTCAGGATGAAGCCGTCTATCGAGTTGGTCGAGCAGGCGCGCGCGATGCGTTCTTTGCTCGTCGCGGTGAAGTCGTCGGCGATTATGAGCGTACGGGAAATTTCCTTATGCGCCATTTCGTAGCCTTCCCAGTCGTTTTCGTCGAGCATATCTTCGATGAATACGAAGTTCCATCTCTCCGTCAGCCCCTTGACATAGCCGATCAGTTCGTCGGAGGAGAGGCGTTTGCCGTTGAGATAATATGTCTTGGTCGCCGCGTCGTACATTTCGCTTGAAGCGCAGTCGAGAGCGAAGGCGCATTTGCCGGTATAGCCGCAGGCGTCTATCGCCTCGCTCATGAGCGAGAGCAGCACGTCGGGGTCTTCGGAAGGCGCAATCCAGCCGTATGAGCCGCCGACTCCTGGTTCTTTTTTAGTGTAGTTCTTGATGACAGGCCCGAGCTTCTGGAATACCTTGACGGCTATTTCGACAGCTTCATATATCGAGTCCGCCTTGTAGGGCATGACGATGAACTCGTTGAAGGCCTGCGTCAGTCCCGGATATTTGCCGCCGTTGATAACGTTGAACGACGGGATGGGGACGTCGCGGATAGGCTCGCCCGCAATGTATTCGTAGAGCGGCTTTCCCGTGTCTTCGGCCGCGGCGCGGAAGGCCGCTATCGAGGCGCTGTATATCGCGTTGCCGCCGAGGTTGTGTTTGTCCGGCGTCCCGTCGAGCTCTATCATTATTTTGTCGATTTCGTCCTGGGCGCTTACCTCTTTGCCTACGAGGGCCGGGGCGATTATCTTGTTGACATTTTCGACTGCCTTGTGGACGCTCATGCCGTTGTATTCTTTCGGGTCGTCGTCGCGGAGGACGAACGACTCGTACATTCCGACAGAGCTGCCGGTCGGCGCGCTTCCGCGGCCGAGCGAGCCGTTTTCAGTTATCACGTCTACCTCGACCATCGGGCGGCATTTGCAGTCGATGAGCTGTCTTGCCTTGACTTCTTGGATTTTTGACATTTTAGCGTCCTCCTAGTCTATTTTCGGAACGTACATGACGTTGAAGTCGCAGAGGTTGGTTCCTGTGTTGCCTGTAAAGACCGCGTCTCCGATGGCGTCGAGCGCCTCGAAGCTTGCATGTCCGCGGAGCGCGGCGTGCACGTCGACGCCTTTTTCGAGCGCAGCCTTATAGCTTGTCGAGTCAGTAATGCCTCCGGCTACGCTTGTCGTGCCGTCCGTTCCCTCCGAGTCCATCGAGAGCAGGCATATGCCTTTCGCCTTAGCCGCCGAAAGGGCGAAGCTCAGCGTCTCTTCCTGAGAGGGGCCGCCGTGGCCCGTTATCGTGCTGTTGTCGAGTATCTGCGTCGTGGCTTCGCCGGAGGCGAGCAGCACGCACGGCGCCTGCACCGGATTGCCGTAGGCCTGTATCTCGCGCGCTATGGAGGCGAACATAGTGCCGACGTCGCGGCTTTCGCCTTCTAGGAAAGATGTGAGTATGACCGCCGGAATGCCCATTTCTTCTGAAATCTGCTTTGCGTAGATGCAGGAGTCGGGCAGGGTGTTCAGCAGGTAATAGGTGTTGTTCGGGAACGCTTTCGGCGTCTCGCACTCCGGCCCCGCGTTCATGAGGTAGTCCACCACGTTTTTCGGGAGCCTGTCCGCGACGTCGTAGTCGCGGATGACGCGCCGCGCGTCGTCGAGAGTCGTCGCGTCCGGTCCCATCGGAGTGCTCTTGTATTTAGCGTAGGGGATTCCGATGTCTCCAGTCGCCGGGGAGCCGACCGCGTCGCTTATGCCGAAGCCGATGAGTTCCGCGCCGCGCGCCTCTATGCGCTTGGCGAGCATTCCGCCGTTCATCTGCGATATATGACGGCGGATCGCGTTTATCTCGTATATGTTCGCGCCGGATTTGAGCATCACGTCGGTGACCTTTATCTCGTCGTCGAGAGATATGCCCTCTATCGGGCAGCTCATAAGCGCGGAACTTCCGCCGCTTATGACGCAGATGAAAAGGTCGTCCGGCCCGGCGTGGTCTACGAGGTCGAGTATTATTTTGCAGGCGCGGTAGCCCTCTTCGTTCGGAAGCGGGTGTCCGCCGACGTAGACTTCGGTTTTATGGAAAACGTCGGTTGGCTCTGATATTTTCACAATAGCGATGCCGCGGGTCAGCCTGTCGCCGAGTATTTCGTCGACCGCCATGGCCATGTGGTTGCAGGCCTTGCCGGCGCCTACCAGGTAAACGTTTTTCTTCTTGGAAAGGTCCCAGCTCTTCGTCCCGATATGGAGGATGTCGCCGTCAAGGCTCATTATGCTTTTGATGCGTTCCTTCGCGTCGAGCTTCTGGAGCGTCTTGTCCGCTATGTCGAGTACGATGCGTCTCGACTCCGTGTCACCGTGGGATAACAACTGCTCGCGGTTTCTTATCTTCCACTGCATATATAAAAACCTCCCGTTGACTTTGTGCGAAGCTTTTTTATTTCCAGAATGCAAATCCAGTATAAAAAGCTTTATTTAACAAAGTCAACGGGAGCGTCAATATGTCGATACTTGCTGTCAATATTACGAATAGTCTTCCTCTGGCCGTTCTTTGAAATGCGGCGCGCCGCCCGCCGCCTGCATCTGTTTTCTGTATTGCATCGGGGAACAGTGCATCTTCTTTTTGAAGCACTCCGTGAAATAGCTTCCAGAACCGAATCCGACGCTCTGCGCTATCTCGGATATATTGTGGTCGGTAGTCGCGAGCATTTTCATCCCCTGATGTATGCGGTAATTTATGAGGTATGCGAAGGGCGTCGTGCCAAGCACGCGCTGGAAGACGCGGCAGCACTCGCCCTTGCTGATATGGTCGGAATCGGCTATTTCGTTGAGCGAAATACGCTCCATATAATTTCTGTGAATGTAGTGCGTCAGAGCCTTTATTCTCTGCTTGTCGGAGAACGTCACAGAGGCCGCGGCGGACAAGATCTCTTCGTTGTTCTGTACTATTACCTGCCACATTTTCAGTATTATTGCGTACATCTCTATTTCGTAGCCGAAACGTCCGCCGCGGTTCGCTTTAATTAACTTTTCCATCAGCTCGCGGATTTCGAGATGCCACGGCTCGTCGTAGAACGCGATGGCCTGAAGCTCGTTTGAAAAGATGACGGGGTTCACATAGTCCTGACGCAGCAGGCTCTCCGCATAACCGTATATAACCTTCGGATGGAAGTTTACGCAGGTATAGGCGCTGTCCTTGTCCTCGGTCGGCACGGCCTCGTGTATGCAGCCGCTGTTGAAGAACACGGCTTCGCCTTTCTTTATAAGAAATTCCTTTTCCTGCGTTTTGAAAAGTACGGAACCTTTCACGACGGTGGAAATTTGTATTTCATAATGCCAATGCGGAACGTACGCGACATATTCGTCGCCTATGTGCTGCTCGTCCATAGACATGGGAAATGCGAAGTCACCGTGCTCGGTGAGCTCCTGAAGCGTACTGTCCACGAGTATCGGCCTATACTTTATCATGCTGTTCGGCCAGCCTCCAGTCGTTACCCCCCACTAAAACTGTAC
>MHCFR05601__coassemble_1064_pt1 | contig 22450 bp, 25 predicted proteins | sample MHCFR05601__metabat2_low_PE_003 | metagenome-assembled genome bin MHCFR05601
TTATGTTTCTGACTTTCGTGGTCATGTTTACCACCTCTTACCACAAATATAACATGTTGTAATGTGGTGTTTGGTGGTTGTTTGTGGTTGTTTTAATGTAGTTGTTATAGTATTATTTGTGGTGGTAACAACTATCATTTAAGAGGTGATTTTTATGACGTTGGTTGAAAATCTTCAAAGCAAGAACATAACGGTGAAGCCAAAGCGCGGGAAACCGCCGAAGGCGGAGCTTAAGCGGCTTTATCCCGTCGTGAACGAGATGTTCGACGAGATCACTCAGGCGGTGAATCTCGGTTATGCCTGGAGCTGCATCGGCGCTGAAGTGATTGACCGCATGGAGAAGTCGGGAATGGATGTGCGGTTTATCCGAGAGTGGCACGTGGAGGATATTTATAAGCATATCCGGCGCGACAGGGAGCTGCGCGGGCTTTTGGACGATGAATAGGAGCTGTTTCCCTATGCGGTAGTGCGAATACCGCATAGGGAGGAGCAACAGCTTGTAAAAACAGTGTCCCGTTATTGTATCACGGGTTGGGATTGGAGGTCGGTTTTATGGCGGAGTTGTTTTCTTCTGTTGTGGCGGTGGACGCTGAGGCGCTTATGGCGCAGCTTTCGGCGCTTAACGAGAAGATGGACCGGCTGCTTGAGGCTAAGCGGCTGGAGGCGCTTTCTGACGGCGCCGATCCTCGGAATATGAATACTGCGGAGGCGGCGGCTTTTCTTAAGGTGTCGAAGGCTTTTCTTAATAAGAGCCGGATGCCTACGAGCAAGACTGTGGGGCCGCCGTATCACGTTAAGGGGAACCGCGTGTATTACACGCTGGAGGACCTTGAGGCGTGGCGCGATTCTACGAAGCGCGAGTGTGTGCAGAGTCTTACGCCTATGGAGCGGCGGCTTCGCGCGGTTTCGAAGGGGGGCGGCGCACTGTGAGTACGGTTTTTCGTATGGTGGCGTCGTGCGACAGGCTGGAGCGGAAGCATGTTTTCGACGAGCATGAGAATAAGACGCAGGTGTCTGTGCTGCGGGATATTGCTAAGGTCGCGCTGCGCTGTCGATTCTGCGATTTATACGAGGAGCATCCGAAGTTTAAGGGTATGTGCCGCGCGATGCGCGTGCAGTACGCGCCTGTGAAGGCCGGGAAGTGAGGTTTTTCTGTTATGGCTTTTGAGTGCGATTTCGATTTTCTTTCTCGCGAGCAGAACGAGAAGCTCGCTGCGTTTATAAACGAGATGCGGGACTTTGCTGATAACGGCTCGTCCGAGTTTGTGCGGGTTTCGCGCGAGCTGAAGGCGGTCGCTAAGGAGCGGGACAATTATAAGGCTATGCTTTCCGGCACATCGAAGGCCTGCGAGGATCTGCGGCGCGAGTATAAGGCTTTCCGCGACGGTGTGGCGGCCGCCTCTGGGGATTTGCATAAGGCGGGGACGCTGGCCGCAGATTTCGAGCGGGCATGCGCGGAGTGCGAGGATCTGCGGGAGCGGCTGAAGTGCGCGAATGCGGAGATTGCGCGGCTGCGCGAGGAGGCCTCTGTGCGCGAGGACGCGGCCGCTTCCGTCGAGAAGATGCGCGGGAAGTATGAGAAGAAGATTGCGGTGCTTGAGGGTCGGCTGCGCAGTTATAAGGATTATAGGGCCAGGGTCGCGCGCATAGCGGCGATGGCGCCGGATGACGAAGCTTTGGACGAAACTTTCGAGGCTGTTTTGAAGGAGGAGGGCGCGTTATGACGGTGTTCGGGGATAATTTCATGCTTGAGGGGCTTCGGCTGCCTAGCGTGCGCGAGCGGGTCGAGGCCGTCGCGGCGCGGCTTATGCGGACAGACCCAGCATATTTCGCTGTGTGCTGCTGTTCCAGTCGTGATTTTTATGTCGGGCGCGAGCGGCCGGAGCGCGTGCTGCTTGAACCTCTGAGCTGCATGAAGTGTCCGAAGTTCGCGCGCGGCTGCTGGGGGCCGAGGGTGGAGGAACGCTAGATGCCGGATTTCGATATGCCTGGAATAGGCAGGGCACGGATGGGGCTGACGGAGCTGGCACGGTCTCCGGCCAGGCGCGGCGGGTGCTCTAAAGTGAAGTACGAGCTTGTCAAAGAACTATATACGGAGATACGCGCAGCTAGAATAGCCGGGCATTCGTGGGAGGTTATCAAGAATTCCATACGGGGGAGCGTCGATGTGCGTATCTCGGTTAAGTCGCTGGCGGCGTTTTTCGCCGAGATAGACAAGCGCTATGAAGCGGAGACGGGCGTTAAGGCGCTGCCGGTAAAAAACACGAAGCGTAAGCGCGGGCGTATTGGAAAAGCGTTTTCAGAGGCCGCGCCTGAGCCTATGGGAGGAGAATAACATGAGCGACGGATATGCAAAATACTGCGATGAGGTCGAACAAGCCGGCGGAATGTTCGAGTACCGGCGCAAGGAGCGCGAACGTGAAGAGCGCGAATCGCGCGCTAGAAAGTCAGATGCCATTTCAGCCCTGGTGCGTCTTATCCGCGAGCGCGTATGCGCGCCGTGCGGCAAGCGCGACGCCGAAGAATGTGATCCGTATTGTCCAGTCGCCATGACGCTTGAAAAGGCGGGGCGGGCTTAACATCGGTCTATGTTGCGAAGGCGAGGTGAGGCAAGATAGCGGATTTCAATTATTACGACGTGGAGCGCGCTTTTCTCGACGCGATGGCGGAGGCTGGGATTCCTCCGGCGGATAATGATACTTTACGCCTGGACGGGCGCAAGCATCGTTATAGGGTGCGCGGCGATAAGGGGAGCGAGAGGTCCGGCGAGTACTGCGTCTATATGGACGAGTCGCCCGCCGGGTATTTCAAGAGCTATAAGGCCTCTCACGGCGTTCCTTATACGACTTGGTTTTTCCGCAACGGAGCTGCTTCCGGCTGGACGGACGAAGAGCGCCGCCGCTATATCGAGGAGTGCGCCGCGCGCAAGGAAGAGAGTGATAAAGAGAAGGCCATAGCGCGCGAAAAGGCTATAAACATCGCGCAGGTGAAGTGGGAGACTGCTTCTGAGGCGAACCCGCTTCACAAGTATATTCTTAAGAAGGGGCTTTCCGGCGCGCACGGCGCGAGACAGCTTGGCGATTTGCTTGTAATCCCTTATTATTTCCCTGACGGAAGTATCGCTACTGTACAGACTATTTCCGGCGACGGTTCCAAGCGTTTTGAGAAGGATGCTCCCAAGATGGGGAATTTCTGTTTTCTTTCGGGGAAGCGTGAGCTTGCCGAAGGGGGTAAAAAGGCTCTTTCCACGAACGGATGTTCGGAGAGCGGCGGACTGCCGTCTGTGATTTCAGCGCGTTGTTGGGTTTGCGAGGGCTGGGCTACCGGTCGCACCATAGCGGATGCCTTGGGTGACGATGTAATCGTCGCAGCGGATGCCGGTAACCTGCGCCCTGTTATAGACAACGTGCGCGAGAAATGGGGACAGACGGAGTTTGTCGTCGCGGCGGACAACGACCGTTATAAGAGGATGGGCAACACCGGAGGCGCAGCCGCGTTCAAGATATTCGAGGAGACAGGGATTCCGTTCGTCTTTCCTGATTTCGACGAGGGAGAGAAGCTCTCGGACTGGAACGACTACGCGGCGAAGTTCGGACTTAAGAAGACGCGCGCCGCCATGCTCGCAAAACTGGAGCAGTTCAAGGCACGCGCCGAGTTTAAGACGCGGCACGCATATCCGCAGTTCGTACATGTGAGCGAGAGTACGGGGCGGCCGAAGGGGACTATTGCAAATCTCGAAGCGCTGCTCGCTTACGCGGGTATCAGTGTAAAATATGACGAGATAAAGAAGGAGGGCATCATCGGCGTGCCTGGGCGCGAGTACTGCGGCGACGACGTGAAGAACGCGACGCTGGGACATATTCTCTCGCTCTGCGCGCAGTGGGGCTTTCCTTCGAGCAACGTTGACCCGTTTCTTTCTGAAGTGGCGGCGCGGAACGTTATCAATCCGGTGCGCGAGTGGATTCTCTCCGAGCCGTGGGACGGGATACATCGTATCGGAAACGTTTACGATTCCGTCGTAGAGGAGAAGGGCTTTCCCCGCGCTTTTAAGGAACTGCTTATGCGCAAGTGGCTCGTCTCCGCGGCGGCGGCTGCCTTTCATCCGCGCGGGTTCCATTACCGCGGCGTGTTGGTGCTTATCGGCGGCCAGGGGATAGGGAAGACGACGTGGTTCCGCAATCTCGCGGGGCGCGATGAGTTTTTCAACGAGGGCATAGGGCTCGACCCGAACGACAAGGACAGCCTGAAGCGCGCTATTTCTTTCTGGATTACGGAGCTGGGCGAGCTGGAGGGTACTTTTAAGCGGTCGGATATGTCTGCGCTGAAGAACTTTTTGACGCGCAGCACGGACGTGCTTCGTATGCCGTGGGGGCGGCGCATGAGCGAGTTTCAGCGGCGGACGGTCTTCGGCGCTACGGTGAACCAGCGCGAGATTCTCATAGACGACACGGGGAACTCCAGATGGTGGTGCATTCCGGTGGAGCGCATGGATATGATAGACCGCCGCGACATGCAGCAGATATGGGCCGAGGTCTACGAGGATTATTATATGCGCGGCACGGAAGACCCGCTCGGGCAGTGGTGGCTCACGAAGGACGAGGAGGCCGAGCTCGCGCGGCAGAACTGGCAGTTTGAAGCGCCGAATCCTGTCGAGGAACTGCTGACGCAGGGGCTTGACTGGGAAATTGCGCGCGAGTTCTGGCAGGAGATGACCGCGACTGAGGCGCTTATCGAGGCCGGTTTCGTCGGAGTGCCGCGCCCAGGTGACGCTATGAAGGCGGCGCGTGTTTTGCGTAAACTTACGGGGACTACAAGCAAAAAGACAGGGCACGCGAACGCCCGGCTTTGGCGTGTCCCGCCGAAAAAACTGAAACAAACCGCGAGCGTTTCGTATCTCTACCGTTAAGTGCTCGCATTTACAAATTCAGTCATATCAACGCTTTAGAGCTCGCCGCGCGAGCGTTTCAAAAGTGCTCGCGGAAGTGCTCGCAAGAGGTGAAACGTTGGTATGACTGCATTGGTGTACACTTCGCAGGCACTTCGGCGCTTTTTTCGGGGTAAATTTAGGAATTTTTCTCTCGTATGATAAATCTAGTTTATGAGTTCTAAAGTGCTCGCAGTGCTCGCAATGTATATATAAATACGGCTACAGACTGGATTTTTCGGGTGCGAGCACTTTTGCGAGCGTTTCGAAAAGCGCCCGCAGGCGCTCGCATCACAAGGACAGAGACAAGAGAGAACACAGAGGAGGAATGACGGTGGCGTCGTACAGGCACAGGATCGCCGAGGGGGCGGTGAAGGATTTTCCGGCTATCAAGCGGGATTATGACGGGTACAGGCTTATGCTGGACGCGAGGGCGCTCGCCGGAGGCTGTATTTACGGAGAGCGCGTGGACGGCGGCGGCGCGGCCTGCGCGGTGGACAAGTATCTCGACCGTTACGACGACCCTATCATGCGGCGGCTGTCGGCGCTTATGCTGGGTATTTACGAGCCTTTCTGCGCGCTTTCGCCCGAGGAGCGGCGGGTGCTTGCGCTGCGGTACTGGCGGAAGCTGGAGGTGGCCGACGTTGCGGCGGAACTTATGTTCAGCAACAGCACGGTCTACCGGCATATCAATCGCGCCCTCGGGAAGCTGTACAGGCCGGTTCTCGACGTTCAGCCTTTGCTTGAGGACTGGCGGATGGGCGCTCTGAAATGAACTCTTGCCGCTCATAAGTAAAGCGGAAGTCATTCTTCTAGTGTCTCGACGCGGGTATTGGTCAAAAAGTCAAAGGTCAAATTGTACGGGAATTGTTGAGAATTTTTTCGCACGTTTTTTTGCTATAATTTTTATACTGGCGAAAGCCGTAAGGAAACGAACCGCCCGGCAGGGGCGGAGGATAAGAAGATAGAGCCGCTTTTCCTCGTTTGAGGGAGGCGGCTTTTTTCGTGACTGTTATTCTTCGTCCTCGTCTTCTTCCAGAAGTGAGGCCATCAGCTCTTCTACGCTGGCGTAGCGTTTGGCGTTTGGGTCGTGGGCTATGCGGAAGGCTTCTTCGAATGCGGCTATTGTTTCATCGTTGTAAATCCGGTGTTTAGGGTCTAATGCGTCAAGCGGGTTTTCTTTTTCACTTAGTGCGCAGCGGATGAAGAACCGTGCCGCGTCTGCGGTTGTCATGCCAAGTTTGCTGAATGCTTCGTCGGCTTCGCGTTTCATTTCCGCGTCGAGCGGGACGCTGAGTATTTCTAGTTCTGACATGGTTTTTCACTCCTTTGATTTCGCTTTATAACGATTGTATATCGGATTATCTCATATATGTGTGGAGGTGGTAAATGTGGCCGTCGAACTGAACGACAGACAGGAGAGATTCTGCCAGGCGTATGTCTTTGAGTGCCGCGGCAACGGAACGGAGGCGGCCATAAGGGCCGGTTATTCCGAGAACAGAAAGTCGGCAGGCGAGCATGCGTCTAGATTGTCAAGAAACGTCAAGATACGGGCCCGTATTGCTGAGCTCAAAAAAGAACGGCTCGCAGCGAGCGGCTGGGACCGCGATATGCTCAAGGACGTCTGCATTGAGGAACTTGTCGGCATGGCTACGGCGAGGCTGACGGATTTCGTGAATATCTCACCGGATAAAGACGACCCCAATCGCGAGGCGGTTCTTAAGGAACTTGCCGCGTGCCACGGAGGTCAGACGCTGCTCGATTTCGGAGATATGCTCATCACTCCGACGCACGCCCTTACAGACGACGAAGCCGGCGCGCTTAAATCCATAAAGCCTGGTAAATTCGGAATGGAGATAGAAACTTACGACCGTCTCGCCGCTATCAAGCTGCTGGCCGAGATTGCAGGATTCAAGGAGGCCGACACCTCCGTGAGCGTGAACGTCTCGCCTTCGCTTATCCTTCAGCAGGCGGAGGCGCGGCGCAGGCCGGCCGCAGTACATGAAGGAGCCTCAGGCGATGGATAGCGATATGGAGCAGCTTGTCGGGCTCCTCGAACGCTGGCGGGCTTCGCCTTATGATTTCGTCATCGAGTGTATCGGGGCGACGCCTACGGAGCAGCAGCGCGGCGTGCTTGAGGCTATGGCTTCGCCGGGGGCGCGTGTTTCCATACGTTCCGGCCACGGGACGGGGAAGTCGTGCCTCTTCGCGTGGATAGGGCTGTGGGGGATAACCTGTTTCTGGGACGTCAAGATTCCCGCTACGGCCCCGACGGCTCACCAGCTTTCGGACATCATCTGGCCCGAGGTCGAGAAGTGGCGTTCGCAGATGCTTGAGCCTTGGCGCTCCGCCGTAAAGATAAAAGGCGACAAGATAACGATGGACGGCACGCCGGGCTTTATCGCGGCGCGTACGGGACGCAAGGAGAATCCCGAGGCTTTGCAGGGCTTTCACGCGGAGCACATGATTTTCCTTATCGATGAGGCTTCCGGCATTCCCGAGGTCGTCTTCGAGGTTGCGCGCGGCGCTCTGTCCACCGAAGGGGCGCGCATCCTTATGGCGGCGAACCCGACGAGGCTTACTGGGTATTTTTACAACTCGCACCACAAGAACAGAGACCTATGGACGCGCTTTCAGTTTTCGTGTCTGGATTCGCCGCGCGTCTCGCCCGCCTACGCGAAGGAAATAGCGGAGGAATACGGCGAGGACAGCGACATGTATCGCGTGCGCGTGCTGGGCGAGTTCCCGCACGCATCGGAGATGCAGTTCATGCCCGGGGATATTGTGGAGGCCGCCATGGGCCGCCATCTGCGCGAGGAGATGTTCAACTTCGCGCCTGTCGTCATCGGCGTCGACGTGGCTCTCTTCGGCGGGGACAGGAGCGTCGTCTTCCTGCGTCAGGGGCTTATGTCGAAGATGCTCTATCAGAAGCGAGGGATTAAGCCGGAGGAGCTTGCTTCCCGCGTGGCGATGTTCGAGGACGAGTATAAGGCAGACGCCGTGATCGTCGACGCTACCGGCGTGGGGGAGGCAGTGATGTCGAGCCTTAGGCTTATGAACCGCTCGCCTATCGCTTTTTACGCGGGAGAGAAGGGGCTGCTTGAGAACTGCCACAACAGGCGCGCGGAGGTCTGGTACAAGATGCGCAAATGGTTTTATGAGGGCGGCGCGATTCCCGACGATTCAGACCTGCGCGACGACCTCGTTGGGCCTGAGTACAGCACGAACAGCCGCGGGCAGATTCAGCTGGAGCGCAAGCAGGATATGAAGAAGCGCGGGTTGGCAAGCCCGGACCTTGCGGACGCCCTGGCGGTTACGTTCGGGGCGGAGGTGCGCCGCCGCGAGGCGCGTCCGCTTTTCTCCGCCGGCAGGAGCTGTATGGCGGACGAAGAATATGATCCTTATGCGTAGGAGGTGGTGTCGTGGGCGAAGGCGTGAAGATGGTTTCTCCGCTTGAGGCGGACGGGGCTTTTAAGTTCGTTCTGCCGAGGCTGCCGGAGGAGGCTTATATTTTTCCGCCGCCCGAAGCGGAGGCGGACGAGGAGTTCGACGCGTACAGGTAGAGAGGAAAGGGGTGATTTATATGTGCAGTTTTGGAGGCGGAGGCGGCAGCAGCTATGAGCCCACGCCGGCGCCTAAGGCGGTGCCGGGGGCTACGAGCGTCGCAAGCGGGACGACCGAGGAGAGCAATCTTTCGCTTTCACGGACGCTCGAAAAGCAGAGGAAGCGCAGGGGCGCGGCGGCGACTATCAGGAACGAGGGCGGCGCGGCCGGTATCGAGAACGGCTCCGGCGGGAAGAGGACTTTCGGCGGTGAGTAGTTATGGATTACGTTGCATTAAAGCGCGGCCTTGAGCAGAGGCGCGGCGCTCTTAAGACGGAGGCCTCGTATATCGAGCCGCTGTGGCGCGATTTGCGCGATTATATCCACCCGTTCCGCGGGCGTTTCCCGGGCGAGCGGAGCAACAGCATTCTGCCGGATATGAGCCGCATGTTGTCGAGCGTGCCGATGAAGGCGCGGTCTGTGCTTGTGGCGGGGCTTCAGAGCGGCCTTACTTCGCCGTCGCGGCAGTGGTATATGCTTTCGACGCACGACGCGGAGGCGAACGCGGACTGGGAGGTGCGCGGCTGGCTCGACGACGTTCACGAGCGCATGATGCGCGTCATGCAGGGGAGCAATTTCTATCACGCTCTGCATAACGTCTATGACGAGCTGGTCACTTTCGGGACTGGCGTGATGATGATAGAGCCGGATTTCGAGAACGTCATACGCTGCTCGACTTTGACCTGCGGGCGTTACTGGCTCGGGGCGTCGAACGGCTACGACGTGGACTGTATTTACCGGGATTTCTCTCTGACGGCGAAGCAGATGACGAGCCTTTTCGGCGAGGAACGGTGTTCTCAGGGGGTGCGCGACGCGGCGCGGAATTCGCCTTTTGCGCAGTTTACGCTGCACCACGCTATCGAGCCGGACTACGAGAAGCTGACGAAGAAGCGGTGGCGTTCGGTCTACTGGGAGGATTCGAGCGGCGGCGAGAGTTCGGGCGTGCTGCGCGTGAAGGGCTACGGCTCTTTTCCCGCTATGACGCCGCGCTGGCACTGCATAGACGGGGACACTTACGGCTACGGGCCGGGAGCGGAGGCACTGCCCGACGCGAAGGAGCTGCGCGTGCAGATCCGCGACAGGGCTTCGGCGGTGCGCAAGCAGGTGGCTCCGCCGCTGGTTGCCGGCGAGACGCTGCGGCGCAGCAAGGTGCGGACTATGCCGAACGGCGTCACCTACGTGCCGGACGGGCAGCTTCAGCAGATTATTCCGCTGTATAACGTGAATCTCGACGTCTCCGCTTTGCAGATGGTTATAGCGGAGACTTGCGAGGCTATACGCGGGACGATGTTCACGGATTTGTTTCTTATGCTTCAGAGCGGCGACGCGCCTCAGATGACGGCGCGCGAGATTATCGAGCGGCACGAGGAGAAGATGCTTGTGCTGGGGCCGGTGCTCGCGCGGCTTGAGCGTGAGCTGCTTTCGCCCGCAATCGCGCGCATTTACGCGATTATGAACGATTCGGGGCTTATCCCGCCCGCGCCGGAGGCTATACGCGGGCAGGAGATAAATATCGAGTTCGTGTCTATTCTCGCGCAGGCGCAGAAGATGCAGGGCATGAAGCCTATCGAGCAAGGCGTGAGTTTCGTCGGTTCGCTTGTGGAGGCGTTCCCGGAGGCTGCGGACGCGCTCGACGTGGATGAGACTATACGCGAGTACTGCAAGCTGTCGGGAGCGCCGGCGAAGATGCTGCGCGACCCGAAGGCGGTCGAGGCGCTGCGCGAACAGAGGCGTCAGGCTATGGCCTGCCAGGAGCAGGCGGCAGAGATGCAGCAGGCCATCCAGTCGGGGCAGCAGGCGGCGCAGGGGGCGAAGCTGCTGGCCGAGACGGACGTGCGCCCCAATTCTGCGCTTTCCGCTGTCATTGGAGGCGTTTAGGGAGGTATTTCCATGGTTTTCGACGAGGCGTTCCGCGAGGAACGGCTTAAAGGTGAAACGAAGCTCGCGTCCGCTCTTCTGGATTTACCGGAGGGGCGGATTTTTTGCGGCCTTCTGCTTGAGGAGACGGGGTTTCTGCGCAATTCGGCGCGCGATTCCCCGACGCCTGAGGAGACTTATTTCCGCGAGGGCGAGCGCAACGCGGGCCAGAGGGTTTTCGAGTTTCTCTGGCGCGCGGCCGGCTCCGCTCCGCTCGCCTGTATGGCGGAGTACGGCGCGTGGCTCGCGGAGGTTAAGGAACGGGCGGAACGGAATGCGAACGGGGGCGGCTGTGCGTAATTTGCATTGAAGCCGTCTCTCGCGTGTTGGATGGAGGCCCCAGCCGGAAAATTGCTGGGGCGACGTAGTTGAGGAGGATTGAATTATGGCTGAGGAAGTTGTGAACGCGGCCGCCGGTAATGAGGCGCCGCAGGATGTGCAGAATACGGAAGGGGCGCAGCCCGCCGCGGCGCCGGCCGCGGAAGGCGTAAGCGCCGGTGCACCGGCCGAGGGAACGGAGAATTCGCTTCTCACGGAGGGGATCGGCGGGGGCGAAGGCGGCAAGTCCGAGGGCGAAGAGGGCGCGGCTGAAAAAACTGCCGCAAAGGAGGAACCTTCCGTGCCCGAAGTGCCCGAGAGGTACGAGCTTACTATGCCGGAGGGCTGGACGCTCGACGAGGAGGGGCTTGCGGAGCTTACGCCCATCATGCAGGAGCTTAAGGCTTCGAACGAGCAGGTGCAGGCGGTCGCGGACATTTATATAAGGCGTATGTCGGCGGCGCGCGAGAAACAGATAGCCGCGGAGCGCGAGACCGTCGAGAACTGGCGCAAGGAGCTTGAGAACGACCCAGAGATAGGCGGCGCGAAGTACGAGGAGAATCTCGCTTCGGTGAAGAAGATGCTCGTCAAGTACGGAAGCGAGGATTTCTACAACTATCTCGACGATTCGAGCCTCGGCAATTATCCGCCGTTCGTCAAGGTTATGGTGAAGATAGCGAAGGAGCTTGAGGACGATAAGTTTATCCCGGGCGGCGGCGCTTTTTCGGACGACCCGGCTTCCGCCGCGGCGAAGATGATTTTCGATAAATCACTTAAGGACTAGGAGGTAAAGAGGTATGAGCATTATAGGGGGCACGAGCCTTACTCTCATGGATGTGGCGCGCCGCACCGACGGCGACGGCAAGATTGCGAAGATAGTGGAGATTCTTTCGGCTCAGAACAGCATCCTCGAAGATATGATGTTCGAGCAGTGCAACAACGGCATGATCCACAGGACGACGGTGCGGACGGGGCTGCCCGCCGGCACATGGCGCAGGCTGTACGGCGGCGTTCAGTCGGAGAAGAGCACGACGGAGCAGATTCAGGATTCGTGCGGCATGCTTGAGACTTACAGCAAGGTGGATAAGGCGCTCGCAGATATGTCGCCGGACAAGGGGGCTTTCCTGCTTTCTGAGTCGGTCGCGTTCCTTGAAGGGCTTTCGCAGACTATGGCGGAGACTCTCATCTACGGCAACGAGAAGAACGACAAGGCGAAGTTCACCGGGCTCGCCGCGCGTTATTCTTCGCTTTCGACCGACGAGAAGAAGATAGGCTTCAACGTTATAGACGGCGGCGGGACGGGGACGGACAACACTTCGATTTACATCCTGAACTGGGGCAGTCAGACGATGCACGGCCTTTATCCGAAGGGCTCGAAGGCGGGCGTGACCGTAGACGACCGCGGTCAGCAGACGGTGCAGGACAAGGAAGGAAAGGACTTCGAGGCTTACGTCACGCATTATAAGTGGGATATGGGCTTCTGCGTGCGCGACTGGCGTTACGGCGTGCGTATCGCGAATATCGACGTCTCCGGCCTTGCGAACGCGGGCGAGAGCGGCTATTCGGGCGCGAATCTCATAAATCTGCTTATTAAAGCGTTCGGCAAGTTCCCGAAGGCCGATATGGGACGGCGCGTGATTTACTGCAACCGCACTGTGATGACTGCGCTGAACCTGATGGTGGCGAACCATGAGACGGCGGCGCTGAAGATCGACGAGATAGGCGGCCGGCCAGTGACTAAGTTCTGGGGCGTGCCGATCCGCCAGGTCGACGCGATAAGCAACGAAGAGGCCGCTGTGGCTTAGAGGAGGGACGTATCATGATTCTCGATTCCAATCTTATTTTCTGCGAGGGGCTGGCGCTTTCGACTGCGGGGGCTTCCGACGTGCTCGACCTTACGGAGGGCGGGGACGCGCTGGGGAACGAGCTGCTTATCGTCTGCCAGTGTTCGGAGAAGGCGGCTGGCGGCACGAGTTTCGCCGTCGATATAGAGACGGATGACGATTCCGCCTTTTCCGCCGCGAAGACGCTTTTCAGCTCCGGCGATATTCTCACGGCGGACGCGGAGGCGGGGACGAAGCTTTTCGCGGTGCGCGTGCCGCGCGGAACGGAGCGCTATATGCGCGCGAATGTGACGGCTTCCGGCACTTTCACGGGAGGGAAGCTGGATATTTTCCTCGTCGTCGGCGATACGCACAGCTGGGAGGATATTTAGGAACTGACGGGCGGGGAGGTTTCTCCCCGCCTTTTGGCCGTCATAGGAAAGGAGACGCGCAGGGCGTCTCTTTTTTTATGGCTGTCAGAGGAGGGAACGTTATGGGAAATGACGAGAGGACTGCGGGCTCGGGCATCGAGAGCGCCGTTTCGGTCTGCAACAGGGCGCTTTGTCTTGTGGGCGGGACGAGGATGATTTCTTCTCTGCTGGAGGCTTCGACGGAGGCTTCGCTTTGTTCTTCTGTTTACGGGCCTGCGCTGCGTTCGCTGCTTGCGGAGCATCCGTGGAGCTGGTGCCGGAGCGTCGAGGCTCTGCCGCCTGCGTCTGATGTGTCCGTACCGGGATTTCAGTACTCTTACGGCTTTCCGGCGGCCTGCGTTTATCTGCACCGTGTTTTCAACGAGTGTACGGAGAACGGGGCTTTCAGGCAGTTCACAGTGGGCGGAAAGCGGATGATTTTTACTGACCTTTTTCAGGCTTATGCGGAGTATACGAAGCTGCCGGCGGAGGACGTTTTCCCGCCGCTTTTTGCGGAGGCCCTGTCGTGGCGCATCGCCATGGAGCTTTCCGTCGCGCTTTCGGGCGGGAATATAAATAAGCGCGAGCATCTGGCAAATTTCTACCGCGAGGCGGTCGGTCACGCCGCGGCGGCGGACGCGAACGAGTGTATGGAAGTCCCGCGCGAGTGGGGCGGCGAGTATCTGAGGGCGAGGGCGTAGGGGTATGGGGATTTATACGATTCAGACTTCTTTTGCGACGGGAGAGATTTCGCCGTCGCTTTACGGGCGGCCGGATTTGGCTAAATATTCTGCTGGGCTTGCGAGGTGCGAGAATTTTATCATCCATCCGCACGGCGGCGTTTCGAAACGGCCCGGTATGAGGTTCGTCGCAAAGGCGAAGGGAAAATGCCGGCTGGTCGAGTTCGAGTATTCCATCGACCAGAGCTATGTGCTTGAGTTCGGGAATAAGTATGTGCGCTTTTTCAGGGACGGCGCGCAGATAATGGAGGACGGAGAGCCTTACGAGCTTGTTACGCCTTATCTTGAGGCGGACCTCGGCGCGCTTTCTTTTACGCAGTCTGCGGATGTGCTCTATATCGTGCATAAGGGGTACAGGCCGATGGAGCTGTACCGCGTGAGCGACGACGAGTGGGTGCTTCAGGATTTCCCGTTCAGAAACGGGCCTTTCAGGAATAAGACTGATGCGCAGGAAGAGATTGCGCTCTCGCTTTCAGCCCTGTCGGGCGACAACGTTACGATGACGGCTTCCGCGCCGCTGTTCGAGGCAGGACACGCGGGCGCGCTTTTTGAGCTTACGCACCATGTGGACGAGGTTATGAAGAAGTCGTCTGGGAATACGTGGACGCTTGAGGTTACGGCCTATAAGGAGTGGCGGCTTGAGTCGGGCGGCTTCTGGGGCGGCGAGGTGGTGCTTGAATACTGGGACGACGACGAGAACGACTGGGTGAAGTATAAGACCTATATCTCGCAGGCTTATCCCGAGGGGACGTCGTCAAGCTGTGGGAACGCGAAGAATTACAGCGACCAGGATACTGTGGACAAGCCTACGAAGCTGCGGCTGCGCGCCGTCTCTTTCGTCTCTTTCGTACCGGAGGGGAATTCGGCGGAGGACCGCGGCTATTTTCAGCTCGTCGCTATGGCGGGCTATCATAAGGCCGTCGCGCGCGTCGTCTCTGTGACTTCTTCTACCGAAGCGGCGGTTTCGATGGAGACGGAGGCGGCTTCGACGCGCGCGACGCTGAACTGGCGCGAGGGCTCGTGGAGCGACGTTCTCGGCTGGCCTTCGGCGGTCGGGTTTTATCAGGAGCGGCTCGCTATGGGCGCGACGCGCGAGGAGCCGCAGAGCTGGTGGCTTTCGGTGGTGGGCGATTATTATGATTTCGGCGTTTCTCTGGAGGTGCTGGACGACGAGGCGGTTTCCGGCACTCTGGTGTCGCGCAAGCTTTACGATATAAATTATTTCGTTTCGACGAATAAGCTGCTTATCATGACTTCTGGCGGCGAGTGGCTGCTTTCGCCCGGGGCGGCGGGCGGCGCTCTGACTCCGTCGAACGTTGACGTGGGGCTTCAGGGGAACCGCGGCTGCGCGCGCATCGAGCCAGTCGTCATAGGGAATATGGTGCTGTTCGTGCAGTCGCGCGGGCTGCGTATCCGCGACCTCGGGTATGAGTACGTGTCGGATAGTTATACGGGGACGGACCTGACGATGCTGGCGCGCCATCTGTTCGAGCGCGGGACTATCGCGGACTGGGCTTTTGCTCAGGAGCCGGATTCCATGTGCTGGACCGTCATGAGCGACGGCTCGCTTATCGCGCTGACTTATATCCGCGAGCAGGAGGTCGTCGCGTGGGGGCGTTTCCCGACGGACGGCTTTGTGGAGTCGGTTGCCGCTGTGGTCTCGGAGGGCGCGGACGACGTTTATTTATGTGTGAAACGCGGGGAGGAGCGGTTTATAGAGCTGCTTTCGCCGCGCGGCGTCGATTCTCCCGAGGAGGCGTTTTTCGTGGACGCCGGCGTGACTGCGCGTTTTGAGACGCCTTCGCGCGAGGTTTCCGGCCTTTCGCATCTCGAAGGGCGCGGGGTGGTCTGTCTTGCGGACGGTAATGTGATCGAAGGGCTGACGGTCGAGAACGGCAAGGTTACTTTGCCGCACGCGGCTTCTGTGGTTCACGCCGGGCTGCCTTACGCTGCTCTGCTTGAGACGCTTGAGCTCGTCTACGGACGGCAGGACGGGACGCAGCTGACGCGGAGGTCGCGTATTTCGTCGGTCACGGCGCGCGTGGAGCGGACGAGGGGGCTTTTTATCGGGACGGAGGTTTCGCAGAAGAGCCCGCGCGACACGTCGGATAAGACGGGGCTGACGGCCGTCGAGGAGGCGCTTCTTTCGGAGGCTCCGCAGCGGACGGACGAGCGTTACAACGAGCCGGTCGGGCTTTATACGAAGGATTATAAGCTGCATCTGTCGAGCGGCTACGGGCAGGGAAGAATAACCTGCTGGGCGCCTTATCCGCTGCCCTGTTCTATCCTCGCGCTGGTCGCTGAAGTGGAGACGGGCGGATAACGATGGCTGTTTTCTTAAAACGCGCGTCACGGCGGGACTGTGAGGCGGTGATTGCGGATATACGGCCCGCGGACGAGGCCGAGCTTATCGCTTCCGACGGGGACGCGCGCATGGTGGTTATTAAGGGCTGGCTCGCCTCGCCTTCGTACTGCTGGGCGGGGTACGACGAGTGCGGGCGGACGCTCGGGGTTTTCGGCGTTTACGCGGAGAGCTGGTATTGGAGCTGCCCGTGGCTGGTGGGGACGCGCGCGCTGGAATCGCGCCGGCGCGAGTTCGCGGCGTTGTCTTTCCGCGTTTTCCCGCGGGTGCGGGCTCGGTTTCCAAATATGAGGAATTTCGTGGACGCTCGGAATTCCGCGAGTATAGCGTGGCTTTCGAAGCTCGGCTTTACGATGGGCGCGCCTGTGGAGCGCGGCCCTTACGGGCTGCCGTTTATTCCTTTCTGGATTGGAGGCGGGGACGAATGTGTAATCCGGTAGCGGCTGCGGTTATGTCTATCGGCGGAAGTCTGTATTCGGGTATTACGGGGATGCAGGCGGCGCGCGAGCAGGCGAACGCAGCTCGGATGCAGTCGGAGTATCAGGCTCAGGCGCTTGAGTTCAACGCGGCGCAGGCGAGAAACGAGGCGGAGGCGGTCTCGCGGCAGGGGGCGAACGAGGTTTCGGACCTTCAGAAGCGTCAGCGCGCCGTGGCGGCCTCGGGGCGCGCGGCCGCCGGGGCTTCCGGCCTTATGGTTGATTCCGGCTCCGCGTCGGATGTGAACGCTGCGGTCGAGGTGCAGGCGGAGCAGGACAGAAATCTGCTGCGGGAGAATTACCAGAGGCGGCGTTTCGGCTATATCAACCAGGCTGCAGGGGACGAGCATCAGGCGGCGGGCGCGAGGCGCGGCGGCGAGGCTTACGCTTCGGCGGCCGAGAACGCCGGACGCGCGGGGCTTGCAGGCTCGCTGCTTACCGCGGCGGGGACTGTGTCGAGCAAGTGGGACGACCTGACTGGCTGGATGAAGCCGAAGAAGGGCGTCAAGCGCGTCGCGGACTGGCACGACGGCGGCAACGCGCTGCCCTATTAAGGAGGCGTATACGATATGAAAGCGGCGGGACCGCTTAATCTTCCTTCGGTGCGCGACGAGGGGCCGGTTTCCGTAAGGCGGGATACGAATTCGCCGGAGGCCGCCGGTTTTATGCGCGCGGCTCAGGCGCGGGCTTCGGGCGGCGATGCGATCGCGCGCGGCGTCCAGGCCTTCGCCGCCGGCATTGACAAGATGGCGGAGGACAGGGACAGGGCGAAGGCGCTTGCGGCTTATAACGATTATGTGACTAAGAGCTCTGAGCTGCTGTATAACGCGGATTCCGGTTTTATGAACGCGCAGGGCGCGGGGGCGGAGGGGCTCGCCTACCGCGTGAACGAGGCGCACAATACGCTGCGCGGCGAGGTCGCGGAAGGGCTTTCGTCGCGGCAGAGGCGGCTTTTTATGGAGTCGGCGGCCTCTTACGACAGGGACGTGGCTCGCTCTGCGATGCGCTACGAGGGGCGCGCGATGGCGGAGTACCGCAGGACCGAGGGCGCGAGGACGCTTGAGAATATGGCTGCGGCTTTCGCGGCCGCGCCCGACGATATTTCTATTGAGACGCAGGAGGAGAGTATTTATTCCGTCACGATGGCGCTTTTCGGGAATCAGGGCGAGGAGGCGAACGCCGCGAACGTCAGGAGCGTCCGCTCCGATTTTATCTCGAAGGCGGCGCTGCTTATCGCGGAGCGCGACCCTCTGCGCGCCGAGGCTTTCGTGCGCGAGAACGCGGGGCTGATGGACGAGGCCGCCGCGGAGGCGACGCGGATTAAGGTCGAGGCCTCTGCGCTTGAGGCGCATCTTCAGCAGGATACGCCGCTGCTTTTCGAGGAGTACGGCTTCGACGGCCTTGCGGACGCGAGGGCGTATATTCGGGACAATTACAGCGGAGACGAGGAGGAAAAGCGTATTTCAGCGGCGGAGTCGTACTGGCGGGAGCAATGGAGCGACAGGAATGCGCGTGAGGCCAAAGCCTACGACGACATCATCGGCATGATGGAAGACGGCGCTTCCGCCCACCAGGTGAAAGAAGCTATAAACTCTTTCGGATGGAGCACCAGACTGGCGAAGAGGCAGGTCGAGGACGAATATATGCGCCATTACCGTATTGGTGATTACGCGCCGAGCGTCAGCGATACTGTACATACCGACAGGAATACCTTGCTTGCGCTCTGGGAGCTCCAGGACGGCGGCACGCTGCTCGACGTTGCCCCTGATTTCGCGTCATTTAAGGCTCAATTTGGGGACAGGCTTTCTACGACTGATTTGCGGACCTATAGGAATTACTACAGCGACCTTGAAAAAGGCGTGGCTAAGCAGAATGTCGCAATCAAGATGAATTACGGCTCTGTGTTCCGCAAAATGATTGAAGAAGAGGGCATAAAAGACGAACAGAAAACCGCTCATTACCTTGATAGGTTCAACGCAGATTATGACGCGTTGGTTCGCGACGCAAAGGGCAAGCCGGTTACGAATCAGATGGCCGTCACTCTTATGCAGGATATCCTTGCGCCGGAGGTCGTCGGGCAGAAGAAAGGTCCGTTATGGTCCAAAACTGACATAACGGTGCGCCGGGGAGACATTCCACGAGGTGCCGAACGCGGCGCAGACGGACGATGGTACATAGCGGATGAATACGGGCATTACAGACCGATTATATTCCCAGGCACAGAAGGCAGTGCGGGAACGGCTGAAATAGATTGGGACTTGCCGCCAGTGATGTGATACTGGAATCTGAATGTAGATAAGCCGGGCGGGGCGGCGCTCCCGCATCTCGCCGGGAAACGCACCCGGCACTAGGAGCACCGTAAAGAAGTTTTTTATCTTCTGACGAAGACGGCGCTCCGTCGCTACCTCGCGTATTGCGAGGGGCGACGGCTGCCCGTTCCGTCCTCCGGCTTAGAGCGTTAATTATAACATTGCTTGTGAGGTCTGATATAATCTAACGGTTGTCGCTCTCCCGAATCCTGACAACGGAGAGGGGGGATAACGTTGGGTTACATCATCACATTCATGATCTCTGTCGCAGCAAGTGTAGTTGCTTACTACATCTGCAAATGGCTGGACGGAGATGGCAGCGACAACCAGCCATAGTTCCAGAGGCTGCCGCCCCCGCGGCGGCCTTTTCTGTATATAAGTAAAGCGGTCAAGTTTCCCCCGCTTGACCGCTTTATCAGGATACCGTTGAGCATATCCTCATCACATTCATCGGTTTGATTATAACATACGGAGTGGGCGCGTCAAGGAAGGAGGAAGGGGTTTTGACGGCGCACTGAGCGAGAGTTAATCGTCTATCAGTTCGTGTTCCTGACCTTTGCCTGCGTCTAGCTGTTCGATGCTGCGGCGAAGGCGCTCCATTTGCTTTTCGTGGCGGTCTCGGTCGCCTTTTATTTCAAAGGGGATTCTTCCTTCGCGGAGGACGGTTCTGACGAAGATGTTGACCGCTGCGGTAGGCGTGAGGCCGACTTCTTCGCAGAAGTCTTCAAATTGGCGTTTTATTTCTGCGTCCATTCTTATGGACATTGTAGCTAGGGGCATTGTCATCACTCCTTTGTGGAGATTATAGCATAAACGAATACGCTGTATTGCACAGCATGGATTTCAGCCGCTCTTTGTGGGGTGGCTTTTTTGTTGGCGGAGGTGCGTTATGGGAATTTACGACGAGGTACGGAGCAGGACGGGGAGCGGCGTTATGGTTGGGCCCGCGCTTTCGGCGGACGAGGCTCACGCGCTGGGGCTTTCTTCTGTCAATCCGTTGGTGGACGAGCTTGAGCGCAGTTACGAGCGTTACGTCACTGAGAATCCCGAGGAGTCGGCGGCGCGCATATGGAATGCCGAGCGCATTGGCGTGCCGCTGTGGGTGCAGGAGCGCAGCGAAAAGTACGCGGACGAGGCGAGGAAGCGCCTCGCGCTGCTTGAAAAGGGGACGCCGGACTGGAAGCGGCTTGCGGACGCTTCTCCCGTGACGGCTTCGTTTATGACCGGCGACGGCGTGATGGCTTCGGCCTACGACGACGTTCAGGCGCTGGCGGACATCGAGGATGTGACGCACAGCCTTTCGTACCTGCGGCTGAATTATAAGGACAAGCTCGCCTATCTGCGAAGCGAACGAATTGCGCCGAGGCTGTCCGTGCCTGTGCTCGACGTGAAAGAACATGGCGAAGGGGTCTCGTCTTTACCGCTTTTGAATCCGCGGGCGATAGGCGGCTTCGAGGCGTTTGACGATTTCAGCAAGGGTATGTCTTCCGGCTATGAGATGAGCGCGATAGGCGCGGAGGCTTATAGTCTGTTTACCGGCGGTTCTTTTGGGAATCCCGTGGACGAGGCGAAATGGGTGGAGCTTGAGAAGCGGGTTCTCGCGCTCGACCGCGGGAAGCCGGAGGGCTGGCTTTCCGGTATGCTGTACGAGACGGGGAAGTTCATAGGTCAGCAGGCGCAGGGCGCTCTGACTACCGGATTTATGAGCGCCGCCGGCGCTGGGCTTGGATATTACGCTTCGTCTTTAGGAGCGGCTTTGCCGGGCGCGGCTTATTTCGGCATGGGGGCTGGGCCGCTTATAGGCGCTGCGGGAATGGCGGCGGCCGTTGCAGGAAGCGCGCCTGTTCTCCCGGTAGTCGGGGCCGCAGCAGCGACGGCGGCTCTGGGCTGGATGCTCGGCACGAAGGCGGGCGTCTTTACTCAGGCGGCTAAGACGGAGATGGGGCTCGACCTTATCGACAGGCGCATGATGAAAGGGGCTGACGGCGAGTATATTTCGGATTTCGCCGCGGGGCTCGGCAGTCTTGCGGTCGGGGCCGTGAACGGCGCTCTTGAGCTTACGGAGTGGACTGTCGCGGGCCGTCCATTTACCGGCGTAGTGCGGCGCGTGGTTCCGCCGCAGACTATGGCCTCAGTCTCTCGAAATATCGCCTCCAGGCTTTCCGCGCTTCCTAGCCTCGGGAAGTACGGGCAGGCGGCGCGCTACTGGAGGAGCAACGTCTTTTCTGAGTCTATGACGGAGGTCTTTCAGGAGCTTGTGCCCATTACGATCGACGAGATGCAGAAGCACGCGCTGCTCGACGGCTATAACGCGCGCAGGCTCGGCGACGTTACGGCGGAGCTGACGGAAACTTTCATGTCGTCCTTGTATTCCTTCGCGCTTATTTCGGCTGTCGGACCGGTCGCAGGGCTTGCCGCGGGGCGTTTTAACGGCGAGCTGACGCGCAGGGAGTTCGAGGCGGCGCAGACGAAGCTGTTCAATATGAAGATGGACAACTTCAAGGAACGCATAGGCGCGTCGAAGATTTTGAAACGCTTCCCCTCCATGAGCCGCGAGCACCGCGAGGCGGTTCTTGCTGGCGCGGACCTCAGCCGCGCATATATCGGCGCGGAGAAGGTGGAGACGCTTTTCCAGCAGGGGCTTCTGCCCGGCTCCGAGGAGTACGCGAACGCTTCAAGCTGGGCGCAGGATTATCTCGGCGTCACGGAGGACGAATACAACGAGTCGATGCAAACCGGTTATGAAATGGAGCTCGCGGCCGCGAAGCTCTTTGACGCAGTCGAGTCGGCAGAGGAATCCAAGACGGGGGCGATATACGACGCTCTCGCGAAGGATATACGTTTCGCTCGCGACGGCATGACGCTGACGGAAGCCGAAGAGGCGGATATAAGCATCCGCGAGATACTGCGTAAAGATTTGTTCGGCATCGGCGTAAAAAAGAAAGAGGAGACCGAAGAGGCCGCTTCTGCGCGCCGCGTATACGAAGCAAGCCGTATGCAGATGGAGGCGGAAGGGGTAGACGCCGAGACCGCGGCGGCGGATTCATATATAAGGGCTATGGCGTCTCACCGGCTTGCGCGTATGTACAATTCAGCGCTGAGCGATGAGGCGAGAGGCGGCAAGGCTTTGCTCGCCGAGGATATGGAGCGGATGTTCCCGCTGGTCATAGAGAAGGACGGCGCGGGGAAGGTTACGGGGCTGACGTTCCAGCAGACTGCGTGGCACGGCTCGCCTTTCCGCTTCGACAGGTTCAGCACGGAACATATCGGCGAGGGCGAGGGCGCGCAGGCGTATGGCTGGGGGCTGTACTTCGCCGGGGACAAGGAGGTCAGCGAGTGGTACAGAAGAAGGCTCTCAAAAGGAGACACTGGACAGCTGTATCGAGTTGATATACCTGATGACGGGAACTACCTGCCTTGGGATAAGGAAATGCCGGTCGAGCAGGCGGAAAAAGTCCTGGCGGCTATGAGAAAGCGCGGCTTTAGCTTTCCCAAAGAGATACGATTCGACGGTGTGGATATTACAGATGGCAATTATAAAGAAGTGGAACGCTTATTAGGCGAGAAG
>MHCFR05601__coassemble_1104_pt1 | contig 21265 bp, 20 predicted proteins | sample MHCFR05601__metabat2_low_PE_003 | metagenome-assembled genome bin MHCFR05601
GGAAGAACGCGAGGAACGCGAAGAAAAGCCGCGCAGCCCGCGGGCGCGCCGCACTCTGCGCGAACGTGAGATGGAAGAGGAAGAAGAGGCCCGTTCGCTGCGCGGAAGCCGCAAACGCAAAATAATGAAGCGCGCGGACTTCGACGAAGAAGACGACTACGAGGACGAAGATGATTATGAACGCCCGCGCGCGCCTAAAATCGTCCGCATCTTCGCGTGGATAGCGCTCGTCGTCATACTCTTCACCTGCGGCTACGTAGCGACGAACTACTTCTTCGCATGGTCGGACAAGCAGGGCGGCGAACGCATCGGCAACGTCTACGGCAGCGGCGCCGAGGTAGCGGAGACGCAGCAGGCGGCCGGACAGGAAACCGGCGAAGCGCCCTCGGACGCGCGGTACAACATATACATCCCAGAAGGCTCTTCGTTCCAGACGCGCGCCATAGAGCTGAAACCGGGCGGCACGCGCGAGGACGATATGCAGAAAGTCCTCTCGATGTACATAGACAGCCTGAAGGAGACGAAGGCGATGGACCCCGCCGTCTCCGTGACGAACGTATTCCAGAGCGGCGAATGGCTCTACGTCGACCTGACGGCAGCCTTCCAGAGCTCGATAAAGAAGCTCGGCAAAGAAAAGGCGACGCAGGCGCTCAACGGAATGCTCAACACGATGCGCGACAACTTCCCGCCGGTCAAGAAAATAAAGTTCTACGTCAACGCGAAGGAAATAACGGAAAAGACGCCGGTGGACCTCACAGGCGCGTGGACGGAGGGACGTTAGCATGGAGACGCTCCGCACAGACGGGCGCTCCTGCGATATGCTGCGCCCGATAACTTTTGAACGCGCCGTCAACCGCTACGCCGAAGGCTCGGCCCTCGTGCGCTGGGGCGACACGCACGTCCTCTGCACAGCTTCCGTAGAAGAAAAAGCCCCGCCCTTCCTCCGCGGCTCCGGCAACGGATGGATAACGGCTGAATATGCGATGCTCCCGCGCTCGACGCAGAACCGTATGCAGCGCGAGATAAGCCGCGGAAAACGCGACGCGCGAGGCAGCGAGATACAGCGGCTCATAGGCCGCTCGCTGCGGGCCGCCGTAGACATGACGCGCCTGGGCGAGCGCACGATAACGATAGACTGCGACGTTCTTCAGGCGGACGGCGGCACAAGAACCGCCTCCATATCGGCCGGCTTCGTCGCGCTCTTCGACGCGCTGCGCAGAATGCGCGCCGGCGGCAAAATTTCAGAAATCCCGCTCAAAAACCAGATAGCCGCCGTCAGCGTAGGCAAATGCCGCGGCGTGCCGCTGCTCGACCTCTGCTATGAAGAGGACTCCACCGCGGAAGTCGACGCCAACGTCGTAATGACCGGGCGCGGAGAACTCGTCGAGATACAGGGCACAGGCGAGGGCGCGACCTTCTCGCGCGCGGAACTCGCGCAGATGCTCGACCTCGCGGAGCTCGGAATCGCGGAAATCCGCCGCAAACAAATAGAAATCCTCGAACTGACGAAAGAAGAGCGGAGGGTGTTTGAAACATGCGCATAGTCTTCGCAAGCGGCAACCGCGGGAAATTCCGCGAGATGAAGGCGCAGCTTGAGCCCGTGGGCGTGGAGCTGCTCTTCGGCGGCGACATGGAAGGGCCGCACGAAATAGAAGAAACCGGCGAAACCTACGCGGACAACGCGCTCATCAAGGCGCGCGCGTGGACTGAAGCGACGGGCCTCCCCGCGCTCGCAGACGACAGCGGCCTCGAAGCGGAAGCGCTCGGCGGACTGCCCGGCGTGCATTCCGCGCGCATCGTAGAGGGCAGCGACGCGGACAGGACGCGCTGGCTGCTCGGCGAACTCGCGGACAAAGAGGACAGGCGCGGACGCTTCGCCTGCGCGATAGCCGTCGTCATGCCGGACGGGCGCGAGCCGCTCGTCGTGACGCGCTACTGCCCCGGCGTCATAATTCGCGAGCCGCGCGGAACCTCCGGCTTCGGCTACGACCCAGTCTTCGTCCCCGACGGCTTCGACAAAACATTCGCAGAGCTCGGCGACGAGATAAAAAATAAAATTTCCCACCGCGCGCTCGCCGTCAAAAGTATAGCCGAAATGCTCAGAGCTGTGATAGAATAGTATGCTGTACGCAGTGTGTAACCGCGAAGTCACGACAAAGCAAAAGCTTTGTCTTTGAGTATAAAATTTTTGGAGGTGTAGTTTGTGAGAATCCTTTTGGGAGTCATTCACATCCTCGTCTGCGTCGCCCTGATAGCCGTCGTAATGATGCAGAAGAGAAAGACGGGCGGATTCACCGGAGCCTTCGGCGGCGGCGGCACGCAGGCCGATATGAGCGGAACCTGGCAGCGCATGAGCGGCCTCACGAAGATAACCGCCGGCCTCATGGCGGCCTTCATGGTCATCTCGATCATCCAGATCCTCGTCAGATAACAGAGCGGACTTAAACGCGCACTCCGCGCCGCGCTCCGAAGCCGTCCCCCACAGCCGGCTGAAGGGCGTTTCCGACAGCGGGCGGGCCTGTGTTACGGCGGGCGCGCAACGGCGGACGGATAGGGCCGGAAGCGCTTTGAGCGATAAATCAATTACGAACAACCACGTCTTCTAAGGAGGAAGATCCATGATAGGCACTCGTTCCTACATGGCCAAGGGCGAAGAAGTAGAGCGCAAGTGGTATCTCATCGACGCCACCGACAAGCATCTTGGCCGTCTCGCAGTACAGGTAGCCCGCATCCTTTCGGGCAAGCATAAGCCCACATACACCCCGCACGTCGACACCGGCGACTTCGTCGTAGTCATCAACGCGGACAAGGTCGGACTCACCGGCAAGAAACTCATCCAGTCCAAAATACGCCGCCACACGGGACACCCCGGCGGCCTCAAGACGCTCAGCTACAAAGAAGTCCTCGAGCGCCGTCCCGAGCAGCTCATCGAGCGCGTAGTCTGGGGTATGCTCCCGAAGACGAAGCTCGGCCGCGACATGTACCGCAAGCTCAAGGTCTACGCCGGACCGGCGCATCCGCACGTGGCCCAGAAGCCCGAGCAGATAGACTAAGGAGAGGGGTGGAATAAAATGGCAGAGAAAAAATCGGCTTTCCTCTGGGGAACAGGCAGAAGAAAGAACGCGATAGCCCGCGTCCGCATATGCGAAGGAACGGGACAGTTCCTCATCAACAACCGTGAAGTGAAGGACTACCTCCCGCGCTTCTACTGGTCGTCGATGGCCGTGCAGCCGCTCGCGGTGGCCGGCGTCGAAGGCAAAATCGACGTATTCGTCAACGCCCACGGCGGCGGACTCACCGGACAGGCCGGAGCCATCCGCCTCGGCGTCGCCCGCGCGATACTCAAGATGTATCCCAACGCGCGCCCGGCGCTCAAAAAAGCCGGCTTCCTCACGCGCGACCCGCGCATGGTCGAACGCAAGAAGGTCGGCCTCAAAGGCGCCCGCGCCAACAAGCAGTTCTCCAAGCGTTAATCCGCCAGAGAGATACGAAAACACCACAGCCGCCGCTTCGCACGAAGCGGCGGCTGTTTTATATGCGAAGCCTCCCAGCGGCTTACGCTACAAAACTTCACGCCAGCGCGTTCATCTCATGGTCTCGCAGCGGCTGACAATCTCCGCAATCTTGTCAAAGCTGTCGCGCACAAAGCGCGGAGGATGAATCATCGCATTATAAATGAGTTCAAAACGCAGGGAATTTTCCAGCCCTTTCACCGGCAGCGCATACATATATTCGTCGTCCCCATAGACCGTGTTCCTCTCTAAAACCGGCGGCACGAACATCTGCGGGCAGCAGAGCGCAGCCTCGCCTGTGCGGCATATTTTTTCGGATATGTCATAATCGCTGACCGAGAGCACAGTCTCGACGTTTATGCCTTCAACGCCCATGAACTGCGCGAGCAGCCGGTACGTCGTGCTTATAGGATAATTCATGACGAAAGGCAGCCCGTCGAAATCATGCAGGTCTGCGGCGCTTTTCAGATTCACGAGCGACGCCGTGTCTATTCCTGCACGGCGTTCAAGATACCGCCGCGACGCCATAAGGTATATGCCCTCTACAGAAAGGCTTCGCACGCTCGCATCCTGCATCGCCGCCGCGTTCACACCCAAAAAACAATCAAGATCGCCCTTTTTCAGAAGCTCCTGCATCTTCAGCGTCTCTTCGAGCGTCAGCTCTATCTTCACGCGAGGATACTCCGTCCGGCACCATTCAAAAAGCTCCGGCACGATGAGCTTCGCTCGCGTGTAGTTGAGGCCGACGCGCAGCTTCCCCGACGCGCCGCGCTGTATCTCCGAAAGCTCAGCGTCAAGCCCCTGCTCTAAATTTCTTACAGCAAGCAGCGAGCGCCGGACGGCTCGCCCAGCCTCAGTAAGCACCACAGACGGGCGGCGAGTGAAGAGACTCATGCCATAATGCTCTTCCAGCCGCTTGATGTGGTCGCTCAGGCTTTGCTGGCTGATAAAGCTCTTCTTCGCCGCGCGTCCGAAGTTAAGCTCTTCCGCAAGCACAAGGAATAATCTTTCTCCGGTCGTCATATCTCCCCACCTCTTTCACAAAAATAATATCATCCGCCTGAATTCATCACAATACGCAGGCTGTCAATAGACAGAATATAACTGTTTCACATTTGTGATTTAACGGACTATATTATAGCCGCTGAAGGAAAGACAGAATTTTCACAAAGGCAAGAAATATTTGATAACGGAAGGTATGGTGGCAAATGGGAAATCATAATGTCAACGACCCTACGCAAGCCTACTATGTCGGACTTATGAACTCATGCGGCTATGGCGAGAAAGAGCTGAACAAACCGGTCATCGGCATCGTCAACTCATACACGGACGCCAACCCCGGGCATAAGCCGCTGCGCGAGCTGGCTCAGCATGTAGCCGAAGGTGTATGGGCCGCAGGTGGGACGCCTGCGGAGTTCAATGTTCCGGCGCCGTGCGACGGGATGGCGCAGGGGCTCGGTATGCACTACATTCTGCCGTCACGCGACCTCATCGCCGGCGCGGCCGAATGCATGGCGCGCGCGCATGATTTCGACGGTCTCGTGTTTTTATGCTCGTGCGACAAAATCGTCCCCGGTATGCTGATGGCGGCGGCTTCGCTCGACAAGCCCTGCTTGTTTCTCACGGCAGGCTGCATGGTTCCGTACGACGACGGCGAGCACGTCTACGTAACGCCGGACCTCAAGGAATCCATCGGCGCTTTCAAGGCGGAGAAGATAACGTCCGAAGAATTCAGCAATTTCAAGAAAAACATATGCCATTCGTGCGGCACCTGCTCGATGTACGGGACGGCGAACACTATGGGCGTTTTCTCCGAGGTCATCGGCCTGACGCCGTTTGACTCGACGACGACGCTCTTCTGTTCAGCCGAGAAAGTACGGCAGGCGCGCGCCGTCGGCGAACGTTCGGTCGAGCTCGTGCGGCAGGGCATACGCTTTTCGGACATCGTAACGAAGGAGTCGCTCGTCAACGGCCTGCGTCACGTCTCGGCGACCGGCGGCTCTACCAACGCGCAGCTCCACGTCTGCGCGCTCGCCAACGTAATGGGCGTAGGGCTGACGCTTAGGGAATTTGACGAAATCCAGAAAGACATCCCCGTCGTCGCAAAGTTCAAACCGTCCTCCAAATACAACATCAGCGACTACCACAAGGCTGGCGGCGTAGGCGCGACGCTCATGGCGATCAAACGGCATCTCAACCTCGACGCGAAGCTAGCGATGGGCGGCACGCTCGGCGAGTATCTCGACAACTTCAACCGCCGCGTGAACCCGGAAATTATACACGGCGAAGACGACCCGCTCTACCCGGACGGCTGCTTCGCAGTACTCTACGGCAACATCGCCCCTGAGGGCTGCCTCATAAAAAAGAGCGGCGTCGTGCCGGAGATGTTCCGCCACACAGGCCCCGCCGTCTGCTTCGATTCCGAGGAAGAGCTGCGCGATTTCATGATGAACAAGGAAATCAAGCCGGGCTGCGTCCTTGTAATCCGTTACGAAGGGCCTAAGGGCGGCCCCGGAATGCGCGAAATGTCCATCCCCGCCGCGATGCTAGTCGGCATGGGGCTGCACACAAGCGTTGCGATGATAACCGACGGACGCTATTCCGGCGCTACGCGCGGCCCGTGCGTCGGGCACATATCGCCGGAGGCGTGGGACGGCGGCCCGATAGCAGCGATACAGGACGGCGACATGATAACGATAGACATCGACGCAAAGACGATAAACGTAGCGCTTTCGGACGAAGAAATAGCGGAGCGGCTGAAGCACGCCAAGCGGCCGAGCCATCCGGCGCGCGGCGTTCTCGCAGCCTACCGCCGCGGAGTATCCGGCTCGGACAAGGGCGCGCTCTGGCTCTACTCAGACGAGGAAGACTAACGAGGGGGGATGCGAGAGAGCCTCAAATATAAGAAATTCACTGCGGGACACACATCGTTTTACTCTCAGACGGCCGCCGTCATTTCCAGTTTTCAGAGAAACTGACGGAATCGTGATTTTCAGGAAGGAGACTTCGTTGTTATGGATCTATTGTTGATTCCTGCGTTTATTTTGCTGTTTGCTTTTCTTGCATACAAACGTTGGAGCCCGCTGCTTCTCGGCCCATTCGTTTCGCTGCTTTTGTGTCTGGCTACCAGCCAGCCACTGTTGGACACGATGCTGGGCGCGTATATGGATTCCGTCGTCGCGTTCATCAAAGGCAATTTCTTCGTGTTTTTCCTCGGAGCCATATTCGGCGCTATATATGAAAAAACTCACGCCGCTGCGGCGATAGCAATTGGGATGAGCAGGGTTACAAACGGTAAGTTTGCTCTGCCGCTCATTATGACGATTGCCGGCGTTCTCTGCTACGGAGGCGTTCTTGGTTTCGTAGTTTACTTCGCCGCCTATCCAATTGCGCTGCAGCTCTGCAAGGAATCCAATATAACTAGAAAGCTCATTCCTGCGGCGATAGGCGCGGGATGCTGGACGTTTGCGAACGCCATGCCCGGCGCTCCCTCCATTCCCAACATTATCGCTACGAAAGCCCTCGGTACGCCCGGCACGGCCGACCTTATCCCAGGCATCATTTTCGGCGGCATATTGATGTTCGTGCTGAACTTCGTCTACCTGGAGTATATGGCCCGCCATTACAGCAAGCTCGGCCAGGGCTTCGAAATGGACGACCTGGTAGCGGCAGAGCTTAACGAAAATCCTGACGAAAAATATCCTCCGCTCTTCCTTGCGTTCATCCCGATGTTGGTCATCCTTGTCATCTTCAACGTGCTGCATCTGGCAGTCGAATGGGCGCTTCTCGCCGGCGTGCTCTCCGCATTCGTCCTGCTCTTCCCCTACGGCGGCAACCTGAAGACGTGGCTCGCAACCTTCAACAAGGGCGCCGGCAATACCTGCGGAGTCATCCTTAACGTCTCCCTCGTCGTCGGCTTCGCCGGAGTTATGAAAGCCTCTGCTCTATTCCCCGAACTCGTGAACTGGATTGGCTCAATCCAGATGCCCGGCCTAGTCTTCGTCGCCGTCACGACCGCGACCTGCGCGGCAGCCTCGGCTTCTTCGGCTGGAGGAATGGGCGTCGCTATGTCCACCTTCGCCCAGACTTACATCAACATGGGCGTAAACCTTGAAGCGGCGCACCGTGTCGCAGCGATCGCATCCTCGACACTCGACACTCTTCCGCACACCGGCGGACAGATTACCCTGCTCGGCATCTGCCATCAGACGCATAAGGACGCTTTCTCGCACATCTTCATCACGCAGGCGATCATACCGATCATATGCCTCATCGGCCTTATCGCATGGCACATGATACTTGGATAACGATTTTAGAAAGGGGACTACAATTATGACAAATTTACTCGAAGGCGCTTATGACCTTCACGTCCACACCGCTCCCGACGTCGTACCACGCAAACTGGACGACAGAGAGCTGGCTCGCTCGTACGTAGAGGCCGGAATGAAAGGTGCGGCGATTAAAGCCCACTACTTCAACACAGAAGGACGCGCCTATCATCTCCGCCAGGAATTTCCCGGGTTCCACGCGATTGGGTGCGTCGTGCTGAACAATTCGATGGGCGGCCTGAACACTTACGCCGTACGTCAGGCTGGAATGCTTGGGACAAAACTTGTATTCATGCCGACGATGGACGCGCAGAATATGTGGGACTACCTCGCCAAGAGCAAAGACAAAATCCCCTTCGGCGCAAGTTCCAAGAGCGCCGGCGAAGTGCAGGCCATCCGCGTATATGACGGCGTAAAGCTCGCAGATCCGATAGAGGAGATTTTGGATCTAATTCTCCAGTACAATATGGTACTCTGCACCGGACATATCGCTCCGTCTGAATCGATAGCCCTTCTCAAGCGCGCACATGAAAAAGGCCTTAAGAAGATGATAGCCACGCACGTAGAATGGCCGGCAACTCGCGCCACGATTGAACAGCAGAAAGAGTACGTCCAGTATGGAGCGTATTTGGAGCACAATGTAGCCAACATAATGAGCGGTGATCTGACAATAGATGATTTCGTCGCGCAGGTCAAGGAAATAGGAGCTGAGCATATGATACTCTCCACAGATTTGGGACAGGCTATCAACCCCGAACCTGTAAAAATGTTTGGAGAATACCTTACGAAGCTGTTAGATGCGGGAATCAGCGAACAGGAAATACGTCAGATGACCGCGGTGAATCCTGCTATGCTGGTTGAATAGCACGGCTGCGTTGAGTTTGAAGTTGAATATCGTTAATTTTTATATGTAACCATAGCGGTCGCCGCTTACAATCATGAGCGGCGACTGTCTGTTTTTGCATAATATTTTTACATCACGGGTTCTATAACCGCGCGGAAATAGCGGTCAAGCTCCTCCGGCGTCTGCTCCATGCCGTGAGCGACCCACCACTGCACCATTTCCACAAAGCTGCCGGACATGTGGTTTATCAGGAAATCGCGCGGCACTTCGCGCCTGCCTCCGTCCGCATGCGCAGCAAACTCGCTTTCCACCAGCTCATTCAAACTGTTCTTGAAATAACGCAGAAAAATCTCGCTGTTCTCACACGACAGCAGGCTCGCAATATTTTTATCGTTCTCCCGCAAATGCTGGAGAAGATGACAGAATACGGAGTTTGGCGCGCTTGCGTTTGAATATAGGCCGTGCGTGTGCGTGCGATCCCTGGCGCTTGCCACAATGTGGCCGAAGAGCTCTTCGCACAGCTCACGCAGCAGCGCGTCTTTAGTTTCAAAATGTGCGTAAAAGGTCGTCCGCCCAACGTTCGCTTTGTCAATTATCTCCTGCACTGTTATTTTATTGTAGCTCTTTTCTCCCAGTAATCCGCTGAAGGCCGTAAATATCGCCTCCCGCGATTTTTTTTGACGCCTGTCCATGTCCGTCCTCTTTCTGTACAAAGTACGATTTTTGTCCCGTAAAAGACAACCGGGGTATTCTATTCTTTATTTCCTCTCATACGGCCTCTAAAATCACAAATAAAATGTTCGTTAACGTACTCAATGTACAGCTAATGAATAAAATTGTCAAATCAACAGCGGGAGGAATCTGGTATGTTGAAAAAACTCGTCGATATTTTTGCAGGACTGCCTATGACCGTAGTCAGCGGAGCCTCGTTGCTGCTTAGCCTTTTTCTGCCGACGGCGGGCGTCGTCCTGCCTGTCGCCCCGGCTTGGACTGCGGTGATAATCAGCGGCTTTCCACTGCTCTATCTATCGCTATGGCGCGTCGTTTATAACAAAGGCGTCAGCAAAATCTCTTCGGCTCTTTTAATCACCATCGCGATGTTCGCGGCAATTGCAATCGGAAACCTTTTTGCCGCAGGAGAGGTCGCCTTCATCATGTCGATAGGAGCGATTTTGGAGGACAGAACGGTCGACAGGGCGAAGAAGGGGCTCAAAAAGCTCATCAGCCTCGCACCTGTACAAGCTCGCAGAATGGAAAACGGTAATGAGACCATGATTCAGACGGACGAAATAAAAATAGGCGACAGGCTGCGAGTCCTGCCGGGCGAAGCGATACCGGCGGACGGCAAAATAATCGAAGGAGAGACGTCGATAGACCAGTCCGTGATGACGGGAGAATCGCTTCCCGTCGACAAGGGGCCGGGCGAAGACGTGTTTTGCGGGACAATCAACCGCTTTGGAACAATCGACATAACCGCGACGAAAACCAGCAAGGACAGCTCGCTTCAGAAGCTGATATTCATGGTGCGCGACGCAGACAAAAAGCAGGCCCCAATACAGCGCATTGCGGACAGGGCCGCCAGCTGGCTCGTCCCCGCTGCGTTGACCGTCGCGGTGATAACCGGCGCCGCGACAGAAGATATAGTCCGCGCCGTCACGGTGCTTGTCGTCTTCTGTCCATGCGCGCTCGTCCTCGCCACGCCAACCGCGGTCATGGCGGCGATAGGTCAGGCTGCGAAGCACGGCGTCGTCATCAAATCCGGCGAAGCTCTTGAAAAAATGGGATATGTCGACACGATAGCTTTTGACAAGACAGGCACGCTTACATACGGACGGCTCGAAGTGAGCGATATAATATCCTTCGATGAAAAATTGAGTGCGGACGAGCTGCTTTCGCTCGTGGTCTCCGCCGAGGCGAAGAGCGAGCATCCGCTCGGCAGGGCGATAACTGAGCACGCTAGAAGACGGAATATTCCGATTATTGAATCCACGGCTTTCAAGATGACTCCGGGCAGGGGAATCAGCGCAGAAGCAGGCGGCAAAAAATTTCTCTGCGGGAATGAAAAATACCTCGCGGAGAACGGCGTGGGCATAGGCGAAAAGGAGCGCGCCGCGCTGGAACGTCTGCACATTGAAGGCAAAGCCTCCGTGCTCATAGCGTGCGATGGAAAAGCCATAGGCATAGTCGCGCTTTCCGACGTTTTGCGTGAGGATGCCAAGGCTATGGTCTCGAAGCTGAAAGCTTTGAACACGAATGTAGTGCTTCTCACAGGCGACAACCGGCGGACGGCCGGTTATTTCGCGGAGCTTACTGGAATCACAGAGGTACACGCGGAGCTTCTGCCGGAAGAAAAAGTCGAAAGCATCGAAGAGCTGAAACGGAACGGGCGTAAAGTCTGCATGATAGGCGACGGTGTAAACGACGCTCCCGCGCTCAAGACTGCAGACGTAAGCGCTGCGATGGAAAGCATGGGCAGCGATATAGCGATAGATGCGGCCGACATCGCGCTGATGGGAGACGATATTTCAAAAATACCATACTTGAAACGACTTTCCGCTGCGACAGTAAAAACAATAAAATTCAGCATAGTCCTGTCCATGTGCATAAACTTTGCCGCGGTAGCCTGCTCCGTTGCAGGGATTCTGACGCCGACGACCGGAGCCTTAGTACACAACGCAGGTTCATGTTTCGTCGTTCTTGTCGCAGGACTGTTGTACGACAGGAAATTTGAATAAGCACGCCGCGTGCGCAGCCGGACGCGGCCCCTGCGTTTCATGTCACGGGGCCGTGTCTTTCGCAACTTTGTGTTAAGCTCTCCGTTGGAAACTTGTGGCATTTTCCCACAGACAGCCGTAATTCTATCCGTTTTTCACTCTTTCGCCCGCCCGACGAAATAGAAGCCGTTCGACTTATGGCCGTTCATCGTTGTGAAGGTCAGGCGGCTGTATTCGAGTTCTTCAAAGGCGCAGAGAAGCGCTTTGATCCATTTTTCGTCGTGGTGGCGGCAGACGGCGCCTTCCGGGAGTTCGAAGACGCCGTATTCGCTGTATTTATTTTTGAATTTTTCGTAGCGCGCCCTGTTGCGTTCGTCTGTGTTGAGCAGGAAGTCGTTTACGTAGAGGATTCCGCCGGGGCGGAGGACGCGGCGGATTTCGGAAATCATGCGCTCCTGTTCCGCGTTTGAGCTGATGCAGGTGAGCACGGCGAAGAGGATGACTGCGTCTACGCTTGCGTCCGGCAGGTCTATCTTCTCCGCGCTGCGCTTTACGCGCAAATCAAGGTGCAGATATGCCGCGCGCCCGCGTTCTATCATCGCTTCGGAGAAGTCCATGCCTATGAGGCAGCGCCATCCCTCGCGGTACAGTTCGTCGAGCGTGCGCCCGTAGCCGCAGCCGACGTCGAGCACGAGCGCTTCGCGCGCCACGTACTTTTCAAAGGCCGCGAGCTGAAAGGGCGTCGTGAATTCTTTATCAGCCGCGGCTCTGTTCCAGTAGTCTTTTTGTTCCATCTTCTTTGATTCCTTTAATTTTCACTCAGCGGAATATATCTTACGAAGGCGTTACAGCGCGCGCTCGAACATCAGAAACTTCCGCGTCTCGCCTATGTCTTCGTAGTACATCTCTGTTTCGCCAACAATCTGGAAGCCGTTGGAGAGGTAAAGTTTGTGCGCGATTGTATTCTCTACGAGGCAGTCGAGGCGGATTGCTTTCTGCCCTTTGGCGCGCGCGGTTTCGGCGGCGTGTTCGACGAGGCGGCCGGCGAAACCTCTGCCGCCGTATTTCGAGGCGACGCGCAGCGCGTGGAGCACGGAGGCGCGTTTTTTGTCCGCGTCTACGCGCCACGGCACGGCGTCGTATGCGGGGTCGCATTCGTTGTTCATGATGTATGCGGCTGCGATTTCGCCGTTTTCTTCGACGACGTACAGGCAGGAATTTTTTATCGCCTCCGCCACCATCTCCAACGACGGGAATCCGCCTTTGTTGCCGTTCGGCAGGAAGTCTTTCGCCGCCAGCTCGCGGCACATCATTTCGTAGAAGGCCGTTATTTCGTCCAGTTCTTCCGTTTTTGCTTCACGTATTATCATTTTTCTATCCGCCTCCTGTTGTATTATACGCTCCGATTATGCCTCTAACGCTAAACGGCGGAGATGCCAGCGGGCCCGCTCCGCTTCATCGGGCGCGGAAGCATTGCTGGCATGACATAGTTTTTGTTATATATAGAAAAAGCCCCATGGCTTTCGCCTCGGGGCTTGGTGTTGCTTTTCTGCGTGAACCGCCGGACGGCTTAGAAGCTTTCCTGCGCGTTTCTCGCTATGATTTCTTCCTGCTGGTAGTTGTCGAGGTCTACGAAGTAGTCGCTGTATCCCGCGACGCGGACGAGGAGGCCGCGGTAGTTGTCCGGGTGGGCCTGGGCGTCGCGCAGCGTCGCTTCGTCGACGACGTTGAACTGGATGTGGTGTCCGCCGAGCTTGAAGTAGGCGCGGATGAGGTTCTTGACGCCTTCGATTCCCTCTTCGCCGGCGAGGACGGAGGGCAGGAAGCGCTGGTTGAGCAGCGTTCCGCCGGATTTGACCTGGTCCATCTTGCCGAGCGACTTGACGACCGCGGTCGGGCCGTGGCGGTCTGCGCCGTGGCTCGGGCTGGTGCCGTCGGACTCGGGCATTCCGCTGAAGCGTCCGTTCGGGGTCGCGGCGAGCTTCTGCCCGAAGTAGTTGTGGCAGGTCGTCGAGAGCATGTTGAGGTGGTAGGTCGGGCCGAGGATGCTGTGCTTTCCGTCGATGTTGCGGAAGAGGCTGTCGTAGACCCTTCTCATTATGTCGTCGGCGTAGTCGTCGTCGTTGCCGAAGAACGGCGTCTTGTTCCAGAGCGTGAGGCGCATGGCTTCGTGGCCTTCCCAGTTGGCTTTCATCGCGTCTACGAGTTCCTGCAGCGTGTAGGTGCCTTCGTCGTAGACGTGCTTCTTTATCGCGGAGAGGCTGTCGGTGATGGTGCCGATGCCGCAGCACTGGATGTAGTCGCTGTTGTAGCGCGGGCCGCCGTTGTAGTAGTCCTTGCCGTTCTTGATGCAGTCGTTGATGACGCAGGAGAGGTAGGTGGCCGCCATGTTGGTCGCGTACTGGTAGCGCAGGTAGTTGTCTACGCCGATTTTCGTCTCGACGACGTAGGCCATCTGTTTTTCGAAGGCCGCGTAGAGGTCGTCGAAGGTCTTGAAGTCGGAGAGCTCGCCGGTCTTTATGCTGACCTGTTTGCCGGTGAGGAGGTCGACGCCGTTGGAGAGCGCGTACTCAAGGAGCTTCGGCACGTTGAGGTAGCCGTGGAGCAGGTACGCTTCCTTGCCGGAGCAGCCGGTCTCGATGCAGCCGCTGGTGCCGCCTTCGCGCGCGTCTTCAAGCGATTTGCCTACGCGCATCTGCTCCTGGATGACCATGTCGGCGTTGAATACGGACGGGTAGCCCATGCCGTTGCGGAAGACTCTCGCCGCGGCGCGGATGACGTTGTCGGGCGTGCGCTCGCTGACCTGGATGTTGCCCTGCGGCTGGAGCAGGCGCAGCTCGTTGAAGAGTTCGAGGCAGATGTAGGTGACTTCGTTCGAGCCGTCGGTGCCGTCGCGCTTGAGGCCCGCGAGGTTGATGTTCGTGAAGTCGTTGTAGGTGCCGCTTTCCTTCGCCGTGACGCCGACTTTCGGCGGGGCGGGCGTGTTGTTGACCTTGATGAAGAGGCAGGCGAGGAGTTCCTTCGCTTCGTCGCGCGTGAGCGTGCCGTCGGCGATGCCCTTCTCATAGAACGGCCCAAGGTGCTGGTCGAGGTGTCCGGGGCTCATGGCGTCCCAGCCGTTGAGCTCGGTGATGGTCGCAAGGTGGACGAACCAGTACATCTGGACGGCCTCCCAGAAGTCGCGCGGCGCGTGGGCGGGGACCCAGCGGCAGACGTCGGCTATCTTGAGGAGTTCGGCCTTGCGTTTCTCGTCCTTCTCTTCGGCCGCCATCTTCTCGGCGAGGTCGGCGTGGCGCTCCGCGAAGATGATGACTGCGTCGCAGGAGATGTCCATGCCCTGGAGCTGCTCGTCCTTGGCTGTCGCCTCGGGGTCGTTGATGAAGTCGAGCTTCGCACGGGCTTCGGCGATCTCTTTCTTCATGTCGAGCGCGCCTTTATGGTAGATGGTGTTGTCGAGCGAGGTGTGGCCGAGCGCGCGCTGTTCGCCGAATTCGGTGAAGGTGCCGGCCTCGTAGAGCTTGTTCCAGGCTTCGGGCATACGCTCGAAGAGTTTGTCTCTCATGCAGCGGCCGCGCCAGTAGGGCTCGACTTCCTTCTCGTAGATGTCCATGTCGGCGCTGGCGACGGTGTAGTTCTGCTGCGCGCGCGTCGTGAGGACTTCAAAGTCGTGGCGGGTGTGGCAGGTGAGCTCCGGGAAGGTCGAGACGGCCTTCGGGAAGGGGCCGCGCTCTCCGACTATGAGCTCGTCCTTGCCTATGTAAAGCGTTTTGTTCTCGCAGAGGTGCTTGAAGTTCGCGCCGCGGAGGACGGGCATCGGGAGCTTGCCTTCGTGCTCGCGGTAGAACTCGGTCTCAAGCAGAGCCCTTTCGATGGAAATGCAGGGGTGCTGGTCGAAGCTGGCGTCGCGGAGCCTCTTCACTCGCTCGCTCGACGGAGCGGCGGCCTTCTGTACCTCTTCGCTCATCTGACCGCAGCAGCAGGGTGTTTTGATGTTTTCAGCCATGGTTGTTACCTCCTTACGAAATTTCGTTTCTCTGGTTTGTTCCTAAATTTTATGGGACTTCCGGCGGCCTATCCGCCGATGTGTACTTTCAGCCCGTAGCCTTCAAGTATCTCGGCCGCGTGATGCGTCTGGTTCTCCGTCGGCGGCATGAGATCGTTGAGCTTGTACTCCATGTGCCAGCGCTCATGCTTGCCCTTCGCAACCGTGTGGTACGGCAGGATGTTGACGCCGACGACGCCGCGCAGCGGCGCGACGAACTTCCCTATCGCGCGCATATTGTCGTCGGAGCTGTTGAGCCCCGGCATGAACGGGATGCGGACGTTGATGTTCGCTCCCGCTTCGGAAATCGCGGCGAGATTTTCGAGAATCACGACGTTGTCCACGCCGGTGTATTTTTTATGTTCTTCAGGGTCCATATGCTTGATGTCGTAGAGGAACAGGTCTGTGCGCTTCACCGCGTCGACGATGACGCGCTTCTGCGTGAAGCCGCAGGTGTCGACGCAGCGGTGATAGCCCTGCGCGCCGCAGGCGTCGAGCGCGTCGATGAGGAATTCCGGCTGCATGAACGGCTCGCCGCCCGAGAAGGTGACTCCTCCGGTGCGGAAGAATATCTCGTCCTTCTTGAGCTCCGTCATAAGTTCCTCTATCGTATAGGGCTTTCCGCAGAGCTCGCGCGCCTCGGGCGGACAGGCCTCGCAGCATTTGCCGCAGCCGGTGCAGAGCGCTTCGTCGGTGACGAGCGCGCCGCCGCGTACGGAGATCGCGCCGTGCGGGCAAACCTTCACGCATGAGCCGCAGCCTATGCACTTCTCCGAACGGAAGAGCACCGTCGGACGGACGGACTGGCTCTCCGGGTTGTGGCACCACCAGCAGGCGAGCGGGCAGCCCTTGAGATGCACGGTCGTGCGCGTCCCCGGCCCGTCGTGTATGGAATATTTTTTGATGTCGAATATGATTCCGCTCTTACTCAACGGTAAGATTCCCCTCCTCCGAAATGTCCAGCTCCACATACTTGGCGAAATAGTAGCGGCGTATGAAGCGCTCCTGCACCGAGAAAGACCAGTGTACGTCGCGGATGTAGTCCGCCGCCCCGTTGAAGTCGTGTTCCTTAAGAAGCTTTATCATCGCCGCGTGTTCTTCGAGCGAATGGAGCTCCCACTCCTTCACAAAGGTCTTGTTTCTCGGGAAATCGTAGAGACGTTCCTTGCGTATCTTTATCGCGTGGATCATCTCAGCGTTGTCCAGCATATCGAGATAGACGTTGTGGAACCGCAGGTTCGCCTCGTAGAAGACGGAGAAATTGTTGTGATCCAGAGCCTTCCTCATCTGCTGGTTGTACTTCTCCATCAGGTCGGCGTCCCCGTCTCTAAACCTCACGGCCACGAGCAGAAGCGCCGCGGATTCCAGAGCGCCGAGAATCTCGTATATGTTGCGTATTTTCTCCAGCGTCAGGGTGTTCACCACAACTCCCCTGCGCGGGAAAATCGTCACGAACCCTTCCGATTCGAGCTGAAAAAGCGCGTCGCGCAGCGGCGTCCTGCTCATGCCGAGCTCCCGGCTTATGTCGTTGAGATTCAGGAACGCCCCCGGCCTCAGCCTGCCTTCGTTCATCTGTACGCGAAGATAGTCGTAGACCTGTTCTTTCAGCGATTTTAACGTGAAGTGCGATTCGCACGTCATAAAATTCTTCCCCTCTCGCATTATAATTGTAGCACAGATATATCAGTTTGCCAATCTATCCGCAGATTTTCGCGCCGCGTCCAGGATTCAGACATCCAATAACTCTGTAATATCAAGCGTTTTTTAGCTTTTACGTTTATCGCGCCGTGATATTTTTCAAAAAATTCTCTGTACCCTTTGTAAAACGGCGCCGTTTTCGTCCGCTTATTATAATTCTAACGCCGCCGGGGCGGAATCGTGCAGAAGAAAGGGATTACAGCTTTTAAAAAAAAGGTTATACTTAACAAATGGGGGGAAATCCGGCTCATCCGCCGCGCCGCCGAAAGAAGACGAAGGAGGAAATCTGATGAGGATACAGACGTTCAAACTTGAAAGACAGTTCGCTCTTTACAAGGCGAAGGCAAAATATATGCTGAGCCAGACCTCGTGCGAAGGATGCTCCATGCGCGAGATCCTCGACATGGCTGACGCTGAATGCCGGCAGATGTGGGACAATCTGAGCCTGGGCTACACGAAGCCGGAAGGATTCCTTCCGCTGCGCGAGGCTATCTCGGCGCGGTATTCGTCGATACGCCCCTCCGATATACTGGAGCTCGCGCCCGAAGAGGGCATATTCATATTCATGAACAATATGCTTGAGCCGGGCGACGAGGTCATCGTCATGCACCCGACGCTTCCGTCGCTCTACGAGCTGCCGCGCGCCCTCGGCTGCACGGTAATCAAATGGCCGCTCGAAGTTACGAGCTGGGGCTGGCGGCTCGACGTGAACTTCCTCATGGAGAACATCTCTCCGAAGACGAAGCTCATCATCATGAACATACCGAACAACCCGACTGGCTACATTCCCGTACGTACCGAAATAGACAGGATACTGAACATAGCCGACCGCAACGGTACGTGGATATTCAACGAAGAGACCTACCGCGGCATGGAGCACGACCCCGGCGCGGCGCTTCCGTCGCTTGCCGACATTTATCCGCGCGCGACGGTCGTCGGCGGACTTAACAAATACGGCCTGCCCGGCACCCGAATCGGCTGGCTCGCCACGAAGAACCGCCAGATACTCAACGACTGCGCCGCTTTCAAAGACTACACGACGCTCTGCAACAACGCGCCCGGCGAAGTGCTCGCCACAATAGCGATGCGCAACGCGCCGGACCTTCTCAAACGCAACCACGACATCGTTCTCGAAAATCTCGCTATCGCGGAATCCTTCTTCCGCAAGCACCGCGACCTCTTCCAGTGGATACAGCCCAACGGCGGCGCGACGGCCTTCCCGAGGCTTCTGCCGCCCTACGACGTCACGGAAATGTGTGAGCGCGCGATGGCGGAAAAGCAGCTGCTTATAATAGGAGAACGCGCCTTCGGCCTCGACACGAATCATTTCCGCGTCGGCCTCGGACGGCTCGACTTCAAAGAAGCTCTCGCCGTATTCGCTGAACTCGCGGAAGAAGTGCAGAACGAAGCGACGGGCAAAAATTAACGCGGCGCTGACGCGCGCGTGCGTTATCAGTCTTATATAAAACGGAAATTAAATCAGGAGTGATGCAATTATGCGCTATTCGGACAGAATTTTGAAGACGCCTTCGTCCTTCATCAGAGACATACTCAAGGTCACGGAAGACCCGTCGGTCATATCGTTCGCAGGCGGCCTTCCGAACCCCATCTCTTTCCCGCAGGAAGCCCTCAAGGAGTCGGCGTGCCGGATAATAGACGAGTTCCACGGCAAGGTCTTCCAGTACTCGACGACGAACGGCTACGCGCCGCTCCGCCAGTACATTGCGGACAAATACAACAGAAACTTCGGCCTCAGCCTCAAGCCTGAGCACGTCCTCATCACAACCGGCTCGCAGCAGGCGCTCGACCTCATCGCAAAAATACTTCTCAACAAGGGCGACGGCGTAATCATCGAAGAGCCCGGCTACCTCGGCGCTATACAGGCCTTCATGATGTTCGAGCCGGAATTCTACCCCGTCACGCTCGAACACGAAGGGCTCAAGCTTGACGAGCTCGAAGCGGCGCTCAAGAAGGGCGTCAAATTCGCCTACACCGTTCCGAACTTCCAAAACCCGACCGGCCTCACCTACACGCAGGAGCGCCGCGAGGCTATATGCGAACTCTTCGACAAGTATGACACCGTGCTCATCGAGGACGACCCCTACGGAGAGCTGCGCTTCAAGGGAAGCAAGCTGCCCTACATCGGCGCTGGCAAACTTGCGCACAGCGTCATCCACGGCTCCTTCTCGAAGACCGTCACGCCCGGCATGCGCCTCGGCTTCATGATCACGCAGGACGACGAGCTCATGCAGCACCTCATCACGGCCAAGCAGTCGAGCGACCTCCACACGAACATCTTCTCGCAGTACATGATTTACGACTACCTTGCGCACAACGAGTACCAGCAGCACGTCGACAAGATCACCGCGCTCTACAAAGAGCAGTCCGACACGATGCTCGCCGCGATAAAGGAATACTTCCCCGCCAGCGTCAAGTACACGGAGCCCGAGGGCGGCATGTTCATCTGGGTCACGCTTCCCGAAGGAATGTCCGCGCTCAAGCTCTTCCACAAGGCGATGGAAAAGAAGGTCGCCTTCGTCCCCGGCGATCCGTTCTACGTCGGCAAGAGCGACGTCAACACCTTCCGCCTCAACTACACGAACTCGACCGACGAAGTCATCCGCGAAGGAATCAAGCGCCTCGGCGAAGTCATCAAAGAAGCGATGGCAAGCCGCGAGCGTTTATAGAACGCGGAAAAGTCCGAAGCTCACGCCCCGCGCCAGAAGCGCGGGGCTTTTTCGTAAACAGGCAAAAGGAGGAAAATCCATGCTCGGGCTTGAAAGGGGCCGCGTCGCGCTTACTGCGCATGACGGGGCTTGGGAGGCGGAGGCCGCGCGGACAGCGGAGCTTCTGCGAGAACTACTCGGAGCGGCAGCCGCGGACATAGAGCACGTAGGCAGCACGGCGGTGCGCGGAATCGAGGCGAAGCCTATAATCGACATAGCCGTAGCGGCGCGTTCGCTTGAAGAGATAAAATCAAAGGCGGCGCTGCTTGGTCGGAACGGCTTCATATTCAGAGGCGAAGACGTTCCAGGACAGCTTCTCTTCATAATAGAGGACGAGGCCCGCGGCGTCGTGACGCACCACATACACATAGTCGAAAGCGGCGGTGCGGCGTGGCGGAATTACATTAACCTGCGCGACTATCTGAACGCCTTCCCTGACTGCGCGGCGCGCTACGGCGCGCTGAAGAGGGAGCTCGCGCTGCGTTTCCCAACGGACAGAAAAAGTTACACGGCGGCTAAAAGCCGCCTTATAGATGAGCTTTTGGACAAAGCGCGCGAATGGAGGCAGAAAAGGCCGCCCCAGTAGGGCGGCGGCAAACGCCTGCGGCCTCCGCAAAGTTTCGCGCGCGGCAAAATTTTGTCCGCCGCGGCGATTTCGTGTACAATAGGAAGCGCCGGAGGTGCGAAGCATGACAGCCGCTCAGAATATGAATCCCAAGCTAAGAATACTAATCCCGGTAGTCCGCGGGCTCGCGAAGATACTCGGCAGGGATTACGAGGTGAACCTTCACGACGTCTCGATACCGGAGCGCTCGCTCGTGCTCTGCGAGAACGGCTACGTCACGGGACGCAGCGAAGGAGGCCCGATGACGGACTTCGGCCTGCTCATGCTCCAGTCTGAGGAATATCAGAGCCGCGAGGGCGTATTCAACTACCTTGCGAAGAACAACCGCGGCGAGCTCATCAAATGCAGCTGCATCTTCATCCGCGACGAAAACGACAAGATTATCGGCTTCCTCTGCATCAACTACGACCTCAAAAAAGCGGTGGCGGCGCAGGAGCTCATCGAAGGGCTGCTGCGCGTCGAAATGAGCGGCGCGGGCGTCGAGCCCGCCGAAGAGCCGGGCGCGCGCTTCCCCGAGCCTGTGCGCGAGTCCTTCGCGCAGGACATCGACGAAGTCGTCGGAGACTCGCTCGCGCAGGTCAAGCGCCGCATCGGCAAGCCTTTCAAATATCTCACGAAGCCCGAGAAAAAAGAGGTAGTGCGCGAGCTGCACGACAAGGGCTTCTTCCTGCTCAAAGGCTCGGTCGACATACTCGCCGCCGAGATGGGCAACACGAAATTTACAATCTATTCTTACATCAGAGAGATACAAAAAAAGGATTGACGTCCGCTTCGCC
>MHCFR05601__coassemble_1129_pt1 | contig 20604 bp, 19 predicted proteins | sample MHCFR05601__metabat2_low_PE_003 | metagenome-assembled genome bin MHCFR05601
TAAAATTGGACGGACGCATACAATGTTAATTTTAAATAAACTTAAAGAGGATTCTTTGGCGTAATCATTATTATTGCTATCAACTTGTAGATTTTGATGCAAGTAGATATAGACATGACAGTAGTATGTAGTCACATAGCTCTTATCAATTTTTTAGTATTTATTTCTAGAGGACTTGTCTATGAATTTATGACGCGCGGCACGGAATGTGCCGCGTCATCCCGACACACCGTAAAAGTAAAATAGGCAACCGTCTGCGCGCCACACCCAAAACGCCCAAAACAGAAGCGGCTCGGGAAATCCGGGCCGATTTTTGTGCGTATAGTGGAAATTGCGCGAGACGCCGCCGCGAACGGTGCTCTGCGGCTGTTTGGACGGTGGGGCGGCGTCATCGTGAATTTACAAGAGACAGCACCTCTTCAGGCTCCGGCATCACGCAGAGCGCTCCACGGCGCGTCGTGACGATGGCCGCCGCGGCGTTTGCGAAGGTCAGCATTGCCGTAAGGCGTGCCTCGTCTAGGGCGGCCAGCCCGTATTTCAGGACGAAATGGACGGCGCAGCCGCCGAAGGTGTCTCCCGCGCCGGTCGTGTCTACTGTGCCGGGCATACGGAACGGAGGAGCGAATACGGACGTTCCGCGATAAAAGGCGCGGCTGCCATCAGGCCCCATGGTGGCGAGCACGAGGGGGATGTCCCAGCGAGACAAGAGAATTTCGACGCCGCGGCAAACATCTTTCTCGCCCGTCATAAATTCTATTTCGTCGTTAGATATTTTTAAAACGTCGCATTGAGACAGTCCGTAGGCGATTTGTTCTCTTGCGCTTTCGGCGTCGGGCCATAGGTTCAGGCGCAGATTCGGATCGAAGGAAATTACGCAGCCGCTGCGTTTCGCCTGTTCCACAGCGGCGTAAGTTGCCGACCGCGCAGGCTCCGACGTGGCGGACAGCGTGCCGAAGTGAAAAACGTGCGACGACGCTATCTTTGCCATGTCGACCTCTTCCGCGCGAAGCGTCAGGTCCGCCCCCGGATTTCGATAGAACGCAAATTCTCTGTCTCCGTCCGGCGTATTATGCACTACCGCCAGAGTAGTCGGGACCTCTGCGTCGTATATGACGCCGGAAACGTCTATGCCGGCGCTGTCGGCGCGTTCGCAAAGCATCCTGCCGAAAACGTCGCCTCCGACTTTCCCTATGAAGGCCGTCCGGCGTCCGAGCTTCGCAAGCATCGCCAAAAAGTTGCACGGCGCGCCGCCGGGGTTGGCCTCGAACAATAAATTGCCGCGCCCGCTGACGCCGCTCTCCGTAAAATCTACAAGCAGCTCGCCCAACGCGGTTACATCGTAGTTCTGTGAAATTGACATTTTTTGAATTTCCCTCTGCCTCACGTGCCTGAGTTTAAAGCGGCGGCAAAATCCTATTTATAAAATCCGTTCAAGCGCCGCGGTCTCCTGACTCTCTTCCTTTAAATTAGCTGACGGAATCATTATAACAGAGCGGCGCGCCGGTGCGCGCGGCTTGACATATATGCGGCGGCGGTGGAATATAGCCTTGTACTGTCAATTTATCGCTGCGGCAAATTTTACGGGAGAATCAGAAAATCATGAAACGAATCAAAGTAATAGGACGCGCGAACATCACGGACGAAAACGGCAAACTCAGGAGCGACGAGGAGCTGCGCGCCGCGGACGGTTTGTTTGAGAGCTGGGAGGTCGAGCTTGAGGACTGGGAGCCGGTGCGGGACGCGGCGCTCGCGCTTATCGACGACCTGAAACAGCGCCGCCGCGCCGCGCTCTGGGACGGGACGTTCGAAGTCGTCGACGCCGCCACCGGCGAGCGCATCGACATAGAAAAAGAAGAGTCGCAGGTAAACTTCATGCAGTCCGCCCAGCGCTTCGCAATGGAGCAGGAGACGCTGGAAAACATGGCCTTCCAGATGGGAATGGGGCCGGAGTACAACGAGGAAGAATTTTAGCAGCGCGGCTGAATTTTACTTTTTTGATAAAAACGCACGGAGGTGACGCCCATGTACGACGAAACGCAGCCGGTCGTCGCGTTGATTTATGATTTCGACGGGACGCTGTCGCCGGGGAATATGCAGGAGTTCAGCTTTATAAAGGCGCTCGATATGACCGCGGAGGAGTTCTGGAGCAAGTCTAACAAGCTGACGCGGAACAACGACGCGAACGGGATTCTCTGCTATATGAAGCTGATGCTCGACGAGGCGCAGTACCGGCATATTTCGCTGAAGCGCGAATCGTTCCAGCGTTTCGGGCGCGAGGTGGAGTTCTACGCGGGCGTCACGGAGTGGTTTTCTCTGGTGAACGGCTACGGGCGCGCGAAGGGCGTCGCCGTGCGCCATTATATAAATTCGTCTGGGCTGAAGGAGATGATCGAGGGCACGGCGATCGCGCGCGAGTTCGAGAACATCTACGCCTGTTCGTTCCTTTACGACGTGGACGGCAAGGCGGTATGGCCCGCGGTCGCGGTGGATTTCACGACGAAGACGCAGTTCCTTTTCAAAATCAACAAGGGGATTTCGAGCGTGAGCGACAACAGCGAGGTGAACCGCTATATGCGCGAGGAGGAGCGCCCCGTGCCTTTTCGCCGCATGATTTATTTCGGCGACGGGCAGACGGACATCCCGTGCATGAAGATGGTGCGCCAGAACGGCGGCCACTCGATAGCCGTCTACGACCCGGCGAGCGCGGAGAAGCGGCGCGCGGCGGAGCGGCTGATTCTGGAGGAGCGCGTGAATTTCGTCTGCCCCGCCGATTACCGCGAGGGCGGCGAGACGTACAACGTCGTGACGACGATTATCGACAAGATGAAGTACGACTACGAGTTCGAGCAGCTTCTGAAGAAGCACCGCGAGGCAGCGGAGCGCGAGGCGGCTGGGCGCGCCTAAGTGCGGCGGAGTATGCTGCGCGTCGGGCCTGCGGGCGTTTCCAATACGAATCGTTAGGAGCGGAATTGTGCGTTTATGGCCTTTTTCTGTTTCTAACGTTTTGTGATGGAGGCTCCGGCCAGAAAATCGCCGGAGCGACATAATTTTTTGTTAGAAATTAAATGACTATAAACACAGAAAAAGCGAGAGCCGCGCGTAGAGGCTCTCGCTTTTTCTATAATTCAGCGTATTTGTTATTCCCAGTTGTTTATGTCCGCCGCGGCGCCTTCGCCGTTTTCCTGGCCGTCGGCGCCGTAGGAGATTATGTCGAAGTCGCCGTGGTCGCCGGGACAGATGTAGATGAAGTCGCGGCCCCATGCGTCTTTGGGCATTTTTTTCATGTAGCCGCCTTCCGCGTAGTTGAGCGGCTCGGGCGGCAGCGACGGCTTCTTTATGAGCGCGTCGAGGCCCTGCGACGTCGTCGGGTAGAAGCCGTTGTCGAGGTAGTAGAGGCCGAGTATCTGTTCGAGCTGCGCTATCTGCGTCTGCGTCGTCTTGCGCTTCGCCTCGTCGCTCTGGCCCATGAGCCGCGGGCCGACGAGCGCGGAGAGCAGCCCGATGATTACGACGACGACCATTATTTCGATGAGGGTGAAGCCTCTGCGTTTTTTCTGTTCTGCCATTTCGCACCTCCGAAAATTTTGCGTCCCCTTTTATATTATAGCCGGAGGCTTCAATTTTCAAGAATCGCCATGACGCGCGCGGGCGCGCCGTCGGCCTGGGCGAGCGGCATGGGGAGCGCGGCCAGGAGGAAGGTTTCGCCTTCGGGCAGCTCTTTCATGCCGCGCAGGTTCTCGATTATGAGCGCGCCTGCGCCCAGCAGCGTCCGGTGTATCGGGCACTCTTCGCTTTCGACGCGGTCGGCGGAGATTGCGTCGAAGCCGAAGCCGCGCAGGCCGAGCGAGAGCGCGTATTCCGCGGCTTCGCGCGAGAGCGTCGGAAAGCCCGTGAGATATTCCGCCGTCCCGAATTTATCCTCCCATCCGGTGCGCAGCAGAAGGAAGTCCGCCTCCGCGAGCTTTTCCGCGTGCGGCGCGAGGCCGGAAATTTCAATCCCGCGTCCCGCCGCGCCGCGCGCGTCTATGAGCAGCGCGAGCCCCCAGAACGTTTCGGGCGGCATCGCGTCGAGCGTGGCGCGTTCTGAAGTTATGTGCGCGGGCGCGTCGATGTGCGTCCCCGCGTGCGAGCAGAACGAGACGTTCGCGGTGCGGAAGCCGCCCGCTTCGAGCCGTTCTATCTTCGGCGTCATGTCTCCGGGGAAGCACTGCATTCCCGGCGTTATCGTGCGGCTCAGGTCTATGATTTTCAATATTTTTCGCTCCTTTTGCTATCGGTTTTAGATTGCCGGAGTTATGTATAACTTATCTCTTTATAGTATAATCAAAAAGTTTTTGCGAGGCTATAAAGCTTTGGGGGAATCATTATGGTGAAGCTGTTTTTTGCATTTCTCGCGCTGGTCTTCGCCGCCGTTCCGGCGCGCGCCGATGGGCCGCGGGTGATGGAGTTCGACGTCGCGGTGATAGGCGCGGGCTGCGGCGGCAGCGCGGCTGCGATTCAGGCGGCGCGGCTCGGAATGGAGGTCGCGGTAGTAGAGGAGTCCGACTGGGTAGGCGGGCAGATGACGGGCGGCGGCGTATCGACGATGGACGACGTGCGCCGCACGCGCACGGGCATCTACGGCGAGTTCCTGCGCCGCGCGTCGGCCTATTACGAGGCGCGCGAGACGCCGGTGAACACCTGCTACTGGGGCTCGGACACCTTCGCGTTCGAGCCGTGGGTCGTCCAGCGGACGCTTCTCGACATGATGCGCGAGGCGGGCGAAATTTCGCTCTTCATGGAGACGCGCGTGCTTGAAACGAAGATGAAGGACGGGGCCGTGCGCGCCGCGGTGATAGAGCGCGGCGGCGAGAAGGTAGAGCTGCGCGCGAAGGTCTTCATAGACGCGACGGAGGCGGGGGATTTCATCCCGTTGACCGGCGCGCGCTACCGCGCGGGCCACGGCGATTCGTCGGGCGTGATCGACGGCGTCATACAGGATATTACCTATGTCGCGGTTATCCGGCATTATCCCGAGGGAGTGCCGGAGGAGCTGAAGTTTACGAAGAGGCCGCCGCGTTATGAGGAGTATGCGCCGCTTTTCCGCGAAGTGATAGCTCTGGGCGGCGACGGCTGGCCCGGGGAGCAGCCGTTCAATCCTAACGTTTTCAAGGCTTACAGGGGGATGCCCGACATCTCGAACCCCGCGCGCGCGCTGATAGACTGCGGGCGGCCCGAGACGTGGCCGCTGATTTCGCGCAGCGCCGTGAACTGGGCGAACGACTACCCGCACCACCGCGGCGGCCTGAACGGTATGCCTGTGCGTTATCTTGAGGATATGGAGTACCGCCGCGAGGTTGAGCGCGAGGCTATGGCGAAGACACTCTGCTTCCTTTTCTATATGCAGAACGAGCTCGGCCTCGTCGACTGGTCGGTAGACGACCGTCAGGGCTACGGTGGCTGGTTCGGCAACGGCTGGCGCGAATGGGACGAGATGCCGGAAGATTTCGAGCCGATACTGCGCCACTTCCCGCCGTTCCCGTATATACGCGAAAGCCGCCGCATTGCGGGCGTCGAGACTATGACGGTGAAGGACGTGCTTCGCGACATGAAGCTGGGCCGCGCGCTGGAGACAAAGCCTAACGCGATAGCGCTCGGCGAGTATCCGACGGACATACACGGCCTGCGCGACAAGGAATTCCTTGACCGCGGCCTCGACGAGGACGCGGCGCTGATTCCGCCCGACAAGGAGTGGAAGGGCGGGCTTTTCCAGATTCCGATGGGCGTTCTGATACCGGAGAAGGTCGACGGGCTGCTCGCGGCGGAGAAGAACATCTCCGTATCGCGCATAGTCAACGGCTCGACGCGCCTCCAGCCCGTGACGATGCTCACGGGGCAGGCGGCCGGCGCGCTCGCCGCGGTCTCAGCGCGCGACGGTAAACAGCCGCGCGAGGTGCGCGCGATAGAGGTGCAGTCCCTGCTGCTCGACGCGCGCGACAGGCTCTCGCTCTACCGCTTCGACGACGTTCCTCAGGATTCCGTATGGTGGAAGGGCGTCGAGCTCGCAATGCTCTACGGCTACATCGACCCCGCCTCCGACGTGATATTCGGAGCCGACGACGAAATGCACTGGCTCGAAGTCCGCGACGCGCTGCGCCGCGCCTTCGGACGTATGGAATTCCCGCCGCGCAAAGGGCTCGACACGGTGACCGCCGGCGAATTCGGCGCATGGCTCGCGGAGCTTTTCAAAGACGAACAGAAAGCGCTCGCGCCGCTGATCGAAAAATACACGGGAGACGAAATCCTGACGAAAGGCCGGCTGGCCGCGGCGGTCGGTGAACTGGTGCTGCTGAGGAAGTAACAGGAAAATCTGAATAAAAAGCGAACACCCCTCGCCGTTTCGCGGCCTTCCGTCGCTGCGATGCGGCGGGGGTGTTTTCATGATTCGCGCGCAGGGCGGAGCATCGCGGGAATTTCTTCAACGCGTCCATGGCGCATACGGAAAATGCGGGCTGCCTCCATCTCACGGCTCACGCGCAAGCAGCTGCCGCGAAGCTGGACGCGCGCCCTTCTCTTAACGCCGGAGGCGCAAAAACGCTGCGCGCACATACAAAAAAGCCGTCCCGCGTGGGACGGCTTTCTCGCGTCGTTGCGGAGGGGCTTTTCTACTTCGCCTTTCCCCTCTCGAAATGCTTTACAGCGTCTTCCATAAGCTGTTTGCCGAGCTTCGGTTCGAGGACCTTCATGTGGTCGAGGACCGCGGCCCTTGCGGGGGCGAGCTCCTCTTCGGTGTAGGTGAGGACCGTTATTCCGCTCTTCTTCATGCGTTCGATGTTGAGCTGGTCGTTCTCGCGCGCCGTCTTCATCGAACGCTTCGAAGCCTTCGCCACTTCGGAATAGATTATCTTGAGGTCGTCTTCGCTGAGCTTGTCCCACGTCTTCGCGCTCATGAGATAGGAGAGCGTCTCGATAGTGTAGTTGAGATTGTACCAGTACTTCACGACGCCCTTAAGGTCGGAGGCCGCCGCGCCGGTCGACACGCCCGTCACCGCGTCGCACGAATCCTCCTGCACCGCCGCCGCTATATTCGCGTAGGGCAGTGCCACGGTCCTGTATCCCTGCGATTTGATGATCTCGGGATATACTACGGTCAGCGGCACGCGTGCAAGCACGCCCTTGTTCGAATCCGGGTCGAGCGGCTCTTTTATCTTCTTCTTGGACGCTATGCCTGTCATGCCCTCGATATGGAAACCGAGGAACTTGACGCCGAGGCGCGTGTTGTACTCTGAAATCTTCCGCGCGAGCCAGCTGTCCGGCGCGAAATCCTTCGCGGCGCTTTCGTACGTCGGGAAGACGTTGAGATTGACGAGCTCAAGACGCGGGTCGAATTGTCCGGCGTTGGTAATCAGGGCCATATCCACCCTGCCCTTCATGAGGTCTTCGTAGACGAGCGTATAATCGCCGAGCTTGTTGGCGGGGTACACCTCTATCGCAATCCTTCCGTTCGTGCGCTGGTTGACGCCGCCCGCGATGTCGCGCATCAGCTTCGTCGCGTAATGACCGTCTGGGAACTGTCCTGCGAAGCGCAGCGTCACATCGGCGGCCTCGGAGCACGGCGCGATGAAGACAAGGAGCAGAAGGGCGGATAATAAACCTTTGAGACTTCTCATGACAAAGACCTCTCCTTTTGTGTTGATATTGATTTGACACAAGTTTTATTTCTTCGCCGTTTGTACCATTGTTTTTACACACGACGAATTGGTTCAATAAGGTTCGCTGTCATTGTAACATGAATTTTTATACCGCGCCATAGCGCACGTATCGTAGCGTGAAATTTTGACGGTGCAGTTGCTGTCGCGGGCCGGAGAAATTATAATATAAAATTGACATAAAGTTCTCTGTGTGGGGAACGTGGAAAGGATAGTTGAAGCATGGCGAAAAATATCAGGGCGCTCGCTTTGATTCTGCTCGCGGCGGCGTTATTCTCGCCGGAGCCGGGCGAGGCCGGAGTAGCGCCGCTGAATCCCGCTTACGTCGAATATATGAGCGAAAAGGACGCGGCGAAAAACGCCGCCGCCAGCCCCTCGCCGAAAGCTGCGGCAAATTCTGTTTTAGACGCCACGGCTGACGGACGCGGCACGGGGTATGTTCCCTCGCCGCTCAACTGGTCGCACCTTGCGGGCAGGACGTGGAAGCTGCCCGATACTTCGGCTGAAGCGCAGAACGATAATGAAGCCCCCGCGCCGCTTTCGCGCGCCGCGTCGAACGGCGCTTCGGAGGCTCTACCCGAAAAGTACGACCTGCGCGAGAAAGACCTGATAACTCCGGTCAGAGACCAGACGGCCTTCGGCAACTGCTGGACGTACAGCGCGATGGCGGCGACCGAGTCGAACCTTATAAAGAAGGGGCTCGCGGGGACGGACATAGATCTTTCTGAATGGTATATCACATATTACGCGCTCCACCCGTGGAACGGAATGACATGCTTCACCAATTCGTCGGGAGATCCGTATTACATGGTGGGCGGAAATGACTGGAAGTCCGTCGCGCTGCTCTCTCGTGGCACGGGCTCCGTCACGACGACGAAAGCGCCGGACATTACGAGCTCATACGATTACGGCACAGGAGAATACGATTACAGCGCTGTCTACACGCCCGAGCCCGCCGCGCGCGATTACAAACTTACGGGAGCTTACTACCTCGGAGACAACGAAGTTTTTGAAGTCCAGCTCTCCGCAGAGCGGCGCGATATGATAAAGCGCGCGATAATGGAGTATGGCGCAGTCTCCGTCGGGATATATATGGATGATACATCCGACTTATATTACAACAGCGGAACGGCGGCCTATTACACAAATCTGTCACATTACGACAAAGAGACGAACCCGAATGGAAAGAAGACCAACCACGCCGTCACAATAGTCGGCTGGGATGATAACTATTCAACAGATAAATTCGTGAGCGGCAACCGGCCTGTAAATAACGGCGCGTGGATAGTGCGCAACAGCTGGGGCGATGCATGGGGCGACGGCGGATACTTCTATGTCTCATACGATGAAGGCACGCTCTGCGACGGCGTGGCCTACGCAACGGAAGAGGCGCGCGACGGAGAAAACGTCTACCAGTACGACGACCTCGGCTGCGTCGGATGGTACTCTCTGGACACGCTGTTCCCCAGCGTCGGCGGCGCTAAAGATGTACAGTACTTCGCAAATATTTTCACCGCGAAAAGCAGCGACGCGATAAACGCAGTCGCCTTCTACGTCGTAGACGAACGCATAAATTACGAAATCAGCGTTTACACCGGCTGTTCCGACGATTCGCCGGTAAGCGGGCGGCTCGCGTGGATGTGGACGGCGGATTTGCTCGTGCCGGGCTACAACACGGTGACGCTCGATGCCCCGGCTGAAGTCGCCGCCGGAACGAAGTTCTCCGTCGTAGTTCGGGCGGTCAGCCCCTGCGGCGACTGCACCTATGCCACTATTCCGACCGAATACGCTGCCGGCGGTTTCGAAAACGCGACCGCGAACCCCGGCGAAGGATGGTTCTCCGTCGACGGGGAAAATTTCTACGACGCGATGGAAGTAGGAGAATCCGAGGGCGCGTACAATCTCAGCGTCTGCCTCAAAGCCTTCGGGGGACGCATATACACGGCCTCCGACACTCCCGTAAGCGTAACGGGCGGCGTGACCGCAGGAGGCTCTGTATCCTCGGCGACCGCCGCCGCCGTATCGAACGGCGAGAACATGGCGGCACAGGACGCCGTGATAATGGAGCTACGTGACGAAGCCGTCAGCGGCATAGCCGCTGACAAAAACGTCGCGCTGCTCGGCGCGTTCAGGCTGACCGCCGAACACAGCGGCGGCTCCGCAACATTCACTGTCGGGCTCGCGGAACCGCTCCGCTTTGAGGGAACGCCGTGCGTCGTGATCAAAAACAAAGTCTCCGGAACTTACGATGCCTTCGCCGCGCGATACTTGGGAACGTCTCTCTCCTTCGCTGTGAGCCATATCGAGGACTATTTTTCCTCCGCGACGATAGTCGTCGCCGATGTAAAAGAATCGGCTCCGGCGCGTCCCGTTTCATCTTCCGGCGGCGGCTGCTCCGCGGGCTTCGGCGCTCTCGCGCTTCTCGCCTTCGCGCCGCTCGTTTTCGTCACGATGAAGAGCCGCGGAAGTTCCGAAGGTTCTGTGAAGCGCCGGTAAAACGCCGGAGCGCTCATAAGTTTTACGATAACAACCGCCGTCCCGCGCCGGAAGAAATTCCGCGGGACGGCGGCTTTTTTATTCCGTGGACGGAAACGTCATTGTGCGGCGCTTTCGCGGCTCTTTTTGTAACCTTCCCCCCACGCCCACATCGCGTCGAGCACGGGCTTGAGGCTCATGCCCGTCTCCGTCAGCGTGTACTCGACGCGCGGCGGCACTTCGGCGTAGACCTTGCGCGTCAGCAGGCCGCTCTCCTCCATCGAGCGCAGGTTTGCGGTCAGCACCTTCTGCGAGACGTTTCCGACTGATTTGCGCAGCTCGCCGAAGCGTTTCGTCCCGCCCAGCAGGTCGCGGATTATCAGAACTTTCCAGCGGTCGCTGATGAGCGAGAGCGTCGTCTCGACGGGGCAGGCCGGCAGTGTTTTATCCAATTTTTCCAGTCTCCTTCACAATAGTATCGTTTAGGTAACTACAGCACAAATTTGTGCTTACTTTAAAATTTTTCGCTACGGACATATTATAACGGCGTCGAGGGGAACGCAAGGGACTTCGGCGAAATTGAAAAACTTGGAGGAATTTCTCATGAAAATTGCAGTTATATGCGCCAACGGTAAAGCGGGAAAACTTATCGCCGAGGAGGCCGAGCGCCGCGGCCACGAGGTGACGGCGGTCGTTCGCGGGAAGAACCGCAGCGCGGCGAAGAGCGCGATAATCAAGGACCTCTTCGACCTCTCGAAAGACGACCTGAAAGGTTTCGACGCTGTCGTGGACGCTTTCGGCGCATGGACGCCCGAGACTCTGCCGCAGCACGCTGCGTCGCTGCGCAAGATCTGCGATGTTTTGAGCGGCTCGTCCGCGCGCCTCTACGTCGTCGGCGGCGCTGGAAGTCTGTACCTCGACGCGGAGCACAAGACGCGGCTGATGGACGCGCCGGAGTTCCCCGCAGTATTCATGGGCGTGGCGCAGGCGACGGCGGACGCTTTTTATGAGCTGCGCGAGCGCCGCGACGTAACGTGGACATACCTCTGCCCCGCCGCCGATTTCCGCGCCGAGGGCGAACGCACGGGAAAATATAAAATCGCAGGTGAAATGTTCACGACGAACGCGAAGGGCGAGAGCTTCATAAGCTACGCCGACTATGCGGCGGCGATGCTCGACGTGATGGAGAGCGGCAAATACGCGGACGAGCGCATATCTGTTTACACGGAGTAAAATTTCCGCCCTCGTCGAATCTGCGGCGGCTTACGAACGCGCGCGGCGCGGCGCGCGGATTCGGAGGCCGCCGCTTTTTGTGAAATTTTTCAAAATTTTTGTCCCGCGGCGCTGGCGGGCGGAGGCGCGTCCCGCTACAATAAAGGGATAAGGAAGGGGGAGACAGACGATGGATTACGAAGGACAGATATGCAAGCCGCCGATGGAGATAGGCAGGTTCATGCTGCCGGTCGCGGTCGGCTGCTCCTATAACGCCTGCCGCTTCTGCACATTGTTCAAGCATCTGAAATTCCGCGAGCTGCCGCTCGACAAGGTGGAGGCGGAGCTGCTGCGCGTGAAGAATCTCGGCGGCAGCCCGAAGAAAATCTTCCTCGGCGACGGCAACCCTTTCGGCCTGAGCACGGAGCGGCTGCTTGAAGTTCTCGCGCTTATCCATAAATATTTCCCTGATTGTTATGACGTGAGCATGGACGCGACCGTGACGAACGTCGCGGCGAAGAGCGCCGAAGAGCTGCGCGCGCTGCACGTGAACGGCGTGAGCGAGCTCTACGTCGGAATCGAGTGCGGGCTGGACGACGTGCTTGCCTTCATCAATAAGGACCACAATTCCGAAGAGGCGCGCGAACAGATTGCGCGGCTCAAAGAGGCGGGGATTATGTACAGCGCGCATATAATGTGCGGCACGGCGGGCGCTGGACGCGGAATCGAGAACGCGGAGGCGACGGCGCGCTTTCTGAACGAGACCGGCCCGCGCAGGGTCGTCAACACGTCGCTCTTCATCCACCGCAGCGCGCCGCTCTTCGCAGACATCGAAAGCGGGCGCTTCACACCCGCGACGGAGCTCGAAAATATGCTCGAAGAGCGCAGGCTTCTGGAGCTGCTGACGGTTCCCATAGATTTCTACGACGGACTGCACGACTACATGGAGGTGCGGACGAAGGGCCGCCTGCCGCAGGAGAGGGAAAAGATGCTCGCGCGCCTCGACATGGAGATAGAGAGGAAGAAAGAGCGCGCGGAGATGTACGCCGTATATGCGTAGCAAATCCGCGGCTTTTGCATAAAAACGCCGCCGTCCCGTAATTTTCGGAGCGGCGGTTGTTTGTTTTTTCTTAAATTACCGGCCCTTATCCTTTCAATATCTTCATGAACTCTTCGCCCGTGATCGTCTCTTTTTCGTAGAGGTACTGCGAGAGTTCGTCGAGTTTGGCGCGGTTGGCGGAGAGGATTTTCAGCGCCTTTTCGTGCTGTGCTTTGACTATCGCGGAGACTTCGCGGTCTATCTCGGTCTGCGTCTCCGGCGAACACTGCGCGTAGCTTTCGCCGCCGAGGTAGCGCGCGCCTTCCGTTTCGAGCGCGACCATGCCGAACTCGTCGCTCATGCCGTAGCGCGTCACCATCGCGCGCGCCAGCTTCGTCGCCTGCTCTATGTCGTTCGCCGCTCCTGTGGACATCGTGCCGAACACGGTCTCCTCGGCGGCGCGTCCGCCTGTCAGCGTCGCTATTTTGTTTTCGAGCTCCTCGCGCGTGACGATGTAGCGGTCGCCCTCTTCGACCTGCATCGTGTAGCCGAGCGCGCCGGAGGTGCGCGGGATGATCGTTATCTTCTCGACCGGCGCGGAGCCGCTCTGTTCCGCCGCCACTATCGCGTGGCCTATTTCGTGGTAGGCGACCGTGCGGCGCTCCTGCTCCGTCAGTATCGCGTTTTTCTTCTGATAGCCCGCTATGACGACTTCGATGCTCTCTTCCATATCGGCCTCGGTCGCGGCTGTGCGTCCGGCGCGTACCGCGCGCAGGGCCGCTTCGTTGACGATGTTTGCAAGCTCCGCGCCCGACGCGCCGGAGGACATTCTTGCGATTTTATTGAAATCAACGCTGCCGTCGGTCTTCACGCGCTTCGCGTGTACGCGCAGTATCGCCTCGCGTCCCTTGAGGTCGGGCAGCTCGACTGGCACGCGGCGGTCGAAGCGTCCCGGGCGCGTCAGAGCGGGGTCGAGCGACTCGGGCCTGTTGGTCGCGGCGAGTATCATAACGCCGTTGTTGCCCTCAAAGCCGTCCATCTCCGTCAGAAGCTGGTTCAGCGTCTGTTCGCGCTCGTCGTTGCCCATGGCGCGCCCGTCGCGGCGCTGGCCTATCGCGTCAATTTCGTCGATGAAGACGATGCAGGGGGCTTTTTCCTTCGCCTGCTTGAAGAGGTCGCGCACCTTCGCGGCCCCCATTCCGACGAACATTTCGACAAATTCAGAGCCGGAGATGGAGAAGAAGGGCACGTTCGACTCTCCGGCGACTGCCTTCGCAAGCATCGTTTTTCCCGTGCCGGGCGGCCCTACGAGAAGTATGCCCTTCGGCATGGAAGCGCCTATTTCCTTATATTTGCCCGGGTCGTGCAGGTATTCGACTATCTCGGAGAGGTTTTCCTTCGCCTCGTCCTCGCCCGCCACGTCGCTGAATTTTATGCCTTCAGAGGATTTTACATAAATCTTCGCGTTGGACTTGCCCATGCCGAAGGCCATAAAGTTCCCGCCGCCGGTCCTGTCCATCATTTTTTTAGACATGTACTGTCCGATTAGGAAGAAGATGCCTATCGGGATTATCCAGCTGAGCAGGATGTTGAGCACCGGAGACATCTGCTTGATTATCTGTCCCTCGAACTTAGCGCCCGCTTCGTGCAGGCGGACGACGAGGCCGGGGTCGTTGAGCGGGCCGGTCTTGTAGATGTTCTTTTCCGCCTTGTCTGTGAATATTATCTGATTGCTCTGGATTTCTACGCGGCCGATGTCTTTGTCGTCGGTCATCGTCATGAATGTGCCGTAGTCGATGTTTTTGACCTGTTTCTCAGCCATGTAGGGCATAGCCAGCAGGTTGAAGCACATCAATATCAGCAGAGCGACGCCGTAGTAATAATATAGAGGTTTTTTCGGTTCCTGTACTTCGTGCAAATTTCCGCACTCCTTTCGTTTCGCGTCCTTACACAGCGCAATTTTATCATGACGTTACGGAAAACAAAAAAATCGACGGTAAACAGTTATAAAAGAAGGCGCGCATGAAAAAAGCGGCCCGAAGGCCGCCTTTGCGGATTTACATTCCGCAGCGTTATCTTATGAAGTTCGTCTTGATTTTCGGCTCTGCCTCGGGGGCCGGCACTCCGGCTTTGCGTCCGGCTTCGATGCACTGGAGCAGCCACGCCATGTTTTCGCCGAGCAGGCGCATCGTCTGGAGCCCCTCGGCGTCCTGCTTCGCCTCCTCGGGCGTGTTGCCGTGGATCTGGTTCCAGTAGTTAGATGAAACTATGGGCATGTTGTTTATCGTGAAATACTTGTTGAGCCTGTCGAAGGCCGCCGTAGCTCCGCCGCGGCGGCATGAGACGACCGACGCGCCGGGCTTTCCGGCGAGTTTTCCGCCAGCCGAGAAGAAGAGGCGGTCGAGGAAGGCGCATATCTGCCCGTTCGGCGCGGCGTAATAGACCGGCGAACCGACGATGAGCGCGTCGTACTCGCCGAGCTTCGCCGCAGTTTCGTTCACGATGTCGTTCCGCACGCACTTCCCGATTCTGCGGCAGGCTCCGCAGCCCATGCATCCGGACACCTCGCCCTTGCCGAGCCAGAGGATTTCCGTCTCTATCCCGCGCTTTTCAATCGCGTCCGCAGTCTCGCGCAGCGCGGTGTAGGTGCAGCCGTGTTCGTTCGGGCTGCCGTTTACAAGAAGAACTTTCATAACAGGTCGACTCCTTTGGAAATATACTGCGCCGCGCCCCTTTGTCCCCTGCGCGGCGCTCTCCTTACGGATTATATTTTACTCTATTTTATCGACGCGCCGAGCTTCCGCGCCTCGTCCAGCTCCGGCTTGCCCTCGATGTCGCCGGTCGCCATCACGCCGCCGCAGAGCACTTTTCCCCAGTCCTTCCAGCCGATGTGCCCCATGAGGCGGTCGTACCAGTAGACGCTCTCCTCGAAGCCGTTACCCTCGGCGGCCATCAGCAGCGCGCTTTCCTTATGCGGGTTCGTGTAATTCGGGTCGCACTCCGCGACGGCGAAGAGCCTGTCGAAGGCGCACTTGAGCTGCCCGCTTATCGTCCAGTAGTAGAGCGGCGAGGCGAGTACTACGACGCCGGCCTCTTTGTAGGCAGGGTAGATTTTTTCCATGTCGTCCTTCTGCACGCAGGGGCTTTCTGGATTTTTGCCGCCCGCGCAGCAGCCGCGGCAGCCGTGTATATTCATGCCGCCGAGCCAGAATTCCGTCACGCTGTGGCCCGCGCTCTCCGCGCCCTCGCTGAACGCTTTAACCAGAGCCGACGTGTTCCCGTTTTTACGCGGGCTTCCGTTCAAGACTATTATTTTCTTCCCCATTTTTATACTCCTCCGATAGTTTGGTTTCCTTATAAGAGTTCCGCGAGCGCCGCGGCCCTCGCGCAGCCGTCCGTCTTTTCTATGTCGCCGGCCGCGTTCACGCCGGGCACGAGGACTTCGCCTACGTTTTCCCATTCAAGCAGGGCGATGCTGCGCTCATAGGCGAAGCGCAGGCCGTCGAACGTCGCTTCGTCATGCTCCTCGCAGCAGGCTATCAGGGCGCATTTCTTGCCCGATATATCTCCGCCGCCTCTGAAGAAAGAGTAGAATTTGTCGACTACGGCCTTGATCTGCGCCGGCATCGTGTACCAGTAGAGCGGCATAGCGAAGACGACGGCGCCGGCCTCTTTTACTGCCGGCGCGATTTTGTTGAAGTCGTCGTCGAAGGCGCAGGCCTTGCCCGTCTTATTGCATGCGTCGCAGGCGCGGCAGCCCTTCACGTCCATCATCGCCGCGTCGAAACGCACCACGCTGTACCCCTTAGCCTCCGCGGCCTTGACGAAAGCCGCCGCCATCGCCGCGCTGTTCCCGTTCTTGCGCGGGCTGCCAGTGATTACCACTATTTTCGTCCCCACACCGATCACGCTCTTTCTTTTTATTTTTTGGATTGGCTCTTTCCATTCCCTATGCTGCAACTATATAATAAATATGTCGTTACGCAAGTACGCACATTAAAGTATGATACTTACTTGGAGGAAAGTTATATGGGGCGCTATGAACGGTGCATATCGGCGGAGTCGCTCGGCGAGACGGGGTTCAGCTATACGCTCTCGCTGATAAACGGGAAATATAAAATGACGATACTCTACACGCTGATGGAATTCGGCGTCGTACGCTTCAACGAGATGAAAAAATATATCGGCGGCATATCCTACAAGACCCTCAGCACGACGCTCAAGGAGCTCGAAGCGGACAGGCTCGTCAACCGCAAAGAATATCCGCAGATTCCGCCGAAGGTCGAATACAGCCTGACCGAGCGCGGAAAATCGCTGATACCGATACTCGACGGGATGTGCGAGTGGGGGACGAAGAACCGCCTGCCGAAGTGACCCGCGCAAAAGATCCGGCCCGCGGGAGGAAGGCCGCGGGCCGGGATGTGTGGGGTGTGGAGTTGAACTCTATCGGAGGAGTTTTAAGCTTTCGCCTCGCCGCGCGGCTGCGCGGCGGACGTAATCTGCAAGTTTGTGATTAGAATTTAGCGAAGCGCTTTCCGAACTCTTCGCACTGCTTTTTGCCCTCGTCGTCGGGCGTCAGATTGATGATGAGCCCCTGCTCGAAAAGCGCGCAGTTGTCGCCCTTCATGCGCGCTTCCCAGTTGCGCATCCATTCGCCGTCGCCCCAGCCGAACGAGCCGAAGAGGGCCACCTTCTTGCCGGCCAACTCGGGTTCGATGGAGCAGAGGAAGGGCTCAAATTCGCACTCTTCGAGCACCTCGGCGCCCATCGACGGGCAGCCGAGCGCGAGTTTCGCATAATCGGCGGTGCTGCGCGAGCCGAACTCCGCCACGGAGAAAAGATCCGCCTGCGCGCCCTCCGCGCGTATTCCTTCGGCTATCGCGTTCGCCATCGCTTCGGTGTTGCCTGTCGCGCTCCAGTATATGACAGCTGTTTTATCCATTTATATTCCGCCTTTCTGAATTTTATCCCCGCGTTTGCGGGAGCAGTTTGTCCTCTTTTACGCCGGGCCGCCGCAGAGCTCCGTAAGCTGGACTATGCGCGCGCCGCGTTCTATCATCGCGCAGAAATATTCCGTGCAGCGGCGGTAGCTCTCGAAAAGCCCCGCCGCGCGTTCGCCGTCGCCGTAGACCTTCCACGCGCCGCAGGCCTTGAAGTTCCTGCCTTCGTTCGCAATGAAGCCGCGCACGTCCTCGACGGGGTAGCCGAGGAAAATCCCGATCTCGTGCGGGAACTCGCCGCATTTGCCGAGCCTCGGCCTGAGCCGCGCAATTTTCTCCGCGAGCGTGAGGCCGCGTTTGTAGCCGTAATCCGCGAGAAAATCTTCGGCCTCCGGCCCAATCGCCGCCGCCAGCAGCTCTTCGCGGTAGACGAGGACGAGCGCGTAACGTTCGCACTCGCAGAGGATTTCCGTCTTCACGCCGTAGGCGAGCAGGCTTTCCGCCGCTTCGCGCAGCTCCCGTGCCTCGGGCTTCCCCTCCGAAAAGTGGAGGGTGAAGAGGTTCGACGGCTTGACGCCGGCTAGAGCGGGCGCGCAGTGAAGCGCGAGCAATTTTTCAACAGAGCTTCCGGTCGACATCGTTTTATCCGCCATCGTTTTTTCATCCTGTGTTAGTCTTCACTAACCACGCTGATATGATAAGTTAGCTGGCTCTAACTGTCAAGGGGTAAATTAAAAATCTGCGCGTGGATTTTTCGCCCGGTTGAAACGCGCGGACGCACGGCTCGGGCGGATGGAGTTTTTACGCGTTTTCATAACCGGATATTTTCTTTCTCCCGGGAACGGCGGAAGGCGAGCGGCGGCCTCTCCCACAGGGGGATTTCCCTGCCTGCGTTAAAAAAAGAGGCGCTTTCGCGCCTCTTCGTCTTTTAGTAAATTCTGCGCCGCTTTCGAATTACGCGCGCTTTTTCAGCACGGGCTTGAGGGCGCGGCCGCAGGCGAGCAGCGTCGTGAGGTTGTGGAGTATCGCGGATGTGCGCGGCGTGACGCGGCCCGCGAGGCCGAGCAGTATGAGCAGCGTGTTGACGCCGACTATCGCGGCGTAGTTCGTCTTTATCTTGCTCATCGTGCGCGAGCTTATGCGGCGCGCGTCGGCGAGCCGTTCAAGCCTGTCGTCGAGCAGGACGACGTTGGCGACCTCCTGCGCGATGTCCGCGCCGTGCTTCATCGTGACGCCGACGGCGGCTTCTGAGAGCGCGGGCGAGTCGTTTATGCCGTCGCCTATCATCACGACGCGGCGGCCTCTTTCGCGCAGCTCCTTGATGTATTTCGCCTTGTCCTGCGGCAGCATCTCGGCGCATATCTCGGTGATTCCGGCCTCGGCGGCGGTCTTCTGCGCGGCGCGCCTGCCGTCGCCTGTGAGCATGACGGCGTGCGTCAGCCCTTCGGCCTTGAGTTCGGCTATGACCGCGGGCGCTTCGCGCTTGAGCGGGTCTTCGATGCAGATTATCCCGGCGAGCGCTCCGCCTATCGCCAAATACAGCAAAGAGTAGCGCTCCGCCTCCTCCGCGGCTGCGGCTTTCTGTTCGTCGGTCCACTCCGTGCCTTCGTCGTCGAATACGAAGTGGCGGCTGCCTATTATCGTCTTTTCTCCGCGCAGGCTCGACGCTATGCCGTGCGCGACCATGTATTTTACTTCGGCGTGCTCCTCCTCGTGGCGCAGCTTCTCCTCCGCGGCTTTGCGGACGACGGCGCGCGCTATCGGATGCGGGAAGTGCTCTTCGAGGCAGGCGGCGAGGCGCAGCACCTCTTCGCGGCTGCGTCCGCCGAAGGGCACGACCTTTGCGACGCGCGGCTCGGCGGCGGTCAGCGTGCCGGTCTTGTCGAAGACCGCGGTGTCCGCCTCCGCCATGGCTTCGATGTACTTTCCGCCCTTTATGAGCACGCCGTTTTTGACGCCCTCGCGCATCGCGGCGAGTATTGCGAGCGGCGTCGCTATCTTTATCGCGCAGGAGTAGTCGACCATTATCGCCGAAGCCGCGCGCTCGGGGCTGCGCGTGAAGAGATAGACCGCCGCGGCGAGCGCGAAGTTGTAGGGCACTATCGAGTCGGCAAGCTTTTCGGCCTGGCTCTGGACGGATGCCTTGCGCCCCTCGGATTCCTCGATGACCCGGATTATTTTGTCTATCCGCGTCGTTCCGGCGGCGGCTGTGACTTCAATCGTTATTTCGCCCTCTTCGACCGCGGTTCCCGCGTAGACGCTCGCTCCGGCGCGGCGGACTATGCCGAGCGGCTCGCCCGTCATCGAGGACTGGTTGACGACGGCTTCCCCTTCGGCGACTGTGCCGTCGGCCGGGATTATCGAGCCGGCGCGGACTATGAGCAGGTCTCCCGCGCGCAGCTCGGAGAAGGGTATCTCAACCTCAGCGCCGTCTTTTTTAATCCAGACGCGGTCGACGCGCAGCGCGAGGCTTTGCGCTAGGTCCTCCTTGGAACGGTGCTGCGTCCACGCCTCCATCTCCTCGGAGAGGGACATCAGCGTCATTATGACGCCCGCAGTCGTGAAGTCGCGGCGCAGTATCGCGCTTGAAATCGCGGCGGCGTCGAGCACGGCGACGTTGAGCCGCCGCGCAAGGAAAAAAGCCTTCAGACCGCGCGCTATGTAGGGCGCGGCGCGCCACAGGCACAGCGCGTGCCGCACGTGGTGCGGCAGGAAAAACATGCGGAAGGCCATCCCCGCCGCCGTGCGCAGCAGCGTAGAGGCGAGCGGCGCGCCGCGGCGCGGCATCGTGATGTCCTCGTAGTAGTCGCGCGTCATTATCGAGACGGCGGTCAGAATTTCGTCGCGGCGTTCCCGTTCGAAATATATAAGCACGCTGCCGGTGCGGTGCGAAGCCTGCGCCCTTTCCACGCCGCGCAGCGCTTCGAGCACGGCGCAGAGCGCTGGCGCCTCGTCCTTAGAGAACGTCCCGGCGGGCGTCCGCAGCCGTATGCGTCCCGGCAGTTCGTGAACAATCTTAAACTCCATAAAATCTTCCCCGCAATCCAAATGAGTCCGCATTTGCGAAAACGAAACGCGGACTCGTTCCACTGTGCTAGCAGCACTTATCCTCGTCCGCGGCCAGTCTGGCCTCGGCTACGGTGTCGGCGACTGCTTCCTTCGTCTTCTCCGCGGCGCATGCGACCTTCTCCTGAAGCTCCATGCCCTTCGCGAGCGCCTTGACGGCGGCCTTCTTCGCCGTGCCGTTCTT
>MHCFR05601__coassemble_1130_pt1 | contig 20557 bp, 15 predicted proteins | sample MHCFR05601__metabat2_low_PE_003 | metagenome-assembled genome bin MHCFR05601
CTCGGGCATACAGTATGTGCAGCGGAAGTTGCAGCGGTCGGTTACAGATATACGGACGTAGTTCAGCCTGCGCCCGAAACCGTCCACAAGTTCTCCTATGGCCATCTGTAACCTCCCATTTCCTCAACCTTCGCGCGCCACTCCGCGTCGTGCAGGCTGTCGAGCACCGCCGCGATGCCGGGATGGTTCATGTATTCCTCAGGGATGACGAGCTCGTACGGCTCTTCAGTCAGCGGGATGAAGTCGAGGCCGAGCGCGTCGCCCGCCGATTTGATGCCGAGCGTCGCGTCGGCGAGGCCGGTGTAGACGCGGTTCGCAGCCTCCATGTGCGTCGTGCATATCTGCGAATAGCCTTTTATTTCGTCCGCGGATTTTCCATGCTCCTTAAGCAGATGGTCGAAAAGGACGCGCGTCCCAGCGCCTGGCTGGCGGTTCGAGAAGACTACGTCCTTTTCGCATAGATCGGCGAAATTATGTATCCCTTTCGGATTGCCGCGCGCGACGATGATTCCCTGCGTCCGGTAAAATACGAGGACGCGGTTCCACTTCCTGCCGTTTGCGAACCGCTCTATGAAAACGTCGTTGTAGCCGCCGGTCGCCTCGTCGAGCAGATGGGCCGCCGCGAAGTGGCATTCGCCGCGCGAGAGCGCAGCGAGGCCGCCCATGCTGCCGACCGTGCGCGAGGCGAAGTCCGCGCCGCGCCGCCGCACCGGAGTTACGAGAAGCTGTATCGCGGGGTCGTCCGAGCCCTGAAAGAGCGCGCGTTTATCGTAGTCCACTTTGCGCGTCATCCACAGATTTATCTCGGTCTCCTTCTCGCATTCGAGCGCCGACGGCGGCAGCATCGCTATTGCGTCCGACTCGGCGAGCGCCCAGAGCACGCTCGCGCCCGAGGTCAGCGCCCAGGCGTAGAGCTTTTCGCCGACGCGCGCCGTTTTGACGCGCAGCCATTCTTCTATGCCGGCGGGCGAAGAGTGCTGTACGAGCAGCTTCGCGGGACGGCTTTCCAGCGTCCCTATCGCTTCCTTTATCATTTCCACCGGCTCCGCCGCGCGGCCCGTGAGCAGGCGCAGCAAAGGATAGACGAGCGACCAGAGCGTTACCGCTGTGGACATCGGGAAGCCGGGAAGGCATATAACTGGTTTGCCGTTGATAACGGCCGCCATCGCGGGACGGCCCGGCTTTACGCGAACGCCGCGGAACAAAACCTCGCCGAGCGATTCGAAAACCTCAATCGTGTGGTCGCGCCGCCCTTTCGCCGAGCCCGCGCCGACGAGGACGATGTCGTACTCCTTCGCGCCGCGCTCGACATATTCTTTTAGAATTTCAAGATTGTCCGGGAGCACCGGCGCGACGTCTATCGAGTACCCCCAGCGGCGGAACGAGGCCGAGATGAACAGAGAATTGCTTTCCGCGACCGTCCCTGAACGCTGCTGCTCGCGCGCGAGCCACTCCTCGCGCGGTATGATTTCGTCGCCGGTCGGTATGAAGAGCGTCCTCGGCGCGCCGTAGACAGGAACTTCGTCTATACCGGCGCATAGGAAGAGCGATATAAGCGCGGGGGAAACAATCTCGCCCTCGCGCGCGATTATCTGTCCCGCCATCACGTCCTCGCCGAGTGGACGCACGTTCGCCGACGGCGTCAGCGGCTTGAAAACGGAAAGCGTCTCGCCCTCCATGGACGAATCCTCCACCATGAGCACGCAGTCGGCCCACTCCGGCAGCGCCGCGCCGGTGTTCATCCACTGCCACTTCCCCGCCTCGACCTTCGCGGGCGTAGCAGCGGACGCGCCCGCCGTGTCGGCGGAACTCAGCGCGTAGCCGTCTACGGCCGAGGCCGCGTAATGCGGCACGTTGCGCCCCGCCAATATGTCCCCTGCGAGCACATGGTCGAGCGCCGCAGTGATCTCCATTTTCGTCTTGAATTTTTCCGCGTCTTTTGCGAATCTAGTCTCTAAAATTTTCCACGCTTCAGCAAGCGTGATATGTTCGGGAAAATTTACCGCCATAGCCATACCTCCGCAAATTCTCCGGCGCGAGCGGTCTCGCGGTCCTCCGGTATTCTGATAAAGCCGCACGCCTCTGAAAGTATCGATATGTAGCCGGACTTCGCCGCAAGGGGCGAGACTGTGCCGGCCGCGTTTACCGCGCATGGGAAGAACTCCTCCGGCCCCGTGCGCGCCGCGAGGTCGCAGGCGAGCGGCATCCGGGTACGGTTCCAGCACTCGCGCTCCTCCGCGCCGATGAGGCGCAGAAGCAGCGGAATAAGCACCGTAAACCCGACGGTAAAACATGAAAGCGGATGTCCGGGCAGGCTGACTGCGAGCTTGCGCGCCGCCGCGTCCGCCGCGACGAGCGTCGGTTTCCCCGGCGCGATATTGATTCCGCGCACGAGCAGCCCCGGCTCCGCCAGCGACTCGAAGAGCCGCGAACAATGGTCGCGCACCCCGACCGACGAGCCTCCGCTGAGTATCAGAACGTCGCAGGCTGTCAGCTCCTCGCGGAAACGGCGCTCGAATTCCGCGCCGTCGTCCGAGGCTATGCCCCTGTACGCAGCGGGAAAGCCGAAGCGCGAGAGTAATGTCTTGACGCTCCATCCGTTCACGTCGCGCACAGCTCCCGGGCGCGGGTTCTGCTCCTCCGCCGGTACTATCTCGTCGCCGGTCGATAAAATTGAAATCTTCAAGTCCGCGACGGGCAGTTTTGCGCGGCCTGTCGCCGCGAGCACGCTTATCGTCCGAAAATCTATCAGGCTTCCCGCAGGAAGGAGCTTCTCTCCCTCGGCTATCTCTTCGCCTCTGCCGATAACGTTCTCTCCGGCCTGCACGCCGCGGCGTATCTCGACCCAGCCTCCTGCTTCGGAGGTGTCTTCGAGCATTACGACGGAGTCGGCTCCCTCCGGCAGCATTCCGCCGGTCGGTATCGGGCAGGCTTCCGTCAGCGACAGCTTAAAGTCCGGCGCTTCGCCCATACGCACTTCGCCTTTTTTCGACAGGAAGAGCGGCGTCCCCGGCGTCGCGCCGGCAGCGTCCAGATGATTCACGGCGTAGCCGTCGCGCAGGCTGCGGCTGAAGGGCGGATAGGGCGCGGGGCTCACGACGGCCTCCGCGCTGCGGCGGCCCGCCGCTTCGTCGAGTGTTGCTTCCGTTTTTTTATAATTCCATGGGAAAGCGAGACGTTTTTCTATTTCGTCGAGCGCCGCTTCGCGCGGCGCTACCTCTTTTACAAAACCCGCCATTGGATCAGCGACCTTTCGTAATCTTTTTGCATAAAGAATGCCGGCTTCGCTTCCGCTCGTCGGAAGGAGGCCGGCTCGACAGTCTATTTTACGGAGACGACGTAGACGGGGAATCCGGCCGCCGCGAGCTTCTGCGACAGCGCCTGCGCGTCCTTCTTCTCCTTATGTCCGCGCACCCTCACCTTATAGAACGGCTGGCCGTCGAGCTTCTCGTCCACGACGTAGGCCGAGTAGCCCTTCTCGCGCGCCTGCTTCACTGTCAGTTCCGCGCCCGAACGCGCGCGGAATCCGCCTATCTGTACGTCCCACCTCGGCCCTGAGCTCTGCGCGGGCTTGGACGGCTGCGTAACGGCCGGCTTCGGTTTCGGTTCAGGCTTCTGGGCGGGCTTCGTCACAGCCGGTTTCGGCTTTTCAGCAGGCTTTGCGCTCTGCACCGGTTCCGGTTTCTCTTCTACCGGCGGCGTCTCCGGCGTTATCGTCGAGGGCTCCTCCATGTCGAGAGGCGGAAGCTCGTCGCCGTAGCCGTCGTCCGGCTCGTAAGGTTCGGAGGCTACCGGCGGATTGACCGTGCTCGGAAGCGGGCGCTCATCCTCGCGCGGCGGCGAGAAGAAGAAAAGCTTTATACTGAAATAAAAGAGCGCGAGCGCCATGACGACCGCCAAAGGCATTATCAGACGCCCGAGAATGTTCGAAGCCGTGCTTTTGTCCTTAAAATTGCGAGTCCTGCGAGTAACCATGAAGAGAATACCTCCGTACCGATTGCGGACGCGCCGCGCCCGCTAGATGAACTTCGCGATCTCCTCCGCCGCTTCCGGCCTGTTCCCTTCGGGCAGGCGCGTTCCGCCGTTTTCGACGGCGGCGGCGAGCTCCGCGCTTTCTTTATATCCGTACCATGCGAGGCGGAATTCCGTCTCTGCTTCCTTAACTCCGGTGAGCCTGAGCTGCGGAGTCTTCTTCGTTATGCTCCGCATCTCTCTTTTTATTTTCTCATATTTTCCCTTAATTGTGCGGACTTCGGCAAAATTTTCCGCGCGCCACGACGTCCGCGGCTTCGGGACGAACGGATTGACGGAGAGCGTGAGCGCGAGCCCGGTCTCGTCGATTATGCGGCGGCACAACGCGGTTATCGCGGCTACGTCCTCCTCCGTCTCGCCCGGAAGGCCGACCATAAAATAGAGCTTCGCCTTGTCGATGCCGAGTCCCCGCGCCATGGCGAGCTTCTCGACGACGAGGTCGTTAGTGAACTTTTTGCCGCAGGCGAAGCGCAACGCGTCGCTTCCGGTCTCCGGCGCAACCGTGACGCTGCGCCGTCCGCTCTCCGATGTCGCCGTCACCATGTCAGGCGTGAGCCTGTCGAGGCGCAGCGAGGCGAACGAGACGCCTATTTCTTTTTCTCTGAGCTTCGCAAGAAGAGGCGTGATAAACGGATAATCCCCGGCTTCCGGCGTAACGAGGCCGGCCTGCCCGATGTCGAACCGCGCCGTTATATCGTCGATCGCCTTATCTACCGCTTCGAACTTCCGAAAACGCATCCGTCCGAAGCACTGCGGCAGCGTGCAGTATGAGCACGAACGCGCGCATCCGCGCTGAAGCTCGAGCAGCAGCGTTTTGCCGAAAGCGCCGCGCGGCGTCATCCATACGCTGTTCATCGGGTACGGCCCGTCGAGCGAAAGCTCGCGCGCGATGCGCAGATTAAAATTTTCAAGCCCTTCGCGCATATGGAGCGGTGGGACGAAGACCGTCGGAATTTCAGCGAGTTCGCGCCACATCTTCGCGCGGCCGCCGCCGGCGCAGCGCCGCAGGACGTCCGCTATTTTTCCCATTACGTCCATGCCGTCGCCGAGCACCACGAAGTCGCATACGCCGGAGGCGGCGAGCGGGTTGATGTAGGTCAGAGCGCCGCCCATGCCGACGACGGGAAAACCTCCCTCCTCGCGCTCCTCAGGCAGAAGAGGGATTCCCGCGCCGCGCAGCCATCTGAAGAAAACCTGTATGTCGCATTCGTAGGCTATGCTCGCCGTTATCACAGGAAAACGTTCGAGCATTGTGTCGGCGTCTGCGGAACGGTAGGGCACAGGCGAAGCGAAGAAACGTTCGACTGCTGCGCCGAGCTCGCGCAGCGTCTGAAAGACGTACTGATAGCCGAGGCTCGCAGCGCCGATGGAATAGTCTGCCGGATAAAAGAGAGCCCAAGGCAAATCTCCTCCCTTGGGCAGTTCTTTTATCCATTCTTCGTCTCTTCTGTATTCGTCCCAGCTCTGCCAGGCTGTCACCTTAGCGGGACGGGCGACGGACGGACGCTGTTTTTTCAGGAGTCGCGCCTCCGTCTCAGGAACGACGGCGTGTCGTACTGGTCTACCGGCGCGCCGCTTCTTTTGAAAAGATCCTCGTCGGCCTGCTGCGGCGCGACGGGCTTGACCGGCTCTGCCTTTTTAGGCTGAGGCTCCGGCTGCTTCTCCGCTTCCTGCGTTTTGGGCTGCTGCGGCGCGGACATCTTCGAAGCCGTGTAGTTGTTGAGGTTCTTAACTGCGGCGATGTCGAGCCCCTGCGTCGTCACCCCGGTCGATGCGGGGCGCTGCGGCTGCGCGGGCTGCCTGTGCGGAAAAGCTGTCCTTGCCTGAGGCTGCGGAGCCGGCGCGGGCTTTTCGTCTCTGTCGTCAAAGCCCGTCGCTATGACGGTGATCTGTATAGCGTCTTCCATTTCCGGGTCGAATACATGGCCCCAGATAATGAAGGCGTCTTCGTCGGCCGCTTCTGTGATTATGCTTATCGCTTCGTTTATCTCGTGGATGCCGACGCTGGCGCCGCCGGTGATGTTGAAGAGTATGCCCTTCGCGCCGCTCATCTTGCAGTCCATGAGCGGGCTGTTGATGGCGTTGTACGCCGCGGTGGCGGCGCGCTTCTCGCCGTAGCCCTCGCCTATGCCCATGATCGCCGTTCCGGCGTTCGACATAATCGTCTTGACGTCTGCGAAGTCGACGTTGACGAGGCCGGGGCGCTTAATGAGGTCCGTAACGCCCTGCACCGCCTGATGGAGCACGCCGTCGGCCATTTTGAACGAGTCGCTGAGCGACGTCTTTTTGTCGGCTATGTTCAGAAGCCTGTCGTTCGGTATAACTATCAGCGCGTCGACCTTGTCGCGGAGCTGCTCAATTCCGAGGCTGGCCTGCTTGATGCGGCGGCGTCCTTCGAAGGTGAACGGAAGCGTGACGACCGCGACGACGAGCGCTCCGGTCTCTTTCGCTATCCCCGCGATGACCGGCGCAGCGCCGGTGCCTGTGCCGCCGCCCATTCCGGCGGCGATGAAGACCATGTCGGCCCCTTCGACGACGGAACGCAGCTCTTCGCGCGATTCCATAGCCGACTTGCAGCCGATTTCCGGGTCTGACCCCGCGCCGAGCCCCTTCGTCAGCTCCTTGCCGAGGATGATGCGGCATGAAGCCTCAGAAAGCTCAAGGTGCGCGATGTCCGTGTTCGCGGCGATGAACTCGACGCCGGTCACTCCGCCGCGTATGATGTGGTTGAGCGCGTTGTTGCCGGCTCCGCCCACGCCTATGACCTTTATGACTTCGCGGGCCGGGAAGTTAGATTTATCAAGCTGAAAAATTTCGGACATTGAATCCATAACTCAAACCTCCGCACAAAAACGGTTCTAAAAGAGATCCTTGAACATATCGCCTATTGATTTCAGAGGGTTGAAGCCTCCCTCTTTCTTTTCCTTGGAGCCGGACTGCGGATTATCGCCGACCGGCGGCGCATAGACCTGCACCTTCGGTGCTTCCGCCTTGCCTCCGCCTATCGCCGGGTTGTCGAGGTAGCGGAACGGGTCGCGCTCACGCGTAAGGATATATTTAATTATCCCGGCCGCCGAGGAATATTCCTGCGTGTTGCGTCCGGGCGGCATACGATTCGCGTCCGCCGGCATCGCTATCCTCGCGGGGAGATCCATAACGTCGAGCATGAACTCGTCTATGCCTTCGGTCTTCGACACGCCGCCGGTGAGAAGCATCCCTCCTGGGAGCAGCGAAACGCGCGAAGCCTTTATCTGAGGCTTTATGAGGTCGTTGGCGAGTTCTTCAAGACGGCAGCGCACGATTTCGTAAAGGTCGGACTTTGAAATTTCAAAGTCGCGCGAACTGTGCGTGAAGCTTATCGTCTCCTCAGGCTCGAAATCCGGGCGCAGCGAAACTGTGCGTTTGAGCTCCTCGGCCTTGTTGAGCGGGAGGCGCAGGACGCTGCCGAGGTCGTTCGTTATATGGTCCCCTCCGACAGGCAGCAGGCCGAGGTGCTTCGGGCGTCCGTCGGCGAATACCGCGACGCCGGTCGTCCCTCCTCCGATGTCTACGACCGCGGCTCCGGCGAGCGCGTCTTCGGGAGTCAGCACTCCGAGCGCGGCCGCGAGCGGTTTGATGACGAGGGCGCTGACGTCGAGGCCCGCGCGGCTGACGCAGTTCATAACATTCTGTATCGTCGCGGTCGGGACGATTATAGACTGCACCTCGATGTCGAGGCGCATCGCGTTCATTCCGAGCGGGTCGTCTATCCCGACGTTGCCGTCGAGCGAATACTCCACCGGGATAGTGTGCAGTATCGTCTGGTTCGCCGGCACTACGACGTCTGCCTGCGCCGCGTCGATGACGCGTTCGATGTCGAGGCGCATGACCGGGCGCGGCGTGCGTCCGAGCGAGACCATGCCCTTAGAGCGGACGCTCGTCACTTCGCCGCCGCCAAAAGCGACGGTGACCTCGCCGATGTCCTGCCCTACCATGTTCTGCGCGTCGCTCACGGCCTGGCGCACAGACTTCACGGCCTGGTCGAGGTTGACGATCAGCCCCTTGCGGATGCCGTTGGACGGAGCCTGACCGACGCCGATTATCTGCGCTTCGTCGCCCTCGGAGCCGCGCTCCGCGACGACGACTGTGACTTTGCTTGTGCCGAGGTCGAGGCCGACCAGCAGATCCGGTTCTATATCGTGACGGTAGCTTGATGTTTTCTTAAACAAATTAAAACCCCTCTCTCTAGGGATATAATCTCACGTCTATTCTACCTTATAACCCTTTTTATATAAATATATCCGCGCCTTTAGAGCGCGCTCAAGAGCGTTGATTTTTTATTTTTTCGCGCTTTCGGCTTTCTTTTCCTCCTTTTTCCCCGCGCCAGTATTGCGCAGGAGTATTTTGTCTTTATAGGTGCAGTCGATGAAGATGTCCGGCGGCATATTTTCAAGCGCGCCGTAGAGCTTTCTCACCGCAAGCACGGCTTCGGCCCACCGCTCTGCGTCGTCCGGCAGCAGCAGCTGCGCGCCGTTTTCCTTTGTGCCGGGACGGTAAAGGATAAGCCGCACGACGGGCGTCCCCTCCTTCACCCCAGCCTGCACGTATTTGACGTAGGGCGCGAGTTTCAGCGCGTTGATCTGCGCATACCAGCGGGAGATGAGCGCGAGCGGGAGGCTCGAATTGAAGACGTTGCCCTCGGAGTTCGCCATATCTATCGGCGTGGCGCGGTCCGCGCCCCAGGCAAGCACGGCGCGTTTGGCCGCGCCGCCGGCGTCGACGAGATGGTTCTCCGCAAGCGAGGCGAGCCAGAGCTTGCCTTCTGAGGAGAGATACCAGAGGCGTCCGCCCCAGTAAACCCGGTAGACAGGGACGAGCGGGCGCGCGCTTACCAGAAATTCACCCCAGCCGGTGAGGGACACGTCGATCTCCACCGGATAGTAGGCCTCTATCAAATCTTTGTATTCTTTGCGGTGCAGCCAGAACGACGGCCAGAAGCGCTCGCGCTCCGACGGGATAGTCCCCCACAGCACGTACTGCGGGAGGGCGTTCGCAGGCTGCTGCTCTATGAGGCTGACGCGCGAGACTGCAAAGCGCGCCTCGGCGGCGGCGAGCAGCCCCGCTGCCAGCGCGCAGAGAATAAGCAGAATTTTTCTGAGCTTCCGCCTGCGTCTAAAACGCCCCAAAGAATTTGATTTCATATTCCAGCTTTATCCCGAACTTGTCGAAGACGCGCGCGCGGCACGCTTCGGCGAGGCTGAAAATTTCCGACGAGCTCGCGCCGCCGCGGTTTTCGATAAAATTCGCGTGGTGCTGCGAGACGGCGGCGTCTCCGACGGCGAGCCCCTTGCAGCCGCATTTGTCGAGAAGCAGCCCCGCCGGAGCCTGCGGCGGATTTTTAAAGACGCAGCCGGCCGTCTTCGCGCCTATCGGCTGTCCCTTTTTGAGAGATGAATAATGTCTTATATTGTTGATAATATTATCTTTCGTTGAAAACGGGATGCGCATGATCGCGCGGGTGATCATAAACGGCGCTTCGCTTCCCCACGGCGAGGCGCGGTAGCTCCAGTTGAGTTCGCCGGTCTCCCATACGCGAACCTCTCCATTTTGCGAGACCGTTTCAATTCTTTCGACAAGCGGCGCAAAGCTTACGCCTCCGGCCCCAGCGTTGCCGCAGAGCGCGCCGCCGACGGTGCCGGGGATTCCGGCAAGGAATTCGAGACCGCCGAGATTTTTTTCAACGGCGAGCGCGAGCAGCTTTTTTACAGAAAAGCCAGCCTCAATCTCCGCTTCGGCGAATCCGCGCGTTTCCGTCAATTTTATGCCGGTCATACGCGCGCAGGAGACGACGCCAGCTTCGAGCAGGCCGTCCTGAACAAGTACGTTCGACCCGCCGCCGAGCACATAGACCGCGCCATCCGACGCAGCGCCGGAACGCGCGAAAGCGGCGGCTTCGTCCGCCGAGCGCGGCGAAGCGAGCCAGAGGCATCGCCCTCCGCTGCCCCACGTATTGAGCTCTCTGAGAGAGAAGTTTTTGAAAACTTCGCAGCCCGCCATATCAGGCCGACATTTCCCCGAGCTTTTCGGCGATTTTCTGTCCCAGCGTGCCGACAGAGCCCGCGCCTATCGTCAGTATGATGTCGCCGGAGCGCGCCGCTTTGCAGACCGACGTGATGAGGTCGTCGAAGTTGCCTGAAAGCTCGTAATGCGAGCGCATATCGTCGGAGGCTGCGTCGAAGATGAGCTGCGACGAGACGCCCTCCATCGGACGTTCGTCGGAGCCGTATATGGGCAGTATAAACGCCCTGTCCGCGAGAGAAAGAGCCTCGGCGAACTCTTTGTACAGCGCCGCGGTGCGGCTGAAACGGTGCGGCTGAAAGACAGCCACGATACGGCGCTCCGGGAATATCCGCCGCACGGTGCTGAGCGTCGCGGAAATCTCGTTCGGATGATGCCCGTAGTCGTCGTAGATCATTATGCCGTTGACCTCGCCGGTCTTCTGAAGGCGGCGTTTAGCGCCCCGGAAGCTTTTCAGCCCCTTCAGTATCGCTTCGTGCGCGATTCCCATTTCATGCGCCGCGGCGTAGGCCGCGAGCGAGTTCAGCACGTTGTGCTCGCCGGAGACGGAAAGCTCGACTACACCAAAGTCTTCGCCGTCGTGGAAAAGCCTGTACGTAACGCCGCCCCCAGCGTGGTGGCAGACCTCGGCCGCGCCCCAGCTCCATGTGCGGCCCCAGCCGTATGTCTCTATAACCCCGTTCACCGAATATTCTTCGCGCAGGCGACGGATTCCTCCGTCCTCCATGCACATGATGATTTTTCCCTCTCTCTTGGAATTTGAGAGAAATTCGGCGAAGGCGTCCGTCACCGATTTAAACGTCATGTAGTGGTCGCGGTGGTCCCAGTCTATGTTCGTAATTACGGAAATTTCAGGATGGAAGTAGACGAACGAACGGTCGCTCTCGTCGAGCTCGGCGACCATATAGTCGCTCTGCCCGAGTTTCGCGTTCGTCCCTATCTGGAGCACGTCGCCGCCGATGGCTATCGTCGGGTCGGCCCCCGCCTCCTCGGCGATGAGCGAAATCATCGACGAAGTCGTCGTCTTGCCATGCGTCCCTGCGACGCCGACGCCGCGGCGGACGTTGAATATCTGGCTCAGCACCTCGGCGCGGCGCGAGACCTGTATCCCCTGCTGCCACGCCTTGAGTATCTCGGGGTGGTCATTCGGTATCGCGCTCGAATAGACGAGCACGTTCGGCATGAACTCGTCGATGTGCTTCGCTTCATGTCCTATAATTACAGGAATGTTACGCTCTTCGAGATGTTTTATATAAGAGGTCTTCACGGCGTCGCAGCCCGAGACCTTGCAGCCTATCTGGTCGAGCAGCAGAGCGAGGCCGCTCATGCCCGCGCCGCCGATGCCCATAAGGTGGATGCTTTTATTTTTAAGGTTTACGTCCCTGTTCTCCATCTTCGCGCAGTTCTCCCTTCGCCTATACGGCGGTAAATATCAAGCTCCACAGATTTTCGCAGATCGCGTTTCCGCGCCCGCGCAAATCTCCCGCCTTTTTCTGTTTTTTCCCATTTATCCCGTTCAATCTCAGGAGCGACGAGACTAGCGCTTCATGTCCGTCGTTCTCCGTCCATATCATTCCTTCGTTTTCACCAGCAAACGCGAGCGCGTTGTGAAACTGGTGGTTGTCCGCCGCCTGCATCCACGGCACTACGAGCGCGGGCAGGCCGAGCACCGCGGCTTCCGTCAGCGTCGAGCCTCCGGCGCGCAGCACCAGCATATCCGCGAGACCGTAAAGCTGCGCCGCATCCCAAATCTTGGGCAGCAGCCATACGTTCTGCGACGGGCGTTCTATCTTATCCGCTACCGCGGCGAATACGAAGGTCCAGCTTTTGAAAGGTTCTTCCTCCGCCGCTTTGCAGAGTTCGTCCTTCACGGCGCGGCTGCCGAGCGAGCCGGTCATCACCACTGCGACAGGGCCCTCTGGAACGCCGCCTTCCAGCCCAAGATTTTTCCACGCTTCGCCGCGCGCGGGAAGCGCAAAATCGCGCACGGGGACGCCGGTACGTATGAATTTCTTTTTCGACAGCGGCTCGCATTCGCTCCAGCCGCTGTATATCTCCATCCCAATCTTCGACGCGATGCGCGTCACTTTCCCTGCGCGCGCGTTCTGCTCGTGCAGCGCGCAGCGCACGCCGGCGCGGCGGCAGGCCATTATGACCGGCAGCGAAAGATAGCCGCCGAATACGAGCGCCGCGTCAGGCGCGAAATCCTTCACCAGCGCCGACGCCCTGCCGTACGAGGCGAAGAGCGCGCGCAGCCGCGCCGACTTCTGCGCGAAGCCGCGCCCCGCTAGCGGCGAGCCGTCGACGGGCAGCACCTCCGGCTTCGCCTGCGCCGCCGCGTAAATCTCGCGTTCGAGCGGACGCGAGCCGCAGACGTAACGCACTTCGCATTCGGGATGATTTTTATTTATCCACGCGCCGAAGGAGAGCGCTGGCCATATATGGCCGCCGGTGCCCCCTGCGGCGAGAATTATCTTTTTAGGCCGCGATTCGGCGGTCATCGTCCTCATCCTCCAGATAACTGTCCTTTTCGAGCCGCAGTATCAGCCCGACTCGCGCCCACATCGTGACCAGCGACGTCCCGCCGTAGCTGATGAACGGCAGCGCCATTCCGGTCAGAGGTATCATCTTCGTGACTCCCGCGACGTTTATGACCAGCGGCAGCAAAATCGTCAGAGATATGCCCCACGTGAGCGAGGCCTTGAAATCGTCGCGCGTGCGGAAATATGTCGCGCGCGCCTGAAGCATCCAGAAGCCGAAGAGCGCGAGCACGCAGGCCGTGCCGACGAAGCCGAGCTCCTCGCCTATCGCCGCGAATATAAAGTCCGTATAGGCGGCCGGGAGATAGTTCAGCTTCTGAAATCCGTGTCCGAGCCCAGCGCCCCACGCGCCGCCGTTCGCAAAAGCTATTAGCCCCTGAATAGCCTGAAATCCCCTGTTGAGCGGGTCTTCCCACGGGTCGAGGAAGGCGAAGACGCGTCTCATGCGGTAAGGCTCCAGCCATATAAGCAGCGGAAAAATTATGCCGCCGACGAAGCCGCCTGCAAAAAGAGGATAGCGCCAGCCTATCCGCTCGACGTACATACCCATGACGACGGTGAAGACGAGTATCGTGGTGCCGAGGTCGGGCTGCATCAGCAGAGGCAGGGAGGCGAATGTTACGAGAAATAGAATCCTTCCGAAGGTTTTCAGCGGGTCGCGGTCGCCGTCGCGCGACAGCAGTTTTGCAACGTGCAGCGCGAGCGAGAGCGCAAGCAGCTCGCCCGGCTGCAAAGATACGCCGAGGCCCGGAAGCCTTATCCAGCGGCTCGCGCCGCCCACCGTGTCCCCTATTCCCGGGACGAGCGGCAGCCACGAGAGCAGCCACATGAGTATCAGCAAAGGCGCGGAAAAACGTTTCCATATGCGCACGGGCACGGAGTAGACGAAGAACATGCCGCACATCGCAATGACGAGCCAGCGCAGCTGGCGCAGCCCCGTCTGGAACGGCGTGCCGGTCAGCACGAAGGAGTTCGGGCTCGTCGTCGACGTGATCATGAGGATGCCGATGCCGCTCAGTATAAGCGGTATCACCCAGATGAAGGGGTTAGCCCTGTATCTGTTCTCGATAGGCTCCTCCGGCCCGCGCGGCGTCATATTAGCCTTCCGCTTTGATTATCTCTTCCGCGACGCGGCAGAAATCTTCGCCGCGCGCCTTGTAGCTCGGGTACATATCCCAGCTTGTGCAGGCCGGCGAAAGCAGAACCGTGTCGCCCTCCTGCGCGAGCTTCCACGCTGCCCGCACCGCTTCGTCCATATCTTTGACGAGGCTGTAATTTTCAAAGCCGGCGGCCGCGAGAGCCGAAGCGATTTTTTCCTTTTCCGTGCCGAGTATGACCGCGGCGCGCGCGTTCTGCTTCACGGCTTCCGCAAGGGGCGCATACTCCTCGCCCTTGCCCTGTCCGCCGAGTATCATTACCTTCGTGCCGGGAAGCGAAGTCATAGCGGTTATCGAGGCCGCGACGTTCGTCCCCTTCGAGTCGTCTACGAAGGTCACGCCGCGCAGCTTTCCGGCGAAGGCGCAGCGGTGCTTCGGCGGCACATAGGAGCCCATCAGCTCCGGCGTTATCTCGGGCGTGTTGAATATCGCAAGCGCGCCAGCCGCCATGGCCGCGTTCTCAAGGTTGTGCCTGCCGAGCAGCTTCACGTCGCCGAAGAGGAAGAGCCTGTGCTTCATGCGGCAGCCGCCGCCGTTTATCCACGCGGCTCCGACCTGCTCGTCGAGGTAAATACCCTGCGCGTGCGGGTCGTCCTCATGCCACGCGAGCGGGAAGCGCTCTACGCCCTCCTTGATGTGCAGCAGTTCTTCGTCGCGCTTCTGGTAAATCGCCGCGCCGCCGGGCGCGAGGCAGTTTATGAGGTTGGCCTTCGAGGCCACGTAGTTTTCGTATGAGCCGTGCCAGTCTATATGGTCTGGGGCGAGGTTTGTAACTACCGCAAGGTCGCACATGAATTCGCGCGCCCAGTAAAGCTGGAAGCTTGAGAGTTCCAGTACAATGAAGTCGTAGTCGCGTCCCGCCGCGTGCGCGACGGCGTTGCCGATGTTTCCGCCCGTCATGACGGAATATCCGAGCTTTTCAAGGAAGTACCCTATCATCGAGGTCGTCGTGGTCTTTCCGTTGCTTCCAGTCACGCCGATGACGATGCCCGAAAGGTAGGGATTTACGAAATCCAGCTCGCCCGTCACCCTCATGCCGCGTTTTAAGGCTTCCGCCATAATCGGCGCCTTCGGCGAAATTCCCGAGCTGACGACCACCTCGTCCGCTTCGAGCGCGCGCTCCGTGTTGCCGCCGCACTCGTAATCTATTCCGGCGCTTTCGAAGAGCTTCTTCGTCTCTTCTGGCAGCTCCTTCGCCTCGGAGACGAATACCTTCGCGCCGAGCTTCGCCGCGAGTTCCGCGAGAGCGCGTCCGCTCACGCCCGCTCCGACGACCGTTATTCTCTTGCCCTGAATCTGCGATTCCTCATACATCTGACATCACCAGCAGCTTTCTTTATTCAAAACACCAATTTGTAATGATAGCTCAAATCAATAGGCGAATACAATATAGGCCATGCACAAAATTACGACGCCTATCAGATGGATTATCCAGAAGCGCGTAACTATCTGCGTCTCCTTCCAGCCCGACATCTCGAAATGATGGTGAATCGGGCTCATCTTGAAGACCTTTCTGTGGAATTTACGTATCGCAACGATCTGTATAGCGACGGAGCAAATTTCTACTCCGAAGAAGAAGCAGACGGGAATGATATAAAAGACCGCGCCGGAGCAGATGCAGAGCGAGAGCATGAGCCCAGCGAGGAAGTGCGCACCGACGTCGCCCATGAAGACGGAAGCGGGGTTGCAGTTGTGCCAGAGGAAGCCGAGGCAGAGCGCTATCGCCATAAGGTTGTACAGCACCGCCAGCGTGCTCACACCGGCGACGAAAGCCGTCAGCGGCAGAAGCGCGACGAAGGTGATGAACGAGCAGCCCGCGGCAAGGCCGTCGAGGCCGTCGGTCACGTTGACCGCGTTCTGGAGGCCGACGCCTATGAAGGTCACGACCGCGACGAATACGACGAACGAGCGCATCACGCCTATATCGGCGTAGCCTAAATAGAAGTACATCCACACGGCCCACGGCAGCGTTACGAGTATCTGGAGCGCGAGCTTCTGCTTGCTCGTGAAGCCGTCGCTCGAATGGCGACGGTATTTCAGCCATTCGTCGGCGAAGCCGACCGCGCCCGCGATAATCGGATAAGAAAGTATCGCCGCGGAACTCTCCAGCATCGCCCAGAATTTCCACCAGTCAAAAATACTGTCTTCCCTCGGAATGAATAAGAACGCGCCGCTTTGCCACAGCCACAGCATAATCACTGGCACGCAGAGCAGCGCGACGGCGGCGAAGACGACTCCGCCCATCGTCGGCGTGCCGAGCTTCGTCTTCTCGTGCCACGCGGGGCCGTAGAGCTTCGTCACCTGCTCTATCTTCTCCTTGTGCATCACCTTTATCCACCAGTTCTGGAGGAATATCTCGGCGAAAAAGACGAAGAACAGAAAAAATATGACGAAAATCATCTTTATTCCCCCGTCAGAGCCGCGACCGCTTTTTTAAGGCCGTAGGAGTTCGAGCCTTTGACGAGGATGAGGCCACCCTTCGCGCTTTCTTCCAGCGCGCGAGAGACGAGCTCGTCTAGCGAAGCGCAGAGCATAAAGTTGTCCGCGAGCGGCGCTCCGCATTCCTTCCACTCGTCTCCGAGCAGCAGGACGGAGTCGAAACCGGCGGCGGCTTCGAGAATCTCGCGGTGCCACTCGGGCGCGCTCCCGCCGAGTTCGCGCATTCCTCCAAGCGCTGCGCATCTGCGCAGGCCGAGGCTCTCCGCCGCCGCGCGCGCGTTGCGTATCGCGGCGCGCATCGATGCGGGGTTCGCGTTGTAGGCCTCGTCGATGACCCAGACGCCACGCGCCGTGCGGCGGCAGAGGCCGCGCCCGCCAAGCTGCGCCATCGAGGCGAAGCCGCGCGCCGTCTCCTGCGCGCTCACGCCGCAGCTCTCCGCCGCGGCGAGGGCGAAGCACATATTATATGCGTGCTGCTCGCCGAAGAGCGGCGCGGAAAGCATTATTTCCCGCTCCGCCTCGTGGCAGCGGACGGAGGTCGAAGGGCCGCCTTCGCTCAATGTCACGCGGCATTCTTCAATCAAAATCCCAGCGCCGGCTTCGCGCCCGACGCCGATTTTTGTAATGTTATCATAATTATGAGACATAGCTTCGCGCAGCAGCGCGTTGTCGCAGTTGAAGATGATTTTCTTAAGCTTCGCGCTTCCGCATATTTCGAGCTTCGCACGCAGAACTCCCTCGACGCTGCCGAAGCCCTCAAGATGCGCGGGCGCTATCTCGGTTATTATCACGGTCTCCGGCGGGAAATATTTCACCATCTCGGCTATCTCGCCGAAGTGGTTCGTACCGAGCTCGAGGACTAGCGCCTCCGTATCCTCCGCCATCGAGAGCACTGTCAGCGCGCAGCCTATGATTGTGTTGAAGCTGCGCACGGCGCTGTGAACCTTGTACCGCTGGGCCAACGCCGCGGCGGTCAGCTCGCGCGTAGTCGTTTTGCCTACGCTTCCGGTTATCGCGATAGTCTTCGGCGCGACGCGGCGCAGGTACTCCGAGGCGGCGAGTGCCAGCGCCTCCTCCGTGCGGCGCTCCGTCACTATGAACGAAACGCCGGGGAAATCCGCGGGGCTGATTCCCGCGCTTTTAAGCCCTTCGCGCTCCGCGAGGACGACGCGCGCGCCCTGTTCAGCCGCCTGCTTTATGTAGAGATGTCCGTCGGTCTTCGCCCCGCGTATAGCGGCGAAGCCGTCGCCCCCGCGCACCTCGCGGCTGTCGCATCTCCACGCGCGCGCGGCCTCCGCCTCCGGCCCGTATGATATTCCGCCGCAGGCCGCGGCTGCGTCGGAGACCGTGAAAGCCATTACAGTATCTTCCTTCCGCGCAGCGCGCACCAGTCGCCGACGACTTCCTTATCGACGAGGTGAATCGGCCCGTCCTTGAGTATCTGCTTGGTTTCAGGGCCGCGCCCCGCGATTACGACGACGTCGTCTTCGCCTATCATGTCGAGCCCTTCATATATCGCCTCGCGGCGGTCCGGCGTGACGCTGTACGGCGTGTCGTGCTTCTGCACGCCGGGCAGTATTTCTGAAATTATCGCCATCGGCTCCTCAGTGCGCGGGTTGTCCGACGTGACGATTACATAGTCGGCGAGGCGCGAGGCTATCTCGCCCATTATCGGGCGTTTCGTCCTGTCGCGGTCTCCGCCCGCGCCGAATACGGCGATGAGCCTGCCTCTGCATATCGGCCTCACTGCGGTCAGCACCTTTTCCAGCCCGTCCGAGGTGTGGGCGAAGTCTATTACGCAGGTGCCGCCGCCCTCGATTTTATAGCGTTCAAGCCGTCCCGGAACCTGCGGCATATGCGCGAGCGCGTCTAGCGCGCAGTTCGCAGATACGCCGACGGACCAGGCGAGCGAAAGCGCCTGAAGCGCGTTCAGCACGTTGTAGCCGCCGAGCAGCGGCAGCTTCAGCGCCTTCGGGCCGCCCGCGCCGGGCATCTTTATCTCGATGTCGAGGCCGTCGAGCGAGAAATTTTTTATCGAGGCGAAGAAGTCTGCGCTCTCGTCGAGCATCGCGTAGGTTATAGCGCGCTTGCCGAGGCAGTCGCGCAGCCTGCGCCCATACTCGTCGTCGACGTTGACGCAAGCCTGCCAGTTGTTTCTCATATATTTATCGAAAAGTATTTTTTTCGCGTTGAAGTAATTTTCCATAGTTTTATGGAAGTCGAGGTGGTCTATCGTGAGGTTCGTGAAGCCGGCCCTGTCGTAGGCCGTCCCGCTGACGCGCCCCTGCACGAGCGAATGCGACGAGACTTCCATGACGCAGGCCTTGCAGCCGTTCTTCACCATGCGCGCGAAAAGGTTCTGCAGATCCGCGCCCTCGGGCGTCGTGTGCTCGGCCTCCTCTATGACGGCGCCGTCGTCGTAGACGACCGTCCCCGCGAGCCCCGTTTTTATGCCGCAGTGGTTCAGTATCGCCTGCGTCATGAAGGCCGAGGTCGTCTTTCCGTTCGTTCCGGTAACCGCTATCATCGTCATCCTGCGCGAAGGCTCGTCGTGTATCAGCGAACAGACGTAGCCCATAGCTGAGCGCACGTCCGGCGTTATAATCTGCGGAACTGGCGCGGCGCTCTCGCGTTCGCAGAGCACCGCCGGCGCGCCCTTCGCTACGGCCTGTTCTATAAAATTGTAGCCGTCGGCGTGGTCGCCTTTCGCCGCCGCGAACATAAGCCCCGGCGCGGCTTTGCGGCTGTCGCAGACCATTCCTTCAAGCTCCACGGAATCTATGTCGCAGCCCTCCGGTATATGGACGTGTTTTTCGAGCGGGCTTTTATCCAAAACGTGAACAAGCTTCCTGAAATTCATGACCGGCATCTCCTTTTTGCGTTTTCAGTTCATATCGCAGTTCAGTCTGACAACTGCACGACGTCTTCCACTATATTCTTAAATACAGGAGCGGCTATCTGCCCTCCGTAATATTGCTTGCCTTTCGGCTCGCCTATGCTTATCAGCATGACGTAGCGCGGCTTCTCAGCCGGCCAGAAGCCGACGAACGAAGCGACGTACTGTCCTTTCGTGTACTTTCCAGACTGCGCTATCTGCGCCGTCCCAGTCTTGCCCGCAATCTCAGTTTTATCCGTATTTGCAAGGCGTCCGCCGCCCTCGGCGACGACGCGGCGCATCGCGCCTCTTATGAAGTCCGACGTTTCTTTGGAAATCACCTGATAGCGCACGCGGCGTTCTCCTTTATGTATCAGTTTGCCAGTGCTGTCGCGCACCTCCGCGACGACGTAGGGTTTCAGAAGTTTGCCGCCGTTCGCAATGCTCGCGATCGCCATCACCTGCTGTATCGGCGTCACGGCGATTCCCTGCCCGATGAATATGTTGGCGGGCACCGTGCCGAGCCACTCTTCCGGCTCCTTTATGAGCCCCGCCTCTTCGCCGGCCATCTCGACTTCGCTCTTCTCTCCGAAGCCGAACTGCCGCAGCATACCGTATGCCTGATACTTCGGCACGTTCATCGACATCAGCGACATCCCTATATTGCACGAGTTCATAAGCACCTGTTCGAGATTCTGCACGCCGTGCGCGCGCTTGTTGACGTCGCTCATGGTTTTGTCGAAGAGCTTCATCGTGCCCTTGCATTTATATGTCGTAGAACGCGACGTAGCGCTCGTTTCGAGCGCTATCGACATGGTGATTGGCTTGAATATGGAGCCCGGCTCGAACACGCGGCCCAGCGCGTTGTTGCGCACCGCGTCCGTATTCGACAGATTTTTCCTGTCGTTGGGGTTGAGCGTCGGATAGCTGGCAAGCGCGACTATTTCACCGCTGTACGGGTCTACGCATACGCCAGCAGCCCATCCCGCGTTCACGGCCTTAGCGCCGTCGCTGAGACGCCATTCGAGTATCTGCTGGATTCTTGAATCAATTGTGAGCTTTATGGAGCCCGCCGTGTCCTTGACGATGCCCGACTTGCCGCCCATTATGTCCATCGTCTTGCCCTTCGAGTCGCGCGTCAGGAAGCGCGTGCGCGGCGGCGAATAAAGTATATGGTTCCAGGCAAGTTCGATGCCCGCCTGTCCGTACTCGTCTATGTCGCAGAAGCCGAGAACGTGAAAGGCGAGCGATTCGTGCGGGTAGATGCGCTGTTTTTCGGAAAGCGTGTAAAGCCCCGGAATCTTTTTAGCTTCGAGCGGGTCGGCCTTCTCTTTCGGGAGGTTGCGCCCGACCCAGTGGAACCGCCCGGGAAGCTGGCGTGAGAATTTTTTTACCGTCTCTTTGCTGAATGTGGGCGCGAGCTTGTCCGCGCTCGCGGGGTCCCAGTATTTGGGGTC
>MHCFR05601__coassemble_1159_pt1 | contig 19952 bp, 14 predicted proteins | sample MHCFR05601__metabat2_low_PE_003 | metagenome-assembled genome bin MHCFR05601
AGAGATGGGCATAAAATACGTACTCATAATACAGTGCGACATAGCGCGGCAGAGATGCAGCGGCTTCGCCTGCACCGACAGCTTCTACAACCGCGCGGGATTTTTCAAAGACTGCGGCTACGCGCACGGCGTCCGCTACATCGCGCTCACCTGCGGCGGCTGCTGCGGCGCTAGCCTCGCGTCGAAGCTCGAACATTTTTCGAAAAAGCTGATAAAAGCGACGGGAATCAAGAAAGACGAGGTAGCCGTCCACCTTTCGTCGTGCATGGTCACCGACAACTACCACCACGACCGCTGCCCGCACCTCGACTACATCAAGGCGCTCGTCCTCAAAAAAGGCTTTAAGAACATAGTCGAGGGCACCTTCCAGAGCGAAAACGCGACGAAAAAACGCGCCGCCGGAATCTACAAGGACTACGAGCTGCAAAAGCTCGAATGCGCGGAAGACTAGCGCCGAGCCGCCAGACGATACAAAAGAGGCCCCCGCAAGGGGGCCTCGGACATACGCACAATCTCTGACGTCATCTCAGTCAACTACGGGTCAAGCAGCGCAAAGCCTTGTAGATTCAGAATATTTTCGTGCCGCTCCGCTTTAGCGTCAACAGCCAGTCAAGTACTGCTACGCCCAGAACGGCAGATATTTTCTGTTTTTATCCGACGTAGAATCGGGCGATATATAGACTAATCCTAACGCGCACGTTTCGCTCAGCAGCCTTGAAATCATAGCGCTGTTTCTCTTATCAATTTTGAATCTCTCACGCAGAGAGGAGTTCGTCATATAGCCGCGGTTCACCCTTTTCAGACAGGCATGCATATAACAGGCGCGCACACGGTCGTCTTTGCTCATTTGTGCAAATTCCTTATGTGCATAGAGGGTAACCTTCGTATGATCGTTATAGATTTCTATCTCAGGCGCTGGAAGCTGATAAAGTTCCGTTTCGTGGACGACCTTGTCAAAACCGCTTCCGCGTTCCTCGCATATTCCAGCGCGGCGCATAAAGGAGGCGAGTTTTTCGTTGCGGGAAATAGGAGGATGGTCAACAAACCTTGCCTTGTCTATCAACGGCGTTCCCGGGTTCGTTATCTCCAGCCTGTCTTTGAAAATTTCAATTAAAGGGCTCGTGCCGTGCATGAAAAAATTCTGGTGCACAATCGCATTAGCCACAAGTTCCCTAACGGCAATTTCCGGGTACATCGGAACCACTTTACGTATTGCCTGCCCAAGAATTTCGTTGTTTGGGAGCAGATTGTTGATATAGCCGATAAGCCCCTCGAATCCGTTTGCGTATCCCTTTCCGCCGACCTGTTCTTTGCTCGCAGAACTGATTCTGTCCATGCCTTCGTATTTGATAACTCTTACCGCTTTCCTGTCAAGCGAAGGAAAATCCGCGATTCTTTTTGCAAAAAGTATGGCGCCCAAATTTGTAATATTGTAATTCCCGGCGTCGTTCCTGGTAACCATGCCGTCGTCGACAAACGCGGAGAGGATTTTACTTTTCTCATCGGGTAAATCCAAATTGAGCATATCGAAATACGTTGCGTAATCAAGCTCACGCAGCGCGAAGTCTGACGAGACGTTTTCCATTGCGATCATTTTTTCAAAAGGTTTTTTTGAAAAAATCGCCCAGAGCTCCCGCTCAGTATCTGGATAATCCTTCAGTTTCTTCTTATATGAATCGATACGGATGTAATCGATGGATTTAAACTTCACCGGATAAGAGCAGGCGCTCCCTATCTCCAGCAAAACCACTGGCAGGCCGTTTATTTTCGTCGAATGGAAATAAAACTGGACCTGCGGCTCCAGCTGTGTGCTAATCCATAATTCCAACCCCTGATTGCCGACCTTCGCCTCCTGTGGCATGAACGATGTCCCGACGACCTCGTGGGTAGAATCGTCAATTCCCCATATCATATACGCCCGCTCCTGATTGAATAAAGCGGCGGTGTTCGAGAGCGCGCTGATATATTCTCCGATTTCCTGCGCATTGTCGTTATTGCGTTTAAATTCAATCCACGGCTGCTCATACAGATGTTTCCGCGCTTCTTCCACAATTGCAGCTATCGTGTCCATGCTCGCCGGCATCACAGCACCTCCAGTCAGCTGGAATATAACATTTACCATGTTATTAATCAACTAAAAATATAAAAACAATCAACTATATTTATCAAAATGAAACGGGGCGCGCTCCATGCGTACCCCGTTTCGTTTATTTCTGTAAATCCTTTTTACTGCGTCTCAATACGAAGCTACGTTTCTACCACTCATATTTCCCGCTGGCTTCGTCGTATTTCCAGAAGTCGGCGTAGCTGAGCGCAGCGAGCGGTTTTCCGGGCGTGCGCGGGTCTATGCCGCGTTTGACGATTTCCTGCCAGAAGCCGGTGTTGCCGATGTCGCCCTGTATCGTGAGGTGGACGAGCTTCCCGCCGCGGATTATCGCTTTCGCGTAGCCGCTGCGGCTTTCGGCTGTCAGCACTTCGTCTCCCTCTTTCGCGGCCGTCGGGCCGAGAGAGAGCGTCGTGAGGCCGAAGAAGTTCATCGTGTTCTTCATCGCGTAGCGGTCTGTGTATTCGGCTTCGACGCCGCACATATTTTTCGCGGCGATTTCGCCCTGAAGCGCGGCGTTGGGCCATATTCCAGAGAGGCCCGCCGCGTCGCCCGCGGCGTAAACGTCCGGGATGTTGGTGCGCATATGTTCGTCGGTGACGATGCGGCGGTCGAGCTCTATTCCGCTTCCTTCGAGAAATTCTATGTTCGGGCGCACGCCGGCGCTGACGACTAGGAAGTCCGCCGGAAGGCGCGTGCCGTCGTCGAGCGTCACGGCCTTTACGTTCCCCTCTTCGTCGAGCTCCGCGGCGCTCGCCTTCTTCGAAAGGTAGAATTCGCATCCCGCCTTCTCAAAGAGCGCCTTGTAGGGCGCGGCCGCCGTCTCATCGAGCTGGAGCGGGCAGAGCCTGTTTTCCATCTCGACTATGCGGCATTTCACGCCGCGCTCCGCGAGCGCGTAAGCCGCGTCGAGGCCGACGAGGCCGGAGCCGACTATGACGCATTGCTCCGCCTTCCGCGCCGCCTCGCTGATTTTGCGCGCGTCATCAAGGTCGCGCAGGCCGTAGACGTTTTTGCCTTCGCGGAAGCCCGGCACGGGCGGGATGAAGTATCTCGCACCGGTTGTTACGAGCAGCTTGTCGTAATGTATCTTGCCGCTCTTCGCGCCTACGACGGCTTTTTCCTCTGGCAGGACTTTCGTGATTTCTTCGTCCGCGATGAATTCCACGCGGTTTTTGTCGAAGAAATCGGCGCCCGCGAAGTTTATATCCTCGGCGCTTTTGTGTCCGCCGATGAAGTGATGGAGCATACAGCGCGAGTGCGGCGCGCCCTCCTTTGCGACTATCGTGATTTCGTCGTCGGGGCGCAGCGCGCGTATTTTACGCGCTGCGGCTATTCCGGCGGCGGAGGCTCCGATTATCAGATGTTTCATGTCAGCGCACCTCCTCAACGTGTATGGCCTCTTTGGGGCAGGCTTTGACGCAGGCGGGGCCGTCTTCTCTGTCGCGGCAGAAGTCGCATTTAATGACTTTCTGGCGCGTCGCGCGGTCGGGCTTCGGAAGGCCGAAGGGGCAGTTCATGACGCACATGAAGCAGGCTCCGCATTTTTTCTCGTCGTATGTGACAAGCCCCGTCTCGGGGTCTTTGCTCATCGCGCCGCTCATGCAGCTTGTTACGCACATCGGCTCGTCGCAGTGGCGGCAGAATACCGGCCTGTAGCTTTTATTCGCGCCGAGCAGGATGAAGCAGCGGCTCTCGCTCTCCGCGCCGCCGAGGTCGAGCGTGTAGATGTTTTCTTCTCCGTCTTTGCGGTGCGCGTTCATGCAGGCGAGCGTGCAGTTCATGCAGCCGTCGCATTTATCGGCGTCTATGAATATACGCTTCATCGCAGCCGGCCTCCTTCCTTAGATACCGAGAGCCGCGCGGCGGTCGAGGATTATTCCTTCGAGCGTGTCGGCCGCCTTCGCCGCGTCTGGTTCGATTATCACCTGTCCGCCGGTGAGGCTCTTCATCTGTTCGGTCAGCACGTCTACTACGACTTTGCTGCCTGTGATGAAGGGCGGCTCTCCGAGGTGGAGCGGCAGGCCGAGCGCGAGGCCGAAGGCCCCGTCCGCGAGCGCCTGCTCTTCGAGCCACTGCGGCGCGGAGAGGACGAGCGGCATCTGCGGCAGATCCACGCCGAGCGCCGCGGCAAGCTCCGTCGCGACTATTTCGAGGCGGCCTATCGCGAGGCACGGGCCGAAGTTGAGGACTGGCGGAATGCCGAGCTTCTCGCAGACTGCGCGGAGTTTCGGCCCAGCAAGTTCGGCGGCTTTCGGCTCCATGAGCCCGCAGTTCTCAAGCCCGCCGGAGGAGCAGCCCGCGGAAAGGACGATGATGTCGCGCTTGATGAGTTCTTTCGTCAGCTCGACGGTGAGCACGTCGTGTCCGCCGAAGGTTAGGTTCGAGCAGCCGACGACGCCCGCGACGCCCTTTATTTCGCCGGCGGCGATAAGGTCGATGAGCGGCTTCCAGTTTCCGCCGAGGAATTTTTTCAGCGAAACTTCGGAGACTCCGGTCAGGGTGTCCTTATTGCCGTGCTCGGGCATGAGGCGCATCTCGACCTTGCCGCGGCGGCTCTTGTAGGATTCGAGCACCTTGTCGATGATTCTGTCGGCGTCGGCTTCGCGCGTCTCAAAGACGAAGGGCATGTACTCGGCGTTGGACTTCTTCGCCACGTCGTCGAGGCAAATCTGCTTTATGTCGAGCGCGTCGCATATCGGCTCGATGCCGGGAAGCGTGCAGTTGAACTCGGAGAGCACTGCGTCTATCGCGCCGGTCGAAAGCACTGCCTCCGAGGTGAAGTTGTTGCCCGCGTGTCCGACGAAGACCTCGGTGTAATGCGCGCCGCGCAGCTGCAAATCCTGACCGACGCAGGTGCAGCCGACGAGGCGGAAGCCCTTCGCGCCCGCTGCCTTCGCCTTAGCCTCGGCCTCCGGCGTCACGAGCCTGTCCTGAAGGTAGGAGAAGCAGGAGTGCTGATGTCCAGTTATCATAATGTTGATGTAGTCGGGGTCGATTACGCCGAGGCCGACCGGCGCGGGGCGCAGCTCCGGCTCGCCGAGCATCACGTCGTTCAGAAGGTTCGTCAGCGTGAGGCCGTAGAGGCCGGTCGATATGCCGAGTTTGAGGCAGTTCAGCAGCATATCCACGGGGTCGGAATTGAGGTTCGTCGAGCATTTGACGACGCCCTTGACTATCTCGGCGTTCGCGCCGCCCGGCAGGATGCCGAGCTTCTCCCAGTTCGCGTAGCGCGGCGCATAGGCCATTTTCTTGACCAGCTCCATCTTTTCATGGGCGGGCTTGTAAAGGTCCGCGAGCACCATATCCGCTACCGCGAGCGCCTTTTCGTACTTGTCGCCGCCCGTCACGCCGAAGAGCTCGCAGAGATGCTCGAGCGCCTGCTCGCCCTTGATTTCGCCCTTCGCGAGCGCGGTGTTCCTGAGGTTCAGCGCCGTGTTCTCGACGATGTGGATGTAGCAGCCGGAGCCCGCCGCGACCGCGCGCAGGAAGTTGCGCGCGACGATGACGTCCGCCGTAGCGCCGCAGATGCCCTTCGGCGCCTTCGGCGTCACGCGGCACGGCCCGTTCGAGCAGAGGCGGCAGCAGACGCCCTGAAGGCCGAAGCCGCACTTCACCGACTGGCCCGCGACCCTGTGGTGCGAAGTCTCGTTCGGCAGAGTACGGATAAAATCCTCAAGCGGCTTGTCCGCGCTTTTGCAGGTGTTGCAACCGAAACACTGATTCATAATTTTTCCTCCCACACATAAGCTTTTAATTGTTGATAAAGTTTCTCCACATTAACGCTAAAAAAACTATCCGAGCATCGCGCCGACCGTCCGGCGTTTCAGCTCGTCCTCAATGACGCGCTGCAGCCCCGCGAGATTGCTGTGAAACCGGCACTCGCCGCAGTGCGCGCCGCGCCACGCGCATTCGTAATCCGGCGACATACAGGCGTTCACGAAAAGATCCTCGTCGATGCAGCGCAGCAGATCGTAAAGCGTCAGCGCGCCGAGGTCCGCCGAAAGCCGGCAGCCGCCCTCCGCGCCGCGGAAAATTTCAACGTAGCCGCATTTCGCCAGCTTCTTCAGAATCTTATAGGCGAACTGCACCGGCACGAACTCAGCCTCGCAGATCCGCCCGACGGTCATCTTCTCGCCGCCAGCGAGCGCCCTCAGTATCCTCACGGCGTAATCGCTTTCTCTCGTCATAATCATGCGCGTTTCCCCTTCGTGATAAGAGTAACATAGTGGAGAAATTTTATCAAGTATGCTCTGTTAAATAAAACGGCTCCCTTCCGCATGAAAATAAAATCATCCGGGACGGAGGCGCGGAGGAGGGCGCAATGCAAAAGAGGAAAACGGCGCGGCTCATGGTACGGGACGCATCTCTCGCCGCGCCGTTTGTTTGACGTTCTGTTGCTCCCCCCTTCGCGCTTTTGCGCCTTCGTCTGTTTCTGCCGCGCGGCTTTCCGTTCCTTATCATGCCGCGCCGCTTCCCGCGCGCGCTAAGGCGGCGGGCGTATCCGCGCCGTCCGCACAAGCGGACTTTTTTATAATTCGTGCGGCGGCGCAGTGATTATTATTTTTTTACTTTTTCCTGCGCGCGAAGAGAGGTACTACTGCGAGCAGCGCGAGCGCGCCGAAGCCGGCCGAGCAGCCGCCGCCTCCGCCGCTTCCGCCGCCGCTTGGAGGCGCGGGCTGCGGCGAGGCGCTGACGGTTACGGCGCACGTCGCAGTCTTTCCGCCGTCTGCCGTCGTTGCGGTTATTGTCGTTGTGCCTATTCCGTGAGCGGTAACAAGGCCGTTTTCATCGACCGTAGCGACGGCTGCGTCGTCGCTGCTCCACGTTACGTTCTTGTCAGCGGCGTTTTCCGGCGTTATGGCTGCTGAAAGCGTCGCTTTTTCGCCTACTGTGAGCTGTAGCTCCGTCTGGTCGAGCGACACGGATTCGACATGTATGACGTCTGCCGTTACCGAGCAGCTTGCGGAGACGCCACCAGCCGTTGCGGTTATTGTCGTTGTACCTATTCCGTGAGCGGTAACGAGGCCGTTTTCATCGACCGTAGCTACGGCCGCGTCGCCTCCGCCCCACGTTACTACATTATTGTTAGTCGCGTTCGCGGGGATCACGGCCGCGGCAAGCTGCTGCGTGCCGCCGACTAGCATGGAGAGTTCGGCGGGCGTTATCTTGATTTCCGCAACCGGTACGGCCGGGGTTTCCGCGTTGGCGACAGTTATCGTCACGTTTCCGGTCGGAGCGTCCGCAGGCTTTCCGGTAACTAAGTTCGTCGAGTACAAGCTGAAGACAAGATCTTCCGTGCCTATGGCGTCCGTGCCCGTTACGACGTAGGGCCATGCCGATGTGTCTATGGAGAAGGTACTATATTCCGTTTCCTGTACGGCGATATATTTCGCCGCCTGTTCCTGAGTCAGCGGCTTTCCGCCCGGCTGGGCGGTGAAGTTCAGCGTCGAGCTTCCGCCTGGCGTGAGATTCACGACGGAGCAGGACGGGATTACGGAGAGTATTATCTCGCCGCTCTCGAACTCTTCGGCGGGGAGCGCTTTCGTCGTTTCTTCGTCTACGCAATAAAGCCCCATACCTGTGGCGTTTTCGCTGGAATCTCCGTTCCACGCGCTCCACGCGCAGTTGGAGACGGACGACCCGATTTCGAGATTTCCTGAGATTCTGCCTGTGTTATTATATTCTCCTCCTGTTGCGGTTATGCTTCCGGCTCCGCCTGTATATGCGCAGCCTGACATCTGACCGTGATGAGCGCTCCCCGTTATCCCGCCTGCGTCGTTGGAGTTCTTCCCCTCGGCCGATATGGCGGCGGATGCGGCGGTGCAGTTTGTCATCTTGGCATAATATAATCTTCCGGCTATGCCTCCGGCCATGTTAAGGGCAGATTCTCCCGACGCGGATATTTTTTCCGAGGACGCCGTGCAGTTATCTACGGTGCTGCCGCTGTCGGCCTGACCGACGATGCCGCCAACCCGGTTGTTGGCGCCCTGCCCGCCGCAGACTGCCGTTACGCTGCCGCCTGTGTATGTGCATCCGACGATTTTGGCGCCACGCGCGACCCCCATCGTATGCCCGACGACGCCGCCCGCGCAGACGTCCCTTTCGGTCGAATTTGCGTTCACGCTGCCGGAGAAGGAACAGTTGGTGATATTCGCCCCGGATTGCGCGCTTCCCACGATGCCGCCAATATATATGGGGATGGCGCCGGAGCTCTCCGCCGAGATTTCTCCCGATACGTTGAGATTCTTCACGTTGCCGTAAATGAAGCCGAAGAAGCCGGCACACACGCCAAACCCAGGATTTTCCACTCCATTATTAACGTTTACTCCGCTGACGGTGAAGCCGCCGCCGTCGAATGTGCCTTTGTAGGGATTGGAAGGCCCCGTGCCTATCGGCGTCCACGGCTCGCCGCCAAGGTCTATGTCGCTCATCAGCTTCGCGTTTGCGGTACTATTTATTGTTTTATTATTAATTCCGTCGCGGAAATCTTTGAGCTCCGGCGCCGTGCGCAGCTCGTAAACGCCTTCCGCGTTCGGCGTTAGCGCCTGCGCCTGCGGCGCGAAGCCGCAGAACACGGCCGTCGCGAGCAGAAGCAGGACAAGGCAGATTTTCCCGAATTTCCCGCGCGCCGCGGCGCTGCTGCTGAATGCGCCCGACGCAGATTTTTTCGTTTCTTTCATTTCTAAACGCTCCTTTCTGATAAGAAAAACAAACGCGGCGTAAACGCCCGCGGCTTTAATGACGCGTGCTCCTTTTTCTTTCTTATTTGATTTGTGTCCCGGGCGTTTTTATTAGAGCATAAAGCGGCGGCCGTGAACAGGCCGGAAGTCCGCCACTTTTCGGGAAAAATGTGGCGGGACTCCGCCAGTGTGCGGAAAGATGCGGCGGAGTTCTGCCGCCGTTACAATCAATCGCCTTATTGCCGAATATATATACTGATAATGTTCTTTGCGCTCGGCCGTCCGCGCGGAGCGGCGGGCGCGTTTCGGGGACGTGGGGAATTTCGCGCGCGGCGGTTTTTCGGATGAAAAGGAAAAGAGAGGCGCGCGCCTCTCTTTTGTTCTTCAGCTTATATTTTTTGTTTTTCTGCTTTTGTCTTCGTCCGGCTGGGAGTGCGCGCGTGGTCAGCGCGTTTCGCGCACGTAGGCTATCATCATGTCGGCTCTGTTTTTTGCTCCGGTTTTCGCGTAGAGCGCGGAGAGGCGGCGTTCGCAGGTGCGGCGGCTCACGCCGAGGGCGTCGGCGAGTTCCTGCGTCGTCTGTTCCGCGTTTTTGTCGACGAGCATTTTCAGTATTTCCGTCTCGCGCGCGGAGAGGCCGTATTTTTCGGCGAAGGCCGCCACGCGTTCGTCTTCCGTAGCCTGCGGGGAGGGCGGGGCTTCGCGTGCGGTCTCCGGCGCATACGTTTCGCCTGCGTCGATGCGCCGCCCGAAGGCGAGCCACGCCGCCATCGCGGCGACGAGCGCAGCGTTGCACCAGAATATCCATCGCGCGCCGGAAACTTCGGTCAACGCCGAGGCGAATACTACGCCGGCGCAGTTGACGAACTGTTTTATTATCCTGCCGAGGCTGGCCCAGAGCTCGGGGAAGCCGCTTTCTTCAGCCGTGCGCATGAAGGGGACGCTGAAGTAGACGACGTAGAATCCGGCGAAGCACCAGAAGCAGAGGTGGAAGAGCTGGTAGCTTTCCGCATCCCCGGAGAGGAAGAAGGGGTAGAATCCGGTCACGGCCGCGGCGGCGAGGGCGGCGAATGCGATGACGCGCCCGCTGCGCAGGTCGGCGGCCCATCCCGCGATCATCAGGGAGAGGATGTAGAAGAGGCGCGGCCATTTGAAGACGGTCAGCTTGCCTTCGGCGTTGAGCTTCATCAGCACGCCGTCCCCGAGGCTGTAGAAGTAGCTGAGGAGCACGACCATCGCTGCGGCGAAGATAAAATCGGCGGCGGGCGTTCCGCGTTCTTCCGGCGGGAGGCGGCGCGCCGGCTCGCCGGGCGACGGCGGCATGGCCCTGACGAAGAGGGCCGCGGCTGCGGCGACCGCGGCGAGGCGGAAGTGCGGCGCGGCGAAGTAGTTCTGTATCGGGTACTGTACGGCGACGGAGGCGGCTATCGCCGCGGCGTAGAGCTTTCCCGTCATGCCGGTCGGGCGCAGCGCGACAGCCGCGGCCCAGAGCGACGCGCCGCCGAGGAAGCCGCCCAAAGCCATCGCGGCGAACGAGAACAGCAGCCTCGGCTCCGGCTGCGCGAAAATTTCGGCGAGCGCCGCGGAGATGACGAAGAGCGCGGCAGCCGCCGGGACGAAGCGGTTTTTGTCCGCCGCGGCCGTCCGCGTCCGCGCGAGCAGCGGGAAGAGCAGGTAGCCGCATCCGTTTATGAACATCGCCGCGGCGTAGAGCGCCGTCATTGTTCCCGCGCCGAAGGCGTTGAGGTGCGTGTGGAGCGCGAATTCGGTCAGGAAGAACATGACCGAGTAGGAGGTCAGATATATGAAAGGCCTTAGCATCTGCACAAAACACCTCCGTGTCCGCGGAAACTGGATTTTTCCAGCCGTGGCTTGGAACGCCGAAATAAATATCGATTATGTAAATTTTATTTCATCTGCCGCATTTGTCAAACAAAGATAAAGCGTAAGGGTGGAGCCGCGGACAAATGCAATTCCTGCCGCCGTCAAATACGCGCGCGCCACGAAATGACGGCGCGCTCTGGCTCTTTTGCGCCGCGGGTAGTATAGTAATATAATGGACTTATGTGTCCGAAAGAAACTGGAGGTTTTTATAATGAAAGAATTACTTGACATATACTTCTCATTCTTCAGAATGGGGACGGTGATGTTCGGCGGAGGCTACACCATGCTGCCGATATTAAAACGTGAATGCGTCGAAAGAAAAAATTGGGTGAGCGATGAACAGGTGATGGACTTCTACGCCGTAAGCCAAGGGCTGCCCGGCATCATCGCCGTCAACGTCTCCGTCTTCATCGGCTACCACGTGCGGCGCGCAGGCGGGGGAATAGCCGCGGCGCTCGGCACGGTCTCGCCATGCATTATTATCATCAGCATAATCGCAGCATTCCTCACTAACTTTCAGGACAACGTCATAGTGCGCGAAGCGATGACCGGCGTATCGATATGCGTCGTCGCGCTGATACTCGACGCGGTGCTCGGCCTGTGGAAGAAGGGCGTCAAAGACAAAATCGGAATCGCGATATGCGCGCTTGTATTCCTGCTCATGGAATTCACGCCAGTGTCGCCCGTCGCCATCGTCGTAGGCGCGGCGCTCGCCGGCATAATTTATAAAAACGCCGCTGTCAAGAGGGAGGCCGCGAAATAATGATACTCCTGAAACTTTTCATGGAATTCTTCAAAATCGGCGTCTTCGCCGTCGGCGGCGGAATGGCGACGATTCCGTTCCTTCAGGAACTCGGCCAGCGCACCGGCTGGTTCGACGACCACCTCATAACAGACATGATAGCCATATCCGAATCGACGCCGGGGCCGATGGGGATCAACATGGCTACTTACGTCGGCTTCAATCAAGCCGGAATAATCGGCGGGACTGTGGCGACGCTCGGCATAGTCGTCCCGGCCGTCATAATCGTCATATTCGTCTCAAAATCTCTCGAAAAATTCAGCAGCAACAAACAGGTAGAATATATGTTCTACGGCCTGCGCCCCGCCGTCACGGGGCTGATTGCAGTCGCGGGCTTCGACGTCTTCCGCCTCGCCGTAATCCGCCTGGGCGGCGTGGCCCCGACGCTCGCCTCAATCCCGTGGGGCCGCCTGGCCTACTTCGTACTGATCTTCTTCCTCATCAGAAAATATAAAAAACACCCAATAGTCTACATAGCCTGCTCCGCAATAGTGGGAATAGCCGCCGCGCCGCTGCTGATGTAGCGTGCAGCAGACGAACAAGCCGCCCTGCATATCGCGGGCGGCTTGTCTGTACAACTCTGAAATATTCGCGCGAGGAGACGTCAGTTCTTCGACACGCCTATTCCCGCGACGAGGCCGTGTTCCTTCATCGCGGGGTTGCCGGTGAGGAACAGAGCCTTCCCGTCGACTGGGGAGGCTACGGTCTCTATGTAATTGCCGAAATAATCTTCCAGCACGCCGATCGTGTCGCCTTTTTTGACATAGTCGCCGACCTTGACGTGCATATAGAACATTCCCTTGTGTCCGGTGTAGAGCCACGACATATTTTCGAAGATTTCAGACTGCGGCACTTCCTCGGCCTCGCCGGCAAGCGAGCCGAATCTGCGCAGCACGTTGCGCAGGCCGAACAGATGGCGCTGTATGGAATCTTCGTCAAGCACGCCCATCGCTCCAACTTCAACGATTGCGGAAGGAATGCCCAGCTTCTCCGCGACGTTGGCGTAAGTCGTGCCGTCGTCGGGCCAGAGGCCGCCCTTCTCCGTGACTACTATGTTGGGCAGGCCGTAATAATGGGCCAGGTCGTAGGACAGAGCCGTGACCTTTTCGTCGCCCCATCTGTGATAAATGGAGAACGGATCAAGCTCTTCGACCATATCTCCACCGTGCAGGTCGAGGTGGTAGTCGCTTCCCTTTATCAGCTCCATCACGCGGTACGCCAGCACTTCGCTGTAACTTCCGTCGGCCCTGCCGGGGAAGACCCTGTTCGGGTTCGTCTGGTCGTGCGGCGTGACGAACATACTGCGCGCCTCGAAGGCAGCCGTGCTGGTTATCGTTATGATCTTCACGCTTCCCTTTACATCCTTCGGCGAGAGCTCTTTGAAAAATCTTATCGCCGCCGCTATGCCGGGATATTCGCAGCCGTGTATGCCCGCCGTTATGACGGCCGACGGACCGGGAGCGTCGCCCGTCACTGTCGCTACCGGGAAAAACAGCTCTTTGCCGCAGGGCGTTTCAAACCGTAGGATTTCCGTTTTTTTCTCTGACATTACGATACCTCCGTATTATTCAAGACTGCTGAGCTGCTTCTGCGTAGGAGCCGGGGTGACGAAGCTCACCAGTATCAGAAGAGCCGTAGAAACCAATATCGTCATGAAAGACGTGTCTATGCCGAAAGGCTTGCCGAGGATTTCCCACACGACGGTGGTGACGCCGGCTGAGAGTACGCAGACAAATCCAGCAGCGGGCGTAGCCTTCTTCCAGTAGAACGCCGCGACAAGAGCTGGAGCCAACCCGCCCTCCATCGTATAGGCGTAGATGACCATGGCGAGTATCGAAGGGAAATACTGAATCTGCACGAAGGCCAGAATACCCAGAACCAGAACCACGAGGCGGGTGTAGAAGAGGATCTTTCTGTCGTCCGCCTTCGGGTTGATATAACGCACATAAATATCGTTAATTATGTTTGAAGCCGCGGAAAGAAGCATCGAGTCGCCCGTCGATACGATTATGGCGACCGCCGCGCAGAGCATAATCACGCCCACCACTGGAGGCAGCGCCTGCGCGCCAAGCGCGATGATGACGGTTCCGCCGTCCTCAAGCCCGGGCAGGACGACCGCGCCGAGCGTCGCCGTGAAAGCGAGGGTTGCGACCATGAATATCAGCGCGGGGACGCTGGCGGCGACGGCTATGCGGCAGGTCCTTTCGTCCTTACAGGCGAAAATCCTCTGCCATATCGGCTGCATGACGAAGACAAGACAGAGCGTCGGGAAGAGCACCTTCATCGCGTCTTTGAAAGAGCTGCCGAACAGGCTCAGATTTTCCGGCGGCAGCGTCGCAATAACGTTTGGCATACCGCCCGCGGCCTTGATGACGAACGGCAGGCCGATTAAAAGCGCGATGATAATCGTAATTCCCTGAATCAGGTCCGTATAGGCGACGGAGAGCATTCCGGCGAACATCGTATAGCCGATGATGAACGCCGCCGTTATCAGCATCCCCATCCCCATGTCGACGCCCGCGACGAAATGAAGCACGAAAGCTCCGGCCCTTATCTGGTAGCCGACTATCGCAGTCTCCGCTGCGATGATGATAAGCGCCGCGATGAAGCGCGTCTGCTCGTTGAAACGCACGCCGAGAATTTCAGGCGTCGTCAGCCCCTGGAATTTGCGTATGCGTCCAGCGATGAAGGCCAGCGCGACGATTGCGAGAATGCCGCCGATGTCCATCCACATCGCCGAAATGCCGACCTTGTAGGCGAGCCCCGCCGCGCCTATCAGCGAGCCCGCGCCCATGAACGTCGCCACTATCGTTCCGGTGCTGACGTACCACGCGAGCGCCCTGTCCGCGACCAGGAAGCTGTCGGCGTCCTTCACACGTCTGGCGAGGTATGCGCCGACCGCCAGAAGCGCGAACAGATAAATCATAATGAAAACCAAATACATAAAAAAACCTCCTTAAAATTTTATCAAAACAAAAAGTCAGAACTGCCTCGGGCGAACAGCGCCGCTACATAACCGGCGGGTCGTTGCACGTCATGACTTTCGCTTCCTCCGTCTTCGAAAGATTCTGCCAGTGATGCGGGTAAAGGCCGTCGTAATAAAGAAAATCGCCCTTTCTCAGATCAAAGGACTCATTGTGATAAAAAAAGCGGACTGTGCCCTCCAGAACATAAAAAAATTCGTCGCCCGGGTGCGACTGCGACGCGCCCGTGTCCATCTGCGGCGGAATCGTGATAATGATCGGCTGCATCTTCGCCTGACGGCTGAGCGTAAGATAACGCACGGTGACGGCGTTTTCACCGTCGTTCCTCCACCTCATGACGAAGCCCTCGCCGTCGAGGACGGGATGCAGCCTTTGCTGCGTCTCCGTCAGCGTCAGCGCGGATACGGGAATATCGAACGCCTCCGCAATCTTCCTGAGCGCGCCTATGCTTGCGCTGGATTTATCGTTTTCCAGCTTCGATAGCTGTCCGACGGAAAGCCCGCATTTCGCGGAAAGGTCCTTCAGCGTCCATTCCTTCTCTTTTCTGTGGTGCTTTATCGTCTCGCCTAAACGCATCTGTTTTCTCCTTTATTTGCTTTATATGCAAATTTTTATGGAAGGCAACTAGGGACAATATATAATTTTACTCTTTCGCTGTCAATACGAGTTTATAAATTTACAGCGGAGCCGCCTGACTGCGCGCCGCGGCATCAAAATCTGCTGAAAGGCGGCGAATTGCGCCGGCGTCGTGCATAAACAATAACCGCCGGAGCGAAGGATCTTATCCTTACGCGCCGGCGGTATGTCTTGCGGCGGATTTCGTTGCGGTTATTTATATTTTTCTACGCGCATCTTCGCGGTCGCGGCGTGGCCCGGGAGCTGTTCCGCCACGCACTGGCGGTAAACTACTTCGCCGGTTTCGCGGCTCGCCGCCGCCGTGCAGCGCTGGTAGGTGAGCGTCTTGATGAACTTCCCGACCCATACGCCGCCGGTGTAGCGCGCGGCGCGGCTCGTCGGGAGGATGTGGTTCGTGCCGATGGTTTTGTCTCCATACGCCACAGTCGTCTCCTCGCCCACAAAAAGCGAGCCGTAGTTGCGCAGGCCGTCGAGGTACTTCTGTTGATCCGCTTTGCGTACGAGCAGCTCAAGGTGCTCGGGCGCCCAATCGTCGCTTATCTTTATCGCTTCGTCTATGTCCTCCGCGATGTAGACGGTGCCGTAGCGCGACCATGACTGTTCCGCGACGTCTTTCGTGCCGAGCGAGACTATCTGTCTTGCAAGCTCGTCCATACATTTCTGCGCGTAGCCCTCGTCGAAGCATATCAGCGCAAGGCCGCTGTTCACGTCGTGTTCCGCCTGACCGAGCAGGTCGCATGCTACGAGCGCAGGGTCTGAGCCGCCGTCCGCGATTATGACGACCTCCGACGGCCCGGCGAGAAGGTCTATTCCGCAGCGTCCGAAGAGCTGGCGCTTCGCCTCGGTTATATATTTGTTGCCCGCGCCGCAAATCATGTCGACCGGCTCGACGCCCTCCATGCCGAAGGCCGCCATCGCCAGCGCGGGAACGCCGCCGAGTATGAAAATCCTGTCCGCGCCCGCCGTTTTCATCGCGTTGACCGTCGCGGGGTAATATCCACCACCCTTGACCGGCGGCGTGAAGGCGTAGACGTTGCGCACTCCCGCGACCTTCGGCGGGATTATGCTCATCTGCGCCGAGCCGAAGAGCGGATACCGCCCGCCCGGAATGTACGAGCAGACGGAGCGCACGGGGATGTTCTTGTGCCCGAGCACCGCGCCGGGACGGACTTCGACCTCTATGTCGCGGAACATCTCCATCTGCGCCTGCGCGAATTTACGGACGTTGGCCTGGCTGTACTCCGTGTCGCTCCGTATCTGCTCCGGCACCTTCGCGGCGGCCTCGGCTATCTCCGCCTCCGAAAGTTCGAAGGACTTCGGGTTCCAGCCATCGAAGCGTTCGCTGTACCTGCGCACCGCGTCCATGCCGTTTTTCTCCAGGTCGATCAGCATTTCGCCGACAACCGCCGCAGTCTGCGGGTCGCTCTCAAAAAGCCTGTGCCCGCCTTCTTTGAAGATTTTCATGAAGAATCCCCCCATGCTGCAAATTTGTGAATGTCTTTGACGTTACGGGAAGAGCATACAACGCAGGAGTACATAAGTAAAACGATATAATCTTATATGAAGCATAATGGTTTGTTATGACACAGCAAGGCCCTATTGTATAATAACGACAGAAAGGGCCCGGGCAGTAAAGCCGGGACTGCCAGAGACGGGATTCCCCCGGCAAGGAAGGGGGGAATTGCATATGGCGAAAAATGAAAAAGGCCGTTCATTTTATGAATGGACGACCTTAATCATTAAGCTGCTTACAGCGTGTGCCGCGCTTATCGCAGCTCTTGCGGAGTTTTTCCGCTACGCCATTTAGGACTTGGCCTTAAATGTCTAGGCTGAGTTACCGGCTCAGCTAGGCAGGCCGGAGAGGAGTTTTCCCGCTTCCCTTTCTGCGGGCCTCTCTCTTCCTTGCTCTATTATATATCATCATTTCCATCTCTTCATCACTTTCGAGCTATGTTGTGCGCTTCGCCTACCCGCAGCGTCTTTCCGCGAACAGTTTCGCTATTATTCCGTCTACCAATCCCACCTGCGGGACTATCAGGTGCTGCGCGCCGCAGAGTTTGCTGATAGTTAGGAAGATTTTCAGCGCGGGGATGATTACGTCGGCGCGGTATGGGTTGAGTTTGAAGTTTTTGATGCGTTCTTCGAATGTCATTTTTTTGAGCATGTCGTAGAGCATTTTAAGTTCGATGTAGCTGACAGGCTCGCCCTCGCGTTTGTTGAGGAGCTTTTGCGCCTTGTTGATGTTGCCGCCGGAGGCTATTATGCGCTGTATCGAGTATTTGCCGCCGATTTCGCGCAACGCGTCTTTGAAGTCGTCTTTTTCTTCGCTGGAGACGGCTTTGTTGAGCAGGCGGACTGTGCCGAGCGGGAAGGAGTAGGACTCGGCGACGCGCCCCTCGGCGTAGACTACGACCTCCGTGCTGCCGCCGCCGACGTCCACGTGCAGAGAGTTCTTCCCGCCGCCGCAGCCGGCCGAGGCTATGAAGGGCTGGGCCGCGGCGTAGATTATTTCGGCTTCCTGTTCGCCCGATATTATTTCGACGTCTATTCCGCTTTTTTCTTTTATTTCTGCGAGCACCTCCGGGCCGTTTTTCGCGTCGCGCATCGCGCTCGTCGCGCAGGCGCGGTATGCGCGCACGCCGAAGGCTTTCATCAGGTGGTCGAAGGACTGCATCGCCTCGCAGAGCCGCTCGCGGCGCTCCGCGCTTATCGTGCCGCTGGTGAATGCGTCCTCGCCGAGACGCACGGGGACGCGCAGGAAGGCGACCTTGCGGCATTTCTTATCCGAGTCTTCCTCTATGTTGCTTATCAGGAACCTCACGGCGTTGCTTCCGATGTCGATCGCCGCGATGGTGTTCATGTTCTTCATTGCTTTTCGCTCTCTTCCTCCGCCGCTTTTTTGTAGAATTCGTGTAGCGCGAGCTGCGAGCGGCATTTTTCGCTTCCGCCGTTCCCGGCGGAATAGCGGTTCTCGCCGAAGACGGCCATGTCGCGCGCCTTGACGTTGTCGTTCCACTGGAGCTCGAATACTTTGCGGAGCTGTCCGCGTATCTCCTCGTCGTAGACGGGCGTGCCCACCTCTATGCGGCGGCTGAGGTTCCTCGTCATCCAGTCCGCGCTCATTATGAATATTTTCTCGCGGCCTCCGTTGCAGAATATCGCCATGCGCGCGTGTTCTAGGTAGATGTCGATGATGCTTATCACGCGGATGTTCTCGCTCTGCCCCGGCACTCCGGGCTGGAGGCAGCAGGCCCCGCGCACGATGAGGCTTATCTTCACTCCGGCGCGGCTCGCCTTGTAGAGCAAGTTTATCATATCCTCGTCGGTAAGGCTGTTGAATTTCGCCTTTATGTATGCTTCTTTGCCTTTTTTGGCGTTCTTTATTTCATCTTCTACGAGTTTTTCAAAAGTCGAACGCATGTTGTACGGCGCGACAAGCAGTTCGCGGCATTCGAGCGGCCTGTGCACGGAGATGAAGTCGAAGACGCCGCGCGCGTCCGCGACGATTTCGCGGCGGCAGGTGAGCAGTCCGAAGTCTGAATATATCTTCGCCGTAGATTCGTTGAAGTTGCCCGTGCCGACGTAGGCGTAGCCGCGCGTGCCTCCGCGCTCGCGCCGTTCGACGAGTATCAGCTTGCAGTGGATTTTCAGCCCCGCCACGCCGTCTATGACGCGCACGCCGGCGCGCTGGAGGATGTCGGCATATTCTATGTTCCGCCCCTCGTCGAAGCGCGCCAGCAGCTCCATGACGACCGTGACCTGCTTGCCGTTTTTCGCGGCGCCTATGAGCGCGTTGATGACCTTCGAGTGTTCCGCAGTGCGGTAGAGCGTGATGAAGATGCTCTCAACCTTCGGGTCTATCGCCGCTTCGCGCAGGAAGTCTATCACGTGGTTGAAGGTGTGATATGGGAAATGCAGCATAACGTCGCGCCGCGCGACGACTTCGAGAATGCTTGCGAACGGCTTTATGAGCGGATGGCGCAGCTGCGCCGGAAGCTTCTCTTCGTACTGCGGCGCGACGCGCGGGAACTTCATCAAGTCGCGTTTCAGATGGTAGCGGCGGCCCGGGTCCAGCGAAGGGCCGTGCCCCTTCTTCGTCGTGAGCTTGCTGACGATGAGCTGGAGCAGGTCGGCCGGCATATCTTTGTCGTAGATTATGCGCACGGGGTCGCCGTAATTGCGGTTTACGATGCCCTCTTCCATCTTCTCCATGAGGCTCTTTGAGATGTCGTCGTCCATATCTATCTGCGCGTCGCGCACCACGCGCAGCGTATGCGCGCTGATACTCTCGTATTTGAACATGAAGAATATCTCGTGCAGGCAGAGGCGTATTATATCGTCGAGGTAAATAATGTCGCGCCGTCCCGGAGCGGAGGGCGGCAGCTCCACAAAGCGCGGGCATGCGCTGCTGACCGGTATCTGCACGATTGCGTAGCGAACGCTGTTCTGCGTCTCGCCGGTCATTTTTATGCCGAGATAGATGGCGCCGTCGTTCAGGAAGGGCATCTTCATCGTCTTGCGCACGAGGAAGGGCACCATGCGCTCGCTGACGACCGAAGAATAATAGTCTAGGCAGAACTTCGTCTGCTCCTCCGTCAGCTGCGTCTCCTTCACGACGTTGACGCCGATTTCCGCCATCTCCTTCAGAATCGACTCGTAGGCCGCGTCGAATTTTTCCTGCGACTCCGCCATGCGCGCATAGAGCTGCGGCAGGACCTCCACCGCCTCGCGCCGCTTCGCCTGCTGCGACGGCTTCAGCCCGCGGAGCTGGCTCAGCCGTATCAGCTTCGCTACGCGCACCTTGATAAACTCGTCCTGATTGTTCGAAAAAATACCGAGGAAGCGCAGCCTCTGCATCA
>MHCFR05601__coassemble_1191_pt1 | contig 19100 bp, 18 predicted proteins | sample MHCFR05601__metabat2_low_PE_003 | metagenome-assembled genome bin MHCFR05601
ATTCAGATGGATTTCAAGCATTATATCGTCTCCCCGATAAAACATTCGCGGCCTGCGCCGTCAATGGAAAATTGCGTATATGCAACGAACAAACAAAACTATACGCATTTTCATTATACAACCGTCCTCCGCGTCAAATCAACGCCGCTTCGTAAAATTATGCCTTATGTCTGTAACGCAAAAGAAAATATATGAAAAAAGCAAAGTGGAATGACATTTTTAATTCAACGCAACGCAGCGGCAAAGAATGGAAATTTCTGCGTATCGCGGCGTTTTTATTCCACGGCATAAAAGGGCGCGATTCCACCGCTCCGGCGCGCCGGCTGTGGATCCGCGCCGCGCGCCCCGTTCCAGCCCGTCGCGCGCGATACGCGGACGCGGCGCAAAGTCTGCCCGGCCGCCGCAAACGCACAAATCAGGCGCCGGAGTAAAGCCGGACTTGAACAACGCTGCGATGAATGGTAGAATAACCGTAACGAGCAATACGTAGAATTACCGATTTAAGAAGTACGGTTTTATGAAATGAGGTCGGCGCAGATGTCGAAGGAAGACAAAATTCGTTTCTCTTTCCTGTTGATAGTAACGGTGATCGTCATGGCGATGAACATTCAGATCGTGACGACGACGAACCGCCGCGGCCTCTCGATGCTCGACACAATGTTTGACAACTACCTCGTCTCCACAGCCAGAAGCTGGGCCGCCGCCCCGGTGCAGGAATTGTAGAGACAGTCATTCAGCCTCCTTTCTTTAGCCCTCCAGAGTTTCAATGCCGCAGCAAACCTGAAGGGACGATGCAGAGACCCCGCCCGCGCCGCTCGAGGGCGGGGTTTACTTATGCCGCCATACAAAAGGCACAACAACTAAAACACACAAATACCGTATTCGTATAAAACATAGCTATCATCTAAACTTTAGTATATAATATAAATATACCCTTTTAGCATTACGACCGTTGAATTACGAGGAGGAATAAACTTGATGAAAGAAAACCTGTTGCGCAGTCTGCTCGACGCAGACAGGCCGACCGTCGGCACGAGAATATGGAGCGCGTGGCCTGTAATCGCCGAAGCGTGCGCTTCGACCGGCAGCGTCGATTATATAGAGTTTGTCGCCGAATATGCGCCTTTCACACAGTTCGATCTTGAAAATCTCGCCCGCGCCTGTGAGAACAGCGGCGTCGCTTCAATGATAAAGGTAGATTTCCAGAACCGGTTCTATGTCGCGCAGCGGGCGATGGCGGCCGGTTTTCAGGCCGTCCTGTTCACGGACCATACGACTGCGGCGGAAGTCGAGGAGTCCGTTTACAATACCTATCCGTCGGTCTGCGGCGAAGGACGTTTTGGTTTTTCCAACAACAGGTGGATAGGTTACCAGCCTTACAGGACACAGACTGAGCATGCGCAGGCGGTAAAAAAAGTCGTGCGCGCCTTTATGATTGAAAAGGCGGAAGCCATGGAGAACATCGAGGAGATATGCTCCGTTCCAGGCGTCGACATGGTTCAGTTCGGGCCGTCGGACTACTGCATGAGCCGGGGCTGGGACTTGAAGGATCATCGAAAAGAGGCGCGCGAAGCGGAGGAGAAAATGATCCGCGTCGCGCTAGAGCACGGCGTCGCGCCGCGCTGTGAATGCGACACTCTTGAAAAGGCCGAATATTACAGGAGCCTTGGAGTAAGGCATTTCAGCATAGGAGATGAAATCAAAAACCTTCTGGCCTCATGGAACGGGGCGCTCAAGGCAGTCAAAGAGATGTCAGAGAACTTATAAGGAGTTACGAGATGAAAATAGTCGTCTTGGATGGATATACGGAAAACCCGGGGGATTTGAGCTGGGAGGCCTTCGCCGAATTCGGGGAACTGACGGTCTACGACCGCACTTCATACGTGGAATCTCCTTTAATAGCTGAGCGTATAGGCGATGCGGAGATCGTAATAATCAACAAAACACCGATAAGCGCGGCGACGATTGACAAATGCCAGGGGATAAAGCTCATCGCAGTCCTCGCCACCGGGTACAACGTCGTGGATTACAATTACGCCAAGGCCAAAGGCATTCCTGTGGTAAACGTCCCGACTTACGGCACGCAGATAGTTGGACAGTACGCTCTGGGGCTGCTGCTGGAAATATGCTCGCACTACGGACATCACGACGAAACCGTGAAGGAAGGGAAATGGCAGAATTGTCCCGACTGGTGCTATTGGGACTACCCAATGATAGAACTCTGCGGCAAGACGGCGGGAATAATTGGATTAGGCAGGATAGGGCAGGCCACTGCCAGGCTGTTGAACGCGCTTGAAATGAAGGTGATCGCCTATGACACGCATGAGAGCGAGTCGGGGCGCAGGGTCGCCGAGTATGTCGCTTTAGACGAACTGTTCAGGCGTTCGGACGTCATCTTCCTTCACTGCCCCTTATTCCCGGAGACGGAAGGGATAATCAACAAAAACAACATAGCAAAGATGAAGGACGGCGTCATCATAATCAACAACAGCCGTGGGCAGCTGATAGCGGAACAGGACCTCGCCGATGCGCTGAACTGCGGCAAAGTGTACGCAGCCGGACTGGACGTCGTATCCACGGAACCTATCAGGCCGGACAATCCGCTGCTTACGGCGAAAAACTGCCTTATAACGCCTCATATCTCATGGGCCGCACAGGCGTCGAGACAAAGAATCATGGACGCAACGCTGGAAAACGTCAGGGCCTTTCTCAAAGGAGAGACGTTAAACCGCGTTAATTAGCGGGAGCAGGCGGCTGAAACGTAAAAGTTTTTACACAAAAAAGCCGGCGCGTCTTTCACGCGCCGGCTTGTGTTTTTATGGCGGGCCCGACCGGAATTGAACCGATGGCCTACTGCTTAGGAGGCAGTCGCTCTATCCAGCTGAGCTACGGGTCCGCTTGCATCTTTGTTAGTTTACCATGCGTCGGGCCGTTGTTGCAATAGCTTTGTGCTATTTCGGCTAGAGCTGCATTTTCACCGTCTTTTGCCTGCCGTCTTCGGAGAAGGCGACTTTTACCGAAGCTCCCGCTGCGGCGCGGCGCTCTATGAAGGCGCAGAGCTGTTCGACGCTGACCTGCGCGGTGCTGTTGCCGTCGATGCTGTACAGCGTCGCGCCTTTTTTCATACCGGTGTGGGCGGCGACCGACGACGGCGTTACGCTTTGCACTATCAGGCGGCCGTCCGGCGTGCGCGCTTTTTCGTCGAGCGTGAAGCCGAGGCGTCCGAATGCGCTCGCCATTTCAGGCGGCAGGTTCGGCGCTGGAGCCGGAGGCGCGGGCTGCTGCGGGCGCAGCGCGAGCGGCGGTTCCGTTCCCGGCGGCTCGCTGTAACGCGCGCTTGCGCTTTCAGATACGTTGTAGGCCGGAGCCGTGACGGTTACGGTCTCTTCGTTCGCGGCGCGGTCGAGCCAGTAGACTATCGTCAGGTTCTCTTGGAAGCCGGAGACTCTGAGCGAGCGCACTGGGTCGCTGGTGTCGAGCGAGGTCGTCTGTCCCTGCGCCTGCCAGTATTCGTTCAGCTCGTAGAGCGCGGACTGTGAGCCTATGCGCGATATTATTTCAACCAGATGCCTGCTTTGCTGTTCGGCGGTTTCGCGCGCGGCGCGGCGGACTTCTTCGGCGCGGCGTTCGTAGTCGCGCTGCGCGTTGTAGTCGCTGGAGCCGCTGTTGGAGAGCGCGCCGATTATTATCCCTATGCCGAGTCCGCCGAAGAACCAGTCGTCGTGCCAGTGGTGGTATCTATGGTAGTAGCGCGGCGGCGGGGGCGGAGGAGGTGGCAGGTGGTGGCCCGGCCTTATGGGCGGGCGCGGCCCTATTCCGGGATGGTGCGGCGGGCGCGGCGGCATCGGACGCGGCGGCGGTCCGCCCGGTCTCGTTCCCGGACGCGGGGGCATGGGCCTCGGCGGGCGGTTTATGCCGGGCGGCGGGCCTCCCGGACGCGGTCCGGGCCTGTGTATGCCGGGTCTAGGCGGCATTGGGCGCGGAGGACGCTGTACGCCTGGTCTCGGCATGGGGCGCGGCCTCGGCGGGCGCTGGACGCCCGGGCGCGGCGCGGGACGCGGAGGCGCTGGGCGCGGGCGCATCACGGGGCCTCTGCCGGGGCCGGGGCCTCCTCGTCTAGGCGGAGGGCCGGGGTTCGCCATAGCCGCGGTCGCGAGCATGAGCAGCGCGAGCATTGCGGATATTAGCTTTTTCATTTTTCTCTCTCCTTTCTCAATTTTATCGATTTTCTGCCGTTCTGTCGTTTTTTGCCGCGTTCGCGCGGCGCTCCGCCGTTTTACGCCCGTCCGGCCGGCGCTGCGGCGCGTTTCGTCAGCTCGTCGGGGGCGGAGTTTTTCGCCGCGGGGCTTTCCGAGTATGTGGATGCGAGTTTCTGGAAGTGCGCGAGGTTCGCTCCGGCGTCTCCGCGCGCTATGCCGACGAGCATGGTGACGCGCTGCCCGTGGAAGAGGGCCGCCTGGAATATGAGCGCCGGCTCTTTGTCTTTCGTTTTCGCCGTTATTACGACGGCGGGCGCGCCGTCTATCGTTTCGTCCGTCTGCGAGATTATGTCGAGCGACGCGCCGCGTTCGACTTTCCTTATTTCTGCGAGCGCGAGTTCGGCGCGTTTTTCGGACGCTATGTATTCGCGCGCCGCGGAGGATACTACAAAGAGCGCCTGATCCGGGGACTGCGTCGGTATTTTGCCGTCTTTGGTGTATATCAGCGCGTCCTGTCTGAAGCCCGCGAGGCGGAAGGGCGTCCCTTTCGGGTCTATGCCGCCGTAGAGGGGCCAGCCGGAGCCTTCTTCCCCGCCGTTTTCCCACCACGCGCTGCGTATCATGTCGAGGACGAACTGCGCCGAGCGCATATCCTTCGAGTTGTAGGAGCCGCTTATCATCCAGCATTTGTCGGCGCCGCGGTCTACGATGAGCACCCATTTGCCTATCGTGCCGCCACGGCCGGCGGCGAATATTTTCATGAGTTCTGCTCGGCTTCCGTTCCAGATGAAGGAGAAGCGCGATTTGACTTCCATGTCGCCTTTTTTGAGCGCGTCGTGGGAGATTTCGTCGAGCAGCCGCGAGTAGGGCATATGGAGAAGCGTGCCTTCGAGCGAAACTTTCTGTTTTCTGTCTACGACGCCGCCTTCGATTTTTTCGAAGTTGTAGCCCATTTTCGGGACGATGGCGACTGGTATGTCGAAGAAGTTCTTGTGCAGCACGGTTTTTTTGTTGTTTATCACCTCGGGCGCGCCGGCGCAGAGCGCGGGCTGCGCGGCGAGCGCCGACGCGGCTATGACGAGCGCGGCTAACGCGGGACGCAGCAGGCTGATCACTTTACGTCCCCCGATGTCGCGGGTTTGTCGCCGATGCCGAGTTCGGGCAGGACTTTCTCCACGATGCCGTCGAAGAGGTTTTTGACCGAGCCGAGGCTGATTTCCTGTCTGAGCTCCTTCGCATATTGCAAGGCCTCCGCCGTGCCCAGTTTTTCGAGCGCGGCGACTTCTGTGCGCGCCGCTTCGAAGTTCTTTTCTTCTATATATATTTTGGCGAGTCTGTAACGAGCCGCGGCGTGCGTCCCGTCCGCCTCGACGGCGCGCGAATAGCAGTCCTTCGCGGCGGTTTTGTCGCCGAGCCCTTCGCGCGCTTCGCCGAGCGCGGTCAGCACGGCGGCGTCGCCGCGCAGCGAGAATTTCTCCGCGCGTTCAAGGTGCCGGACCGCCTGCGCGTAGTCGCCGGCGGAGAGCGCCTCGGCGCCCTTTTCGAGGCCGCGTTTTTTCACGGCCCCCGCGCCGAGCCACGCGGCCGCGGCGAGAAGTATTATCGAAATCACGGCTACGAGCGCTGCGCCCGCGCCGCCTGTCCTTTTTTTCATCTTGAATTCCTCCCCAGAATCCGCGTTAAAGCCGTTCCGTCTCCGGCGTCCAGTTGTATCTCACGAGCCGCCATCTTCCGCACGAAGGTTCCACTACGTCTATGCCGCAGTAGTCGAGCGGGAAGAAGAACATATCGTTGAGGTCGAGGCCGAAGAGGCGCGCGACGATGCTCCATATAACGCCGCCGTGGGCGACGATCAGGATGTTGCCGCTCTCGTGCGACGATACGATTTTCTCAAAGGCCGGCACTGTGCGGCGCTGCATCTCTTCAAAGCTTTCGCCGCCGGGCGGGGCCGTGCGCGCGAACTCAACGCCGCGGCGTTCGTATATCTCGCGGAACTGCTCGCGCACCTCGTCGTACGAGCGCCCGTCCCAGTCGCCGAGGTCCACCTCGCGCAGCTCCGGCACGGACGTTCCAGTCATTCCGGGGACTGCGAGCGAGGCCGTCTCGACGGCGCGCTTCATGCCGCTTGTGTACAGCGCGTCGAAGGTTATCCTTCCGCGCAGGTGTTCGCCGAGCTTGGCAGCCGCGGCGCGTCCCTCCGCGGAGAGCGGGAAGTCCGTCCTTCCATAATAAACGCGGCCCCCGAACGGGAGCTCCGGCTTCGCGTGGCGCATGAGATATATCCGTTTGCTTTCGGCCATTTTATCGGCTCCTTCTGTATATCCGTCTTCTTATGACGCGCTTATTGTACCATTCTGATGTGTTTTTTTTATGGCGCGCGGCGCGAAAGGGAAGCCCGCGCGAAATTTTTCCGTCCGCCGTTTTTTTAATGATTTTCTAATAATTCGAGACTATACTGGTAACATAAAGATTTCAGAGAAGAAATCGAGAGAATATCAAGGAGGAACAAGGAATGAAGAAGTTTATAGGAATCCTGGCGGTACTTACGGCGGTTTTCGGAATCACGGCTGTGGCGGCTCACGCGGCGCAGATCACAGAGGCGCAGGCGAAGGAGATCGCGCTCAAGCACGCAGGAGTGACGGCGCAGCAGGCGCAGTTTACGAAGATGAAGCTCGACAGGGATTTCGGGCGCGCCGAGTACGAGCTTGAATTCTACGTCGGAAACGTCGAGTACGACTATGAAATAGACGCGGCAACCGGCAACGTGCGCCAGTTCTCGCGCGAGGAACACATGACCGCCCCGATGCAGAACGGCGCGGCCCCGCAGGGAGCGATAAGCGAGCAGAAGGCCAGGGAAATCGCGCTCTCGCGCGTCCCCGGGGCTAAAATGAGCGACATCCGCAAATTCAAGCTCGACTACGACGACGGCATGAGGCTCTACGAAGTGGAGATATTCTACAACTTCAGGGAGTACGAGTGCGAGATCAACGCCGATACCGGCGAGATCGTCTCGTGGGAGATGGACTAGGAATAAAGCGGGAGGGCCGCCGCGCGCGGCCCTCTTATTTTTTACGCCGCTCCGGCGGCTTCGCCGGTTTTCACGAACCGGCGGATTTTTTCATTCCACGGCTTAAACGATAGGAGGCGCGGCGCATGAGGATACTTGTCGCGGAGGATGAAAGGGATCTGAACAGGCTTATTTCCGAAGAGCTGGAGGAGGCGGGATACAGCGTAGACCGCTGCTACGACGGCGGCGAGGCGATGGACTTCGTGGATAGCGCCGTCTACGACGCGGCTGTGCTCGACATCATGATGCCGGTCAAAAGCGGGCGCGAGGTCGTGCGCGAGATGCGCGCACGCGGAATATCGACGCCGGTGCTATTCCTTACGGCGCTCGACGGCGTGGACGACCGCGTTGCGGGGCTCGACGACGGCGCGGACGACTACCTCGTGAAGCCCTTCGCCTTCCCCGAGCTGCTCGCGCGGCTGCGCGCCATGACGCGCAAATACGCGCGCGTGAAAAGCTCCGTCCTCACGGCGGGGGAGCTGACGCTCGACACGGCGTCGCGCAGGGTCGCGCGCGGCGGGCGCGAGATAAACCTCTCCGTCAAGGAATTTGCGATTCTTGAATACCTCATGCGCAACAAGGGCGTCGTGCTTTCGCGCGAAAAAATTGAGAACAACGCGTGGAATTACGACTACGAGGGCGGCTCCAACGTCGTCGACGTCTACATAAGCTACCTGCGCCGCAAGATCGACGGCGGCTTCGACAAGAAGCTGCTCCACACAGTGCGCGGCGCCGGCTGGATGATAAAGGAAGAGGAATAATGGCGCGCCTCTCGGTAAAGGCGAAGATAACGATATGGTTCACGGCGCTGATGCTGATCATCACGGCTGCGGCGCTCGGCTTCATCGTCGCGCTCGGCGGCACGATGCTCGAAGAGATTGCGCAGGCGAACCTCTCGCGCGCCGTGCAGGCCAACGCCGCCGCAATCGAATACTACCGCGACGAGAGGAGCGAACGCTTCAAGGTGGACGAGGATTTCGACCCGAACTCGTTCGGCAGCCACTGCGCCGTCTACTCAAGCGAAGGGCGGCTGCTGTCCGGCGCGCTGCCCGCGGACTTCGGCGAAGGGCTGCCATTCGCGTCCGGGCCGCCGAAGCTCTCGCCAAGCGGCGGACGGCGTTTCTACGTCTACGACCTGCCCGCGGCCGGCGGGCTGCTGTGGATACGCGGCGTGACGCCGGCGGAGGAGGCGGAGGTATTCTTCGCTTCAATGGCGCGGCTTTCGTTCGTCATACTGCCGGTGCTCGTCCTCATCGGAGCGGCCGGCGGCTACACGATAGTGCGGCGCTCTTTCCGCCCGATAGACCGCATGATCGCCGCCGCGGACGCGATAAACGAAGGCAGCGACCTCTCCGCGCGTATCGGCCTGCCGCCGAAGGACGACGAGATACATAAAATCGCGGCGGCTTTCGACAGGATGCTGGCGCGCCTTGAAAGTTCGTTCGAGGCGGAAAAGCAGTTCGCCTCCGACGCGTCGCACGAGCTGCGCACACCGACCGCCGTCATCATCGCGCAGTGCGCCGCGCTCGACAAAGAGGGGCTTTCGGAAAAAGACTATAAGAACGGGATTTCCGCGATAGAGCGCCAGGCGAAGAAAATGTCGAGCCTTATAAACCAGCTTCTCAGCATAACGCGCTTCGAGCAGGGGAGGGCGAAAACCTGCTTCGAGCGCGCCGACCTCAGCGAGCTCGTCTCCGTCGTATGCGAGGAAATGTCCTCCGTGCGGCCGGAGGCGGCCCTCTCCTGCGACGTCGAGGAAAATATATACGCCGGAATAGACGTCGCGCTGATGTCGCGCCTCATAGAAAACCTCCTTGAAAACGCATTCAAATACGGCGGCGGCGAAGTGCGCGTGACGCTGCGGCGCGAGGATGGAAAAATCAGACTCCGCGTGAGCGACAACGGCGGAGGCATCCCGCCAGAGGAGCTGCCGAAAATATGGCAGCGCTTCTACCGCTCCGACAAATCGCGCTCAAGCGGCGGTCTGGGCCTCGGCCTGTCGCTCGTCAAACAGATAGCCGCGCTCCACAACGCGGAGATAACTGCGGAAAGCAGCCCCGGCGAAGGCACAGCCTTCACGCTGACGATGGCGGAGGGCGAAGGGAAATAGGCGGAACGGGCGCGAAGAATGCCAATCCGTTTTTGGCGCTCCCGTATATCACGGCTAATTTAGCGTACTGTGCACAATAGGTATGTATTGTTTATAACTTACCAATAATATAGTAGCTATTATATAATAATCCGTGGAAGGGCCCCAGGCAGCGATGCCGTGACTGCCAGAGTATGGGATTTCCCCCGGCAAGGAAGGGGGGAAACGGATGCCGAAAAACGAAAAAGGCCGCTCTCCTTACGAATGGGCGACCTTAATCGTAAAGCTGCTTACAGCGTTTGCGGCGCTTATTGCAGCTTTAGCGGAATTTCTCCGCTAGACACCGTGATAACTTGGCCTTAATTGTCTAGGCTGAGGTCCCATCTCAGCTTAGGCAGGCCGGAGAGGAGCTTTCCCGCTTGCCCTTTCTGCGGGCCTCTCTCTTCCGATTCTTATTATACCATTATCTGTTTCTCGTGCCATTATCATCACATTTACACAAACCTGCGCCGCCCAGACACCGTAAAAATAACACTCTCGTTTCATGCACATCTACGACGAATATGAGCCTTAACACGAACGGCTTCCTCCGCCTCGACGATACCGTACTGCTCGTGAAACAGCGCTGAATCCCGCGCGTTCAGGCGAAAGGCGGCTGGTTTTCGCATTTAAAAGAGCGTCAAACGTTTGACTAATATTATCCTATAAACCACGACGGCGCGGACGCCCGTCATGCCGCGCATGAGATTGCATAAAATGAAGGGACGCCCCGCGCGGAGCGTCCCCTTTCAAAATTTTCCATTCGCCTGAAAATATCCCGCCGCCGCTAAACGCAGGTCAGCCGCGCGGCGAAGCGCGCGTTTTCTATAATCGAAGCGAGCTGTATCTCCGACGAATATCCGCCGGACATACGGTCGAGCGCTGCGTTCACCGCGGGGTGGTAGTATTTTCCTGCGCGTTCCGCCTCCCGGCCTTCGTCGACTGCGCGCGCGAGGATCTCATTATCTTTAAGGCGCAGCTCCGGCGCAATTCCTCGCAGGATAAGCGTATGCGGCGCGCATTCTTCGCCGTTCCATTCGCCGTCGAGCGCGACTGGCGCGCCGTTGAAGAGGTAGCCGGTGCAGAAGGCGCTTCCGCATCCGAGGACGCGCACTCCCGCGCCGCGCAGCCAGCCTATGGTCGCCGCGATGTCGAGCATATCCTTCGGCGACGTGCAGACGAGCGCCGCGGGCAGGTCGCGCAGCGCGAGAAGGTCGTAGCAGGGCGCTTCCTCCTTCGTTCCTTCAAAGCCGCCGATTCCGCACGACACCGCGCACGGCACGCCGAGGCGGCGGCAGGCCTCCATCGTCCCCGACGCCGTGAGCGCGCCGGAAAGTTTCTCCGCGAGCGCGGATTCGATACGGGCGGCCGAGAATTTGCCGCGCGGGCGCGAGCTGCGGAACGGAAGATACTCTTCCATAGTCCCAGCCATGATTTTACCTTTCTGCACCCAGCATATTGCGGCCTTCTCCAGTCCGGCGTCATACCAGCGCTTTGCGAGTTCTTCGCCGCCCACCGACGCGAGGCCGAACGTGAGCAGGCAGCTCTCGACGAGGAAAGCGGGCGCGCCCGCCCGCGCGCCGTCCAAATTCCGCGCCGTTCCAACAGGCGCGCCGCCGCCGCAAGCCGCGTTAAAATCCGTCATTTTTACTCACCTCCCGCTCTTATTTATATGAAGTATTTTACATTTCCGTCAGCCAAAATTATAGAAACGCGGACAGCCCAGAAAAAGTTTTACAGCTTACGCACAAACGGAACTCCTTGCGCGCGGAGCCGGAGCGGATTATATTGTGTGACGGAAAATCAGCGGCTTGCAAAAAGGAGGCCGGAGCGGGAAATGGCAGAAATCTGGGACCTTTACGACGCGGCGGGCCGGCGCGCGGGAACGACGATGAAACGCGGCGATCCGGTGCCCCGCGGGTTTTATACGCTCTCCGTGAGCGTCTGGCTGACGAACGGGCGCGGCGAATATTTACTGTCGAAGCGCCATCCGGCGAAGAAGTTCCCGAATTTCTGGGAATGCACCGGCGGCGGCGTGCTCGCCGGAGAAGACAGCCTTACCGCGGGAGTGCGCGAGGTGCGCGAAGAGCTTGGAATCGTACTGGCGCCGGAGGAAGGCCGGCTGATATACCGGACGCGCCGCGACGATTTTCAGGATTTCTACGATGTCTGGCTTTTCCGCATCGACGCGCCGCTTTCGTCGCTCGTCCTCCAGCCCGAAGAGGTTACGGCAGCGCGCTGGGCTTCGCGCGAGGAGATAAGGCAGCTCCGCGCCGCAGGAGAGCTGCACCCTCTGCTCGATTACATCGACGGGGTTATAATTTAGGATTTTTGCCGAGTTTTTTCAGCTTCGGCAGAGCGAAGAAAAGATGCGCGAGCGCGGCGGCGCTTAACGCAAGTATGAAGACAAGCGCCCAATGGTAGCCCTCGGCTGCGAATTTCCCGCCGGACACTGGATATAGATTGATAATCACGCCGATAAACCACTGCAAAAGGAAAGAGACGACGAAAATCGTGAAGTTGAGCAGCGAAAAGGCGCGCCCTGCGACGTCCGGTTCAAACAGCCGGCCCGTAATCGAAAATGAGATCATCGTCATCGTCGAGCAGAACATTACGCAGCACCAGAGCGGAGCCGCAGCGCCGCCGAAAAATATAATCGCCGCGATAAAGACCGAGAATAAAAACCCCGCGAAGAAATAGAATTCCTCCCACGTCAGCCATCCTTTTCTGGAGAGGAAGCTCGCTATCACGCCGTTCATAAGGTATCCGGCGGCTATGCCCGTCGAGCTCAGCAGCATCATCAGCCCAATCTCCGAGCCGTCCAGCATGGCGACGTCCCTGAGCCACGGCCCTATCCACAGATAAGCAAAGGCGAAAAGAACGCCGTCGGCCACAGCGACCACGGGGGCCACGTAGAGGAACCTTTTATCCGTCACGAAGCCGAACATCTCTTTAGCCGCGCGCAGCAGGCTCTGCCGCCCGCCGCCCCTGCCTGCGGCCTCTCTGGGCGCGAGGAAAACGAGCAGCAGTATTGCGATCAGGACGGCAGCCGATGCGGCGAACATTATTTCCCTCCATGAACGGTACTGAAGCGCCAGCGTGACGGGCCGCGTCGCCGACATTACGCCGATTCCGCCCATCAGACTTTCGAGGCTGAAGGCAAGCGGCAGGTATTCCTGCGGCAGCCAGTGCGCGAACGATTTGAAGGCGGACATGAGGGCCGCCGCGAAGCCGAAGCCGATGAGGGCCCGCGCGCAGATAAGCATGACGTAGCTCTGGGCGCAGGCGAAGAGGAACGTCCCGGCCAACGCGAACGACAGCATCGCAATGAGAGTCTTCCTCCCCCCGAAACGATCCAGCATCAGGCCGAGCGGAAGCTGCGCAGCGCCGAACGCGGCGAGATTCATTGAGGAGACGAAGCCGAGAGCGGCGGGAGTGAGCGAGAACTCCTCCGTAATATACGGCGCAAGCACGGAATTGACGCTGCCGATGAACATTCCCAGAAAAAAGGCGAAGCCGAACGGTATCCAGAGCCGAAAGAAAAGAGAAGAAAAAAATCTGCCGCCGTTATTGCCGTCCATATCAAGCCGTCTCCCGTTCAAATCAAAAATATAATACTGGCACAGACCGGCGACATTATATCTCATAAAAGCAAAAGCGGCTCTATACTGAGCCGCTTTCGCCGCAGCAATATCTGAAAAAACGGTATGTTTTTATTTCAGCTTCCCGTATTCCTCTTCCGAAACCGGTTCGAGCCATGTCGCGGGGCCGAGTTCAGGGTGGATCTCCATCGCTATGTGCGAGAACCACGAATCCGGGGCCGCGCCGTGCCAGTGTTTGACTTCGGCTGGGATTTCTACGACGTCGCCGGCGCGGAGTTCGCGCGCCTCTTTGCCCCATTCCTGATAGAAGCCGCGCCCAGCCGTGACGAGCAGGATCTGCCCGCCGCGATGGGTGTGCCAGTTGTTGCGGCAGGCCGGAGCAAAGGTTACGTTCGCGACGGGGCATGGCATCCCAGTCAGCATTTTAAGCCAGACTTCGCCGCTGAAGTTTTCATTGTCGAACCTTTCCCCCGCGGGGAAAATCAGGCTATCTTTGAAATCAGTCATCTGCGCGCCTCTTATTTATACGACTTCGCGTAAATTTCGACGCAGTCCTCGACGGAGAGCTCTACGCGGTCGTTGACGAAGAGCCAGCACATCGAATCCATAGCGTTTTTCGCCATCTTCTCAAATTCGTCGGGAGTGATGCCGTAGTCGGACATTTTGAGGTTGTCGACGCCGCATTCGCGTTGGAGGTTCGCAAGCGCGGTCAGGAAGTCCTCCGGCTTCGAGGCCTCCGTCATGCCCATCGCCTGCGCCATGCGCACGAAGCGCTCGGGCGCGACGCCTTTTTTGATGAAGAATTCGTAGTAGGCGAGGCTTATCATTATGAGCCCCGCGCCGTGCGGAAGCTCCTGGTGGTAGGCGCTCATCGCGTGCTCAAGCGAGTGCTCGCTCGTGCAGCATCCGACGCACATCTGGATTCCCGATAGGTAGTTGCCGAAGGCGACCTTCGCGCGCGCGTCGAGATCCTTGCCGTCACGCACAGTCGCCGCAAGGTTGCGGCCGACGTTCTCTATCGCGGTGATGGCGACCATGTCGCTCATGAGGTTCGCCTTGTTCGAGATGTAGCCCTCGGTGCTGTGGAAAAGAGCGTCGAAGCCCTGATAGGCGGTGAATTTCGGCGGGACGCTCGTCATCAGCTCGGGGTCTACTATCGCAATCACAGGGAAGAATTTTTCGCTGACGATTCCCGTTTTCTCGTGCGTTTCGGGGTTCGTGATGACGCCGCCAGAGTCCGTCTCGGAGCCCGTGCCCGCGGTAGTCGTTATCGCAACTATCGGCAGCGGGTCGCGCTCCGGCGTTTTGCGTCCGCCCGTGCCGCTCTGCACGTAATCCCAGAGGTCGCCGCCGTTCGTCGCCATCAGCGCGATGGCCTTTGAGGCGTCCATTACGCTGCCGCCGCCGAGCGCGACGACGAAGTCGCAGCTGTGCTCGCGCGCGAATGCGCCGCCCGCCATTACCGTGGACTTCAGCGGGTTCGCCTCGACTCTGTCGAATACGAAATATTCTACGCCCGCCTTTGCAAGCTGCTCCTCAGTGCGCGCGAGGTAGCCGTTTTCGCGCGTGGACTTTCCGTTGGAAATTACGAGCATCGCCCTCTTCCCGGGCAGCGCCTGCTTGTGCAGGTTGTTCAGCTCGCCCGCGCCGAAAAATGCCTTCGTCGGTACGTACATCAGAAATTTATCCATTTATATCTTTCTCCTTTCAGACTATATCTCTTATCTTAAATCCATCATTATAAAAATACCACTTAAAGCCGGCTCAAAGTCAAGAGCCAGCCGTTTTATGCTAAAAATTTCTCCGCACATAAAAAATCCCCGCCGCGCGGCGGGGACTCACCGTTCTTCAGATATTCAGACCGAGGGCATATCGCCGCAGAGGACAAGCACAGCCTCCTCTTCGCCGACGTTCTCCCAGCGGTGCGGAACGAAACCGTCGTAATAAAGCGAATCGCCCGCGCCCATCTCGCAGCTTCCGCCGCCGTAATAGAAACTGACCCTGCCGCTGACGACGTAGAAAAACGCCTCGCCTGGCGCGGGCTGTCCGAGTTCAAGCGTCGCGCCGCCAGGCAGCGCCGCCTCGACCGGCTGCATCTTCGCGCTGCGCCGCATCGTCAGATAACGCAGCGTCACGCGCCCGTCCTCCCCCGCCTGCACGACGAAGCCGCCGCCCCTGCGCACCGGCGCGAGCGGCTCGCGCCCCTCCGGCTGCGTCAAAGCGGAGACGGCCACGCCGTAAACCGCCGCAAGCTTGCGCAGGCTGTCGATACTCGGCTCCGACTTTCCAGTCTCCAACTTAGAGAGCTGGGCGACCGACAGGCCGGCGCGCTTAGAAAGCGCTTCCAGCGTCCATCCGCGCTCCTTTCGATACCGTCTTATGGTTTCTGCGAAACTCATAGCGTCGCCCCGCTTTCGTTAAAAAGTATGAAGATATGCCCTTGATTTTACATATTAAATTCCTCTGAAAAAAGTATAGCCCCACCAATAGTGTCAGTCAATGACAACTATTTTTTTATCATTTATATAATAAAACTGTATTTTTTATATTTATATATAAATTTTGAAGCCCCGATAAATAAAATATAAAGCCTTGCAGTACGAAACAGCCAAAAGCGCGCGGCGCGCTTCGAAAGATGAAAAACGACAAAATAATAATCAATGTAAGTCAAATTAAAAATACTCTTATAAAGCCGTCAAAGCGGGAAAAATCATGGCTGCGGCGCACTTTCAAACCGCGGCCGCACCGTCAGACGCAGGGCGACGTGCGGAATGAAGCGCTTTTTCGGCGCGTCAGACATTTTTGACAGCATTTATAACTACCGGCGTACAGAAGGCAAAAAAGGAAGCGTGACGGAATGACGACTGTGGTGTATAAAAACATAAATTATGCCCGCAAAAGATTTTGAGGCGGACGGCCGCTTACGTTGAAGAGGCGGCAGTCAAAACACGGCGAGAAACAACGTTCCACGTCAGCCCAGTGGACGTGGGCGCCGTTTATGACGAACGTTTTTTCTATCTGTTTTACAACCGAGGAATATTCCGGCTTCGACGTTTCAAAAAACGCGCGCGGTCCAGGCCGAGTGCTTTTACAGCATCTTCAACCGCGCGGCGCGTGCCGAAAGTCCCAGCCATTTTTATGCGACGCAGCCGGAAATCGTGATGTAATGGCAGAGCGAGCCGCCCATCACGAAAAGGTGGAAAAGCTCGTGCGGCCCGAACCAGCGGAACTTCAGGCGCGGCCGTTCGAGAGCGAAGATCACCGCGCCCGCGGTGTAAAGCAGGCCGCCCGCGACGAGCCACGCCATCTCCGCGGCTGACATCGCGCGCCATAGCGGCACGATGAAGAAGGCCGCAAGCCAGCCCATTGCGATATAGATCGCGCAAGACAGCCACACCGGAGCGTCCATCCAGAAAATTTTAACAAGAAACCCAGCCGCCGCGACGCCCCAGACGAGCGCGAGCATCACATACCCCGCGGGCCAGCCGAGCCGCAGCACGCAGACGGGCGTGTACGTCCCCGCGATGAGCAGGAAAATCGCCATATGGTCGAGCCGCTGCATGAAAGCCGCCGCGCGCGCATGCACCGCGCAGCACCAGTGATATAGCGAACTCGTACAGTAAAGCAGCACCATGCTCGCCCCAAAGACAACGACGGAAGCGACGGCCCCAGCCCCCTCCTCGCGGCTCCATGCGTCGCAGGCAAGCTTAGCCAGCCCCGCCACCGCCAGCAGCGCCCCGGCAAGATGCGTCATGGAGCTCGTTATCTCGCGCTTATCCTTCGGCAGCTTTTTCACGTTTTTCGTCAAAACCAGACCTTTCGTTCCGATATATGCAGATATTATAACGCAGCCTGAAAGCGGCGCGGCCGAGTATGGATGTTTTTGCCGCGCTTTCTATAACGTTCAGCTTTTACGATTACGAGAAAAGCAAAGATTTTAAGAAGAGGCTTTATTAAGAATGTACTTCCACAATTTTTGCCGGAGGATACAAAAAAGGGTATTGGCGCAGGCGCAAGCCTCTCCAATACCCTTTTCTGAATTTTAAATTTTATATGATTGACGTCAGAGGAGTATAGCGGTCTACATCCTCATGCCTGCCGCGTAAAAAGGCCGCGACGTCTTTGGGATCCTTCCACCGGCCAAGGGCCGCCATCATCCTCACGACCAAAGCCTCGGTTGTGAAATCACCGCCGGGAACTACTCCGGCCTTCAGCGCCTTGACGCCGACCTCGTAGGTATTCATATCACAGCCGTCGCACAGGCACTGGGTTGTGATGGCGACGACGATTCCCGCGGATATTAATTCAGATACGGCAGGAATCAGATTGCGCCTGTAATAGGTCAACCCTCCTGGGCCGAAGCTTTCCAGTATAACGCCGCGATAGCCGAGCTTCGCCGCCATCTGCAGCAGTTCTGGCTCGAAGCCCGGGATAAGCTTGAACAGCAATACTTTGGGGTCGAATCTGTCGTCGAGCTCCGCTTCTCCATGTACATCCTGAAGAGCGGCGTTGTTGAGCACAAGCTTGCCGTCTATGATCTTTCCCGCATACGGCTTGTTCACGCTGACGAAGGCGTCCAGTCCTGCGCTTCTGGCCTTGGTCGCGCACATCCCATTTATGACGCGCCCGTCGAATACAAGGTACACGCCGGCCGGCGCGCCAGCCGCGACCAGAAACGCGTCGCGTATGTTTTTCTTCGCGTCGGTCTTCTCCGCCGTGATCGGGAACACAGAGCCGGTCAGAACTACCGGGACGGATGGATTTATCAGCATGGTCGACAGCGCCGCTGCGCTGTAAGCCATGGTGTCCGTGCCGTGCGTTATTACGACGCCGTCGTGATCCCGCATTCCCTTGAACGCAGCGCGCGCCATCTCCGCCCATTCCTCAGGCTGCATATTCGTGCTGTCGAGGTTTATCAAATCGACGCAGTCTATCTCGCAAAATTCCGCAAGCTCAGGAATAATCTGCAGCATCTGCTGCCCCGTCGTCTTTGGGGCGAGGCCGTCCTCGCCGGCCTCGGAAGCGATGGTGCCGCCGGTCGTCAGCATTAAAATCCGTTTCATAGCCGCTCTCCTCTCTTATGTTTTTCGCCGTGTCACGCGCGCCTTTTACTTTTCGTTTGTAAAAATAGGCTTTTTCGCGTTAAAGACGTCTCGTTTCAAATCGCCCAGCAGCGAAGAAACAGTAACCATGCCGACAGTGTCTCCCGTAACGTTCAACGTCGTGTTGGGCATATCTATCAGGCGGTAAATACCGGCGACCCACGGCACGATTGTAAGCGGAAGCCCCATCGTCTGCATCATAATGGCTGACATCATAATTCCGCCGCCCGGGACGCCGGCCGCGCCCGCAGCCATCATGCAGCCCATGATGATGATTACGATTAAGTCGGTAATCTCATAATTCACGCCGAACAGCTGCGCGGCGAAGATAGCGTATATCGGCATTTCCGCGCAGCAAGCCTGCATATTGATGGTAGCCGCAGGCGGCGCGATAAGGTCGACGTTTTCGGAGGGTACGCCGCAGCGCTCCTTCGTGCACTTCATCGTCGTCGGAAGCGTCAACGAGGAGCTGCACGACGAGAACGCCATGATCATGACTGGGAATATATTCTTATAGTGCTGGACGGGGTTGACCTTGGCTATAAACACCAGAATTGCAGGGAATATGACGAAGACCAGCGTGGCATAGGCGATGTACTGAGTAAGCAGCATCTTGCCGAGAGCGCCGAGCACTTCGCTTCCGAGGCTTCCGGTCACGTTAGCCATAAGGCAGAGGACGCCTATCGGAGAGAAGCCCATTACGATTTCGATGATACTCGTCATCAGCGTGTTGCCTGCGTCGAAGGCGTGGGTAAGGCCGCTCTTTATCTTGCCTTCAGGCATCTGCGTAATGGCGACGCCTATGAACATTGCAAAAACGATAACCTGAATAAGGTTGAATTCCATGAACGATACGAAAATGTTGTCTGGAATCCAGTGGACGAGGCTGGTTAGGATGCTGACCCCTTCCGTGGAATATTCTTTTGCCGGAGCCTCTATTGAAACTCCAATGCCTGGCTTGAGGATATAAGCCCAGAAGATGCCGACCAGCGCGGAGAGAAC
>MHCFR05601__coassemble_1194_pt1 | contig 19011 bp, 17 predicted proteins | sample MHCFR05601__metabat2_low_PE_003 | metagenome-assembled genome bin MHCFR05601
ACCGTCATAAAATCCGTCATTTATATCGCCTTCTTCGTGGTTATGAATTACCTTTTTGTTCCAAATATATAAAAAACCTTAATTATATTGTATCATAGGCACATAACAAATTCTTATCACAACAGAATCCTATCATAATTTGTAGAAAGCAACAACAATATATGCATTATTATTGTATGTTAGATATAAACACTCAACCAGTTTCGTTATTATTTCCTGTAATTGTACAAAATACATATAAATAAAGTATCAAGATATATATTTTATGAATAATTACCATGCTCATAAGATGAAATATAATTTCCATGTCAGGATATGTGGCCGCATAGAAGACGAATACATGGGTGCGAGGTGTTGCAATATGCAAGATTATTTAAAAATAGCCAACTCCGGTATGGCTTGGCTGCTGTGTGCTGCCACCGTCATAATAACTATGCTGCAGGCAGTTCTCTTTATGCGAATGGCAAAGAAGACGGCCACGGAAGCAAAACTTGATCCTGAAGTCGCAAAAAAATCTTTCCGTATAGGCTTGATTTCAGCCATTGGTCCGGCAATGGGAGTATTTATTGTTATGGTCGGGCTTATGGCTGCAATCGGCGGGCCTATGGCTTGGCTACGGCTTTCCATAATAGGAGCCGCCCCGACAGAACTTACGGCCGCGACATACGGTGCGCAGGCTTCCGGTGTTGAGCTCGGAGGCGAAGGATACGGTCTTACGGCTATGGCCGTCTCGTGGTTCGCGATGGCGCTCAACGGCGCAGGATGGTTGATTTTCACCGGCCTCTTTACTCCCAGCCTTGAAAGACTGCGCGAGAAGATGAGCGGCGGAGATACAAAATGGCTTATCGTTCTTTCAGGCGCATGTTCACTCGGTATTTTTGGTTATCTTAACCATAATGAAATAATCAAAGGCGGCGGCAATGCTCTCGCTTCAATCTGTGGAGCCCTCAGCATGGTCTTTCTCGTTAAGTGCGTTGTGCCCAAATGTCCCAAACTTCTGGAATATTCGTTGGGAATAGCGATGATAGTAGGAATGGCCTGCGCCGTCATATTCGACATGGCAGTAGGAAAGTAGGGGGCGGAAACAATGGAAAACAACATTATGAATGAATGGAAACGTAACTGCATTAAAATCGGCGCTCCGACAAACCTGCTTGCCGCCGCGCTTGCTTTTCTGCCGGTTCTTTGGCTCTGCTCAACTTATAACTGCTGGCCGGCTCTCAACGTTGTTCTTGCTGCATGGGGCATGGTCGCGCTGTCGTTCGGAGCGTTTTACTTTGTCGAGCCTATTTCTTATTATGCCGCGCTCGGTATGTCTGGAACATATCTGAGCTTCCTTTCCGGTAATATAGGAAATATGCGCGTACCTGTCGCGGCGTTGGCCTTGGAATCAACGGAAAGCCAGCCTGGCACCATTCAGGCAGAAGTTTCCTCTACAATGGCTATCTGCGGATCAATCATCACCAATCTTGTATTTACGACTATGGCAGCCCTTGTGGGAGCCGCAGTCGTCGCTATACTCCCGGAATTTATAGTCAACGCGCTCACAAAATACGCCGCAGCGGCAATTTTTGGCGGGACTTTCGGCAACTTCGCTATAAAATACCATAAGGTCGCTGTGTTCGCTCTCGGTATACCGCTTGCAATTACGCTGTTCATCGGAGCCCCGGCTTGGATAATAATTGTAGCGTCGGTATTCGGAAGCCTGGGCGTAGCAAGATTTTTCTACGTACGTGAAAATAAGGCCGCTTAGCCTACATAAAAGCAAAGGAGAATCAATATGTGGCAGGAATGTAAAGACTTACAGGATTACATCGTAAATATAAGAAGAGAGCTTCACCAGATACCAGAGCTTGGATTTGAGCTTCCCAAAACACAGGCCTGTATATGCAAAGCGCTTGACGAAATGGGCGTCCCGTATAAGAAAAACCAGGGAGACTCCGGGATTATCGGAGAAATTCAAGGCGGACATCCTGGCAAAACCATACTTCTACGCGCTGATATAGACGCCCTGCCTATACATGAAGACACAGGCCTTCCCTTCACCTCGAAACATGAAGGAAAAATGCACGCTTGCGGTCACGACTCACACGCAGCCATGCTTCTCGGCGCGCTGAAAGTCCTCAACGCCCATAAGGATGAGCTCAAGGGTAATGTGCGTTTCGTTTTCCAGACCGCCGAAGAAATCTCAAAAGGCGCGCAGGTTGCCATTAAGGAAGGCGTTCTGGATGGAGTCGACGCTGTTTTTGGCACTCATATCGGCTCTATCCTGGGACCGAATCTCCCGTCAGGCACTTTGTCTGTCGTTCCGGGATGCACGATGGCGTCGTTCGACCGCTTTGTCATAACCGTTAAAGGCTGCGGCTGCCACGGTTCTACGCCAGAGAAGGGAATAGACCCCGTTTCAATGGCTGCAAATATCGTTCTGTCCCTTCAGGAAATCATAGCGAGGGAAATCTCCGGGACTAAACCGGCAGTATTGACTATCGGAATTATCAACGGCGGTTTTGCATATAATATCATCCCATCCGAGGTAAAGATTGAGGGCACGATCAGAGCTGTTGAAGAAGCTGTGCGTCAGCAGCTTGCCAAACGTATAGAAGAAATTTCCAAAGGCATAGCTGCGACGTTCCGCGGAAGCGTAGACTTCTTCATGGATTGGGGAGCTCCGCCCGTCATCAATGATGTTGAAATGGCGGCTCTCGCAGCTGAGGCGGCGAAGAAAGTGTTTGGAGAGAAAAATGTGGTTACGACACAAGAGGCTCCGAATATGGGGGGAGAGGACTTCGCATATTACCTCGCAGAGAAACCAGGCGCCTTTATGTTCCTGAGCTCTGCGGACCACGAAAAACATACGGATGTTCCGCACCACAATCCGAAATTTATGCTTGATGAAGACGTGTTCTATAAAGGAAGCGCCGTTTTTGTCTCGATAGTAGAAGATTTCCTTAAATAGCTGATCCAGGGTACTGATCGGTTACTACCCATGTATGAACCCCGCTGAACGCAAGCGGGGTTCAATTTTTGTATTCTTACACAGAAACAATGACTTACTGGACGTAAGCGCGCGCACGAAAAAACTTCCGGCGCGGGCCGGAAGTTTTTTCTTTTCCTTGGGTATCGGCAACGTTTTACTGGGTTTTCCCCGTCGGGCTTTTCTGCGGGCCGCGCCGGCGTTTATGCAGGGCGCCGGTTTTCTGCCGCGCGCCGCGTCGGCTCCGGCGGGATTTTTTGCGGCGCTTCCGCGCCGCGTGCGGGAGACTGGTTTTCACGTCCTTTCCTTTGAGATGAGTACCTTTTTCTATCGCTAACCCGAGAGCCTGAGCTTTCGGGGGGTGCCGGATTTTCTTCGGGCGGGTAAAAAATTCGACCTTCGCCTCCCCGCCCTGTCTGAGATGAGTATAGCGCGGGGATGTGAAGGTCTTATGTTTGTTTTATGTGTTTTCTGTGGCGGTAATGTGGCGTTTTTGTGGGCGTTACTCCCCGTTGTGGATCTCCTCGTAGTATGTGCCCATGAGTTTTTTCCAGTCTACGTTGTCGTCGAGCAGGTTCGGACAGGTCGCGTCGGGGTAGAACCATTTGCGGCCGAGGCCCATGAGTATCTGCCACCAGTCGTGGACGTCCGGCGTCAATATCTCGCCTTCGGGGCCGATACGGCGCAGCTCGCGGTATACGAGCGCGACCATCTGGCTTTCGTCCATCGCAGCCGTCGTCTTCGCATAGAACTCTATCATATAGAAATAGGAGCATGAGCCGAGCTGGTAGAGGAGCTCGGTCCATTTCGGCGAGATTTTCGTCGTCTTGGCGAGCGTCATCTGTTTTTTGCTTCCCGAGCTTTTATGGTTCACGACGAAAAGTATTTTATCCGGGTCTATGTGGTGCAGCTCGTCGTATTTTTTTATCAGCGCCTCGGCTATCGGCCTGATTTTGCTTGAACATATCTCGTAGTCGAATTCTGCCTCTGTTCTCGCGGACATATTTCATTCCTCCGTTTTCGTGCTTGCGCAGTCTTTTCTGCCGTTCTTCATTATACCATTGCGCCGCCGCGCCATTAACGGCGCGCCTTTTATCCGCGTTTTGTGGATAAAAATGTGTATTATGTTATTAACTTATACTGACCTTATGAGGATATGTGGGTAACTCCGCGTCAGGCAAAATCCAGCGGGCCCGCAGCCTCTCTCACAACGCACGCAGGCTAGCGGAGGCGAAGGCGGAAACGCCCGAACGGCGGCGGCGCGTTGAATCCTTACCGCCGCGGCAAAATTCCACACGCTCATGAAAAAGACGCCCGCGCATGAGCGTGAGCGTCTTTTCTGTCTTTATGCGTTGTTCCGCCGGTCTTCGCCGCGCGGCTATTTTTTGAGCGAGCGCCCTTTTCTTTCGAAGGCGGGCGTTTCGTAGGCGTCGTATGCGCTGCGGCGTTGGCCTGCGTATGGTTCGCTGTTTTCCTGTTCGTCCTGCGGCGTCTCTTCGAGCAGCCACGCCGGCGTGTGTACTCCGGCGTACGGCGACGGCGCGGGCTGTTCCTCGCACTGCGGCTGTTCCTCCGCCTCGGGCCGCGCGGGTTCTTCATTATAATAATAGTATGTCTCAGGCGCGCGCTGCCGGCGTTCCGGCTCTTCGGCGCGCTGGTACGCCCTTCTCTGCGGCTTCTCTTCGGCTTCGCGCGGCGTTTCGTCGAAGCCCGCGGCGACGATTGTTACTTCGACCTCTTCTTCTATTGAAGCGTCTTCGGCGCAGCCCCAGATAAAGTGAGCGTCAGGCGACTTCACGTCTTCGATGATTTCGGCGGCCTGCCCGACTTCGTAGAGCGCGAGCTCTTTTCTGTGCGTTATGTTCATAAGCACGCCGCGCGCGCCGCGCATGGAGCATTCCATGAGCGGGCTTTCGAGCGCCATGCGCACGGCTTTTTCGACGCAGTCCTCGCCGCTCGCCGCGCCTACGCCCATGACGGTGCGTCCGGCGCCGCGCATGACCGTGTTGAGGTCGGCGAAGTCGACGTTGACAAGCCCCGGACGCGTGACGAGGTCCGTGACTCCCTGCACCGCCTGGCGCAGAACTTCGTCGGCGAGCGAGAAGGATTCCGTCAGCGGCGTGTTCTTCTGCGCGATGTCGAGCAGCCTGTCGTTGGGCACGACGATGAGCGCGTCTACCTCCGGGAAGAGCTTTTCTATTCCCTCTTCCGCGCAGCGGCGGCGTCGCTTGCCTTCGAACGAGAAGGGTTTTGTAACGACCGCAACCGTCAGTATCCCCATTTCGCGCGCGGCACGCGCTATGACGGGTATGGCCCCGGTCCCTGTGCCGCCGCCCATGCCGGCGGCCAGATATACCATGTCCGCGCCTTTCATGTAGCGGCGTATTTCGTCGAGCGATTCGAGCGCGGCGCGTTCGCCGACTTCCGGTATCGCGCCCGCGCCGAGGCCTTTCGTGACGCGCTCGCCGAGGACGATCTTCGATTCGCAGAGCGAGCCGCCGAGCGAACGCACGTCGGTGTTGACGGCGAGCGTGTCCACGTCCTTGAGGCCGTGGGAGATTATATGGTTGAGGGCGTTTCCTCCGCCCCCGCCTATCGCTATTACCTTGATGGCCTTGCGGAAGAGGTCCCGCGGCGCGGGCTCTCTCGTCTCCGCTCTATCTTCTTCGTCCCGCCCCGAATATGCGGGGCGTTCCCCTTGTCCATAGTATGCAAATTCTTCTGCCGGCACGGAGCGACACACCTTCTTTGTCTGTTGATGTATAATATTCCGTATATTTTTATTATAACATCGAGAGGTGTTAATTTTATGGCTTCCGGCGGCGGATATGCAAATTTTTTCAGCGGCAACGTACCTTTTATAATTTTCTTCGCTTTCTTCGCGCTGCTCGCGTGGGACATAACCGCGCCGATGGCGACTGCGATTATCTGGGCCGGTATGCTCTCGTTCGTAGCGTCGCCGCTCAACAAAAAGATACTGAAGGCGCTCAGTAACGGAAAATATCCAAGCGTCTCGGCCGCGATGACGATGACGGCGCTGATGCTGCTCTGCTTCGTCCCGGTGCTGCTAGCGCTCTCGACGCTCGCGAGCGAGGTTACTAGCCTCGGGCGCATTTTCGCGCAGCTCTTCGTGAAGATACAGCACGTCGCGCACAACGGCGCGGCGATAGAGTTCCCCGACTGGATGCCGGTATGGATAGCGGACAACGTCCGCAGCTTCATGGCGGACTCCGACGCGCTCCGCAGCGCGGCGCAGAACGTCGTGCAGTGGGCGACGCGCTTCCTGAGCTCCATTTCCGCGCGGCTCATCGAGCACGGCTCCTCGTTCCTGCTCAATTCCGTGATCACACTGATGGTTTCCTTCTTCTTTATACGCGACGGCGAAAAGATAATCGACTACATAGAGAGCGTGACACCGCTCGAACCGGAGGAAAAACAAAACTTTTTCAGCCAGATTTCGGGGATTCTGAACTCCATAATATACGGTATAATCTTCACCGTCGCCGTCCAGGCCGTGCTCGGCGCGATAGGCTGGTGGATCGTCGGCCTCGGGAATCCTGTATTTTTCGGAATGCTGATGTTCTTCTTCGGAATGTTCCCCGCGGGGACGGCGGTCGTCTGGGTTCCCGGCGCGATATACCTCGCCTTCACGGGCGACCTGAAAAACGCCGCGATACTCTTCGTCTGGGGCGTGGCGATAGTCGGGACGATAGACAACCTGCTCCGCCCCTACCTGATAAGCTCGGGCGGAAGGGGCGGCGTTGAGATTTCGACGCTCGTCATAATACTCGGCCTTTTCGGCGGCGTGATGAAGTGGGGGTTTCTCGGAGTTTTCGTCGGGCCGCTGCTGCTGGTGCTCTTCATATCGGTCTGCAATCTTTACAGAAAGCGCTGGCTTGAAAGTATTGGGGGAAAATGATTTACAATGCTCGCAGAATTTATAGCCGCCGCGGCGACCGGCGCGTCGCTTGCGATGGACGCCTTCTCCGTCTCGATCTGCCTCGGCCTCTGCCATGAGCGCATAAGCGCGAAAAACGTGCTGACCGTCGGGGGAGCGTTCGGATTTTTTCAGTTCTTTATGCCGCTGCTCGGCGGCGTAATAGCGGGAGGACTTTCAGGATTTTTCAGCACATGGACGCCGTGGATAGCCGCGGCGCTCATCGTCTGGGTAGCCGTCAATATGATACGCGAGGCGGCCTCCGGCGGCGAAGACGACTGCTCGTCGATGACGATAACGCTCAGGAGCATGACGGTGCTGTCGTTTGCGACCTCGCTAGACGCGCTCGCAGTCGGCTTTTCAATAGCGAGCACAGGCGGCTCTGCGCTCTCGCTCGCGGCGCTCGCCGGGATAATAACCTTCGCGCTTTCAGCCGCGGGAACGCTCGCCGGGAAAAAAGTCGGCTCGCGCTTCGGCAGAAAGGCCGAATACATAGGCGGCGGCGTCCTGCTCGTCATAGCGGCGCGGATAATATTGCAGGCGGTTTAGAAAATACAAGGAGAAACACAAAGAGGCCGCGAGGTCTCTTTTTTCTATCTACTTTCGCAGTTGCCCCATGATACTCCCGCGCTATAAAATCTATATACAAAATACAGACTGTTAATGACGGGGATAAAGCAATGAAAAAAGACAGACAGCAAATTTCAATACGCAGTTCCGCCGCGGAATATCTGACCTACATAGCGTCGACGGGAGACGAAAGCAGCGGCGTGGAAATTCGCTACGAAGACGAAAATATTTGGCTGACGCAGAAAATGCTGGCTGTACTTTATGACGTGGACGTCCGAACCATAAACTATCATATAAAAAAAGTCATCGCGGACAGCGAGCTGGATAAAGAGTCAGTTATCCGAAAATTTAGGATAACTGCCTCAGACGGAAAAACGTATTATGTCAATCATTACGATATACAAATGATAATCGCCGTAGGCTTCAAGGTAAATTCCGAGCGCGCCGTGCAGTTTCGCAAATGGGTAAACCAGATAGCACGAGAATACACAATCAAAGGCTGGGTAATGGACGACGAACGGCTGAAGCGCGGCACGTATCTTACCGATAAATATTTTGAAGAACAGCTTGAGCGGGTAAGAGAAATACGCGCGAGCGAGCGCAAATTCTATCAGAAAATCACAGACCTCTATGCGACTGCGGTCGACTACGACAAGAACTCTGCCTCTACCAAAAGATTCTACGCCTCGGTGCAGAACAAAATGCATTACGCGGTTCACGGACACACAGCTGCCGAGCTTATAATGGAACGCGCCGACAGCTCAAAGGAACATATGGGACTCACGACGTGGCAGGACGCGCCGGACGGTAAAATAAAAAAATCGGACGTGACGGTGGCTAAAAACTACTTAAGCGAATTCGAACTGCGCCAGCTCAACAGAATGGTAACGTCATATCTTGATTTTGCAGAAAACATGGCGCAGAGGAAAATTCCGCTCACAATGCATGACTGGGAGACAAGGCTGAACGGATTCATCATGATGTTTGAATATGGAATGTTGAAGGACGCTGGCAAAGTAAGCGCTCAGATAGCAAAACTTCACGCCGAAACGGAGTTTGAAAAATACCGAATCATACAGGACAAACTTTTCCTTTCAGATTACGACCGTTTCATCATCGAAAGCGAAAATGACGAAAAAACAGACATCTAATATTGCATAAAACAGTAAAACAAAACGCGGAGACGCGCAAAACGACGCGCTCCGCGTTTTTATTTTCTCAGCTAATTTCCGCTAAATCTCCCTCAGCTCGTACTCGCGCGTGCCTATGCCTATCTTCTCCGCGTGTTCCAGCGCCGCCTGCCAATGCGTGTCGGGATGCAGCGTATGGAAGTGGTCCGAGCCTTCGCCATGCTTTTTGATCTGGTCGGCGAGGTAGCTGTTTTCGACGGCAGGCGCCTTCATGACAGCGTCGGCACAGGCCTGGTCGAGCGCGACGGGGTCGTACGAAGCGAAGAAGCCGATGTTCGGCACCACGGCGGCGTCGTTTTCCGCGTGGCAGTCGCAGAAGGGCGAAACGTCCACAACGGCCGCGATATGGAAATTCGGCTTTCCGTCTATAACGGCCTTCGCGTACTCGGCCATCTTGCGGCAGAGTACAATCTCCGAGCCCTCCCAGTCAGGCTGAACGGCGTCGAACGGGCAGGCCGATATGCAGCGGCCGCAGCCTACGCATTTTTCGTGGTCTATGCGCGCCTTGCCCTCCTTTATCCTTACGGCCTTCTGAGCGCAGTTTCTCGCGCAGCGGCCGCAGCCGATGCACTTCGCCTCGTCCACGCAGGGCTTGCCGTCGCTGTGCATCTCCATCTTGCCAGCGCGCGAGCCGGAGCCCATGCCGAGATTCTTTATCGCGCCGCCGAAGCCGGTAAGCTCGTGGCCCTTGAAGTGCGTCAGGGAAATTATTATATCCGCGTCTGCTATCGCGCGCCCGATCTTCGCCTCTTTGATATATTCGCCGCCGGCGACCGGAACCTCCGCCTCGTCCGTGCCCTTCAGGCCGTCGGCTATAACTACGTGGCAGCCGGTGCAGAAAGGATTGTAGCCGTTCTCATAGGCAGATTCGAGATGTTCTAGCGCGTCCTTCCTGCGCCCGACGTAGAGAGTGTTGCTGTCGGTCAAAAACGGCTTGCCGCCGAGCTCCTTTATCTTATCTGCGACGACCTTAGCAAAGTTCGGGCGCAGATAGGCTATGTTGCCCGGCTCGCCGAGGTGTATCTTTATCGCGGCGAACTGTTTCTCAAAATTTATACCGGCGATTCCGGCGCGTTCTATGAGCGCGCAGAACTTCTGCAAAATATTTCTTTCGGGCGTAGCACGCATATCTGTAAAGTAAACGACTGAACGTTTCATATACTCTCCTCCATTTCAAGCCTTGCGGCTTTTTTCCCAAACACATTCTTAATCATACAACATTGAGCGGACTCAAGGAAAGATAAAACGGCGCGACTGTTTCAGCTTTTATTTAGTCAAATTAAATCAAACAGAAATATCTCTTTTTAATCCGCGTTCCGTCGGTTCGCCGGCCGTTTTAGCCTTATAATCAGAGACGGCGGCGTTTCCGCGCGCCGCATAAAATCGGAGGAGGAAGACAAAATGCTCAAAAACAGGGACGAAGGTATAAAGGCTGAAAAACTCGGAGGAAGCGGCAAAGGCTGCGCGATGAGGTTCCCGATAGATATACCGGACAACGACGGCGCTTTCGTCATGACGACGCGCCTTGAACTCGAACCCGGCGCGTCGATAGGCTATCACCTCCACGGCGACAACGAAGAGGTCTATTTCATAATGAGCGGCGAAGGCCTCTACTGCGAGGACGGCGAAAGCCGCAAGGTAAAGGCCGGAGACATCATGCTCTGCCGCAAAGGTTGCTCGCACGGCATAGAAAACACCGGAGCGGATACGCTCGTCATGGGAGCCGCGATAGCGAAGCGCGGATAGCGCGGCGCGGCGGCAGGCACAAAACAGGCGCGGGCGCGGGAAACTGCGTCCGCGCGATTTTTTTATCTTCCGCGACATGAGGCGGCGGCGCATAACCGGCGCAGTATGCAAAATCCAGGAAAGCGCGCTGTAAACAACGGCGCGAAACGCAGATTCCGCAGGTTTTGTGAATTTACGCCGCGAGCGCGCGCCGTCCGCATCTTTACGAATTTATGAAATTTCCTTAACCTTACTTTAACATAACTGAAAATACGGAAAGGGCAGAGAGGCGGAATTCACGCCACTTATGTACATAGTTATCCACATTTTGTGAATATGTCAGTGGATTTCCTGCTTTTTCGCCTTGCAAAGCCCATGCGGAATATTGAAAAAGCGGTTTTATATGTGCATAACTCGCGGAAAAAACTGTGGACAATGACCGAGTATGAAAAGGAATCAACGACGCTTTACCTGACTTTTAACTGTAAAAATATATAATAATCATGGAAGCACAAAATCGCGCCGTTTTCGCAGAATCCGCGCGGCGCGTCAAAATTCGGTGCGGGAGGCGTATATCGTGGAACTCAGGGAAAAACTGGAAAAGCTGCGCAGAAACGGCATAACTCTCGACATTTCGGGGAGCGCGGAATACAAGCGCGGAGGCACGCGCTTCGGCGGACGGCCCGACGTTCCGCGCGGCTTCGAGTGGCCGACGTTTGACTGCTGCGAAAATACGAAAAAAGAGAAAAAAGGAATTTTCTCTTTCCTTTCACAAAATAAGGGCAACCATGACGAATCGAAAGCCTCTGGCGCGCGCCCGCTCTCGTTTCTCGCGCAGTTCGACTGCGCGGAGCTTGCGAAGTACGATGCTGAGCACCTGCTGCCGGAGCGCGGGGTGCTCTCGTTCTTCTACAAGATGGATTCCATGCGCTGGGGCCACGACCCAAAGGACAAGGGCTGCGCGCGCGTCTATTGGTTCGAGGATTCGGCCGCGCTCGAAGAGGCGGAATTTCCCGAGGATTTGGAGGAGGATTACAGATTCCCCGCGCTTGCCGTAAAAATGCGCGCCGAGCCGTCGTTCCCTGGCTGGGAGGATTTCACCGAAATTTATCCCGAAGAGATGGAGAGCGGCGACGAGGGAGACGAGTTCTTCACGGTGCGCGCGGAGCTCGGAGACGACGACCCGGATGAACGCTCGAAGCTGCTCGGCTGGGCCGACGCGATACAGTGGAGCATGCCGGCGGAATGCGAGCTCGTGACGCGCGGATATTATCTCGGCGGCGGCTGGGACGAAATTCCGAAAAACGAAGTCGAAGAGGCGGAGAAAGAGGCGCCGGACAAATGGCTGCCGCTCTTCCAGCTCGACGAGGTCGAAGAGGGCGATTTTGAATTGATGTTCGGCGACTGCGGGCGGATATATTTTTACATCACAAGAGACGACTTAGCGGCGCGGAGGTTTGAGAACGTCTGGCTGATTTTGCAGTGCTATTAAGGCAGCGCTGACTTGGCAGAGGCTTCGCGCGGAGGCGGAATTTTTTGATTACGGCGCTCTTCCTAACGGCCATCATAATCGCCGCTGTTTACGTTTTTTTCAGAAGCAGGGCGGGAACTTCGTTCCTTGACTTTACATGGAGGGCGATGAAATGTTTTCTTTACCTGCTGGGGCTGCTGGTTCTGATAGGCTGTTTCGCGTCGTTCTTCGGATACGGAGAAACAAATCATGAGCCGGTGTGCGAGGACGGAAATTCTGCTGTATCAGTGGATTTGAACCGAACGCCGTAATTGTAAGCAAAGACGCAGAAAAGCCGCCCTTACGGGCGGCCTTTCGTTTAATCGCGGATTACGCGTTTATTCCGTAACTTATTCGACTTCGATGGCCTTCGAGGACTCCCAGAGGCCGTGTACGTTGCAGTAGCTGACCGCGATGAGTTCGCCGGACTTCGAGGGCTTGAACATCACGCAGCTGCCGGGCTCCGCGTAGGCGCATCCGGGGTTGTCGAGGTTCATCGTGTCGCCGTGGCTGTTGTAGCAGAATTTAGCAAGGTCGACGACGGGGCCTTCGGCGGGCTTGAAGTAGAGCTGAATCCACGCGATGTGGTGGAGCGGCGTGTTCGGATGCTTGATCTCCTTGCCGACGCAGACCTTTACGAGCGCCTCTTCTCCGGCCTTGACCTTCTCTGGGGCCTCTATCGTCGGTACGTGCTTCTCAGCCTTGAAATCTCCGTCTCTTACAACTTCTCCGATTTTCATTTTTTGTTCCTCCGTTTTTCTTAATTTCTAAATTATTTTCAACTTCCACGCTGTCGTTATTATACCACTAAAAGAGGGAAAAGTCAGAGGTGTGGATTAAATTTTCGTAAATATTTTCATGGGCGCTGCGGGAGCCGTTTTTTTCTGTTTGAAAGCTTTTCAAGGGAGAGCATGACGCGCGCCATCGACGATGCAAGCTCCGGCGAGACGCCGCCTTCTATAAAAAATTTCTCGCGTTCGGCGATCTCTTCCTCGCTGTTGACGACCGGCGCGCGTCGGTAGACTTGCTGAGGGGCCGAGCGCGCGGGACGCGCCTGCCGGAGTATCGGGCCGACTCTGAAATCCACGGAGACGGCGGCCCCGCCGAAGAAGGCCGATATTCCGCGTTCGAGCCGCGCTTTTCTGAAACGCGCCGACGAGAGCACCATCTGGTCTGGTACGTTGACTGTGATGAGGAGCCTGCCTTCGGCCTCTTCGCATACGGCGGGCGCGCTGCGCGAGGCGAGCGGCTCTCCGGCGACTGCGCGCCAATTTTCCGTAAGCCCGCAGAGTTTTACAGACAGGTTCAACAGGTTCCAGTATTCAGGTTTGTATCTCGCGCCGCGCGTTTTTTTGCGCGGCTCTCCGCCGGTTCGTCCTACGAGCGCGGCTTCGACCACCTCGCCAGCGCTTTTCGCGAAGTCCTGTTCCACGCGTTACTCTTCCCTTTTTCGCCGCGCGCCCTCTATCGCGACCCAGAGCAGCTGGATGTCGGAGGGCGGCACGCCCGGTATGCGCGAAGCCTGTCCGAGAGTCGCGGGCGATATTTTCGAAAGCTTGCCGCGCCCTTCGGCGGAGAGGCCGCGTATCTGCGCGTAGTCTATGCTTGCCGGAATTTTCAGAAGTTCCATGCGGCGGAATTTTTCTACCTGTTTCTGCTGGCGCGCGATGTAGCCCTCGTATTTGAGTTCGTTCGCGATTTTTTCGCCGAGCTCCGGGTCGAGCGCCGAATCGGTCAGCTCCGCGGCGAGCCGCCAGTCTACCTCGGGGCGGCGAAGAAGTTCGAGCGCGCTCACGCCCTCCGTCAGCGGCGACGAGCCCGCCTCCCGCAGACGCTCGTTGACAGATTCCGACGGATGTATTTTGAAGCCGCGCAGCCGCTCGCGTTCGCGCTCTTCTGCGCCGCGCGATTCGCAGTATCTTTCCCATTTCCATTCAGGGAGCAGACCCACGGCTCGCCCCTTCGCGCACAGCCTGTCCGCAGCGTTGTCGTGGCGCAGAAGCAGGCGGTATTCGCAGCGGCTTGTGAGCATTCTGTACGGCTCATTCGTACCCTTCGTGACGAGGTCGTCTATCAGAACGCCGATGTAAGACTCGTCGCGCCCGAGGACGAGCGGCTCTTCGCCGCGCACGCGCAGCGCCGCGTTGATTCCCGCGACGAGCCCCTGTCCAGCCGCCTCCTCGTATCCCGAGGTTCCGTTTATCTGTCCCGCGAGGAAGAGGTTTTTCACCGGCTTCGTCTCAAGCCACGGGTGAAGCTGCGTCGGCACGACGAAGTCGTATTCTATCGCGTAGCCCGGGCGAAGTATGTGCGCGTGTTCGCAGCCCTTTATCGTGCGCACGCTTTCAAACTGCGCTTCGAGGCACATCGAGGTCGAAAAATTCTGGACGTAGACCTCGCGCCCCTCAGGCGTTATAGGTTCGAGGAAGATGGGGTGGGTATCCTTTTCGGGGAACTTTATTATCTTGTCGTCGATGGAAGGGCAGTATCTGGGCCCCTCAGTTTCGAGCTTACCCATGTAGAGCGGCGACTGTTCGAAGTATTTCCTGATGATTTTGTGAGTCTCGGCGTTGGTGCGCGTGAGGCCGCAGACCATGCCGGTGTAGACGCGCTTTTCGCCGAAGTGCGAGAAGGCCTGCGGTTCGTCGATGCTTTTCTGACAGTCGAGCGCGGCCCAGTCTATCGTGTCGAAGTGGAGGCGCGGCGTCGTGTCTGTGCGCAGGCGGCCTATTTCGAGCCCTGTTTTTTTCAGCGAGGCGGCCAACTCCTTCGCCGGCGTCATGCCGAGCGGCCCCGACTCGCGGCAGCTGAGGCCGGTGTATATCTTCGAGGCGAGGTACGTCCCGGTCGCAAGCACGACGCACGAAGCGAAGAACGACTGTCCCGTAGCGATTTTCACGCCGCGCGCTTCGCCGTTTTCAACGATGAGCTCAGCGGCCTCGCCCTGATGGAGGTCGAGATTTTTCTGCGTCAGCAGCGCGGTGCGGTAGTGGTCGCCGTAGCGCCGCGGGCTGCACTGCGCGCGAAGCGTGCGCACCGCTGCGCCCTTGGACGTGTTAAGCCAGCGCAGATGCTGCGTCGAGGCGTCGGCCGCCGCGGCGCATTCGCCGCCGAGAGCGTCTATCTCGCGCACGATGTGGCCCTTTGCGGGGCCGCCTATCGACGGGTTGCACGGCATCATCGCTATGCTGTCTATGTATATACAGAGCAGCAGCGTCTTCGCGCCCATCCGTGAGGCCGCCAGCGCAGCCTCGCAGCCTGCGTGGCCCGCGCCGACGACAATAACGTCGTAAAATTCGCCTATGTTCATCTTTTTCTCACTTCTCTATACTTTTTCTTCAATTTTGTCTATTTTGCCGGAGCATACCTTATAGACCGCGCACGGCACGGACGGAGAAACAGGCTCGGCCGTCGCTGCGAATATCTGTCCGCCGCGCTCGTGGAGCGTTGAAAAAAGACGCTCCTTCCCTGCCGGGTCAAGCTCCGCCGCTACCTCGTCAAGAAGCATAACAGGCTCACGCCCGAGCTTGCGCCGCACGCTCTCCGAAGCCGCGAGCATCAGCGCCATCGCAGTGCGCCGCCGAAGGCCGCGGCTCAGAGCCGACGATGCCGGGCGGCTCTGCGACGTAATTATTATATCGTCGCGGTGCGGCCCGACGACGGGAAAACGCATCGCGCGCTCGCGCTCGCCGTTGACAACGAGCGCCTTCGCATAATCGTCGGCGCAGTCCTGTTCAAATCCAGCTCCGCCGCGCTTCAGCGAAAGCCCTATACCGAACGGCGCGAGCTGTTCGAATCCTCCCAAAGAATCAGCGAGCAACGCTACCCCCTCCTCGCGCATCCTCCATATCCACGAGGCGAGCGGAAGCAGCGCGCGGTCGGCTATCATAGACGGCATTCCGCGCTTCAGGAAGAGCGCCTTCTGGCGCACGCCGCGCCGGTACTCGGAAAGCCTAGCCGCGTATGAGGGGATTATCAGAGCGAGCACCATGTCGAGCAGCCGCCGCCGGAAGACCGACGAACCTTCGACTATCGACATATCGTCCGGCAGGAAGGTCAGCACGGGAATTTTCCACCGCAGCTCGGAGGCGCTGGACGTTTTATCGTCTATTCGTATAGCGTAGCGGCGTGAGATTTTCACCTTGATTATCTCGGCGCTTTCAAGCTCTCCCGTAAGCTGGACATCGTCGGAGCCGCTGTTCCACGTCGGTATCGACAGAGTCTTCGTGCCGCGGTCAAGCGGCCCCCAGCCAGAGATTATATTTATCCCTTCGAGTATGTTCGTTTTGCCGGAGCCATTTTCGCCAGTCAGCAAATTCAGCCCCGGGGACCATCGCATCTCCCGGGGCTCAATGTTTCTGAAATTATTGAATCTTACCCTCTTGAAGCCCATTACTAGCCGAGGTCGGAATCGAAGGCCTTCAGCTCCTCTTCCGAGAGGTTGATCGGCGCTATGAGACAGAGGAAGTCGTCGCCGTCGCCGCGCCGCACAGACATATGGCCCGACTGTCCGTTGAACGACAACTTGACCTGCGGGTCGCGCAGCACCTTGAGCGCTTCAAGGAAAAATTTAGAATTGACCGCGATACGAAGCTTTTCTCCAGTCGTCTCGGCCTCTATCTCTTCCTTCGCCTGTCCGAAGTCCGGCGCCTTGCCGCGAAGTACGAACGGGCACTCCGGCGCCATGTCGAGGACCGCCATCCTGTTGAAGTCGCGCACAATGACGTCGACGCGTTCGAGCGCCGAGATGAGCTCGCCGCGGTCGGTCAGCACGTCGAGCGTGCTGTGCTTCGGCAGTATCTTCTCGTACGGCGGGAACTTGGATTCGACGCGGCGCACCGTGAATTCGAGCGTATCCGTCTTGAAATAGAACTGCGCGCCGTCGAAGAGCACCTTCACCTCAGTCTCGGGCGTCAGAGAGCCGAGTATCCTCTGAAGCTCCTTTATCCCCTTCATAGGAAGCAGCGCGGACTCGCCCTCCCTGCCTCCGGCGACCGGGGCCGCCGAAAGCGCAAGCCTCCTAGTGTCGGTAGAGACGACGTTGAGCCGCGAAGAAATTATCTGAAGGTTAGCCGACGAGAGATAGAGCGGGAATTCCTCGCCGGCCGACGCGGCCAGAGTGCCTTCATCGAGAACCTTGGCGAGTTCGCCCGCAGGTATCGAACAGAAAAGATCGGCCTCGTCCGACGAGGGCAGAGCGGGGAATTCGCTGACGGGATAGGTCGAGAAGTTATATTTGCTTCTGCCCGCTTTCAATACGACCTTGCCGCCGTCTACGTCGAGCGTGAATTCCTCGCCCGGCGCCTTTTTGAAAAGGTCGCTGACCATTTTTATCGGGAAGACCGCCTCTCCAGGCTCCAGCACGGAAACTCCGGCGGCGCGGCAGATTACGGAGGTCTTTATGTCCGTCGCCTGGAGTATCACCGATTCCGCCGAGGCCTTTACCAATATCGACGAGAGTATGCTGACGGTGCCTCCGGCCGATGTGCTTCTTTCGGCGAGGCTCCAGCTTCCGAGAAACTGTTTTTTGTTGACCGCAAGTTTCATAGGTTAGACCTCCTAGTAATACTTCTCTTTTATGTTTAAAACCGTAATAGTCTTAGTAGGCTCTGTGAAAATGTGCAAAACGTAAATTTTTCCTTATCCTAAGCGGTTTTTTCGTGTGAAAAAGTTTTTACGTTTACCACAAACTTATACACATTATCCACATAGTATTTGTGAAAAACCCTGCGCAGAAAAACTGCCCACAAAATAAAACACGGGTTTTTTCATCTTTTTTAGAGTTTATTTACAATGTTATCCACAAACGACCTTACCCTTACGTCGGTTTTGACTATGTCCGAAATCTTTTTGCACGCGTGAATGACGTTAGTATGATCCTTTTTGTTGAACGCGTACGCGATCTGTATCAGAGGCTCGTTCGTCTTGTTTCGCGCTACGTACATGGCGACCTGACGCGCGAGCGCGAGCTCTGCGGTGCGCTTTTTGGACAGCAGGTCGTCTATTGTGATTCCGAACGTCTCTGCGGTAAGCTGCTGGATCAGCCCGATTGTAACTTCCGTCCCCGGCGTGCTTTTTATCAAATCTTTGAGCCAGAGTGATGCGTTTTCTATATTTATCGGCTCGTGGTTGAGGTCGGCGCAGGCCACTATCCTGTTGAGCGAGCCTTCCAGCTCTCTTATGTTGCTCGGGATGTTCTGCGCTATGAACATTATGACCTCTTCAGGAATGTTGCGGTATCCCTTCATCTCGACCTTTTTCTGAAGTATGGCTACACGCGTCTCAAGATCAGGCGGCTGTATGTCGGTGACAAGCCCCCACTCGAAACGCGATACCAGCCTGTCCTCTATGCCCTGTATGTCCTTTGGAGGGCGGTCGGAGCTTATCACGATCTGTTTCTTCGCGTCGTGCAGGGCGTTGAAGGTCCAGAAGAATTCCTCCTGAGTCTGTTCCTTGCCTGCTATGAACTGGACGTCGTCAATCATCAGGACGTCCAGCTCGCGGTAGCGCGCGCGGAATTCCTGCGTTGTGTTGTTGCGTATTGAGCCTATCAGGTCGTTCGTGAACTTTTCGGCGCTTACGTAGAGTATTTTCGTCTTTGGATTCGCGTCTTCGATGTGGTGGCCGATCGCGTGCATCAGGTGGGTCTTGCCCAGTCCGACCTTTCCCCATATGAAGAAGGGGTTGTATGTGTTTCCGGGCGATTCGGCGACTGCCAGGCTTGCGGCGTGCGGAAGGCGGTTGGACTTGCCGACGACGAAAGTCGAAAAAACATAGTTCGGGTTCAGGCCGTTTTTGCTTGCCGCTCTCTTTTGAGGCTGCTCCGGCTCGCGCGGCGGCTCTGCGACCCTGCTGGGAATTTTTTCCTCCCTGCCGTCGTGGTTTTCAGAGACGGAAAAGCGGAGTTCGGATGCGAAGCCTGTCTCTGCTATCAGCTTCTGCATCCTGTCCATGTATCTGTTCCTTATCTGCTCCATTGCGAACGGCGTGGCGACGTCCACGAGAAGCACGCCGTTCGCAAGCGATACGGGCATACAGGTCTGAAGGTACATTTCGACCGTTTTGTCGTCTTTGCCTATCTTTTCGAGACAGTATTTATAAAATT
>MHCFR05601__coassemble_1196_pt1 | contig 18915 bp, 17 predicted proteins | sample MHCFR05601__metabat2_low_PE_003 | metagenome-assembled genome bin MHCFR05601
TGGCCCGTCTTCGAGGTCAAGCGCCGCGAGTCGCACTCGCGCCTCGGCCTCACGGTGCTGACGAACCACTTCACAGAGTTCTCGTGGGGGCTTCCGCGGCCTGACGACAAACGTTTCTGGATGACTCGCACGAGACGCCAGAATCTGCTGACTCTCGCGAAGCACTTCAAGGGCACGATAAACGACAAGGTCATGAAGGACATCATGGACACTCGCATCGAGGACCTCGGCGCGACGACGGACATGACGCTCTATCAGCTCGTCGTCGTGCCGGAGCGCTACGAAATGTGGTTCAAGCTTCCGGGCGTTCAGGACTGGAGCCTCATAGATATGCGCGCGCTGCTGAAGCCGCGCGAGGAGTAAATCATGGGACAGTATTACGTCGTCTTCGACTGCGGCACAATGGGGACGAAGACGGCTATCTATTCGCTCGACGCGACGCGCGTCGCAGAGGCATACCGCGAGAATAAAATTTCATACCCGAAGCCCGGATGGGCCGAGATGGACGCGAACGGCTTCGTCGAGAACGTCCGCGAGGGCGTGCGCGAGTGCATCGCAAAGTCCGGCGTCAACCCCGCCGAGATACGCGCGATAACGGCGAGCGGAATAATCTGCGGCATCGTCGGCATCGACGAGGAGTGGCGGCCCGTCACCCCGTTCGTCTCCTATCTCGACAACCGCGCCGCGGGCGAGGCGGCCTACGTGCGCGCTCACGCGAAGCCCGTGTGGGTCAGGGAGAGCGCGAACGCCATCGTTGACGAATTTATGCCGCCGCTGATACTGCGCTGGTTCCTCAACCATTACGAAGGATTCCGCGAGAAGGCCGTCAAGGTCGTCAACAACGGCCCGTTCGTCCTCGGCACGCTCGCGGGGCTGCGCGCGGACGAGGCGTTCCTCGACTGGGCGACGATGTCAGGCTGGCTCATCGGCTACGACGCGCGCGAGCGCAAGTGGTCGCGCCGCCAGATGGACGAGCTCGGCATACCGATGGAGATTCTGCCCGAGATCGTGAAGCCGTGGCACATCGTCGGCTTCCTCTCGCCAGACGAGGCGGCGAAGATGGGGCTGCGCGCAGGCATTCCGATAGCGGCCGGCGCGGGCGATACGATGCAGTCGGCCCTCGCCTCGGGGCTGCTTGAGCCGGGGCTTGCGACCGACGTCGCCGGAACGGCCTCTATATTCGCCGTCGCGGTGGACGCGCCCGACGAGCGCATAACGAACGCGCCGGGCATGATGTTCGCAACGGGAACGCTCGAAGATTCATATTTCTACTGGAGCATGATACGCGCGGGCGGCCTCTCGCTGCGCTGGTTCCGCGACCGCGTCGCGGGCCGCGCGGGGGACCCGCTCTTCTACGCCGAGATGGACGAGCTTGCGGCGAACGTCCCCGCGGGGGCGAACGGCCTGCTCTTCTATCCGTACTTACAGGGCGCTGGGCCGGACACGCCCGGGGCCTGCGGCGTATTCGCGGGGCTCTTCGGCTCCGCCGACCGCGCTTCGATGTGGCGCGCGATACTCGAAGCGATAGCCTTTGAATACGCGCAGATGATTAAAATCTACCGCGAGTGCGGAATCCCGCTCGACGAGATAATCGGCACCGAGGGCGGCAGCAAGAGCCCGCTCTGGACGCAGATCAAGGCCGACATCCTGCGCGGCGCCTACAACATCCCCGCGCGCAGCGAGGGCGGCCTGATGGCCGACGCCGCGGTAGCGGCCTACGCCGTCGGCGACATCTCCGACATCCGCGAGACGATGCGCGAGTGGATAACCTTCCGCGGACGCTTCGAGCCGGACGCGAAGAACGCGGCGAAGTACGAGAAAATATTCGCCGAACGCCAGAAGCTGCTCGCGGGGCCGATGCGCGAGCTTTTCAAAGCGATGGGAAAGATACGCGAAATATGACGCGCGCGGAGACGCCGCGAAAAATCTGAACAGGGCGCGCCGCTCCGTCAACGACGGGACGACGCGCGTTTATTAAAGACATGACTAAAATCCTCTCAGACAAAAAATTTTCAATCCAGATACAGGGCTGCCGTACGAACCAGTACGAGGGCGAGGCGATAGCCGCGGCGCTCGAAGGTTGCGGCGCGCGGAGATGCGACGAATCGCCCGACGTCGTCGTAATCGTCACCTGCGCTATAACCGCGGTCGCCGACCGCAAATGCCGCAAGCTCATCCGCCGCGCGAGGCGCGAGCACCCGAACGCGGTAATCGCCGCCTGCGGGTGCAGCTCGCAGAAAATGACGGCGCGCGAGGCGGAGGAGCTGGGGCTCGACATAGCGATAGGCAACAGGCGCAAATATACACTGCCGCAGCTCGTCGCGGAACGGCTTGCGGGCGCGCCGCGCTTCTACGAAATCAACGAAAAAATCATGACCGACGAAAACTGGGACGCGCTCTCGCTCGACAGGCCGCGGCTGCACACGCGCGCCTTCCTCAAGGTGCAGGACGGCTGCGCGCACTACTGCGCCTACTGCATAGTCCCCTTCGTGCGCGGGAAACCCGTCTCGCGTCCGATGGACGAGGCCGTTGAAGAGGCGCGGCGCATAACGGAGTCGGGCTGCCCCGAAATCGTGCTGACCGGCATACATCTGGGCCTTTACGAAAATCTCCCGGAGCTTGTGCGGCGCATAGGCGGGCTGCCGAAATTAAAGCGGCTGCGCTTCGGCTCGATAGAGCCCTTCGCGGTGGACGAAGCGCTGCTATCCGCGCTGGCGGAGACACCGGCCTTCTGCGAGCATCTGCACATGCCGCTCCAGTCGGGCGACGCGGGCGTGCTCGCGGAGATGAGACGCGGCTACGCGCCAGAGGAGTTCGCAAAGGTCGCGGAACGCGCGCGAAATGCGCTCGGGGACTCTCTGCACATAAGCACCGACCTGATGATAGGCTTTCCGACCGAGAGCCGCGCCGCCTTCAGAAACAGCATGAACTTCATAAAATCCGTGGAGTTCGGCAAAATCCACGTCTTCCCCTACTCGCCGCGCGGCGGCACGAAGGCCGCGGCGATGCCGCCGGTTCCCGAAGCGGAGCTGAAAGAGCGGACAGCCGAGGCGCTCGAAGCGGCGGCGGAGCTTCACAAAAAATTCTGCGCCCGTTGGCTCAGGCGCGAAATCACGATACTGACCGAAGAAATCAAAAACGGCGCGGCGCGCGGCCTCACGCGCAACTACATACGCGCCGAAGCTCCCGCAGGCGGCGCGCGCGTGAACGAGGAGCTGGCGCTTACGCCGGCGCGCTACGCGGACGAGACGCTCTTCGCCGCGGAGACACCGCGCGCTGGTTTTTCTGAGGAAATCTCCATAATCTGACACGCTTGGGGTGATAAATATGGAAGTATCGAAAATCCTCGCCGAATACGACGCGATGCTCGCCGCGGGACGGCGGCGCGAGGCCGGCGAATTTTTGTCGGAGGCCGCGGACGCCGCCGCTCGCGAGGACGACGCCGTATCGGAAGCGTCGCTGCGCGGCGAGCTGACGGGCTACTGGCGCGTATTCGGCGAGCCGGAAAAGAGCTTCGCCTCGGCGGAGCGCGCGCTCTTTCTGCTTGAATCGCTCGGTCTGGCGGAAAGCGGCGAATATGCGACCGCGCTCTTAAACTACGCGACTGCGAAAACCGCCTTCCGCATGACGGACGAGGCGCTCGCCCTCTACGCGCGCGTCGCCGAAATTTACGAAAAAACGGCGGAGCCGGACGGCTACCGCTTCGCGAGCCTCTACAACAATATGGCGCAGGCGCTCATGCGCGCGGGGCGCGCGGCGGAGGCTTACGGATATTTCGAGCGCTCGCTCGCGCTGCTCTCGCCTGCGGACGACGCCGTCGAGATAGCGACTTGCAGCACGAACATGGCCTTTTGCATGCTCGCGATGAAGAATATCGACGAAGCGGAACGGCTGCTCGCGCGCGCGGAGGAGATATATTCCTCGCTGCCCGACGACCCGCACGCCGCGAGCGCGCTCTCCTGCCGCGGACAGCTGGAATATATGCGCGGCGAATTTTCACGCGCCGCGGAATATTTCAAGAAAAGCGCCGAGGCCGTCGAGCGTTTCTTCGGGCGCACGGCGAACTACGCGGCCGCCTGCCGCAGCTGCGCGAAGTCTCTCGAAGCTGCCGGCGAGCCGGACGAAGCGGCGAAATACCGCGCGCTTGCGGATTCCGCGGGCGGCGCGGCGCGGGGCGCGCGATGAAAGGGCTCGAGCTCTGCCGCGCGTATTACCTCCGCTGCGCGCGCGACGAGCTGCGGCGGCGCTTCGGCGGGCGAGCCGAACGCATAGCCGCCGGCCTTGCCGGCGAAGGCTCGGAGTGTTTGGGCTTCGATGACGAAATTTCGCGCGACCACGACTTCGGCCCCGGCTTCTGCCTCTGGCTCGCCGACGAAGATTTTGCGGAATTCGGCGAAGAGCTGCGCCGCTTCTACGCGGAGCTGCCCGCCGAATTCATGGGCTTCCGCCGTATAATGACGCCGCAGAGCGCGGGCCGCGTCGGCGTCGTGCGCATCGGGGACTTTTACGCGCGCTTCACGGGCTGCCGCGGAATTCCAGAAGGCGAGGCCGCGTGGCTGCGCATACCCGAGCACGCGCTCTCAGCGGCGACGAGCGGCGAAGTCTTCGACGACCCGTCCGGCGAGTTCACGCGTGTGCGCGAGGCGCTGCTTCCCTGCTACCCCGAGGAGGTGCGGCTCAAGAAGCTCGCAGCGCGCCTCTTCGCGATGGCGCAGGCGGGACAGTACAACTACCCGCGCACGGCCAAACGCGGCGACGCCGTCGCGGCTTCGCTCGCGCTCGCGGAATTCACGAAAGCCGCGCTCTCCGCGCTCCATCTGCTGAACCGCCGCTACGCGCCCTATTACAAGTGGCTTTGGCGCAGCGCGGCGGAGCTGCCCAAGCTTTCAGAAGCGGCGCGCGAGACGGCGGCGCTCTTCGAACCGAACGCGGAGCGCGAAAATCTGATAGAATCGATATGCGCGCGCGTGCGCGCGGAGCTCGCGGCGCAGGGGCTGTCGTCGTCGGACGACCCGTTCCTCGTCGCGCAGGCCGTTGAGACGACGCGCCGCATAAAAAGCGAATACCTGAGAAAACTCAGCGTAACGGCGGGATGATTATGGAAGAACTGATAAACGAGATAATAGCGCTCGAATGGGCCTTCTTCGACAAGGTGCAGAACGAGGGCGGACGCGCGCCCTGCCAGGACGATTTCAGAACGTTCCGCGCGATGCGCGCGAGCCAGTACGAGGCATGGGACGAAGCGACGCTTTCAAGCTGGCGCGGCGATTTGACGGCGGCGCGCGCGGCTGGGCGCAACCCGCTCGCCGAGAAGTACGGCTACATGATGTGCATAGACGCGCCGGAGGAAAACCGCGCGCTCGCAGCGCAGCTCCCGCCCGTCGGCGAAGAGAAGCTCGCGCTCGCGCGCGCCGTCGTAAAAAAACTCGCGCCGCAGAACGAAGCCTTCGCCGCGCGTTACCCGCTCGTCGCCTCGCGCGCGCGCCCGCTGCGCAGCGGCGAGGGAGACGGGGGCGAAACGTCTATAGAGACCTACCAGCTCGGCGAGCTGCTCACATATTCGGAGAAGACGCTGCGCCTGCTCTCCGCACGCATAGCGGAGCTCGAGGCCGCCGGCGTAAGCTACGCGGAGCGGATTATAGAGAACGGACTCAAGCGCCGCGGCTTCCGCGGACTCGACGACGCGGAAAAATTTTTAGAAGCGCGCCGCTGAGCCGAATTGTCGCGCTTGTGATTATTGACAAAACCTTGCCGTACCCCCCATAATATGCAGATGTAATATTCGCAGAGATAGACATCGGGCGGATACGCTCAAACATTTCGCTTAGGTGTTGATCCCCAGCTGAACGAAAGGGGGGAATGTTGATGACCACCGTAACTAGACGCGACAATGAGTCGATAGAAGATGCCCTCAAGCGTTTTAAAAGAGAGATCCGGAAGGTGGGCGTGCTTCGCGAGGCAAAGAAGCATGAACATTACGAAAAACCCAGCGAAATCAAGAAACGTAAGAAGGCCGAGATGGCACGAAACAGAGGCAGGAGGTCCGATTATTAATGTCCGACCTTGCGGTTAAAGTACAGAGCGACTTAGTCGCCGCTATGAAGAATAAAGACGAGCTGACCCTCTCCGTCCTCCGTATGCTCAAGTCCTCGATCCAGCTCATGCAGGTCGAGAAGGGCAAGGATAAGGAGCTGACGGACGACGACGTCCTCGTCCTCGTGCGCCGCCTCATCAAGCAGCGCGTCGAAGCCGCCGAGATGTACAAGGCCGGCGGAGCGAACGACCGCGCCGAGCGCGAGCTCGCCGAGGCGAAGGTCCTCGAGGCCTACCAGCCCGCGCAGATGTCCGACGAAGATATCGCGGCCCTCGTCGCGAAAATCGCCGGAGAGGTCGGGGCCAAGGGGCCGAAGGACATGGGCAAGGTGATGGGCAAGGTCATGGCCGCGGTAAAGGGCCAGGCCGACGGCAACAGAGTAAAGGCCGCCGTACAGCAGCACCTCGCCTCGCTCGCTCAGTAAAAAATTCATAGAAAGACCAACGAACCAACGAAGTGCCGGAGAGAGCAACACTCCGGCGCTTTTTCTATATCCGCGCCCCGGAAGCTGCGGGACGCCGAAGGAGTGAAAGCGATGAAAACCTACAAAATACCGCTCGTCCCCGGGCCGACCTCCGTGCCTGCCGAGTACCGCGAAGCCTACATGACCGACTACGGCAGCACCGACCTCGAAGAGGAATTTTTCGAGCTTCTCGCGGAGAACCATAATCTTCTCAAAAAGATGCTCCACACGCAGAACGACGTGATAATCGGCTCGGGCGAAGGGATGCTCGCGCTGTGGGGCGCGATGAAGAGCGTCATAAAGCCCGGCGATAAAGTCCTCGCCGTCTCGAACGGCATATTCGGCCACGGCTTCGGCGAGATGGCCGAGGCGATAGGCGCGCGCGCCGAATACCTCGAAGCGCCCGACGGCGCGTTCGTGAGCGCGGAGGCGCTGCGCGCGAAGCTCGCGGAGTTCCGTCCCGACGTCGTCACCGCAGTCCACTGCGAGACGCCGAGCGGCCTGCTGAACCCCATCGCCGAAATCGCGCCCGCGGTCGCAGAGAGCGGCGCGCTCTTCATCGTCGACTTCGTCGCAAGCGCGGGCGGCGCAGACGTGCGCGTCGACGACTGGCACATAGACCTCGGCCTCATGGGAAGCCAGAAGTGCCTCTCGATACTGCCCGACCTAAGCATGATAACGGTCAGCGAGCGCGCGTGGAAGCGCGCCGCCGAGGTCGCCTACCCCGGCTACGACGCGATACTGCCGTGGAAGACCGCCGTCGCCGACCGCTACATGCCCTACACGCACAACTGGCACGCGAACGCGGCGCTGAACCTCGCGCTCAAACATTTCTTCGCCGAAGGGGCTGAGAACGCCTTCCGCCGCCACGCCGAGGCGGCCGCGTGCTGCCGCGCGCGCGCGAAAGAACTCGGACTCAAGCTCTACGCCGCGGACGAATCGCTCTGCTCGCCGACGGTGACGGCGCTCATGGTGCCCGACGGCTGGACGTGGAAGGAGTTCGACGCGGCGCTGCGCGCCGAAGGACTCGCCGTCGGCGGAAGCTACGGCCCGCTCGCAGGCCGCGTATTCCGCGTCGGCCACATGGGCAGCCAGGCTGACCTCGGCCTAGTCAACAAAGGCATGGACGTTATAGCGAAAGTGCTGAAAAAATAGCGAAGCCGCAAAAGCTACCACAAACGGCGGCGCGTCCCAAACGTTCGGGACGCGCCGCCGTTTTTTATGCGCCGCCCGCGCGCCATAGAATTACGGCAACTCAGCAACATTCACAGGAAATGGACTATAATATACCATTGATTAAATTAAGCAGCGGCGTTGAATCGTCAACGAATGGCTTCGGCGTCTTTCAGATGCCGGAATAAGGAAATAAAACGATTTACGTGAAGTCACAAGGAGAAAAATAATGAACCTGCCCAAGCGCAACAGTGAAGATGGCCGCTATTATTTGATGACTCCTGACGCACAGGAGAAACTGCAACCACTCTTCGACCGGTGCATCCAGGACGCCATCGACGGCAAGATCACCCGCCTGGATTCTCTCTATCCTCCGGTAGTGGTCAGCAGCGAAGGCGCGCCTTTTGGGGTGCACTATCTGGCGATGGATTGGGCCGAAGCGCAGCGCGCCGAAACATTTGACGCGGAACAGGCCGTCGCCTTCAGCGAAAACCTGCGCCGTCTGAGCCGGTGGGGGGAAATCGACCACTATTTACGTGGGGTGCTGGAACGGGAACTGCAGGAGAAGTATTTTGCAGTGACAGGCCGTGAAGACGACCACCTCTGGAATCGAGAGTATTCTCTGAAACAAGGTATCCGTGCGGAGGAGGTCCCGGAGCCGCTGCTGCGTTTTGCCTGTTATGTGGCGGTGAGCTATAAGGTGTATGGCTTGGACTTTCAATATCTGGATACCAATTATCTTTTGGGATTGGTCGAAAAAGTCCGGCCGGATATGGTGAAAAAGCTGCAAGAAAACGGAACCGGCAATCTGCCGCTTTCTCTGCAAAAGAAGAAAACAGAGCACTTCACCGCATCTGCCAACGACGCCTTCGCCGTCATCCGCATCACTGCCAAGGACGGCACGGAGGACTGCTGCGGCGAAGCGCTGAACTACCTGTGCGAGCTTCTTTCGCAGGAGGATTTTCCACGCAGCTACGCTGTGGAATTCAAAGGGCCGGAAAAGAAATATCTGCCGATCACAGGACTGCCCAAAAAGGGGATCAATCAGCTTTGTGCCTGCGCCGTCCAATATCCGTCCCTTCATCCTCTGCTGGAGCGGTACGCCCGCCTTGCCATGCGGCAGTATGAGCGGTACACGAATCTGGACGATGAGCAGTGCGCCCTCCCCGGCAGCTTCGCCGTGTTCGCCTTGGGAATGCTGGGGCAGCCGTGGCGGCAGCTGGTGTGGGACTATCTCGGCCTCTGCGACGACGAGCACTCCCGCTTGCAGGAAAAATTCCTCCGGGAGTATGTGAAACAGTTCGGCTTTACCGCCGATACAGTTCCCATTTTTGTCCGCGGCGTGCTCTCCATGCAGAACATGAAATATTCCAAAGACTATGCCGCATGGATGGCAAACGCAGAAAGTTTGGACGCTCTGCTGGATGCTAAAGCCCGTCTGTTGGAGATCGTTCCAAGCGGTTTTTCCTCCGACGATGACGACGAGGATGACGAACCCACCCAGGAAACGGAAGCCAGCCATGAAGAAGTGCTGCAATACGCATGGGAGACGGTCTGCTATGTGATCTGGGGCAAAGCCGGCGCCAAGTGCGGCCAGAAAGTGATGGAAACAGCCCCGGAGGAGCTGAAAGAGCGTTATCGGCAGATATTTGAGTAGTTTTCTGTTTTCGCGATGGCCCAAATCATCGCGGGATAGAGCTCGAGTTCGTGCACAGCCGCGGCCTCGGGCGAAAAACATGTATGGTCGGCGGGCGATCAGAAGATATAAACGTGAAAATAGAACGAAGGCGATAAAAAACGGGCGCGCCGCATCCGGGGACGGACGGAACGGCGCGCCCGCGCGTTTATGTTTCTACATACTTCCGAGCGAATCTATCAATTCCTGCAATTCAATGAAGAACCGCGCGAGATGGAAGCCGTCGGCGACGGCGTGGTGGATGTTCAGCGTGAGAGGCATGGGGCAGCGTTCGCCCTCGCGCTCGTACTTTCCCCACGTGACGACGGGAGCCAGAAATTTCCCTTCGTCGAAGACGTGCATGTCGAAGCTGCGGTAACGCAGCCACGGGAGGCACGATACGTCGAAGAAATTCGGCGGCTGATTTTCGACGAAGCCGCGGCTGTTTTTGTATTTCTCTCTGTCTCTAAGAAATCGCGCGTGAAATTCGAAGAGGTCGCCGGAATATTCCGTGACCGTTTTCGTGCAGTTTTCGTCCTCTTTGTGGAACTCGGCGTATGAGGGCGAGACGAAGTCCCATTTTATCAGCTCCCCGCGCTCGTTCCAGCCGTATTTGAATTCGTTGCGCGCGTTGACGGTTTTCGAGACGGCCCAAATCATCGCGGGATAGAACTTGAGGCCGTTCGCTTTCGTGAATTTAAGCAGCGGCGCGGCGTTTACGTCGGCTGTCAGGCTCATGACGACGCGCATGTTTTCGATGTAGGTCTCGAAGAGTTTGCCTCTGCCCCACTCGTTCAGGTTGATTTTCGTATATTTCATTTATGTCCTCCTCTGCACTTTTATTCTGCAAAAAACGCAGGGCGGGACGGAACGATGTTACGCTCCGCGCAGGCTCTCCGTCACGCCCTGCGTGGAGCGAAGCCAAGTCCGCGCTTCATTTCGTATCGCCTCCTTTCGTTCGATGAATTTTTATTCTCCCTCAAAATATTCGCATATTTCGCGCGCTATGCGCTCCGACGCGCCGCGGCGCAGGTCGAGCGCGGCGTAGCCTTCGGCTATCTCGCGGCGGCGCTCGGGCGACTCTATGAGCTCGGCAATGTAGCGGCAGGCGCTCTCGGGCGTCATCAGCTCGCGCCGCTCGGGCAGCAGCGCGCGGCCCGCGAGCATGTTCGGCAGCGAGACGTATTCTTTTTTGGCGTTGTACCAGTGGACGAGCTTTTTCTTTACCGCGACTGCGGCGGCCCCCTCGCGCGGAAGAGCGCCGGGGATGCCGTCGAGCGGGATGTTGTGCGCCTGGTTGAGCGGCGCGATCATCAGCAGCGGCACGCCGAGCGAGGCTATCTGGAGGTTGTTCGTGCCCGGGAAGGCGACGGCGAGCGACGACGCGGCTATCGCGGCGTACTGCCCCTCGCGCACGAGCGGCACGCGGCTGCCGTCGCGCAGGATTATCTCTTCGACGCGCCCTTCGCCGCGCCACGCGAGGCCGGTCTTTTCGAGGCCGGCGCGCAGAATTTCTTCCGAGACGGTCGGCGCGACGGGCAGCACGGCCTGCCAGCCCGCGTAACGCTCGCGCACGAGCGCCGCGCATTCGCAGTAGAAGCCGAAGCCGAGCTCGTATTCGAACGGGCGGCTGCCCGGCATGAAGGCGATGATGTGTTCACAGCCCGCGCCATAGCGTTCGCGCGCGGCGGCGAGTTTCGTCTCGTCGGGATGTTCTACGCTGTCGAGTATAAGGTTGCCGACGACGGTGTAGCGTTCGGGCGCTACGCCGGCGCGTTCAAATCTCGCGCGCGCCGCGCCGTCGGGGATGAAATAGTGCGCGACCTTGCCGCGCCAGCGCGGGCGCGCCGTGTATATCATCCACGGGACGCGCAGCTTCGCGGAGAGCGCCCAGCCGTACATCGGGTCGCCGCCGAGCTGGAGCACTAGAGAGCGCCCCGGTTCCTTCGTCTGCCGCATCGCCTCGCGGAAGTTCATCACGCGCTCGACGCCGGGCATCGTACCCGCGTGCGCTCCCTCGCGCCCGCTCGCGTATGGGCACGGCAGAGTTACAGCCGCGGCGCGCTGTCCCGGACGCCGCGACGCGACGGCGCGCGTCACCGGCCCCATCCATCCCGAGACCTCGCCGGGCGAGTTGGAAAGAATATATAAAAGCCCCACAGCATCGCCGCCCTTCGCAAACTAAGCGCCGTTACACGACCGCTTGACCGCATGGTATAATTATAGCTGATTGGGGGACTATGCGAATGTTCATTCCTCTGGAGGGCGAAAACGTCCTCTGCCTCGAAAACGCCGTCGCTATATACAGAGAAGACGGCGTGACGGTCATCCTCAGACGAAACGGCGGAAAAGAACGAACCTCATTCACACCGCGAATCCTCGCAAAGCGCGGGGCTGAGCTCAGCGCGCGGTGGGCGGCGGACGCCGCGCTCATGAAAGAAGATTTGCGCAAAAGGAGCAATTCATAGATGGCAGACATGGAACTTCCGGTAAATCCGCAGAACGGCGACCTCGCCTCCGATTACAACGAAAAGGACATACACGTACTCGAAGGGCTCGAAGCGGTCCGCAAACGCCCGGGCATGTACATCGGCGATCAGGGGACGCGCGGGCTGCACCACCTCGTCTACGAGGTCGTCGACAACTCGATAGACGAATCCCTCGCCGGCTTCTGCGACACCATCGGCGTCACGATACACAAGGACGGCAGCGTCAGCGTCGTCGACAACGGCCGCGGCATCCCGACGGGTATGCACGAGTCGGGCCGCCCCGCCGCCGAGGTCGTCCTCACGGTGCTGCACGCGGGCGGCAAATTCGACAAAAGCGCCTATGCAATATCCGGCGGCCTCCACGGCGTCGGCGTCTCGGTCGTCAACGCGCTCTCCGTGTGGCTCGAACTGACGATATGGCGCGACGGCAAAGAATACCATCAGCGCTACGAGCGCGGCAACCCCGTTACCAAGCTGGAAGTCGCCGGCGAGACTACGTTTCGCGGCACGCGCGTGCAGTTCATGCCCGACGGCGAGATTTTCTCAACGACGGAATTTCAGGCCGACATCCTGAAGCAGCGGCTGCGCGAGCTCGCTTTCCTCAACTCGCACGTTACGATAAACTTCGAAGACCAGCGCCCAGAGAAGCCCGAAACGAAGACCTACCACTACCCGGGCGGCATCGGCTCGTTCGTCGAGTATCTCAACAAAGGCAAAGAGGTGCTCTTCAAGGAACCCGTCGTAATCCGCGGCGAGAAGGACAAGACGCAGCTCGAAGTCGCAATCCAGTACAACGACACATACATCGAGCGCCTTTTCGGATTCGTCAACCTCATCAACACAATAGAAGGCGGGACGCACGTCGCGGGCTTCCGTACCGCCGTCACGCGCGCCGTCAACGACGAAGCGCGCAAGCAGAAGCTGCTCAAGGACAAGGACGCGAACCTCACCGGCGACGACCTCAAGGAAGGGCTCACCGCCGTCATCTCCGTCAAGGTCATGGAGCCGCAGTTCGAAGGGCAGACGAAGACCAAGCTCGGCAACAACGACGTCAAGGGCATCGTCGACTCGCTCGTCTACGAAGGCTTCAAAAACGCGCTCGACGAACGCCCCGAGATACTCAAGCCGATAGTCGAGAGCGCGATACGCGCGCGCCAGGCCCGCGAAGCCGCGAAGAAGGCGAAGGACCTCGTGCGCCGTAAGTCCGTCATGAGCAGCCTCTCGCTCCCCGGCAAGCTCGCCGACTGCTCGAACCGCAACCCAGCCGACTGCGAGATATACATAGTCGAGGGAGACTCCGCGGGCGGCAGCGCCAAGCAGGGGCGCAACCGCGAATTCCAGGCCATCCTGCCGCTGCGCGGAAAGATACTCAACGTCGAAAAGGCGCGCCTCGAAAAAATCCTCAGCAGCGAGACGATACGCAACATCATCCTCGCGCTCGGCTGCGGCGTCGGCGACGAGTTCAACGAAGACAAACTGCGCTATCACAAAATATTCATCATGGCCGATGCCGACGTCGACGGCGCGCACATCAGGACGCTTCTTCTGACGCTCTTCTTCCGCTATATGCCGCAGATAATCGAGAAGGGCTACCTCTACGTCGCGCAGCCGCCGCTCTACCGCGTGCAGTGCGGCAAGGAGATAACCTACTGCTTCTCCGACAAAGAGATGAAAGAGGCGCAGGAGAAGGCGAACGGCAAAAAAGTAGACGTCCAGCGCTACAAGGGGCTCGGCGAGATGAACCCCGAGCAGCTCTGGGAGACGACGATGAACCCCGAGCACCGCGTCATCAACCGCGTCGAGGTGCAGGACGCCGTCGAAGCGGACGAGCTCTTCGGCATCCTCATGGGCGACGTCGTCGAGCCGCGCCGCAAATTTATAGAAGAATTCGGCAAAGAGGTTAAGAACCTCGACATATAACGAGAAACGCAGAAAAATACCGCCCCCGGCGCATACCGCCGGGGCTTTTTTGTAATTTATATTCAGCTTGACACTGAAAGAACAAGTATAATATGATACGCTCAGTTTTGGATTACGCTCCAGAGGAGAGGTTGGATGTTTCTACTATATAAATTCGTAGGCTCGCTGGTCGTCCCCCCCGGATGTTTCATCGTAGCGATACTCATCATCGCCGCGCTGGCGATGCGTAAACCGCGCAAGCCTTTAATAGCGGGCGCTCTCTGCGTTCTTGCCGTCGCCATGTACGTGATGAGCTCGCCAGTTTTCGCGTTCTACATCAACAAGCCGCTCGGCTCCGCTTACGAAAAGCCGCAGCTGCCGCCTAAAGACGCGAAAGCCGCGGTCATCGTTCTCGGAGGCGGTTCGTCGCTTGATGAAGAAGGCAAGCCGTTCCAGCCCTCCGCCGCCGCGATGGAAAGGCTTTACGCGGCAGTCAAAATATCAAAAGAGCAGCCGTGGTGTTCGCGCTTGATATTCTCGGGAGGCGACGTGTACGGGCATCACAAGGTCTCCGAAGCCGCCGTCATGAAATACGCAGCTAAAATAATGGGCTGCCGCAAAAAAATCATCCTCGAAGACCAGTCGCGCAACACTGATGAAAACCTTAAATACTGCGCAGAGATAGTCGAAGAACTCGGTATTAAAGACGTCGTCGTTGTAACGAACAACTTCCATATCGAACGCGCGATGGAATTCGCAAATCAATATATGCCGAGCGACGTCAATATATATGCTTACCCAAGCGGCGGAGCCAAACCCAGAGAAATAGAAGTCACGCCAGAAATGCTCATGCCCAGCGTAGGCTCCCTCAGCGCTTCATGCTCCGGCATTAAAGAATGGATTGGTATGGCGGTAGCGAGCCTCGCTCCCGAGCAGCAGAAGAAGCGCACGCTTTCCTAAGAACAAGAGCCACAATAAAAAACTGCGCGCCCACAAAAATGCGAGGCGCGCAGTTTTTTTATGTTTTCATGCGGCGAGGCTGCCGCGTTCAAAGTTATGAGGCTTGAGCAAACGCTCCGTCGTTTTTGCCGGATGGCGCGTCCGGCTAATGCGCTTCGACGCCGAGGGCGAGTATCGTCTCTCTCAGCTCCGTACCGGCGAGGCGGCCCTCTTCGGCTTCGCGCAGTATTTCGCGCACCTGCGGCAGAATGCAGACGGCTTCGGGCGTCAGCTTGGTTTTGAAAATTTTCGAATGTCCCGTCGTGTCGACGTGGCTTGGATCGTAGAAGAGTTCTTCATAGAGCTTTTCGCCCGGACGTATGCCCGTGTACTGTATGTCGATGTCTTTGTACGGCTCGTAGCCGTGGAGGCGGATCAGGGTCTCCGCCATGTCGGAAATTTTAACGGGCTGCCCCATGTCGAGGACGAAGAGCTCGCCGCCCGTCCCCATCGCGCCGGCCTGAAGGACGAGGCTGACGGCTTCGGGGATGAGCATAAAGTAGCGCTTCATGTCCGGGTGGGTGACCGTCACGGGGCCGCCGGCCGCTATCTGGCGCTCGAACTTCGGCACGACGCTGCCGCGGCTTCCGAGAACGTTGCCAAAGCGCACCGCCATATACTTAGTCCCGGGAAATTCTTCCTGCACGGAAAGCAGCAGCCGCTCTGCCGCGCGCTTCGTCGCGCCCATGACGCTCGTCGGATGGACGGCCTTGTCTGTCGAGATCATGACGAAGCGGCCGACGCCGTATTTCCCTGCGAGCGCGGCGATGTTCCACGTTCCGAACGCGTTGACGCGCAGCGCCTCACGCGGGTTGTCCTCCATGAGCGGCACATGCTTGTGCGCGCCCGCGTGGAAAATCACCTGCGGGCGGTATTTTTCGAAAATCATCGCCATCGTCTTCTCGTCCGCGACGTCGGCGATTATCGGGACGACGGGGATCGTCACGCCGGCGTCGCGCAGAGATTCGAGCAGCAGGTATATGGACTGTTCGCCGTGGCCGAGAGCGAGAAGCTCCTTCGGCCCGCGCGAGAGCACCTGGCGGCATATCTCCGAGCCTATCGAGCCGCCGGCCCCCGTAACCATGACGGTCTTGTCCTTTATGACGGCGGAGATGTTTTCGTTGTCGAGCTTTATCGGGTCGCGGCGCAGAAGGTCCTCAAGGTTGACCGAGCGCAGGCGGCTGACGCTGACGTGCCCGTCGGCGAGCGCGAGGAAGCTCGGCAGCACGCGGACCGTCACTTTTTCTTTGTTGAGTATGTCGACATACTCGCGCATCTGCGCGCCTGTCGCGGATGGGATCGCAAGCAGCACCGTGTCGACTGCGAAGCGTTTTATTATCGTGGATATTTCGTTTTTCGTCCCCAGAACTTTGAGCGACGCGACCGTCATGTTGCGCAGATTCGGATCGTCGTCTATGAAGCCTACCGCTTCGAGCGCCGACTGGTTGCGCAGCAGGTCGCGCGCGATGAGCGTCCCGGCCTCGCCCGCGCCGACGATAAGCGCGCGCTGGCTGACGGCGCCGCCCCTGTGACGGCTGACCGCGGTCAGACGCCACAGCGCTCGAATTCCAGTCATGAACATAAGCGCGAGAAGGATCAGTATGAGGAACGACGAGCGCGGCACACGTACGAGGCGGAAGAAGTAATTGAAGACGACGAAGACCGCGACGCCGATGCAGTACCACTGCGCGAAGCGTGTATATTCCTCAATGCTCGCGCGCGTCCAGACGACGTTGTAGGTTTTCCCGATGAACAGGGCGCCTATGATTACGGCGATGAACGCGACGAGCGTATGAATGAAGCCGGCGGCGTCTTCGACTCCTATGAAGAAGTAGGAGAAGCGCATGGAGTAGCCGATAAAGACGGCCGCCGCTATACAGCATACGTCCACCGCCATAACGCGGCGGTTGCGCATACCGAGCCATACCATTAAATCCAGCATTTTCCTGTACATCGGAGCGCCTCAAATAAATTTACGCCTTCGGTTTGAAGCCGAGAAGTTTTTTCAGATAGTTTTTCTTTTCCGTGGTCTCGGGATCGTCCGCCGCGGCCCAGAAGTGGCGCGCGAAAGCCGCCGTGACGGCGCAGAAGAAGCCGAGCAGAGTTGCGAGGACGATCACCTTGCCGCGTCCCTGAGCCTCCGGCCCCGCGGGCATCGACGCGGGCGAGACGAGCTGGAGCACATTCTGACTGTCATAGACACGTCTTTCTCCGTTCTGCATAAGCATATCAAGCTCAAACATCGGAGAGACAGGCATATCGGGAGCGGGCATCAGCTCGCGGCGCTCTTTCTCCCAGCGCTTGATTTTGTCCGCGCGTTTCTTGCCCGGGAAGTTTTCTCCATTCTGCGGCGAGGACATGGCAAGCAGCATTGCGTTCGACCGCCTGTATATGAAATCCGCCGCTTTCATGGATAACTCCGGCGACGCCGAAGTTACCGAGATGGTGATAAGTTTATCCCTGTTCACGTCTACTGATATGCTGATGCCACCAGCGCCTTCCGCAGCAAATTCTTCATTCACGGCGTTCTGCATCGAACGGCTCGTCACAATCGATTTGATCATATCTGTCGGCCGGTAAAGAGAAAGTTCTCCGTCTCCCATGACGTAGCGAACTTCTTCGGTTATCATCTGCACGTCGCTCCTGTACCTCGGCGTCGTATCCTTTACGAACGTCGTGTAACCGAACCCAGCGACCGCGAAGAGCAGCGTTATCGCAACAATTAATTTTTTCTGTTCCGCAAGAACTATAAGGATGTCAAGGAGAGATAACTCTTCTCCATCGTCGGGAAACGTTTCCGCGCAGTTATATTTTTCCATTGTTCTCCCTCACAGCTGAAAAGATTGTAGGCGTTTGCAAAAATAATGCCGCCGGTGAATCCAGCGACATTATAACAGAGTCATTATAAGAAAGAAAGATTATCGACTGTAAGCGCGCCGTGCATGAAAGCCGGCGCGCTTCGTCAAAAGCTATCCGAGGTAGGCGAGCAGGATGCCGCCCGCGAGGACTGATCCGATCTGCCCCGCGACGTTCGCTCCGACCGCGTGCATCAGCAGATGGTTGCCGGGGTCGGCCTCCTGTCCAAGGCGCTGGATGACGCGCGCGGACATCGGGAAGGCGGAGATTCCGGCCGCGCCGACCATCGGGTTGACCTTCTTGTCCTTCGGCAGGAAGAGGTTCAGTATCTTGGCCGTGATGACGCCGCCGGCCGTGTCGAGCACAAAGGCTATGAGCCCCATTCCGATGATGGCGAGCGTGCCGATGTTGACGAACTTCTCGCCGGTCATCGCGGCGGAGATCGAGAAACCGAGGAGTATCGTCACGATGTTCGCCATTTCGTTCTGCGCGGCCTGCGAGAGGCGCTCGGTGACGCCGCTGACGCGCAGCACGTTGCCAAACATGACGAAGCCGAGCAGCGCGACGGAGGCCGGCGCGATGAGGCCGCCTATTACCGTTATCGCTATCGGGAATAGGAAGAGCTTCGTCTTCGAGACGGGGCGCGGCGCGTAAGGCATGCGCATTTTGCGCTCTTTTTCAGTCGTGAGCGCCTTTATGACGGGCGGCTGAATGAGCGGGACGAGCGCCATGTAGGTATATGCCGCGACTGAAATCGGGCCGAGCAGGTTGGGCGCGAAGCGCGTCGAGACGTATATCGACGTCGGACCGTCGGCGGCTCCGATGATGCCTATAGAAGCTGCTTCATATATATTATAGTCGAATACGAAGTAGGCGATGCCCATCGTGAGGAATATGCCCGCCTGCGCCGTGAGGCCGAAGAGGAAGACCTTCGGGTTCGCAAGCAGCGGCGTGAAGTCGCACATGGCTCCGACCGCGACGAGTATCAGCAGAGGGAATATCTCGGTCGCTATGCCGAGGTCGAAGAACATCTGCAGAGCGCCGTGCACAACGCTGCCGCCTTCGATTACCTGGTCTAGCGCCGAGGAAAGCGGAAGGTTGACGAGTATCGTGCCGAAGCCCATCGGCAGCAGCAGGTTAGGCTCAAAATTCTTCTTGACGGCCATGTACATAAGGAAGCCGCCCACACATATCATTACCAAGCTCTGATAGGTTATAGCTTGAAAGGTCGCCACAAATGATTCCAATCTAGCGTCACCGCTCCTTT
>MHCFR05601__coassemble_1213_pt1 | contig 18585 bp, 18 predicted proteins | sample MHCFR05601__metabat2_low_PE_003 | metagenome-assembled genome bin MHCFR05601
GCCTTGTAGACCATCGCGGCCTTCGTCTCGGGCGAGTAGCCGCCCGCTATCAGCTCGGCGCAGAGTTCGCGCACCATGCCCGACGAGAGGAACATCACCATCGAGGCGCGGTGAGCGGCGAGCGAGCGGATTTTTTCCTTCTCCGGCACGGGAGTGCGCCCCTCCATGCGCGTGATGATGACCGTCTGGCTCACGCCCGGCAGCGTGTACTCGGCGCGCGCCGCGGCCGCCGCCGCGCAGAAGGAGCTGACGCCCGGCGTCACGTCGTACTCTATGCCGAGCGCTTCAAGCCTGTCCATCTGCTCGCGTATCGCGCCGTATATCGACGGGTCGCCCGTATGCAGCCGCACCGTGTCGACGCCGCTCTCCTCGGCTTCGCGGAATTTCTCTACGACCTCGTCGAGCGTCATCGAGGCGCTGTCGTATATCGCGCAGCCCGGCTTTGCGAGCGCAAGCAGTTCTTTGTTGACGAGCGAGCCCGCGTAGATTATCATGCCGGCCTCGCCGAGCAGCTTCGCCCCGCGCAGCGTTATAAGGTCCGGCGCTCCGGGGCCGGCTCCGACGAAATGTATCATCTTTTATCCCTCTCTCAAAGCTCCGCGCGCTGTGGCGGAAAATATGGCGACGGGGTTCTGCGCGGCCATTACCTCGCTCTCCCCGAGCTTCTTCATTTTGCTGACGTTTATCTGAACGGCGTCGAAGTCCGTGAACGTTTCGCCGCCGAGTATAACCGATGCGATTCTGAAAGTTTTGAGCGTCACGGCCGAGACGACGACGCGGACGCCCTCGAACTCCGCGGCGCGCGCGAGCAGCTCCGGCAGCTCGCCGCCCGAGCCGCCGACGAATATGTGCGTCGGGCGCGGGAGTTTGCCTATCGTCTCAAGCGCGCCGCCCTTGTGCAGCGTCACGTTGAAGAGGCGGAACTTCTTCACGTTTTCGGCTTCGAGCGCGTGCGCCTCGTCGTTTATCTCGACGGCGTGGACTTCGCCCTCGCGGCATATCATCGCCGCGGCGACGGAAATCGAGCCTGTTCCCGCGCCTATGTCCCAGAGCACTGAGTCTTCCGAAAGGCCGAGCTTCGCAAGAACGACGGCGCGCGCCTCCTCGCGCGTCATCGGCACCTTCGTGCGAATGAAATCCTCGTCGCGCGGCAGAAGCTTCGGCTCGGGCGACGGATTCTGGTTGACGGCGAGCACTATCGACAAGCCGTCGAAATCCATGCCCGCGAGCTCGGAGGGCCGCCCGCGCGTAATTTTCTTGTCCGCGTAGCTGAGCCGCTCGCCGACAGTGACGTTCACATGGTCGAGGCCGCGCGAGGCGAGCAGCGAGCAGAACCAGCGCGGGTTCCTGTCCGTGCCGCAGAAGAAGACCGTCGTCCTGTTGCGGTCGACCGTGGTCAGCACCTTCGCTTCGCTGATGCCGCGCCCGTGCCCCGAAAGTATCTTCACGCTCTCCCAGGTCTCCGCGGCTTCGGCGCATAGGCTCTGCAGCGAGCTGACGCCCGGAAGCACTTCGAGCGCCGCGCGCGGGAAGCGCTTCTTCAAAAGCGGCATGAGGCTGTAAATCCCAGGGTCGCCCGATACTATCACGGCGACGTCGCCGAGTTCGAGCTCGCGCTCTATCGCGGCGAAGGTCTCGTCGAATCCGCGCAGCGGCACGAGCTTCGCGCACTTCTCCGCGAGCCCCGCATGGCGCGGCGCGGCGACGGCGCAGCGGCAGCGCGCTATCGTCTCCGATGCCGCGAGCGTGAGCTGCGACGGGTCGCCCGGCCCCGCTCCTATAACGTAAAGTCTGTTCGTCATCGCGCGCGCCTCCTAATTTATCTTTCTCAGCTCCTCGGCGAGCGTTTCAGCGTTTTCGCTCTCGCCGAGGATTTTTCCGTCGTTGTCTATGTAGGCCGCCTCGACCGGCATTTCGCCGAACGACCTGTCGGTGCAGCGTTTCGCAGTAATCTGCGCGAGCGTCGTCCATAGGCGGTCAAGGCCGTTGTCCGCGACGATGCGCATCGCGTTCTCGGTCGTCATGCATTCATATAGCTCGCGCACGAGCGACGCGGGCGCGCCAGCGATTGCGGCCTGAGTGCAGAGCGCTTCGAGCCGCCCGTCGCCGGTGCGGTTGTGCGTGTTGAAGCTCCCCGCCGCGACCTTGAGCAATTTGCCCGGATGTCCGCAGAGCAGCGCGCGCTTGAAGCCGAGGCGCGCGGCCTCGTCGAGCACGTAGCCGATGTAGTTGCCGCACTGCACGACGCAGCGGCCAGAGATTTCATAGGCTTTGCGCATCGCCTGCTCGCCAGTGTTGCCGAAGGCGGCGGCGATTATTTTCTGCCCCGCGGCGGCGTGAGTGTTAAGCTCCAGCGTCAGCGACTCGAAGATGGATTCCTCGTTCATCGGGCGCACGACGCCGGTCGTCCCGAGTATCGAGATGCCGCCCGTCACGCCGAGGCGCGGGTTGAAGGTGCGCTTCGCCGTCTCTCCGCCGCCCGGCACGGAAATCGTAACCTTCGCCGCCTGCGCGCCGATGACGGAGCGCAGAGCCTCCGTTATCATCGCGCGCGGCACGGGGTTTATCGCAGGCTCGCCGGGCGGGATTTTAAGCCCCGGCAGCGTCACTGTGCCGACGCCCTCGCCGCCCGCGAAGGTTATCTCTCCGGCCTCGCCGCCGAGCTCGACGTTCGCGAGTATCAGCAGGCCGTCGGTCGCGTCGGGGTCGTCGCCCGCGTCCTTCACGACGCCGCAGCCGCGCGGCGTGTCATGCACCGGTATCGTGAGGATGCGCCCGCCCGGCGCGGCTATCTCGACGGACTGCGGGCAGACGCCGTTGAGCAGCTTCATCGCCGCGGCCTTCGCCGCAGCCGCCGCGCACGAGCCCGTCGATATTCCTTCGCGGAGATTTTTATTGTATGCCATAGAGCAGAGCGTTCACTATCGCGGAGGCGACCGTCGAGCCGCCCTTGCGCCCCATCGCCGCGATATACGGAACATCGGTGCGCACGAGCAGCTCCTTCGACTCGACGACGTTGACGAAGCCGACCGGCACGCCGATGACGAGCGAGGGCTTCGCGCGCCCTTCCTTCACGAGCTCGCAGAGCCGTATCAGCGCCGTCGGCGCGTTGCCTATCGCAAATATCGCCTCCGGCGTCTTCTCCGCGGCTATCTCCATGCTCACGACGGCGCGCGTCACTCCGCGCGCGAGCGCCGCCTCGCGCACCTCCTTCTCCGCCATGCGGCAGACGACCTCGACGCCGAAGCGCGCGGCCGAAGTTTTATTTATCCCCGCGGCCGCCATGTTCGTGTCCGTCACGACGGCGCAGCCCGCGGCGAGCGCGCGGCGCGCGCGTTCCACGGCTCCGTCGGAGAAGCGCAGATTCTTCACGAAATCGAAGTCCGCCGTCGTGTGGACGACGCGCTTGACTATCGGAAGGTTTTCCGCGGGGCCGTCCCACGGCCCCATCTCCGCGCCGATTATCCTCATGCTTTCCTGTTCTATCTCTTCGGGTCTCATTATGAACACCTCACGTCCGTCACATTTTTACATAGCTTCCGCGATGAGCGGGAGCGCCGCGGCGGCGAGCGTTATCAGGGCGAAGAACGACGTCGTCGCAAAATTCCAGAAGAGCAGCTCCTTCGCCGTCTCTTTGGAGAAAAGTCCGAAATAATATCCCGCGTTCGCGCGGAAGAGCCGCGTCACGATGCCGAGGCTGTTGCCGAAAAGCAGCGCGAATACCGCCTGCGCCACCGTCAGGTCGCCCGCCGCGAGGCTTCCGCCGGCGAGCGCGAGCGCCGCCGAAACGTGCGCTATCGACGCCGCCGCGACGGTCAGCCCCGCGAGCGGCAGGAACGCCGTGCCGCCGAGCAGCCACGAGCGGAGCGCCTCCTCAGCCCACGGCACGAGCGCGTAGGCGACGCCGTAGAAGAACCACGCGATGGGCAGAGTCTTGAGCATCCGCTTGCCGAACTTCACCTTGCGCGCGGAGCCCGCGGCCTCTTCCGTTATCTCGCCGCTCTCGCCCTCGCCGCGTTTGAGTATCGCGGCGAGCAGCACGAAGCGCGCCGCGCTGCGCGCGAGCAGCGTCGCGCCGAATATCGCGCCCGGCAGCCCCGCGAGCGAGACCGCCATAACCATCGTCGAGGGCCAGCGGTGCAGGTAGGCCGGGAAGGAGAGCATCAGCGTCCCCCACTTCGCGGGCCGTTCGCCGAGCCGCCCTTCGTTGAGCGCCGAGGCGATGAAGGCCGCGCCCGCCTTCGCCGAGCCGAGGCTTATCGTGAGCGCCATGCCGAGCACCGGCCCGATGCCCGCGCGGCGCAGGAGCGGCAGCAGCCTCTTCATGAGTTTATCGGCGAGGCCACTTCGCAGGACGAGCATCCCAACCGCAAGCCCCGCGAGTATGTCGAAGGTGAGCCGCAGCTCGCCCCTCAGCAGGCCGCTCCAGTCCACGCTCTACCTCCAGAGCAGCAGGACGGAGAGGTATTCCCCCGCCGCGTCGAGCGCGGCGCTTCCATCGATTATTTTTTCGTCGGCGAGCCCCGCGTGGTCGACGCGTATCATGCGCCGCCACGGGCCGCAGGCTTCGACCGTTTCGCGCAGCGACTCTCCGAGCGCGCTCGGCTTGTAGAGCGCCGCCGAGTCCGCCGCCGCGAGCGCCTTTTTAATTTTTTCGCCGTCGCCCGTACAGGGGATTATCGACAGCACTTCCTCCGCCATTGCGATGAACTTGCCCGCGCGCGAGGCCGCGAGCTGATGCGCCGAGATTCCAGGCACGAGCGCGAGCTCGATCTCCGGCTCTATCCTGCGCCAGACGTCGTAAAGATACGAGCCCGTCGCGTAGAGCGCCGAGTCTCCGATGACGGGCAGCGCGACGTTCTTCGCGCCCTGCCAGAGGTCACGGCACGCCTCAAGCTGTTCGAGCAGCTTCGCGTCGCGCTTTTCGGCGTCGCTGATCATCGGGAAGAGCAGCGGCAGCGTCTTCAAATCTCCGAGGTTTTCAAGCACGGCCAGTTCGGCCACTCCCGCCTTGCCGTCCTTCGCGCGCGGCACCATCACGAGGTCCGCGTTCTTCAGCGCGTTCAAGGCTCTCAGCGTCAAAAGGTCCGGCGCTCCGGGGCCGATACCGACAACAGTAAGTTTCATGGGGTCACTCTCCGTAAAATATTTTTATCAGCATAGCGCCGCCCTCTTTGAGTCCCGACAGGGACGGACGGCTCAGAAGGTACTCGGGTACGACCGTGGTCTTGACACCTGCGAGCGCGCCGCTCCACGGCCTCGCGCGCAGCGACGCTTCGTCCGCCGCGTTCATCGGCCCCTGCTGCACGAGGTAGACGTCGAGGCCGGAATTTATGGTCTTGAGCACGCGCTCAAGGCCCCACGGCGCGATGGAGCTGCCGCTGCGCAGAGGCTTCGCCCCGGCAGCGGCGTTGACTCCGCCCGCAAGCTCCACGAGACGCGCGGCCCACGAGTCGGGCGAGCAGGTGTGAAGCTCGCGCGACGTGGCTTCGACGAAAACGAGCGGCCTGCGCCCGCGCGACGATTTCTCCGCCGCGTTGCGGATTTCGGCGCGCGCTGCAGCAAGCGCCGCGACGGCATCGTCGGGCGAAGTTCCCGCAAGCTCCGCTATCTTCCGCAGATATTGTTCGAAGCCCTCCCACGTGGGCGGGTCTATGACCTCGACGCGCACGCCCGCGCGTTCGAGCACTTTCTTCAGTTCGGGGTTCTGGCTGTCCGCGAGCGTGCGCGTCAGCACGAGGTCGGGGCGCAGCGCGAGCAGGGCCTCCGGCCCCGCCTTCATCGAGAAGCGCGGAACGCCGGGAAGAAGCCCCTCGTTGTCGTTCTCCGATATGCCGACGAGCTTCGCGCCCGCGCCGAGCGCGACGACGTTGTCCGTGTGGCCCGGGTAGAGCGAGATAATGCGCACGTAATTTTCCGCGCGCGCGGGAAGGGCGGCGAACGCCGCGAATATGAGGACGGAGGCGAAAATCAGAAGCTTTGCGCGGATGGATGCCATGCGCGTCCTCCTTCCTCCGACGTGTATTTTTTGAATTCTATGCCGTAGAGCGGGCCGAGCACTTTTTCGTCGAGCTCCGAGGCCGCGCCCTGCGAGGCGAGCGCGCCGCCGCGCAGCGCGATGTAGCGGTCGGAGAATGGTATCGCGGCGTTCAGGTCGTGCGCCGCGACGACGACGGTTTTGCCGCGCGCCGCAAGCTCTCGAAGAATGGAGAAAATCCGCACCGACTGGCTCGGGTCGAGCGCCGAGGTCGGCTCGTCGAGCAAAAATATTTCCGGGTCCTGCGCGAGCGCGACGGCGATATATACGCGCTGCTGCTCGCCGCCCGAAAGCTCCGAGGCGCGGCGGAAGAGCAGGTGCGAGACGCCCGCGCGCCCGGCCGCGTCGAGCACCGCCGCGTCGTCCCCGGCGTTAAGCTTCGAGAAGAGGCCGCAGTAGGGCAGGCGGCCCATCGCAATTACTTCGTAGACTGTGAAGGGCGACGAGATTTTCGTCTGCTGCGGCACGAAGCCGACGGCGCGCCCAAATTCCGCGCGCGACATCGAACGCAGCTCGCGCCCTTCAAGCTCCGCGCTTCCGCGGTAGCCGACGACGCCGCCGAGAAGTTTCAGCAGCGTGCTTTTGCCGCTGCCGTTCGGCCCGATGAGCGCCGTCAGAGCGCCGCGCTCGACGCTTGCGGAAAATCCGCTTAGTATGTCCTTGCCGCCGTAGCCGCAGGAGACTGAGTCGAGCACGAAAGCGCCGCTCACGCCGCGCGCCTCCTTCCAGCAAGTATCCAGCAGAAGAACGGCCCACCGATGAGCGCAGTTATCACGCCGACGGGAAGCTCACCCATCCTCTGCGCGAGGCCGTCCGCCGCCGAGAGCAGCAGAGCGCCGCCGAGGAAGCTGAATACGAGCAGCGGTCGGCTCGCCGGGCCGATGAGCGTGCGCAGCAGATGCGGCACGACGAGGCCGACGAAGCCGATGATTCCGAAGCAGCTGACCGCGAGCGCGGTCGCAATCGAAGCGAAGAACAAAAGCGTGCGGCGCAGCTTCCGCTCGTCCACGCCGAGCAGCTCGCCGCGCCCTTCGCCGAGCGAGACGGCGTCGAGCTGCCGCCCGTAAACGAAGGCCGGGACGAATACGAAGGCCGCGCCGGCCCACGCCATGAGCGCCGACGAGGGCGACGCGCCCGAGAGGCTGCCCATGAGCCAGAGTACGATCGCGCCGAGCTTGTCGTCGGCGATGGCCTTTAAGAAGGTCACGCCGGCCGAGAGCACAGCGTTGGTAATTATTCCGGCGAGCACGATGTAGGCCCCGCCGCCTCCGCTGCGCCACGCGATTACGCCGACGAGCCAGAGCGCGAAGAGCGCGCCCGCGAAGGCCGCTGGCGTGACTGCGAACGAGCCGAAGAAAAATCCGAGCACGCCGCCGAAGGCCGCACCCGAAGCTATGCCGAGAGTGTAGGGCTCGGCGAGCGGGTTAGCGAGCAAGCCCTGAAGCACTACGCCCGATACCGCGAGCAGCCCGCCCGTCCCCGCCGCGGCGAGGAATCTCGGCAGCCGCACGGAGCGGACGACGAGAGCCTCAGGCGAGGAAAGCTCCTCGCCTGAGAGGAACGGAGAGATAAGCTCCGCGACGCGCGCGAGCGGGATAGCCCACTCGCCCTGCGTGATGCGCCACACCGCGGTGAGCGCGAGCAGCGAGAGCAGGACGAGCGCGAGGTTCGTCCGCTTCGCCGCCGTCTCTTTACGGTATTTTTGCAGATCGCGCGCGGAGCCTTCCATAATTTATTTCATCATATCCTTTATCTTCGCAACGAAGAGCTCAGCCATGTTCGGGTCTTCGCCGAGGCCTACGAGCTTCGTCGAGATGTTTTTGAAGCCCGCGGCCTTGAGCACGTTTATCCACGACTCGTCGTCGTCCGCGCCAGCGAGGTCGTTGTTCGCGTGGTCGCCCGCGACTATCATGAAGGGCGAAAGCACGAGCGCCTTCGGCTTCTCTCTCTTAAGTCCCGCGATGACGTTGTCGATAGTCGGAGCCGCCTCGACCGTTCCGACGAAGAAGCGCCCCGGGGCAGCCGCGTCGAGCGAAAGCTGAAGCTGCGCGTAAAGCGCGTTCGCAATATGTTCCGGCGTGCCGTGGCCCATGAGGACTATCGCAGTGTCCTTCTGCACGAGCTCCTTCTCGAAGCGTTTGACGAGAATCTGCGCCATCACGTCGCAGTCCTTCACCGAGGCGAGATAGGGCTGCCCGAGCTTAAGCTCCTTGAAGCCGTACTTGCCGCGTATCTGCGCGAAGCCGTTTACAAGGCTCGCTATGTCGTCGTACTCCTCGCCGGGGATTATGTGCATCGGCATCACACAGACGTGAGTGAACCCCTCGTCGTTCATCTGCGCGAGCGCCTCGGCGGGCGTCGGGATTACGACGTTCTGCTCGCGCGCTATCTTTTTGCGGATGATGTTCGACGTGTATGCGACGCGCACCTCGGTGCCGGGGAACGCGGCCTTCGCCGAATCGACGAGGTTGTCGATAGCCTTCTTCGCCTCCGGCATCGACGTGCCGAACGAGGCTATCAGTATGCCGCGCTTCTCCTCCTTCGGCTTCGCCTCGGAAGCAAGCGCAGTCCCCGCAATCATGACTGAAACTAGCAACATCAGGGTAAGCACAAACATTTTCTTCATCGCGTGGTTCTTCCTTTCCGCGCCGTCCTCGCGGCGCATGGGTCAAAATTTCAGGCCCGACATAAAAAAAGACCCGGCGTAATCGTCCGCCGCGTCTCTCACCTTTTACAGCTCTCAGGCCATTTCTTATATGAAGCTGCAAAGGCGTTCGTCCGCGCAAACTTTCCCCCTTCCCCTCCCGGCGTCAGGTTTCCTGGCTCCCCTTCGTCCTCCGCCGCGCCTTCCCGACATTGTCAGTGGCATCTCGCGGCTTCGTCAGAGTTACAGTAGCGGGACTGCTCCGGCATCGCACCGGATTCCCTTGCGCCGAAAGCAAATATTCGTTTGTTCTTGGATTATATTACAGCGGCATAAAAAATAGAAGACGGCCCCGCTCTGAGGATAAACGAAAAAAGCGCGCGAAGCGGCGCGCCCGCCGCATCCGCGCGCTTTTGCGCGTGCAAAAAATCTGCAAAACTGCGCGCCGCGTTGCGTGACGGACGGAGAGTTTCGCCGTTCTCCTGCATGCGGCGCGAATAAAAATTTTCACTTTTCCTCAATTTGAGGCGCGCGCCGCAGCGTGAGGACGCGCGCGTGAATTAATCCTTTTTCTCTGAAATCTGCGCGCCACCGAAAACTGCGGACATCTCCATGCCGTCGAGCGCCGCGTCTATCGCGCGTACCTCTTCCGCCGAGAGCGCGACGGCGGCGGCTTCCGCGTTTTCTTCCATGCGCGTCTCGCTGCGCGTGCCAGGTATCGGCACTATCCACGGTTTCCTGCAAAGCATCCACGCCATAGAAATCTGCGCGGGCGTCGCACACTTCTCCTCCGCGTAACGATGCAGCAGAGACATCAGCGCCGCGTTCTTCTCCGCGGCTTCGTCCGCGAACTGCGGCATCGCGGCACGGTAGTCGTAACGCGCGTCGAAGCGCGAGCCTTTGCCGTACTTTCCGGTAAGCAGTCCGTTCGCCATCGGCGAGAAGGCGACGAAGCCCACGCCGCGCTCTTCGAGCGCCGGGAAGAGCGCTTCGTGCCAGCGCGCCATCATCGAGTAACGGTTCTGCACCGCAGTCACGGGACAGACTGCGTGCGCTCGGCGCAGGTATTCCTCGTTCGCTTCGGATATTCCCCAGTGCGTTATCTTTCCCTCGCGAATCAACTCCGCCATGACCTCCGCGACTGTTTCAGGCTCGACCTTCGGGTCAGGGCGGTGCTGGTAATAAAGGTCGATGTGATCGGTGCGCAGGCGCGCGAGCGAACACTCGACCGAGCGGCGTATCGTCTCGGGACGCGAGTCGGGGATTATCGGATAGGGCACGACGCCGCTCTCCATGTCGAAGCTCAGGCCGAACTTCGTCGCTATGACGGCTTTATCGCGCACAGGCGCGAGCGCTTCGCCTACGAGCCGTTCGTTCGCGTGCGGGTCGTCCTCCGTGCCGTATATTTCGGCGGTGTCGAAAAAGGTGTATCCGCAGTCGAAGGCGCGGCGTATAAGTTTGACCGCCTCGCGCTCGTCGAGCGGCGCGCCGTAAGCGTGCGACAGCCCCATGCAGCCGAAGCCGACGGCCGAAACTTTCAAATCTTTCCCAAGTGTGCGCTGTTCCATTTATTTTTCACCTCGTCAGTTTATTTTGCGCCGTCCGCTCGCGCGGCGCGGTTTTTGTCTATCTGCTTCTGCCAGAAGGCCGCGGCGTCGTTTATCCAGCCTTCGGCGATTGTGCCGGTACCGAGGCCGAAGCCGTGGCTCAGCCCCGTGTAGCGATGAAATTCCGTCTCTATGCCGCAGGCGCGCAGAGCTTCTATTCTGCGCTCCATCGCGCGCCACGAGGCGATGCCGTCGTTTTCGCCTACGCAGGCGTATGTAGGCGGGTCGTTCATCGTGAAGTGCGAGTGTCCCGTGTACTGCATGACGACGGCGGCAGGACGCGGCAGCCGCGCGCCGCCGAACGCCGAGGGGCCGCGCGAGCCGAGCCACGCCGCCATGCGCGCGCCCGCCGAGCCGCCCCAGAGCGAGTAACTTTCCGTGCTTACGCCGAGCTTCTCCGCGTTCGCGAAAATTACGCTTATCGCGCGGGCCAAGTCCTCGCAGGCGATTTGCGCGCCCGGGCGGTAAATTATCGCGAAGGCGTTGTAGCCCATCTTCGAGAGTTCGAGCGCGTGCGGAAAGCTGTCGTGCATCGCGCCGACGTATGCGAAGCCGCCGCCCGCGCAGCATATTGCGAAGGGATTGCCGCGCCCGCCGCGGAAGAAGAAAAGTCCCGTGTCGCGCTTGCGCGGGTCCGCGGCCTTCTCCGCTTCCGTATAGATGTCGTAGAAAATTTTTTCGCCCGCCGCGGCGCGCGTCCTGAAATAATTCGTTATTTCTACCGTCTTGTCCGGGTCTATATGGCTGTACCACGTGAGCCGCAAATCTCCAAGCGTCTCGCCGCTCCGGTAGCCGCGTTCGGCGGGGAATATGAGCCTGCCGTAGTTTCCGAACGCGGGGTCGTTCATGACATCCACGACGCGGGTATCGCGCGTGTAGGGAGCGCCGACGCGCTCGGCGGCTTCGGCGCGAATCGCGGGAAGCGCCAAAGCCCAGAGCGAAAACGCAAAAATCACGGCGATGAACGTGATGTTTCTCATTTTTTCGTATTCCTCCTCCATTTCGTTCTTTTTACGCGAAGTATAAAAAAATCGAGGCTTCCGCAGAAGTCTCGATTCGTTCGTCAGTGTGAACCTTTGGGTTATAACCGTCCGTCGCGCCGGCATATTTCTTCGATCGCCGATATGCAGGCGCGCACCTGCGTAGAAGCGTCGTGCGCGTGGAGCAGGCCGAAGGGTATCGCGTGCTCCCAATCTACCGGGATTATACGCAGCAGCGGATGGACGTTCCGCCAGCTCTCGACGGCCATCAGCAGGCAGTTGCCGTTTTCGCAGCGGTTGAACACCTCAGTGTTGTAAAAGTCGAAATCCACTATGCGTATCTGCGGATGTCTGCGCTCAAGGTCGTCGCGCAGCGCGTCGGCCTCCTTCATCCGCCCTCGGCTGATGAGCATGAAGTTTTCGCCGTAAAGGTCCGTCACCGCGAGGCGCTCTTTCGCGGCGAGCGGATGACGCAGCGAGAGGGCGCAGCATATCGGGGCGCGGAAGAGCTCAAGGCCGTCGCACTGCCGCCGTTCCAGCAGCGTTTCGTCGAAGATGCCAGCCACCATGTCTATGTCGCGGCCGAGATTTTTCAGTATCTCGCGCGCGTTTTCGGGAGTATTGTCGAACGGCACGAGGCGGAATTTCATATCCGGCAGCTTCTCGTGCAGCTTCGGCCACAGCTCCACCAATATCTGCGCCGGCGTCATAGGAGAGGTGCCGATGCGTAAGACGGAGCCCTCGCTTCGCGCCGCCTCGCCCGCGCGGGCGACGGCTTCCTTTGAATACTGAACGATATATTCCGCGTCACGGCGCAGGGATTCGCCCGCCGCCGTGAGCGCGAGGCCGCGGTGCGTGCGCTCGAAAAGTTTCAGGCCGAGGCGCGCTTCGAGCAGATTCATCTGCTTTATCACGGCGGTCGGAGAGATGTACAGAGCTTCGGCGGCCTTCGTGAAGCTGCCCAGCTCCGCTACTTTTATAAAAGTGTCGAGCTGCTGGTTGTACATCGGGATTTTCCGGCCTCCTTCGCACGCGGCGTCGTTTTTCTAAATTTTATCCTCGCGCGGGCGCTCCGTCCAGGCGGCGGCGAAACGGCGCGGCTTCGCTTTCGAGTTTCGAGGCGCGGCGCAGCCACACCGGGACGAGGAAGGCGAGCGCGCCCATCCACGCGAGCGGCGTCGCAAAGCATATACCGGCGTAGCCGAAGAAGCGCGCGAGCAGGAAAGCCGCCGCGACGCGCATGACGAGCTCGGCGATGCAGGCGGTAAACGGAGTGCGCGCGTCGTCCATGCTCTGAAGCGCGGAACGGTAGATGATAAGCAGGCCGAGAAGCGGATAGAATGGAACGACGACGAAGAGATAACCGTAGGCCGCTTCGTTTATCGCAGCGGACGCTCCGTCGACGAAGAGCGGCACCACGAAACGGCGGCCCAGCAGCATGACCGCGCCCATGACGAGGTTCGCCGCTTCAAGCTGGATCAGCGACGCGCGCACGCCTGCCTTTATCCTGCCGCCGAGCCCCGCGCCGTAATTCTGCGCGACGTAACCCGCTATCGCAACGCCGAAGGCCCCGTTTACGAGCACCGAAAGCTGGTCTACCTTCGTCGCCGCCGTGAAGCCCGCGACAACCTCAGCGCCGAGGCCGTTGACCGCCGTCTGCATGGCTATCAGCCCGACGCACATGACGGACATCTGAAAGCCCATCGGGAAGGCGAGGCGCAGATGGTTCTTGAAAAGCATCGGCGATCTGCGCCAGTCGAGCTCCGGCACGCGCAGCTCGCGGAAATTTCTGACTCCGTAGAGCGCGCAGAGGACTGCGGAGAGGAGCTGCGAAAGCACCGTCGCCCACGCCGCGCCCGCTACGCCCATGCCGAACGGCACGATGAAGACATAGTCGAGCACGATGTTCAGAAACGACGAAAATATAAGGAAGTAAAGCGGCGTCCTGCTGTCGCCGAGGGCGCGCAGCACGTTCGAAACGAGGTTGTAGGCGACCGTCGCGCCCGTGCCGAGCATGATGACGAACAGATAATCGTACGACATCTCGTAAATTTCGGGCGGCGTGTCCATCCAGCGGATAATCGGGTGGGCCGCGGCGCAGCCGAAGAGCGTCAGCGCGACGGTGAAAGCGAGCGACAGCAGCGCCGACGCCGCTATCGACCGCCGCACGCCGACCTCGCTGCGCGCGCCGAAACGCTGCCCTATGCAGATGCCGAAGCCGCCCGTCAGCCCCTGCACGAAGCAGAGTATGAAATAGATGAAAGTCCCCGTCGAGCCGACCGCCGCGAGCGCCTCCGCGCCCATCGTGCGCCCGACGATGACCGTATCCGCGAGCGTGTAAAAAAGCTGAAACAGATTGCCGCCGATAATCGGCAGCGTAAAGGCGAAGACCGTCCGCGCCGGACTCCCCGCCGTCAAATCCTTAACCATAGCGACGCGCCTCCAAAGTTCTCCGCGAGCGGCGCGAACGCCGCGCGCTTTTGAGAACGCATATTCTAGTACCAAGCGGCGGAAATTCAAGAGCTTTTCGTAAATTCATCGTAAAGAAGGCGAATCGCAGAAAAACGCGGCGATTCGCGGCGCGCGCCGCAAATTGCGGAAAACTCCGCCGCGCCGTGCCGCGCGCGTGAAACCGAAGGAAACGGGTGCGCCTGCACCAACCGGCGCAAACGCGGCGGCGATGTCATGTATTCAGCGTAAAAATGTCATGTTTACGCGACATCCGCCGCGCGACGAAGGCGGCGGCAGTTCAGCGAAAACGCCGCGGCGCGCGGCTTTCTCCCTCAAACAGCCGCTCGCGCCCATGCGTTGCTGCTGGCGCGCAAAGCATCCGCCGCTTCCGAAATTTACGGACGCGGCGGTTGTTTTACGCAGAGACGATTTTTTAGTTTTCGTGTGCTTGAGGAAAAGTGATTTTTTCAGTTTCCCTTCATCCGGCGGGAAATGATTTTTTCACTTTTCCGCGCGCGGCGGCTATTATAGATGTTTGCCGAAGAATTCCTTGAGCTTCGCCGTTTCAAGCTCGACGTACTCGGGGACGTGGTAGGTGCTGATGTGCGTCGCGCCGGGGACGAGGTAGAGCTCTTTATCGTTCGTGCCGGTCGCTTTGGCAAAGGCGTCGAGCGTCATGTAGAGCGAGTCGGCTTTCTCTCCGGCCATCATGAGCAGCGGCGCGTCGATGAGCTTTATCTGGTCGGTCGCGTCCCAGCTCATCAGCTCCATGAGGCTCGCGGTCGTGTAGCGGAAGGTCGAGTTCGGATGGCGGTGCGTCCTGCCGTAGTAGACCATGCCCTCGCGGTAGAGGTCGGTCGGGATTTTCGCTATCGCTTCGTCGGTGAGCGCGTCGAAGTCGACTTCGCCGGAGTAGCTCATCTTGCCCTGAAGCTCCGCGGCGCGCGCGTCTGAGGCGGCTTTCATGCGTTCGTTTACAGTGTTCGCCAGCGAGCTCATGTATCCCTCGCGGCGCACGAGGCCGCTGTTGAACATGCTGAGCGTCGCGACGGCTTTGAAGCGTTTGTCGGACTTCGCGGCGTTCAGCGTGTAGCCGCCGCCTCCGCAGATGCCGAGGACGCCGAGGCGGTTCGCGTCGACGCCCGGGTACGAAGAGAGGTAGTCGGCCATGCCGTGGATGTCCTCGGTGCGGTAGAAGGGCACGTCCTTGCTGCGCGGTTCGCCGCCGCTCGCGCCCTGGAAGGCCGCGTCGGCCGCTATCGTGATGTAGCCGAGCTCCGCCAAGCGCTGCGCGAAGAGGCCCGCGACCTGCTCCTTGACGCCGCCGTTGGGGTGGGCGACTGCGACTGCGGGATATTTCTTTGATTTGTCGTAGCCCGCGGGCGTGTAGACGTTGGCGGCGATTTTAATTCCGTTCAGCTCGTAGCTGACGGGGTGGATGTTGACCCTGCCAGGCTCGTTCTTCGTTATCGCGCCTTTGTAGACGAGGCCGAAGGGATTTTTCGCCTGTTCCGCCGCGTGTGCCTGATGGGCGAAAGCCGTTGCCGTTACCGCCGCTGCCGCGGCGAGCGCGATTACTGTCATGTTCATGTTCTTTCTCTCCTTTGAGATTTTTTTCGGGGTTCGGCGCGCTTTCGCGCCTCCCTCTCGTTTACGGCGTAATTGTAGGGCGCGCGCCTTACGGCAGTATGACGCGCGCGCGGCGCAACGTTGCGGTTCTGCGGCGCATTCTTGCGGATTGTTGCGGATTTGTAAAATTTACGGCGCGGCGCGGAGAGCGCGCGAAAGCGGCGAACGGCGCGGCGGTTCCGCGTCGTTTTGCGGACGCGGCGGCGCGCGCCTCGGCTCGCCGCCGTTCCCGTAATTTCACGCGCGCGGCGTAGACGCGCGAAGGCGCGGGGCTTTTCCGCTCCGCGCCTTCGTGTGTGTATTGATGGAGAATTTTAGGAGAAGTCTTATTTTCTCGCGGCGAGCGCCTCTTTCAGCGCCTGCTCCGCGGCCGTGCCCTCGGCTTCGCCGACTTCGGCTTTCAGCGTGCGCGCGAGGTCTTCCATCTGCGCGGGCGTCACGCCGGTGTTGAGCGTGTTGCCGGTGTGCGAGCGCAGCTGCGCCCCGGCGCCGCTTATCGCGGAGAGCGCGGAGACTGTCGCTATTTCGCGCTCCTGCCACGTGAGTACGCCGCGCTCGAAGATGTCGGCGAATAGATGCTCTTTGAGGAACATGTCGATGCCCGGCGCGAAGGCGGCGTTCGCGGCCTTGTAGCTGCGGCCGACGAGCTTGTCGCGGTTTTCAGCGCCGATTTTGTCTCTGTCCGCGTCCCGCGGAAGTATCTTCGGTTCTTCGCCTCTCGGATCTCTTATCCCCGCTTCGGCGCGTTCGTCCACCAGCGCCATGAAGCCGTTTATAGCGTTCAGGCTGCGCGGGAAGCCGCAGTAGGCGTACATCTGTATGAGTACTTCGTTTATCTCGTTGACGGTCAGCCCCGCGGCCAGCCCTTTTTCAAGCGCTGTTCTGAGCTTCGGCATGTCGCCCTTCGCCGTGAAGGCCGCTATCGGAGCTATGGCGCGCTGCTTGGGGGACAGCTCCTTCGCCTCTTCCGCGAAGGCCGCGGGAGCGAACGCCAGCATGAGCGCGAAAACTACAAGCGCACATATTTTCGTCATTTTCGTTACCTCCGTAAAAGTTTTTATGTCGTGCGGACGCGCCGCGATTTTCTAATTGCCCGGATAATCTTCGCCGTTCGTTTTTTCCATCCACGTGCTGCTGCGGCCCTCTTCGTCGAGCGGGGCGAGCGCTATGTGCGTCACGCCGGAGTCCGGGGCCGCGCCGTGCCAGTGCTTGACGCCCGCGGGAATCCAAACCGCGTCGCCCTCGCGCATCTCTATGGGCGCTTCGCCCCACTGGCGGACGAGGCCGCGGCCTTCGGTGATTATGAGCATCTGCCCGCGCGGGTGCGTGTGCCACGCCGTGCGCGCTCCGGGCTTGAAAGTCACTTCGCCCGTGGAGACGCCGATTTCTCTCGCCGGGAAGTAGCCGCGCGATATCGCCTCGCCTGTGAAGTTGTCCGGCGACGCGGGGCCGACGCGCTGCTCTGCTTCGCGGATTATCCGAACGTTCGGCTCCGCCTCGGCGCAGAGCGCGCTCCAAAGGAATATCCCGAGCGCCGCGGCGGCGACCGCAATGGTTATGACTTTGACTGTTTTCTTCATGGTCTGCCTCCAATATTTTGTGTATTTTTTATAGACGATATTCTTTAAGACCCGCCGCGGTTCGCCGCGGCGGATGAGGAGAGGAATTTCCGCTCTCCGAAGGCCGCGCCGGCGCGTGAGCGTCAGCGCGGAGAGCTGCTTTGAGGAATTGTATGCTTTCGTCATGAGCGTGCCTGTTGGGTTCTGTCTATCTCTATGGGCGGGGCCTTCGTCCGCCTCTTGCCGGGCTTCGCGCTTCGGCTCTCCGGCCTACGCCGCGAGCGCAGCGCGCCCAGCCTGCGCGCCGCGATAGTATTCCGCAGCGCGGGCGAGCAGCTTTATTTGTTTCTCAAGCGCTTCGAGCTCGGCTTTCGCGCGCGCCGTCCGCTCCGCTATTATTTCGCCGCGTCTTTCGAGCGCCCGCTCTCCGCGCCCCGCGGCGATGAAGTCACGTATGCGCGCTATCGGGACGCCCATTTCGCGCAGCGCCCGTATCGTGCGGATATTAAACAAATCCTCCTCGGAGAATACGCGCCGTCCGACGCCGTCGCGCGCTAGGCCGGGAAGGAGCCCTTCCTTGTCGTAGTATCTGAGCGTGTGCTCCGAGAGCCCCGTGAGCTCCGCCGTTTTTTTCATCGTGTACATCGCAGTCCCTCCGCGTCGTCCGTTTTCGCCCTTCGGCGCTTAATACTCTAGCGCGCAAGCCTTACGCCGTTATGACGCGCGGCGCGCGTAACGTTGCGTTTGTCCCGCGAACCTTGCGATTTTGTAAGATTACGTAGCTGGAGTATGGCGCGCCGTTATATTAGAATGAAGCAAAGACCGGGAGGCGCGGAGATGAGCGAAGAAAAAACGAAAATTCTCATAGTGGACGACGACGCGGAGCTGCGCGAGCTTATAGCGGAGACGCTCGCAAATTACGGCTACGCTTCGGAGAGCGCGAAGGACGGCGCGGAGATGTTCGCGGCGCTCGAACGCGGCGGTTTTTCGCTCGTTCTGCTCGACATCATGATGCCGGGCGAGGACGGCCTCTCGCTCTGCCGCAGGCTGCGCGCGCCGGGGACGCGCTGGGCTTCGCTGCCGGTCATATTTCTCACGGCCTTGCAGGACACGACGGACAAGGTGGTCGGCCTCGAAATCGGCGGCGACGATTATCTCGGCAAGCCGTTTCAGGCGCGCGAGCTTATCGCGCGCGTCCGCGCTCTGCTGCGGCGCGCCTCGATGATCGGCGCGGAGCCGCGGACGGAAGCGCCGCGCGCGGGAGAAAATTATCTGCTCGTCTTCGGCGGCTGGAAGCTCAACGTGATGGCGCGCCACCTGATAGACGAGACCGGCGTCGCCGTGCCGCTCTCGGCCGCTGAGTTCCGCCTTCTCATGCTGCTTTTGAGACATCCGCAGCAGGTCGTGACGCGCGACATGATTATGGATTATCTTGCTGAGCGCAGCCTGAACATCTACGACAGGAGCATCGACGCGCAGGTGAGCCGCCTCCGCGCGAAGCTGCGCGACAAGAACGCAAACCCGCCGCTGATCCGCACGATGCGCGGCGACGGCTATATGCTCGCCTCGCCGGTGCGCCGCGAAGCGGCGGCGGAGTGAGATACGCGCGCTAATAGATAAGGAAGTGCAATGAAATGAAGGACTTCATAAAATTTCTGCGGCTCGACTCGCTCTGCGG